>TARA_R110000751_G_scaffold55606_4_pt1 | contig 168932 bp, 159 predicted proteins | sample TARA_R110000751 | Tara Oceans TARA_R110000751 (sample SAMEA4398001) | marine metagenome | biome: Polar Biome; feature: [MES] marine water layer (ENVO:01000295) within the mesopelagic zone...; material: water (ENVO:00002006), including particulate matter (ENVO:01000060) such... | reverse complement strand
AGAAAAAGCCTTAAACGAACAGTATTACGCCTTCGCGGGAATGACGTGTAATAGCTTGTAAATCTTCACCGGTTGAACTCACACCCTAAATATCTTTTCCTCTGTTCTCTCTGTGCGCGGCACCCGGTGCCCTCCGAGGTTCAATATTTTTGCTTCAAACTACCACGGGAATGACAGGTATTGGCACATTCTTCACCTTTAGGTTTAATGCTCGTAGGCTCAAAGTTACCTGTCATCTCACTTTGCCTCAGCGGTAGAAAGATGTAAGTAATAAGCTGCAACTAAGTTGAGATTATTACTTACACCTTTTAAGAGCTACTTTTGTTGTTCCAAGGCAACTATTTGGTCGAGTAAACCAATCATTAATTTGGTGCCTGTACCAGATGCAATGCCATCAAATACATTTTCAACATTTTTACCGTGTTGCCCACCGGCCAAATCACTAATTGATCGAATAATTATCCAGTCTACGTTGTTAACAAAACAGACTTGACCCACAGCCGCTGATTCCATTTCAGCTACTTGGGCACTGTATACTCGTTGCAACCAATTACGATACTCGGCGTTATCAAGAAACACCGAACCTGTTACGCCATTGCCACCCACTTTAATTTTAATTGGGTTGCCTGAAGGCATTTTGATTGGACTCACCGCTTTAACTGCTTTTTTAGCCAGTTCAATTAATTCAGCAGTCGCAGTAAAGTACGGCATTTGTTGAGGCTGATCCCAGCCCTGTTTAATGACGGCCATTTCTTCTGGATGTACATAGCCAAAGTTCTCATAAGCTGGAGAATGGGGATCTTGTTTACGCCTTGCTTGGTAACTCTTTTGGGCATTTTCATAATAATCTGGTAGCACAAAACTGCCTGCTTGTTTTGGATCAGGATTGACATAAACGGATTCATCATGGAAATACCAACGCTCTGGCACAGCAATGTCACCAGGTTGGAAATCAGGATTAACGGCACCCGCAATGCCCATCATTACAACGCGGTCAATAGGAAAATAATCTAGTGCCATCTGCATTGTCATGGCTGCATTGGGTACACTTATGCCAGTTGTAAATATCACCACAGGTTCGCCTTTGTAGGTGCCCAATTGGTATTTGACTCCCCTGATGGTTAAAGTCTGGTTAATTTGTGCATCAGCCAGCTGCGAGAATGCTTGGTCTATGGCTTTAATTTCTGGTGCATAGGCGGCAACAATCGCGGTCCATTTGTTTTTTTCTGTAAATTCTTTTGGCCCATAGGGTCTAAGATCTTGTGCATAGGTGTTTTGAGCACTGAACAATATACAAAAGATAAACAAACAAGGGACGTGGAGCTTTTTAAACATTATAACTTTCTCGTAAATGAAACATGCCTCTGCCCTTTAAAAGTGCAAAGCGATAGTAAATAATTGGGCAGTCTGTGATTATTTAATCCTGACTGCACCAGTATAGAGAGATTTGAGTCTCAGCCTGTAAACTATGGGAAATCCGTGCCAATAATTGTCGACATGGCGTTTGTCTTTTAGGCGGCTATTTACCAATTAAGCGTAGAAATTCATTACGGGTCGCATCAGATGTGCGCATTGAACCCAACATAACAGAGGTGATCATAGAAGAGTTTTGCTTTTGTACACCGCGCATCATCATACACATGTGTTTACCTTCCATAATGACGCCTACACCAGTAGCACCTGTTACTTGCTGCACTGCGTCAGCAATTTGTTTGGTTAAACCTTCTTGAATTTGTAAGCGCCGAGAGTACATATCGACAATGCGAGCAAACTTCGATAAGCCCAATACTTTGCCATTGGGTAGATAGGCTATATGGCAGCGTCCTATAAAAGGTAAAATATGGTGTTCACATAACGAGTAAAACTCGATGTCTTGGATAATAACCATTTCATCTGTATCTGCTTCGAAAATAGCGTCATTTACTACCTCATCTAGATTTTTTTCATAACCATCAGTTAAAAACTGCATGGCTTTGGCTGCACGCTTAGGCGTGTCTAGCAATCCTCCACGACTGACGTCCTCCCCTAAAATTGAAAGAATATCTGAGTAGTGGCCGGCTAATTTATCTGACATGTAATTGGGCTCTTCGATGAGTGGTATGAATGAAATATGTGTAGGTATTACAGGCACAACCTGTAATTAGATTACCTAATGATAACATTTTCTGAGGATAGGATTAAATACCGCTGTCATATTTATATGATATGGACAGCTAGTTAGGTTAAGATTTTTTGCCTTTTTGCTGCATCGATAAGCGGATTTCTAGCATATAGTGATCAAGGGCTATTTTGGCTTCTTCATAGGCTTGTGCATAATCCTCTGATGCGGGGTGTTGTTTATATTCTTCAAAAGCTGAGTCAGTCTGGTCAAGTAAAGACTTAAGGCGTTGCTGGTTGACATCCATATCGATTCTCCTGATCTTTTTCCTAGAGTATAATGCGCGTTTAAAATTTTAAAGAAACTTTACGCTCGCTAAAACAATAATAGCTAAAACAATTAAAACCGGCGCTTCGTTTAAAAAACGGAAGAAGCGTGGCGAATGAGTATTCTGGTCGTTAGCAAATGTTCGTAGCAATTTGAATAAGTAAAAATGGTAAATATATACCACCGACACTAAGGTGAGTTTAAGGTGTAACCATTTAGCGGCTACAAACCATTCTTTGCCATACAAACTAATCAACCACACTCCAAACACTAAGGTTAAAATGGCAAATGGAGTAATAAAATACCAAAGTCGCCTCTCCATTATTTTGAATTGATCTTTCACTGCTTGAACATCAGTCTGGGCATGGTAGACCATCAATCTAGGCAGATAGAACAAGCCTGACATCCATGCAACCATAAAAAATATATGTAAGGCTTTAATCCACAAAATTGTCATTGAAAGGTTGGCTTCCTAATAATTAGCTTTATGCAAATAATGGCGCAAGGTTTCCCATGAAATAATCCCCACTATATCATCTGTTGTATTGGAAAAGATGTAAACAGCTCCAGCTCTGTTGGGGGACAATAGGGCATACACTTCTGCCAAAGTAGCTTGAAATCTGACGGCCTTCATAGGTGTGAGTGTCATACGTATTGCATCACCACCTTTGCCGTTATCATAACTGACCAAGGCGTATTCTGTGTGATCATCAACAGAAGACTTATACACCAAGGCTTTTTGATCAGCGATGGCCAATTCAGATACCAAGTGCTCTTTATCTCGTTGCGCCATAGTAAATTCAGTATCCATTATTGCCAGTACACCTGTCCTTTGCAAATATTCCATTACTGAGGAAATTGTATAAGGTAATTTTTGATAATCGAGTTGACGTATAAAGATAGAACGGTTGCCTAAAAATTGTGTCGCCGTGACGTAGGCAGGTACTATTACCAGAATCGCTGGTAGCACAAGTTCGGGGCTATAAGACAATTCCATAACCGCTGACAAAGCTGCTAATGGAGCATGCACTACTGCTGCCATCAGACCTGCCATGCCCAACAATGAAAAGCTTCCATGAAGTTCACTGACATCATTCACAAACAAACCCAGAGGACTGGCTAAAAGTACTCCGCCTAACATACCAATTACAAATACTGGGCCTATTATTCCGCCGGGCACACCTAGTCCTAAGGCGACTATGGTTAAAATAAATTTGGCGCAAAGCACCCATACCAATAATTGGATATCATAATTTTCAGAAAATAATGCATGGGCTGAATTAAAGTGAGTGCCCAGAGCTTCGGGTAATATAAAACCTACTAGGCTAGTGACTGCACCGGCAATCAGTAAACGCCGCACCATATCAAACCGATGAAAACCACGAATGATGGCCATGAGACTATTATTAAAAAAGGTGGCCAATGCACCTAACACTATGCCAAATATCACTAAATAAAGGTATATCCAGTGATTAAAATCGGTAAATTGAATAAAGGCTAATTCTTGGACTTCTCCAAATACCGCCCGAGTCATAACACTTCCACAAGCCGCTGCCAGCATAATGGGAATAAAAATATGGATTTTGTATTCCCGTATTACCACTTCCATCACAAAAAGAACGGCTGCAAAAGGGGTGTTAAAGGATGCTGATATCGCTGCAGCAATACCACAACCAGATAAAATACGAATACTGTTGTCGGGCAACTTTAACCACTGCCCAATAAAACTACTACCAAATGCCCCTAAGTGAACAGAGGGCCCCTCTCGGCCAACAGAAAAACCTGAAGCAAGGGCTATGGCTCCCCCTAAAAATTGATTAATGGTTGTGCGAAAAGGAATATGTCCAAAGTAGTGTTTGACCCTGTGGATCACAAACGGTATGCCCATACGGTAATGTTTAAAACCGGTTAAATAGGCGATAATTACAATCAATATTGCACCAACCATAGGTACAAATAAGCGAGTATTAGGTGACAAGGCACTGAAGTTATTCACTTCTGGCAGAAACAATAACTGTATCCATTCGATAAATAAACGAAATACAATGATTAACGCTGCAGAACAAACACCAGCCACAATAGCAATAGCACACAATTGAATTGAGGTGCGTGGCGTGGCGAGTTCTTTTCTGAAGGCGTTGAGGTTCATAAATATTGGTATTTATAGCTCAGATAATTAGAAGCTTATCACAAGCCATTGTATTTTATAGAGTTAAACTATCAATACAGAGTCCTTAGATTTTTCATAAATCAATCAACCATTGTAAATCACTAAATGATAATATCCTGTTCACATAGAAAAGCGTGGTAGCTTTAAAAAGGGCATAAATTGATAATTTCTGAACTCAAGAATAAGACTGGACCATTCCAGTTTTACCTCACACTCATTGTGGTGATTGCCGCTACCCTGTATGCGGGATTCTTTTGGGGAAACGCCTATTATTCGCAGCAGCAAATGACTATATCTACACATGAAAAAAGTATTCAAAACCTGAAACTCGAAAATGAGCAACTGACCAAAAAACTCAATGTATTAGGGGTTGAGCTTGAAGTGGCAAGACTGACTCAGCAGCAACACTTTATTGAAATTGGAAAAAGTATCGATACTGAAAAAGAGCTACGTACTCAGCTTGCCTTTTATCAACAAGTGATGGCACCGGAATTAAATGAACAAGGCTTTTTAATTGACGGATTTAACCTAGAGCCTGCTTTAAGTGATAATTCTTATCGATTTGAATTAGTGTTGATGCAACAAAATAAAACTAAAAATACCCTTAAGGGAAATTTGAAGGTGACGTTAATTGGCAGTGAAAATGGTAAAGCAAAGCAATATCCCATTGACTCTATGTTATCTGATCAAGAGCAAAAAAGTTTGACCTTTAGCTTTAAATATTTTCAGGTGATTGCTGGTGAAATACGATTACCTGAAGGTTTCCAACCAGAACAAGTCTCTGTGCATGCCGATATTTTTCAGTTTAAACGTAAGAAAGGTGAGTTAACTACAGTATTTAATTGGGACATCAATCCTAACTAACCTGTTGTAAGTGTCTCCTGTTAAATGGGGGCTAAGTACCATGTTTGAATATGTTCATACAATCAAACCAAAGAGGGTCATTAAGTCAGATTAACTAGAGTATGCTGGACTGAATAGTAATTAATTAGTATTAGCGAATACTTGACCATATTAGTCAGGTACTGGATAATCCATACAATTAAGAGTTAATCCCATTTTTGCCGAGGCAAGTTATGACAGTGCAAGTTGCTTTACCTATTGAATTTTCTGATGCCGCAGCTAGAAAAGTAAAAACGTTGGTGGAAGAAGAAGAAAATCCAAATTTGAAATTACGGGTGTATGTCACTGGTGGTGGGTGTTCTGGGTTTCAATATGGATTTACCTTCGATGAAAAAGTAAATGAAGGTGACACTACCATTGATAAAAATGAAGTGACCTTAGTCGTTGATCCTATGAGCCTGCAATATTTAGTGGGTGGTGAGGTGGATTACACTGAAGGATTAGAAGGCTCACGCTTTTTAGTGACTAACCCTAACGCAACAACAACTTGTGGTTGTGGCGCTTCATTTACTGTTTAGAGTAGTGTTTTAGTTCAATTAGCCTATCACTGCTCTTTATTGGTATCCCGACATAAATTTTTCTGTAATTCTAGATAGTTTATTATTTCTTTTGATGGATTTAATTCAAGGCTTTCGTTTTGCCCCATTTTAAGTCTGTCTTCGCGCCATTGGGTCACTAGTTCTGCCATTTTGTTTTCCAAAGATTTTTGCTTTGCCTTTTCATCAACATAGAACAAGTTAGTTGGAATTGTTTTCTCGGTACTGGGTTGCAATGCATCAACTAACGCAAAATAAGCCAAAAAATTGATTTCGAGAGCCTGCTTTTCTTTCATATCTTCTGTGTGATTTTTTTCATCAGCATAAGAAAAAGCAAGCTCGTTCAATCCGATTAATTGATTGTTGAGGGCGGCCTGCATAAGCCAATATCTAGCTTTATCCATGATATTTTTATCTAAAGGTTTGACCGTATAACTGACCTCAGGTAAATCCTTGGGTCTCAGTCTATCTGACTGAAAATTGTCATGAAAAGCGTACCACTTATAATTTATACCAAGGGCCAGCATAGCCGTTGAATCGCCTTTTTGAGCGGCTTGAAGTAATTCAGTTTCTGACGAATAAGCATAAATATTAGCGATTGTATCAAGGTCTACTCCAAAGGATTCTTCTAACCATTGGTACACAGCCTTTTGTCTAGGATCTGAGTCTAACTGCTGAGTCGTGGTGCATGTCGACGTTACTAACCCATTGTTTGGATGTGCTTGTGTATTGATTTCTAACTTTGATGTAGCAGTAGAAAGATCCAAAAAATTTGGGTTTTCTCGATTCCCGTTGATTTGTTGTAGGTCGGTTGCGGACTTTAGTACTGTAATTTGGCTGTTAGTAGCGTCACCATCTGAGAGATCCTGGCCTGACATCCAGAAAACAAAGACTAACAACGCGGCTAAAACCCCAATTGACTTTTTCACTAAAACATCCTTGTCTTCATGTATACAGAAATAAGATAGAGTTTGCTAAAACTCTATCTTAAGAACATCTATTGGGTATTGGTACTTTCAAAAATTTTATCGGCAGAAGCGGCTACAAAGCCTTGGTACAATTTACCCGTAGGCATTTTGTAGCGTTGCGCAAATTCATAAAAACAGCTAGGTACTAGCTTCTTACCATTGGCGAACTGTACTTCGATTTTATCTGCCATAATAGAAGATTGGGCTAATAATACCTCTGGTCCACCTTTGATTTCTCCCCCTGACGTGTTCAATACAAAACCTGAATTTTTCAATAATGTATTGAGCTCGGCCAAAGATTGTAAATGCCCCATGTGATTTAGACTTACCGTAAAATGATTGGCTCTAAATCCCCAAGCAGACATCCAAGCTGCGTATTCCGAATGTGCTACTAGAACGTCATATTCTTCGGTGCTGATTTGCCAATGGGTACCTGAATACAAAAAGTTATCTTGTTGTGCTGCATTTTCAGCAATGTTAGCTGTCAACTTAAGGATGATTTTCTGAACATCAGAGGGCATTTCTTCAACTATCAGCTCACTAATAAAAACTTTAGGTTGAGTATCATCTGGGTGTTCAAAGTGTTTGGCTCGTAGTTTTTTTTCTACAAAGTCATATTGCCCTTGTTCTGTATAACCTAATGCCAGAAAGTGCGCTGCAAGCTTATCCAAGTTAATTTTTTCAATATTAAAAGTACGCAACGCAATATGGTCATTCCCTAACTTGGCGCTTTTGCCTGAATGCTCCAATTCATGGCCTTCCAATAAATCATGTACTTTTTTTGCTGAAGGCGTAATGCTTAAGTAGTCTTGCCATAAATGGCTAAACAAAGTGTCAATTTTGTTGTGCATAGTTCGAAAGCTCAAATCCTATAATTAAATGCTTAACCCTGGACTCAAAGTGCCAGGTAATGTTGTCTTTTCTAATTCCACAGATGCAACGGGGTAAGCGCAGTAGTCAGCTGCGTAGTAAGCACTTGCTCTATGATTGCCACTGTCGCCAATCCCACCAAAAGGTGCGGCGCCACTGGCGCCAGTTATAGGCCTATTCCAGTTAACTATGCCAGCACGAATACGCTGATAGAAATGTTGGTAGTCTGCTTGGCTATCTGACAATAAACCTGCAGACAATCCAAAGCTGGTGTTGTTTGCTTCATCTATGGCTTGGTCAAAATCACTGTAACGAATGACTTTGAGTAATGGGCCAAAATGTTCTTCATCGGGCATATCTTTAAGAATGTTTGTTACGTCAATGATACCAGGACTAACAAAACCCGAATCTGTGTCTAGATGTTTAAGTTCAACTAAAGGGTTTGCGCCTAGTTCTACTAATTGTTGCTGGGCTTTAACCATTAACGACGCTGCATGTTGCGAAACCATTGCGCCCATAAAGGGTTGTGCTTCAGCATCATACATACCTACTTGAATGTTATTGGTTGCTACAATCAATTTTTGAAGTATTGCATCACCCGCGTCACCTTGTTGAATAAATAAGCGTCGAGCACAAGTACAACGTTGACCAGAAGTCACAAAAGCAGATTGAATAATATCGTGCACAACAGCACTAATATCAGCTGCATCTTTGACTATAAGTGGGTTATTTCCGCCCATTTCCAATGCGAGTATTTTGCCAGGGTGCCCAGCAAATTGTTCATGTAACAACCTACCAGTGCGGGAGCTACCGGTAAAAAACAAACCGTCTAAGCCGCTATGAGCAGCAAGGGCTTTGCCGGTTTCTACTTCACCTTGCACCATGTTCAATACCCCAGCAGGTAAACCCGCTTGTTGCCAAAGCTCTATGGTTTTCTCTGCAACTACTGGGGTCAGATCACTTGGTTTAAACACTATGGAATTACCCGCAAGCAGTGCCGGCACTATATGTCCGTTTGGTAAATGCCCTGGGAAATTATAAGGTCCAAACACAGCCACCACTCCATGAGGTTTATGCCTGATAAACGCTTTGCCCAATGGCATAGGATTTTCTACTGTGCCTGTGCGCTCATGGTAGGCTTTTTCGGACAGGGCAATTTTGCCTATCATAGCGCCTACTTCAGTTGCTGTTTCCCATAGTGGTTTGCCAGTCTCCTGAGCGATGCTCAAAGCCAGTGCTTGTTTATTTTCCCCGAGCAATTCAGCGAATTTTTTCACATAAGATAAACGTGTCTCAAAAGAGAGGTTACTCCAAGCAACAAAGGCTGAACGGGCAGCACTGACTGCGGAGTCAACCTGTTCTTGGGTGGCAGATTTAGCCTGCCAAATGATGCTTTTTTTTGCGGGATCAATTGAGCTAATGTCGTGACCTTCGCCCGCGAGCCAATTACCCGCAATAAAATGTGTATGTTGATTCATATTTATGTCCTGAAATGAGTCGGAGCAAAACGAATGTTATCGCCATCACTTACACCGAGTGCATCGGCGGCTTGTTGGCCGATAGTGGCAACTTCAGTATCCATATTGATAACGAGTGAAGTGCATACTCCACGGAAGTCTTGTACTTTAGTGTTGATAACAAAAAAGGATGGGTGATTGTCTGCGACGTCATCACTCACTTTAACCTGCATTTTTCTACTGGCTTGCGCACTACGGATATTTTTCAAGTTTGCTTCAACTGTAGGGCCTGCATCGAAAATATCTACGTAACCTCTACAACTAAAACCTTCTTGCTCTAGAAGTTGTAAAGCTGGTTTGGTTTTTTCATGTACTTGTCCAATTACCGCTTGCGCTTGCTTGCTGAGCAAGCTTACATAAATGGGGTATTTGGGCATCAGTTCAGCGATAAATTGTTTTTGACCTATACCAGTAAGGTAGTCAACCGTAGGAAAATCCATAGAAAAGAAATGCTCTTCAAGCCATTGCCAGAAAGGAGATTCACCATTTTCATCATTAATACCACGCATTTCGGCAATAATGATTTCAGCAAAACGTTGCTTGTGTTCCACCATAAACAAAAAGCGGAATTTGGATAATAATCGCCCGTTTAAGCCTTCTCTAGCATTCTGCCTTAAAAATAAAGTGCATATTTCAGAGACACCCGTGTAGTCGTTACACAACGTCAGGATATCGACATTATTATAAATTTTAAGTTCACGGGATGCATGAACCACTTTACTTAAATGATAATGATAAAAGGCATCGTCTAAACCGACACCCGCTACTATGCCGCTGGTGCCTACCACTTCTTGGGTTTCTTGGTCTTGCATCACAAACAGATAACTTTCATCTGATGGCTCGGAGACATCTTTTGCAAAAGCTTGAACTGACTTGTCTATTTTACTTCTAAGCAACACTTCGTTGACTGGTAAAGAAGTAAAACCCACTCCAGATTCTTGGGCAATGGCATACAGTGACGCATAATCTTCACTATGAATGGGGCGAATGATTTTCATGTTCGCTTACTCACTTAAAGGAGACGTCGGCGCCAACTACTTTTGCAACAGCTCGTTCAAAACGCACTAAGCCCTCTTGAATATCTTCATCAGGGATAATAAGCGATGGAGCAAAGCGCACTACATTCGCGCCAGCGATCAAACACATTAACTGTTCATCTGCACTAGCGACTAAAAATTCTCTGGCTCGACCTGCAAATTTTTCATTCAATGCCGCCCCTAATAGTAGGCCTTGACCGCGAATCTCTGAGAAACAATGGTATTGCTCATTAATTGCTTCTAATCCTTTACGAAAAAGTTGTTCTTTGTGTTTTACGCCATTCAATACTTCAGGTGTATTGACAATATCCAAGACTTTTTCGGCTACCGCACAAGCAAGTGGATTACCACCGTATGTACTGCCATGAGTGCCAATCTTTAAATGTTTGGCAATCTCTGTGGTTGTTAACATGGCACCAATGGGAAAACCGCCACCTAGAGCTTTAGCAGTAGTCAGTATATCGGGTATGACGCCCAGTCCCATGTAAGCATATAAGTCGCCGGTACGACCCACACCTGATTGTACTTCATCAAAAATAAGGAGGGCGTTGTGTTTATCACACAAAGCTCGGACACCTTTTACAAAATCAACGCTTGGACTGATTATGCCGCCTTCACCCTGTAGTGGTTCCATCATAACTGCACAGGTTTTGTCAGATATTAATGCTTCAAAACTTGCTAGGTCGTTATAATCAGCATGTTCGATGGCGCCCGGTTTAGGACCAAAACCATCTGAATAGGCAGTTTGTCCGCCTACTGTAACGGTAAAAAAGGTGCGTCCATGAAAACCTTGTTTGAAAGAGATAATTTGATCTTTCTGCTCACCAAAATTATCAAGAGCAAAACGACGGGCTAGTTTTAGAGCCGCTTCATTGGCTTCAGCACCGGAATTCGCAAAATATACTTTCTCGCCAAATGTGGCATCAGTTAGTTTTTTGGCCAAGCGTAGTGCAGGTTCATTAGTGAGAACGTTGCTCAAATGCCAAAGTTTCTGGCCTTGCTCTGTTAGCGTCGACACAAGTTCAGGATGGCAATGACCCAATACGTTAACCGCAATGCCACCGGCAAAATCTATGTATTCGGTACCTGCTTGATCCCACAAGCGAGAGCCTAATCCTTTTACTGGAATAATTGCTGCTGGATTGTAGTTTGGAACCATTACGTCATTAAACAAGTCGCGAGTTACATTCATACTATTGCCTTTCAAGTGTAATATTTGGGCTTAAAAAAGAGCGATAGTATGGCAGAAGGTTTAACACTTGTCTTCAGGGATATTAAATGCAATGCGGCATTTTTAAAGGGGTTCACCTAGTTTTGCATGAATAGTGAATAACTATCTAGTTCAACAAAATCCTGTGAATACTGGTTGTGGCATATAAGACCAATACTGCAAACCAGTATTGGTCTCTTTAGTTTTCATTAAGATGTTGCATGAATATGCTTAAAAAAATTAATCGTTTCTTATTCTTAGATCAAGGGTGCGCATATCCGTAGTTTTAAGTAACTCAAGGGCACCTTTTGGCATTCGCAATGTGCGTAAAAAGTCTTTAGATTGTTGCAAATCAATCAGTCTATGCCCTTTTAACATGCGATATTGAGCATAGCCATTACCTTGTTTTAAGACTAACGCCAAGGGAGATAAATCTGCTATTGGCTCGTTATTGGCGACTTCAAACATAGCATTGCCAATAAATACTCTTTGCATCGCCATTTTATCAATTAAGTTGGCACTAATAGTTGGCGCATATTTATCGATTAATTGATTGAGAAAGGGGCCTGATGGCGTAATCCTAGTCAAAGCCGAGTGTTCCCCATGCTTTTTTGCGTCCTGAGTTTCTATTAACGCTTCCCTGAGCACGTTTTCGAAGAGCCTAAAATACAATTTAGTGACTACAACTTTGCCCATTGATTGCAACATGCCAAGGCAAAAAGCATTATTTTGATTAACACCCACTACTGATGCTATTTGTTTGCAAGAAATTGCTGAGGCCAACGCCTCTTCCCAGATCCTGCGTTTTATTAGCGGATAAGGATCGGTTATCTGGGGTAGCGAACGTTTGAAAGCTAAGGATGTGAGTATAATAATTAAATTTTCTAAACCAAAAAAATTCAATCCAACTCGCATTGTTTCCACTAGTACTGCTTTGCCTTTATTGTCATAACGTCGGTATTTGGGTTGATTAACAAACCTCATCAAATCATTAAAAAACCATGGTAACTCACTGGCAAGGGGTTCGATCTTTGAGATAGTGGCTGCTTTAACACAAACTAGGTCGAGTAATTTAGGAAGCGCTTGGTCAATTCCCATTATTTTTGAGTAAAGGTGGTCTGTATCCTTTAAGCTTTCGTCTAGGCGTTTGGCAACTTCGGCATCTATTTGTTCGGATATATTTTCAAGAAAACTAATGTCAGACTTAGTGTTTAAGTCTTTTTCTCGGATGGCTTGTTTTTCAACGCGAAGTAAAGACCGGGCCGTTTTACTTTGCTCAATTTCTATTATGTTTAATTCTGGTTTACCCTCAACAATAAGGGTTTGTTGGGCCAACTTTACATCTAAAAACAACGCTTCAAAGCGTTGTTTAACTAGTTTTTCCGCTTCTGTAATTGTACTCATTAATTGTTATATTCTTATGAAATTGCTTTGAATCTAGGTGATGAATTTTTTGAAAGAGATATTCTTGAAAGAACACCCATTAAAATTAATCGGTAATGTTACATTAATGCTTTAAGATTTCTATAGTGAGACTATAGTGCTTTAGTCGTAGTTTTGCTGAAAATAAAGTTATTTAGAATGTGATGTCCAAACTCGGTTAATAAAGACTCTGGATGAAATTGCACGCCAAATATTGCTAGGGTTTTGTGTTCTATGGCCATCACTTCCGCTTGTTCTGATATTTGTTTAGACGCACAGTTTTCATTTGCATTATTAAAACACCAAGCTGTAATTGTAAATGCTTCGGGGATACTTGCCGTTTCTAGTACCAGTGAATGATAACGCGTTGCCGCAAAAGGACGGTTGATACCTTTAAACAAAATTGATTGCTGATGCTGTACTTGGGATGTTTTTCCATGCCTAATTTGTTGCGCGTTTACTAGGTTTGCCCCAAAGGCCATTCCTATTGCTTGGTGACCTAAACACACCCCTAAAATTGGGATCCGCCCCGCAAAGGTTTTGATGGCCTCAAGAGTAACCCCAGCTGAGTCTGGTGTACAAGGGCCAGGCGAAAAAACTAAATATTCAGGCCCCATGGCTTCTATCTCAGTACAAGATATTTCATCATTGCGTACAACCAATACCTCTTGTTTTAACTCTTCAAAATAGCGAGCCAAATTATGGGTAAATGAATCATAGTTGTCTATCAACAGCAGCATTGTTGGACGCAGCAATCGAGTAATTTAAGGGCGTTTAACAAAACCTACCGCGTCATATGCTTTTGCTAGTGTGACAGCAGCGCGTTGACTGGCTTTTTCAGAGCCTTGGTGCATTATTCTGTTTAGTTCACTCTGATCGTCCCGTAGAGCTCTATACTTTTGCTGGATAGGTTCAATTAATGCTACTACTGCGTCTGCCACATCAGACTTTAAGTGACCGTACATTTTATCTTCATAGCTAGGAACCAGCGCTTCAATTGAGGTACCAGTGGCACATGACAAAAGACTCAGTAAATTAGAGACACCAGGTTTTTCAGCAATATCAAAGTAAATACGTGCTTGGTCGTCTGAATCAGTTACAGCGCGTTTGATTTTTTTGGCTATCTTTTTAGGATCTTCTAAAAGACCTACAAAGTTATTGACGTTATCGTCTGACTTCGACATTTTTTTAGTCGGGTCTTGCAAGCTCATCACTCGCGCGCCAAATTCGGGAATATAAGGGTCTGGTATGCTAAAGGTTTGGCCATATACATTATTAAAACGAGTGGCAATGTCTCTTGCTAGTTCAAGGTGTTGTTTTTGGTCATCGCCTACTGGCACTTGATTCGCTTGATATAACAATATATCTGCTGCCATCAATACGGGATAAGAATATAAACCGGCATTGATATTCGACACATTTTTTGCCGACTTATCTTTAAACTGCGTCATGCGATTCAGTTCACCCATCTGCGTATAACAATTCATTAACCAAGCCAATTGGGCATGCTCTGGCACGTGGGACTGCATAAAAACAGTGCTTTTAGCAGGATCAATTCCACAGGCTATATAAAGTGCTAATCCGTCTAAACAGGCTTGATGTAAGGCTTTAGGATCTTGTCTTACTGTGATTGCATGTAAATCCACCAACATATACAAACAGTCATGGTCATCCTGCATATTAACCCATTGACGAAGTGCACCCATATAATTGCCAATGGTGAGTTGACCTGAAGGTTGGCAGCCGCTGAGTACTATTGGTTTAGTCATGTTAAATATATCTACTTATAAAATGTTGAAAGAAAAATTAATTAGCCAAAGCAAGTTCAGAGCGCATTTGTTCAATCACTAATTGATAGTCTGTTTGATCAAAAATGGCAGATCCGGCTACAAACATATCGGCACCGGCTTGTGCAATGGCGCGAATATTATCGACTTTTACGCCGCCGTCAATTTCTAATCGGATATCAAACCCTGATTGAGCAATTAATGCGCGGGTTTGTTTTAGCTTATCTAAGCTTTGAGGAATAAATGATTGCCCACCAAATCCTGGGTTAACCGACATTAACAATATATGATGTAATTTATGCATTACATGGTCTAGATGTTGTAATGGCGTCGCTGGGTTAAATACTAATCCTGGCTTACATCCAGAATCAATGATCAGTTGCAAACTTCTATCAACATGCTGTGACGCTTCTGGATGAAAACTAATATAGCTCGCACCTGCATCAGCAAACTGCTTGATCATATCATCAACTGGTTTCACCATTAGGTGAACATCAATATCTGCCGTTACCCCATGTTTGCGTAATGCTTTACACACTAATGGGCCGATAGTTAAATTGGGCACATAATGATTATCCATCACATCAAAATGTACCACATCGGCGCCCGCAGCCAACACCTTGTCCACCTCTTTACCTAAGTTACAAAAGTCGGCGGATAAAATCGAAGGCGCGATTAAATAAGGTTTCATTATTTTCCTTGTTGGCAAAAGCCGATACTTTACAGAAAAATCCAAATAGACAAAAGCACCTACTGTGCACCAATAGTGAAACATTGTTCATTAATGGTGCACCGCTCTTCTCGTAAAATTACATTTTTGTAAAATCACTGTTGCCCTTATTTTAAAAATAGGTAATAAAAACAATATGTTAATTTTAATGTGTGGGGTGTTGTTTGGCTTAAAACATTTAGGCATTAGTTTTGCGTTATACGGTCAATAAATAATAATAATATGACAGAAAGCCACCTTTAATTACTGAAAAATATAAAAATACTATCGGAGTACACACATGAAAACGTTAAAAATAACTTCTATCGCCGCCGCTGTTTTAGCTGCTTCTAGTTTTAGTCAAGTTGCGTTAGCCGACGTGGAATCTAATTTTGGAGCAACAAGTAACTACTTGTGGCGTGGTGTAACCCAAAGTGGTAACGCACCTTCATTGTCTGGTGGTATTGACTACTCTAACGAGAGCGGTTTTTATGCGGGCACATGGGTAGGTACTATCGATTGGACAGATGAAACTTCTGATGATAAAGGTGCCGAGGTTGATTTCTATGCTGGTTTCGGCGGTGAATCAGGTGATTTTGGTTATGATGTTGGTTATATCTATTATTATTATCCTGCGACTGGTTATGAGGACAGCAATTTTGGTGAAATCTACTTCAACGGTAGTTTTGGAGGTTTAGGTTTCGGCGTAGCATACACCATTAATAGTGATGCAGATGATGATGTGCCTTTTGGAACAGGCGATTTGTATTACAACGTGAGTTACGGCTTTGACTTAAGCAACGATTATTCGTTAGGTCTTACCTACGGTTATTATGATTTTGATACACCTAGCATCGATGTTGATTATGGTCACTTCCAAGTTGATTTAGGAAAAGGTGATTTTACCTTCACTATCTCAAAAGCAGATAAAGAATCTGGAAGCGATGATACTAACTTCGCAGTAAGTTGGGGCACTTCTTTTTAGTAGAGTCTCTACGTAAAAGTGAATGTTAACAGGAGCGCTTAGGCGCTCCTTTTGTTTTTAATCGTGGTATTTATCGATGAATGCCCTAACAATTCAGTTAAAGCACGTTGTTGAGTTTTCCTGTGCGGGTATAATGTCACAAAATATTTCAACGCGGATAACACAATGAATAGGAATTCGAAATCGTTATTTACTCTAACTGGAGTGGCCTTAACTGGTTTAGCGGTTGTTGCTATATTCAATGCTTCTCGGGTTTCCCTAGACGATAAAAGTATGTTTTGTGGAAATCTAGAAAATGCGGTTCTTGATCATGGGCTACCTGTTAGTCATCCAATCAACAGATGTGCCGCCGATCAAACAAAAGGTGTGAGTTGGTCTGAATGGTTTACTGGACGTTCAAGTTCATACCAGTTTCATTTCATAGATTTACTTGAGCTACTATCTCGCTCGGGAAATACTGAAGCTTAAGATCCCCAGATAACAATGTAAACTTACTCTACTGTAGATTGATTGAGACCAATTGAACTTATTTAGTCTGATAGAGTGCTAATAGTTCAGCCACCTTTAATCTAGTGCTACCATTTTGACTGATAAAACGGCTCACTTGAAGTTTAGTCATGTCAGCGCCTTGATAAATATCCCTAGTAAATTCTGTGTCGTGGTTACTCACTAATACTGGGATCTTGCGTGTGTGGCCAGTGCGGCGCGCCAAAGAAGCCAGTTTGATTTGGTTATCCAAAGTAAAGCCGCCAACGGCATAACTATTAAACATAGCTGTTTTGCTAATGGGGGCATAGGGAGGATCACAATATATTACAGAGCCTTTTCTCGCTCTTGCGAACACTTTTTCAAAGGAATCACAGGTGAAAGTGGCCAGTTGAGATTTTTCAGCAAAGTACCAAAGTTCTTTTTCCGGGAAGTAGGGCGCTTTGTATCTGCCAAAAGGCACATTAAATTTGCCACTATTGTTATAACGGCATAACCCGTTATAGCCGTGTCTGTTTAAATAAAGAAAATACACAGCGCGTTCGTAGATGTCTTCACTGTCATTAAACTTTTGTCGCATAACGTAATAACGTTTTTCTTCGTTATAGGCTGGCGTGAATAATTTGGCGCTGTCTCTGATGTATTCGGCAGATTGCTGTTTTACGATATTGTATAGATTGATTAAATCAGGATTAATATCGTTGAGAAGGTATTTAGAATAATTGGTATTGAGAAATACTGACCCTGCACCAACAAATGGCTCAATGAGTTTTTTAGCCTCTGGAAGTTTAGCGTTTATATCTTCAATTAGGCTGTATTTGCCTCCGGCCCACTTTAAAAAGGCTCTGTTTTTTTTATCTTTTGTTACTGCCAATTTTTCAACCTAGAGTCCGTAGTTTGACAGGTGATGAGACGCAGGAAAAAACCATTGCAGCAAGGCATGAATTGAAATAAGTGGTTGTTCCACTAATAAAAATCATAACGCAGAGCCAGCGGTTTTTAACCAGTATCAATGCCTGTAGCGTCTTCACCTTTGAGGTGTGACCCAACATAATGTTAATTTCAGATAGAGCATAATGCTAAATATCACTTTTAGCGGTCAACTGCGGTTTCTAGGTTCAACCAAGTCAGAGCCGCTAATTTATCAGGCCGAATTGTAACGGCACTGGGCTAAAACAACAAATAGCTTAGCGTCTAGAGAGCGTAATTTCTTGTTTTACCTGTGCAATACTCTTAACAAAAGGGGTATTCATTAACAGGCTGTCTGCTAAATGGCTTATTTCTGCTCTGGCATCTTGTATTGAAGTAAAATCTTGGTTTTTGAGTAACACATACCAAGCACCGCCATAACGTTGAGTTTTATATAACCAAAGCTGCTGACTGAGTTGATTTTCTGTAACGTAATCTTGCAGAATACTTATATTAGCCATCGCGGCTATTTGGATCACAAAGTTATTTTCAGGTAATGCCAAGATCAATTCAGGTTTTGGGCGTAGCATTTCGTCAGTCTGACTTTGCGCAACTGTTTTCGCAGAAAACTCTTCCATTTCAGCTACTGGTTTTAGGGCAACTGAATCTTCAATTTGATAGTCATTTACTGTCTTGGTTGGAAGGGGCGATTCAGCAATGGTAGTCGGCGGCAGTGATTCACTTGGCGTCGTTGTTTTTATAGCTGCCGATACATCAGCAGTATTACTTTTTAATAGGATTTTATTTGACTGCTTTTGAAGTTTGGCGCTTGCTGAGGTCCAATCGGTCACTAACTCATCTTTAATGTTAATTTTTTTCACGACTGGCAAATTTGTTGCTGCCGATAGCTGCTTAGTGGGTTGAACAATAGGTTCAGCATTTTCAACGGAAACTGGCTCGACTTTTGTAGTAACTTCTGGCGTTTTTTGCTGTTCAGTGGGCGTCGCTTGTTGAATGCTAGAATATGCTAATATGTCTTGCACTTTTTCAGGATATTGCCACCCTAATATCCCAGAAAAAACACTTAAAAAAATCAATCCAAATAAAATTGTCATCCACCACTTTTTATAAGTAGGTTTAGACTCGTAATTGTCAAAATGACGCTCTTCAATGCGTTGCGCGAACTTCTTTCGCTTATCTTGAATGAAGGCTTCTAAATCAGAAAACTCTTCAGTCTCTGTGTGCTGAATATCTATTTGACTATTTAACACTATGGGTTGTTCTTTGGATCTGCTCCCTAACCCAGACTTGGCTGTCTCGGCCCAATCTGAGAGCCCCATTAGCAATACATTGAGGTGTTGTTTGTTATTGGCAAAACGACTTTGTAATACTAAATCCCAGAGTTCTTTAACTAGCCTATCAGGGAGTTTTTCAGCATGAAATACACTGATCAATATTGGACCGCTATGATTATTCAGTGGTGCCAATAGTTGGTTTAGTGGTCGATTAAAGTCAGCCTTTTGATTTTGGCTTATAAGTTGACGAAACAGCTTCTCGCGATAGATAACTAAAGGGGTGAGTTCATTTGCGGTAAGCAACGCAAGATCAGCTTGTTCATTTTGATGGGCTAGAAAACTTTCTACAACTTGTGATTGTTGCGGTATTTTATCACTGCACACAAACACAAGTTGCGAAGAATAACTTATTAGATAGTCTAACCGGTTGTTGAGTTCTGACGCTGCCATTTATATATACCTAGGTTGTGATGGCTGTTACTACAATGCAAAACATCATCGATGTAACAACCAAAAATTAAGTCCTAAGCAAGAATGGCCTGTAACACCTCGTCTGAAATTTCATTTGTGACAACTGCTTTGCCAATTCCCTTGGGAATGACAAAAAACAGTTGACCCGCTTGCACTTTTTTATCGTGGCGCATATGTCGAACAAAGTCATCATATGTCATATCACTAGGTGCAACAGTAGGTAAATCAAATGCTTGCAGCAAAGATTCGATGCGACTGAATTCTGACGCGTCGAGCCAATTCATCTTAGTTGCAACTGCAGAAGCAAGAACAATGCCTGATGATACCGCTTCACCATGTAACCAGTTTCCATAACCTTTTTCAGCTTCAATGGCATGACCAAATGTATGACCTAAATTGAGTATGGCTCTTAAGCCAGACTCTCTTTCATCAATAGCAACTATTTCAGCTTTGATTTCACAACACCGGGCAATCATGTATTGCAACGCTGCAAGCTCATGTTGTTTGATGGCCTGTTGATTTTCTTCTAACCAGATAAAAAAATCTGCATCGTAAATCACACCGTATTTAATTACTTCTGCCATGCCTGCAGAAAATTCACGGCTTGGCAGTGTACTTAAACTATTCGTATCGATTAATACGGCTTTAGGTTGGTAAAAGGCACCAATCATATTTTTACCTAAAGGGTGATTGACTGCTGTTTTCCCACCTACTGAAGAATCAACTTGAGATAATAAGGTGGTAGGGATTTGAATAAAGGGCATACCACGCTGAAAGCTAGCAGCAACAAAACCCGTCAAGTCACCCACAACACCGCCGCCTAATGCAATTAATGTGGTGTCTCGGCCTGCTGACATTTCTAGCAACTTAGAGATCACCATCTCAAAGCTTTGCAGATTTTTGTGTTGCTCACCGTCAGGTACCACAATTTTACTGACTTCATAGCCTGCTAATGCGTGACTGACAATGGGAAAATACAGTGGATCAACCACATCATTTGTGACTACTACTACTTTTTTGGTAGTGAGGTGTGTGGTTAAAACCTGTGGGTCATCAAGCAGATTAGCTTGAATCAATATAGGGTAGCTACGCTCACCCAACTCAACTGTAAGTGTTGCCATAAGCAGCTAGCCCTATTAATTGTTATTTGTAAAAGAAGAGTTATAGACCTATTTTAGCGATGATCTGATTCGCTACGGCACGAGCACTTTGGTCATCAGTATCAACGATATAATCGGCAGCATCTTCATATAGTGGATTACGTTCTTCAGCTAGATTACGCAAAACTGTTTCAGGATCATCTTTTTGTAGCAATGGACGACGTTTGTCACGTTGAGTTCTCGCGACTTGTTTATCAATAGTGGTTTGTAAATAGACCACTATGCCGCGGGCGGATAGCCTGTTTCTGACGTTTTTACTGACTACAGAGCCCCCACCTGTTGCTAAAACAATGCCTTGTTTATCAGTTAGGTCGTTAATGATGTTTTCTTCACGTAGACGGAAACCTTCTTCACCTTCAAGGTCAAATATCCAAGCGATATCTGCGCCCGAGCGTTTCTCGATCTCTTGATCAGAGTCAAAGAATTCTAAATGAAGTTCGTCTGCAAGGTGCCTTCCAATTGTGCTTTTACCAGCACCCATGGGGCCTATAAGGAATATATTACGTTTTTCAGCCATTTTTGCTTATTTCACAACTATGTTTAAGGGGTAGAAAGTTCGTGCGGCTACCCTTTTATGGATTAACCAGACCTCGTCGAAAATTTCGATGCGCGATTATCTCAGTTTTACAGTGAATTTTGCAAGCTTTGTAAAGATTATGCGGCAGGAATTATAAAAAAACCGTCTAATCTATTGATTAGACGGTTTTTTTTCTAAATTAAGATAGCTGATTTGGATGGTATTATTTGCTTCTCAGCTCATCAGTCAAAATTTTGGGCGTTACAAAAATGAGTAACTCACGTTTTTCCAAGATTTCTGAGGTGTTTTTGAATAGGTAACCCACAAAAGGTAAATCACCTAAAAGTGGTACTTTTCTCACATCATCTGAACTACTTTGTTGGAAAATTCCGCCAAGAACTATGGTTTCTCCATTTTCAACTAACACTTGAGTGCTAATTTCTTGGGTATCAATTGCCACGGCATCACCAGTTGAGGTTGTGACTGTATCCCCTCGAGTATCTTGGGTGACAACCAAATCCATGATAATTCGGTTATCTGGAGTAATGTGGGGTGTGACTTTTAAACTTAACACCGCTTTTTTAAATTCAACTGAGGTAGCGCCACTTGAGGTTGCTTCAACATAGGGGATTTCTGTACCTTGTTCAATATAAGCTTCATGTTGGTTTGCCACTGTAATACGTGGACTGGCAATCACTTCACCTTTATTTTCAGACTCAAGGGCCGATAGTTCCAAATCAATTATGGTGCCATCTAGCAGGCGTGCAATCTGGATACCTATGCTGCCCGCTGGATTGCTGACCGGTAAGGCTACATTGAGCCTATCCGATATCGAAGGTACCACGCCGCTGGCGATAGAATCAGCACCGGTCAATGAACCAGATATGGCACCATCATTGACGGTATCGCTTAGACCCCATTGCACCCCAAGTGACTCGCTGGCGTTATCTCTTACGGTTACCATGCGCGACTCAATCAGTACTTGTTTAATGGGGATGTCTAAAGCGTCCACCAGTAATTTCGCTTCATTGATTGATGTTTGGGTGTCTCGAAGTAAAAGTGTATTGGTTCGTTCATCAACGGCAACACTGCCTCTGGGGGTCAAAATGCTGTTCTCTGTACCCTTAAGGATAGCTGCAAGATCTTGGGCTTTAGCATAATTAATTTGCACATTGGTAGAGACTAGCGGGGCCAGTTCAGCCACTTGCTGCTTAGATTGCAATTGCTGAGTTTCGCGAGCTGTTAGTTCTTCAGTTGGTGCAATCAGTAAAATATTACCTTCTAGTCTTTTATCCAATCCTTTGATTTTTAGGATCATATCTAAAGCTTGATCCCATGGAACCCCAGACAAACTAATAGTTACATTGCCCGTTACCGTATCAGTTGTGACAAGGTTAAAGCCATTAACCTGAGCAATTATTTGCAGTACTTGACGTACCGGCACGTCTTGGAAATCAAGAGAGATAGGTTCGCCTGCAAAATTGCTTTTCTGGTCTTCTTCTGGCGCATCCTTCAAACGCTTTTGGATTTCAATGCTTAAACTATTGGCATTTTTCTGATGACTGAAGGTGATTCTGTGCTGGAGTGAAAACTCTACTCTGGTTTGTTCTTCATCTTGGAAAGTTTCAATAGAATTAACGGGAGTTGCAAAATCTACCACGTCTAATTTAAATAATTGTTCATCGGCCAGTTTTGTTCTGGGTAACACCAAGCTTAAGGATTGCCCTTTTTCACTCAACTGTAATTGGAAGTTTTTATTGCTAAAAGTCAGCAACGCTTTTGCGCCACCACTAGGCAAGCGTGAAAACTGTATATCTTGTAATTCAGAACGAAATACATTGTCTACCTTAGATTGAGGGTCAACCAATACCACCGCTTCTTCTTGGCTTAAAGATTCAAATGCAAATAGGCTAAAAACGACTGCTAGTAACCAATACCATAGCGAATTAGTTCGATTAAGTTTTTTGTTAAAAATAAAACGCTCAGACATTATTTTCTCCTGCCTTCGAAAGCATGGTGAGTGTGGCTTGCTTTTTCTGCCAGCAGCCAGCACCATCGGGCAGCATTTCAGTAAAAGAAACTGTGCCATTTTGAATAGAATCGATTTTCCCAAAAAACAATCCTAGGTAATCGCCAATTGTAGCTTTAAATAAACTGCCGGTATTGGACTGAATAAGTGCCCATGTTTTACCATTCGATTGAAACACGCCTGTAATTGATAACGCATCGATACCAAATTTCTCCAAAGGTTGTTTACTTCGGTTAAAGTCGGGCTGAGCACAATTGGGTTGTGCTACGACTTGTTGTTCAACTCCCGCTCCAGTATTTCTTGGACGCTGAAAAGGGCTGCGTAACGTGTCTGCCGAATAGATAAAAGTAGGTTTGCTTTCAAATTCAGGGTAAGGCTCAATATTCACTGAAGTGGTTTGTTTCACTTCAGCGATGAATATTTGTAAATCATCAATCTTGGCTTCACAGCCACTTAATAGTGCTGCGGCTAACACAATCTTAAGATGTTTCATTGTGTTTGCTCCTTAGCCGTTGTTTCTTGCTCATTTGATGTTCTATAGGTTTTAGCCTGAACCTTGAGCTTAAGAGTATTACTTTCTTGAGTAACTTCAAAATCATGCACAGTCACTATACGTGGCAAGCCAGCTATCTCAGAGGCGAATTGGCCAAAGTTGTGATATCCCCCATATACCTCCATTTCTATAGGCAACTCTGAATAAAACTCCTTTGGAATTTCTCTTTGCCAATTTAACAATCTAAAGGTCAGTCCCGCTGACGTGCCCACTAATGTAATGTCATCCAATAATCCTGGGGTTTCATTACTGGTTGGCAGAGATTTCAACATCGATGAAAAATCGCTTTGTAAACGGGTTAATTGTTCTTCGTAGGCTGATAAGTTAACGGCTATTCGATACTTGCCTTGATATGTCTGTTTTAATGTTAATTCTTTATTCTGAGCCACTTCGAGTATGGGTAATTTATCTTTTAACAAAAAGTAATAGCCACCTAGTAGGCCAAATACAACTACAAATAATGCCACCAAAGATTTTACTTCAAAGGGCCAAGTAGCGACTTGTTCAAAGTCTAGATCATTGATCTCTTTTAACTTATTAACATCAAATTTCATTTGCTTGACTCCTCGGTAATAATTGAGAAATCCGGAGCAACGCTAGGGTTAATAGTAAAAGTGAGCTTAAAATCACTGACTGCTTCTAAAGCTGAAGTATCCGCTTTAATTGAAGATAATTCTCCACTACTAAAGACTGTTGAATCTTGTAACTGTCGCATAAAATCAGCCAATCTGTTATTTGATTCACTGACTCCTAATATTTCAATTAAATTTCCCTGGCGAGAAAAACTACGAAAGGACAAGCCATGGGGGACTAATCGTACTAACTCGTCTAAAACAATAGGCACCGCATTTCTGCTGGACTCTAATTGCTCAATCAAGGCCATTCTTTGTTCAATGGCTTCCTTGTCTTTTTTGATATCTTTAATTTTTTCAATTTGTTGATCCAATATAGCCGTTTGTTGCTCGATAAAATTATTTCGAACATTTTGGTTATCGGTCATTTTATCCAACACATTTCCAATAGCAAACATCAGACCAAAGGCACCCAATGCAAGCCCTGCAAGTAATGTTAGGTAATTTTTCTTATGCTCAGCTCTGCGACTTTCGCGCCAAGGCAATAAATTTATATGTGCCATGGTTGAAAACTCCTACTGGCCAAACCCGCAGCAATGATCAGTTGTCCAGAGACTTGTTCGAAATCTCCTTGGTTGATGGTTTCTGCTAGCGTCATATCGGTAAATGGGGTGAAACACATTACTTCAATTCCTAAGTCTGCGGTTAAGTCTTCAGGTAAGGATTTGAGGCGACTGCCACTTCCACATATCAGTAGTGAACTAGGGCGGCTTTCACCACTAGCACTAATGTATAATTGTAAGGCCCGATTTATATGTTGTTGTAGATTTGCTAAAAACATGGGATAGGCATCTTGTTTCCATGTTTCTGGTAATGTGTCATCTGTCAATTGTTGTTCAATCTGAGAGCGCTCTTGGCTGTATAGCATAGTCAAATCTTGAATCAGCGCATCCATACCAAAGTTGTGATCTTTTGTATAAATGACTTTTCCATTTTTGACGGCGCACATTTGTATATGGCTAGCGCCAATATTAATACAACATACGGTTTCATCTTCTTTTTGGGGATAGAAATTTGCAACTGCTGTACCTAAGGCGTAGCTTTCAACATCAACAATTTTGGCTTCATAACCTACTTCACCCAATAAGGTAATTCTGCGGTCGACTAATTCTCTATGAACCGCACTTAATAATACTTCAACTTTATTATTAGTGGTTTGACTGTCACCGATCTCTTCAAAATCTATGTACACCTCATTCAATGGATAAGGAATCAAACTATCAGCTTCCAATTCAATTTGGCTTTCAAGTTCGTGATCCGTTTGTCCTGGGTCCATATATACTATCTTATTCAAAACGGTTGAGCCTGACACGGCTATGGCAACTAATTTACTTTTATTTTTTAAGGCAAGTTTAACTTTTTTTAGCGCATGGCTGACAGCTTCGAAATCCTTAATTTCACGCTCTGCAAAAGCATTACCCTGAATGGGCTCGCAGGCGTAGGCTTGCAAGCTGTATTGTTCACCTGATTTTTCAAGAACCACAGCTTTAATAAAGCGAGTTCCTATATCAAGGCCAATCATTTTTTGTACTTTAGGGCCAAATAATTTTTTCAATTGTTAGACATCCGATTGAATGAGAATAATTCCACGCCAGCATTATTACGTAATTTTTTGTGTTTTATGGTTCTAATAACTGTACATAGGTATAAAATGTAGATCATTTATTAGAAGTTGCCTTGGTATTATCTATCCGTGAAGTTACTTAAACCCGCATTAATAACCATTTCCGTCACATTTGTAGCCGGTATTGCTATCCTATTAGGTACCTATTTTTATATCAAATCTGACTTACCTAGTGTCGACGTCCTAAAAGATGTTCGATTGCAAACGCCTATGCGTATTTTTACCCAAGATGGTAAATTGATTTCCCAGTACGGAGTGAAACGCCGCATCCCGCTTACACTTGAGCAAATTCCGGAACAACTAAAACAAGCCGTTATCGCCACCGAAGACAGTCGATTCTATGATCATCCCGGTATAGATCCTATCGGCATGATGCGCGCTTTAATTAATTTAGTCGTCACTGGCGAAAAAGGTCAGGGCGGAAGTACCCTGACTATGCAGATGGCGCGAGATTTTTTCCTTACCCGCGAGAAGAAATACATCCGTAAAATACGTGAAATTATCCTCGCTTGGCATATGGAGCAGCTATTAAGCAAACAAGAAATTTTAGAGTTGTATTTAAATAAAGTAGAACTGGGCCATAGAGCATTCGGTTTTGGTGCCGCAGCACAAGTCTATTATGGTAAGTCACTGAATGAACTCACATTGGCGCAAATTGCCACTATTGCTGGGTTGCCACAAGCTCCTTCAGCACTTAATCCCATAAGTAACCCAGAACGTTCGCTGGCTAGAAGGCGTATTGTGTTGTTGCGTATGCTGGATGAAGAATACATTAATCGTGCGCAATTTGACGAAGCTGTCAACGCCCCCGTTACCGCTAAAAAATACGGCGCAGAAATTAACTTAGATGCGCCTTACCTAGCCGATATTATTTATAGTGAAATGATTGAGCTGTACGGAAAAGACGAGGCCGAAACTGGCGGTTATCAAATTTATGCGACGGCTTCATCTGATATGCAAGCGGCAGCGCAACAAGCAGTACGTAGAAATTTACATGATTATGATGAACGTCATGGTTATCACGGTCCAGTCACACAACTTTGGTCAGCAGAGGTAACTGATAACAAAAAAGGTCAAGGTGTGGAAATTGAAAAATCTGAGTTAGATAGGTCAACACCATGGTCTGAAGAACAAATGTTAACTTATCTACAAGATGTACAAACCTTCGAATCCATGCATCCTGCTATTGTTGTTAAAGTGAATGAAAAAGACATCATAGTTTTTAATCAACAAGGTCAATACAATATTATTGACTGGGATGGTTTAGATTGGGCCAGACCTTATATAAATGACTCAAAACAAGGACCAGATCCCAAAACAGCCAGTGACATACTGCAAGAAGGCGCGCTGATTTTAATACGCCAAAGAGAAGACGATTTGCATTGGCAACTTGCTCAGTATCCACAAGCGAGTGGCGCTTTTGTTGCACTGGATCCTAAAAACGGCGCGGTTCAAGCGGTAGTAGGTGGATACAGTTTTTATCAAAGCCAATTTAACCGTGCAACCCAAGCCAAGAGACAAGTCGGCTCGAACATTAAACCCTTTATTTATTCAGCGGCACTGGAAAATGGATACACTTTGGCAAGTGTGATCAACGACGCCCCAATTACACAATGGCAAGCTGGTTCTGGTAACGCTTGGCGACCAGAGAACTCTCCTGCTGAATACGATGGGCCAATTCGTATGCGAGTTGCCTTAAGTAAATCGAAAAACGTGGTGTCGGTGCGTTTGCTCCGAGCGGTAGGTCTAGAAAACGTAGCAGAGCATTTGACTCGGTTTGGTTTTAATAAAGATGACATTCCTTTAGATGAAACCTTATCTTTAGGTTCTGGCTCTCACACACCTCTAGAAGTGGCAACTGCAATGGCGGTCATTGCCAATGGCGGGTTTTTAATTCAACCTCACTTTATCCAACGTATTGAAAATGAGATGGGCGACGTATTGTGGCAAGCCAACCCCAAAAATGCCTGCGATCCTTGCGATGCTCCCTCTCAAGCCCTTGAAAGCAACACCGACCCTGAAGATATTGAGGCGCTGTTAGCCGCAGAACTGGGTGTGGCACAACAGGTAGCAGAGCCTGTTTCTAATATTCTTTCTGCTCCTAGAGTTATCAGTGCTGAAAATGCATTTTTAGTCGCAGAGATGATGCGTTCAGCGGTGCAAATAAACGGCACTTGGGATAATCGAGGAACGGGATGGCGTGCCGCTTTGTTACTGAATCGTCGTAGCGATATAGCCGGTAAAACTGGTACCACCAATGATGTACGTGATACCTGGTTTAGCGGTTTTACACCTGACTTAGTGGCCACCGCATGGGTGGGATTTGATGATAATAATCGTCGCTTGGGTTACACCACACGCAATCAAAATTTAGTGAATAAAAATCCTCAAAAATTTAATTATATAGGTAACGCGCTTATTGGCAGTGAATCTGGTGCCCATGCTGCACAACCAGCATGGATAAGATTTATGCAATATGCCTTAGCGGGTGAGCCTGAACATGTGTTACCTATGCCTACAGATTTACTTACGGTGCGTATTGATAAGGGCACAGGCAAACTTACTAATAGAACAGATAAGACATCTATGTTTGAATACTTTACTCTAGGTACTGAGCCGCAAACTTTTGTTGCAGATGCACAAATTATTGAGGCTGCAGATCAAAGTGAACAGAGTCAAAAACAGATTGAAGATATATTTTAAACATAGATAACTCCTACACTGACCTTAGAGGTCAGTGATAACTTAAATAACCATATTAACTCACAGGACAAAACGTTAATGGCTAACCCAGCTACAAAGAATGCGCTTTACATTCCTCACTCTGGTCCCTCCTTATTAGAAACCCCCTTGTTAAATAAAGGCAGTGCATTTAGTTCAGATGAACGTATTACGTTTAACTTAACAGGCTTGATCCCGCCCCGTTACGAGACCATCAAAGAACAGGTAGATCGGGCTTATATGCAGTATTCCAGTTTTGATGAGCCGATTAACAAACATATCTATTTACGTGCCATTCAAGATAACAATGAAACCCTGTATTACCGTTTAATTAAAGAGCATATCGACGAGATGATGCCGATTATTTATACCCCTACAGTAGGTGATGCATGTGAGCAATTCTCAGACATTTACCGTAGCTCTCGTGGTTTGTTTATTTCTTATTCTGAACGTCATCAAATGGATGATATTTTACGTAACGCCACCAAGCGTAAAGTCAAAGTGATAGTGGTAACCGATGGTGAGCGTATTTTAGGTTTGGGTGACCAAGGCATTGGGGGCATGGGTATTCCTATTGGTAAGTTATCTTTATATACGGCTTGTGGTGGAATTAGCCCAGCCTATACCTTACCTGTGATGTTAGATGTGGGTACCAATAACGAAAAACTCTTGGCTGATCCTATGTATATGGGAGCGCGCCACAAACGTATTGGTCAAGCAGAATACAACGAGTTTGTTGATATGTTTATTCAGGCTATTTATCGTCGTTGGCCTGAGGTTATGTTGCAGTTTGAAGATTTTGCACAGCCCAATGCTATGCCTTTACTCGAACGTTACAGGGATAAAATTTGCTGCTTTAATGATGATATACAGGGTACAGCTGCGGTAGCGGTCGGCACTATATTGGCTGCTTGTAAAAGTAAAAATGTTAAATTATCAGAACAAAAAGTCACGTTTGTCGGTGCCGGTTCTGCAGGTTGTGGCATAGCCGAACAAATTATTCAGCAAATGTGCCTAGAGGGAATTTCAGATGCGCAAGCCCGCAGCCAAGTTTTTATGGTTGACCGATTTGGCTTGCTAAGCGAAGGCATGCAGGGGCTGCGAGATTTCCAACAACGTCTTGTGCAGTCAAATGATGTCATCCAAGAGTGGTCTTTTAGCAGCGAATTTCCTTCATTGCTTGATGTGATTAACTGCGCACAACCCGATATTTTAATTGGTGTTTCTGGGCAGGCAGGATTATTTACTGAACAAGTGATTCGTAATATGAAAAAACATTGCGAACTACCGATTATTTTCCCTTTGAGTAACCCATCTCGTCAAGTTGAGGCCACCCCACAGCAGGTGATTGAGTGGACGGATGGTAAAGTTATCATCGCCACAGGTAGCCCCTTCAAACCAGTAGAATACAAAGGCAAAACTTATCCTATTGCGCAGTGCAATAACAGTTACATCTTCCCTGGAATTGGCTTGGGTGTCATTGTATCTAAAGCCAGTGTGATCAGTGATGAAATGTTAATGGCAACAAGTGCAGCATTGGCAGAAGCTTCTCCACTAGCAGCGACGGGGCAAGGCGACTTACTTCCAGCATTGGGTGAAATAGCGCAGCTTAGTAAAAAGATTGCCTTTGATGTGGCAAAAATTGCGATGCAGCAAAACCTAGCCTTAGAAGTATCAGATGAGATACTAGAAGAACGCATAGAGCGAAACTTTTGGATGCCCGAGTATAGACCCTATAAGCGGGTCAGTATTTAACTACACAGTACGAAACTAAAGAAACATCCAATGAGGTGTTTCTTTAGTTTTTTTACCACAAGTCATTTCTGGCATTTATGTTTATAAATGTCACTTGATATTGAACGCACGCAAATAGTGCGCCTTCCCTTCTTTAGTCAGCTATTCTCATCGTAAAATACTGATATTGTCCATAACACTGGCAATGAGTAAGCGATTATATGGGCATTAAAGTTGCTTATCCTAATGCTACTTTATAATTTTGAGCGAATACAGTCATGCAAACCTTTATCGAAAAAATGCCTAAGGCAGAGTTACATGTGCATCTAGAAGGCACGCTAGAACCAGAATTAAGTTTTGCACTTGCCAAAAAGAATGGCATTGAGATGTCATATAAAACCCCACAGGAATTGATTGCGGCCTATGATTTTCATGACTTACCTTCATTTTTAACTATTTATTATGCAGGTATGAATGTGCTGGTGGAGGAAGACGATTTTTATCAATTGACCTATGCCTATTTAACAAAAGCGCGAAGTGAAGAAACCTTGTATGCAGAGTTGTTTTTTGATCCACAAGCACATACCACTAGAGGCATTGCTTTTGAAACAATCATTACTGGTATTCATAAAGCACAGGTTGATGCAGAGCAAAAGTTAGGTATCAAGAGCCAATTGATACTGTGTTTTTTGAGGGATATGAGTGCTGAATCAGCCATGCAGCATTTAGACTTAGCCATGCCTTATCTTGATTGGATAGTGGGTGTGGGACTGGATTCTGACGAGAGAAACAACCCACCTATTAAGTTTGCAGAGGTTTTTGCTAAAGCTAAGAAAATGGGCTTAAAGCTCACTATGCACTGTGATGTTAATCAAAATAATACCCTGACACATATTAATCAGTGTATTAGTGAGATTCAGGTTGATCGCATCGATCATGGGATAAACTCACTTGAAAGTGAAGAATTGTGCACCTTAATTAAAGACAAAAAGCTGGGATTAACTGTATGCCCAGTGTCTAACCAGTTTGTGGTGCAATCTCTTACTTCAGATGAGATCCACAAAATGCTCGATAAAGACATGTTAGTGACGATTAACTCAGATGATCCCGCTTATTTTAGAGCCTACTTAAATGAAAATTTGGTCAAATTACAAAAAGAAGGAGGATTTAATCAAGCACAAATTGTTACCTTAGTTGCTAATGCGTTTAAGGTTGCTTGGTTGGATGAAGTGACAAAAGAAAACTACTTGAATCAACTCGAAGATTACGTTGCTCAATAATAGTATCTAAATCAGTAGTGAGCATGGCATACCATTGGTGATTGAAATCACTCCTCAGTGCTACATTTAAACACTATATTTCTAGTTTGCTTCAGGCGTATCTAATTATATCCTGTAAAATAGTCGATGCTCATAACTCACTGAGTAGACTAAATTAAATTAATATGGGATATAATTAGTCTTTTACGAAAGACGGCTTAAGTATGCCAGAGGGTTGAATGAGTTTATTGCAGAAAATTGGCCGTATGTTAGCTGCGTATTTGGAAAAGCCGAGTGGGACAATTCAACCTTCAACTTGCAAACCTGAATTATTGGCGGCCTCTATCAGAGTCGGTGACGTTTTATTAGTGGATGGCTCCAGTCGGATCAGTACGGCGATTAAGTATCTCACCCAATCAACATGGTCCCATGCCGCTTTGTGCATCGCTGACGACAGCAACAGCGCCGAGCCAAGTTGTAACAATGTCACTTTAATAGAAGCGGATGTACTCGACGGTATAAGAACCATAGCATTAAGCCATTATGAAGACTTACACACTAGAATATGTCGCCCGGTAGGGCTAAATGATGAAGAAATAACGAGTGCTATCGGGTTCGCCACGGCCCAAGTTGGTCATCAATATGATATGAAAAATGTGTTTGACCTTATGCGTTACCTAGTGCAAACACCACCGGTACCCGCACGTTGGCGCAGAAAAATGATAGTGCTTGGTAGTGGTGATCCAACCCGCGCTATTTGTAGTTCATTAATCGCCCAGACATTCCACTCAATCCGCTACCCTATATTGCCAGACATCTTTTTAGAAAAAGCCAAACATCCGAACAATAGTGCTTATTACGACGAAGTGTTACAAATTCGCCACCATTCCTTATTTGTGCCCAGAGATTTTGATATGTCACCTTATTTTAAAATTATCAAACCCACTTTAGATAAAGGGTTTGATCCACACTCCATTGAGTGGAGTGAGTATCAACAGAATTAGTTTTCAAATTCCCCAAATAACCTCTGGGTCGTAAGATCCCTCTCATTTGACTATTGATAAGCAACTATGCCCACTTTCGCCACCTTAGCCGTATTTATTCCCACTATGTTTTTTATCTCGATTACCCCTGGTATGTGTATGACTTTGGCCATGACATTAGGGTTGAAAATTGGCTTGCGCCGAACCTTATGGATGATGCTCGGAGAAGTGTTTGGAGTCGCCTTAGTTGCCATTTCGGCAGTCATGGGGGCTGCTGCCATTATGTTAAATTACCCTAGCTTGTTCACTTGGTTTAAGTGGATAGGCGGGCTGTATCTGATGTATCTAGGATTCAAAATGTATTGGTCTGGTAGGCGAATGTCCTTAAGTACCGAGATGGATTTAACACTCAGTCGTTATGCTTTAATATCACAAGGCTTTGTCACCGCTATTGCCAACCCCAAAGGCTGGGCGTTTATGTTGTCCATATTGCCGCCTTTTATCGATGCTAGCCGACCTATTACTTTTCAGCTTATGGCGCTGGTGATTATCATTATGCTGAGTGAATTTATTTGTATGTTGATTTATGCCACAGGAGGTAAAGGTTTAAAAACGCTGCTTAATAAAGGCAATAATATTCGTTGGATGAACGGTATTTCTGGCACACTTTTGATAGGTGTCGGTGTGTGGCTAGCGCTAAGTTAGTGGGGTTGGGCGCTATTGTTGGCCTTATCTAATATTGCTGCTAGTTGGGGAGAAATAGGTAACACCTTAAATGGGCTAACATTAGTCCCACCTGTATTCCCAGAAGGAACTAACCCAATGGCAGTTTTGGTAGCTGCCCCCACTATACGCATGACTTGACCTAAACCTTCCTTAAAATTTAACTGCCTCATCGCCCAAAACAACATCAATATATGAACTTTAGTATGTAAATAGGTCGATGCTTGACCAAGCACATGGGCGTTTTCTAAGTGTTTAAATTCAATCACAGCATCGCCTTGTGTTCTTGCTTGTTTCGCCAAGGTGATTTCTTGCTCAACATGAGGTTTGATATTTTTGTAAAAGTGTTTAGACATTAATAGGTTCCTCAGTTGTAGTTAGATCAACAGCCCATAATACAAGGCGACTGTATATGATATCAGGATCTATCTTGGTGCAGCGGATGATACCATAGCTACTATTACATGAATAAAAGGCAACCCAAGTGAGTATTTTACGGGTACCGGAAAAGGAAACAACATGACAACCATTGGTATTGGCACCCAAACACCAGAACAAGCTTTATCCACGTTAAGCGATATGACCACAAGCCTAGTTCCCATTCAACCTGAAGAACACCTAAGTCGCATTGCCAAAGCCCAAGCTTATATGCAAGCCAATAATATTGATGCCATTTATCTTAACGCAGGCACCAATCTGACGTATTTTACGGGAATGAAATGGTATGCCAGTGAACGAATGGTGGGCGCGATATTACCTGCGGTGGGCAGTGTGCAATACATAGCGCCCTATTTTGAGATAGGCAGCTTAAACGGCTTTAAAGTGATAGACGGGCCAATCCATGGCTGGCAAGAACACCAGAATCCTTACGTTTTATTTGTTGAGGTATTAAAACAATTAAAAATAGCGGAGTCCGCTACTATAGGCATTGATGAAAGCGCGCAGTTTTTTATTTTCGATGGTATTAACAAAGCACAAACCGGTCTGCAGCTCATCAATGCTCAAGAAGTTACTGCCCATTGCAGAATGCACAAATCAAAAAACGAAATTGCATTAATGCAGGCCGCTATGAACATGACTCTTGCTGTGCATCAAGCAACCGCCAGTATGCTCTATGCTGGAATAAGCACCACAGAAGTCGAAACCTTTATTGCGAAAGCACATCAAAAAGTGGGTGCGACGGGTAACTATTTTTGTATTGTACTTTTTGGTCACGCTACCTCTTTCCCCCATGGTGTGAAAGATCCACAAATCCTCAAAGCAGGAGATGTGGTGTTAATAGATACCGGCTGTAAAGTGCATGACTATATATCTGACATTACCCGAACCTACGTGTTTGGTGAGGCAACAGATAGACAACGGCAGTTTTGGGATCACGAAAAAGCGGCACAACTCGCCGCCTTTAACGCCGCCCAAATTGGAGTGCCTTGCGAAGTTGTTGACGCTGCTGCCCGCGAATATTTAGCGTCACAAGGTCTAGGCCCTGAGTATCAAACTCCCGGCTGCCCACACCGCACTGGTCATGGTATTGGTCTAGACATTCATGAATGGCCTTATTTAGTTGGCGGTAATAAAACCCCACTTGCTACAGGCATGTGTTTTAGTAATGAACCCATGTTAGTGATACCCGATGAGTTTGGAATTCGCTTGGAAGATCATTTTTATATGACAGACACTGGCCCGCGCTGGTTTACAGAGCCAAGCGAAAGTATTGATAATCCCTTTGGTTTGGAGAATTAGCCTGAGTTGTTTTGATTGATGAAGGGAAAGAATAACCTTGATGTGAACTATGCCGCCCCATCAAGCATAAAGATTTGTGGCGTTTTTAGTTTCCTTAAAAATTAAGAAACGAACTCGATTGCATAAGCATCTTGGTTTTGTGTATCCAGTTGAATATGAAAAGACATATTCACAGCTAAGCTAAAAGCCCCCAAAACTGGGGGACGATTATACATCTCGTTTCTTAAAACAGAGAAACGAGATGTAAAAGTGTTAGCTATTGCTGGAAACTTCCTGGTTTTATCAAGCTTTGTCTAAGAGTTTTGCCGGCATATACGCCAGAATGGTCGCTACCACTAGGAAGAAGGTTGCGAGATAAATTACGAGTTCGTAATTATCATTGCTTAGAAACAACCCCGCCACCATAGGGCCTGAAGCTAAACCCATCTTAGAGGCAAAACCACCCAGTGCTGCAAGTTGCCCAGCTTTATCGAGCTCTGAGCAAATACCAAATAGGTAAGGCAATACAAACGCCCATGTGACTCCAATGAGCACATTAGCCAGCAAATAGACCATTTTATATTCACTGTAAATAAGCACCCAACTACAAAGTGCGGTTAACAGAATCGCGAAGATCAATGGTCGTGTTCGGCCAAATCGTGTGCCTATAAGAATGACTAAAAATGATCCTAATAATGCTACCCAACTTGCACTGGCCAAAGCTGGGCTCATAAATTCCATACTTAAGCCCTCAGCTTTTCCAAGACCAATTACATAGGCAAACAATCCCATATTTGCCGCTTGAAATAAGAAAATGGCGAGCAAATTGAATAACAAAGGTTTTCGACGTACAGGAGCTGGAAGTGCTGCTTTGGGATCCACTTTTGCAATGGGATAGTCTGGTAACCATGGCAGCATAACTAAGGACACCGCAGTAAAACTTATGAGTGATACAAACAGAGCGGTTGTGCCAAATTCTGGTACCAATCCGGGCAAATACATCAACCCTAGTCCACCTAAGCCCCATTGAATTAGCAGCAAATATCCAAATGTCTTGTCAGGATTTTCAGTGCGAGAAATCACCGCAAAACCAATCCCAACTAACAGGCCACCGGTCACGCCGTGAAAGGCTCTGACTAACACTAAAGTGGTGGATGAGGTTAGATAAATGCTCAGAAAATCTATGGAGATAATGACCAGCAATAATATATATGCCCATTTTTTCCAATCTATGTGTTTAACGATAAATACCGCCAATAGCGCCCCCGCTGCTGCACCATAAAGATTGGCCGAGCTGACAAAGCCAGCTTGTTGGTTGGTAAAGCCTAAACCTTCCTTTAGTCCACTGACTAAGGCGGGCATAATATTGATATAAAAGATCCCCGCTGTGGTTAAAAATGCCAGATAAATACGGGCTAAGATGCCGTTAGCATCGACTTTCCAAAATGAACTCGACTGAGACTCACTGATTAACATTATTCTCTCCTGCACAAGTGTTTTTAGGTATCTACTGTTGCCCTTGAACAGATAAGATTTAATTTTTCAAGTTCGGGTATTGCATCAGACCAATCAAAATGGAAGCTATCGCTGACATAATAATAGATTGATGACTTAGCCAGTAATGCAACGGTTATGCCGCCATAACCAGACATAAAAGGTATCCACTGGGTATTGGGGCACACATTATTTGCTGAAACTTGTCTCGCCCAAAAACCATGCTGATAACGAATGAAACTGTAGTCGGTAGTAAGTCCTCTGGCTTTTGGATTTTGTTGTAATGCTGCTTGTAGTGGTGCCTTTGCTAAGAGTCTAGATTCCTCGTTAGCAGAAGCTTGTTGACTGACAAAACGACTGAGTCGTACTAAGTCATCGCGAGTGAAAAACAGGCCATAACCGACGTAAGCTTGATTATCTAAATCAGTGGTTCTGCGGCTTTGTGAGGCGACTTGACTCAGGCCTAAAGGTTTGAATATTTTTTCATACAAAACATTGTTAAATAGGTTGGTTTGTTCACCAAGTTTGTCTTTCACGTAAGCGGTTAAACCCGCACCTAACAAGTAGGTATCTGAAGTGTGATACACAAAGGTTTTCCCCGCTTGGCTTTTCCGAGAGTAAAAACCACAGGCAAAAGCGAGTTTTTCATTATTGGTTTTGGCATTAAAAAAGGTCAATTTTTTAGGTGAAGCTTCATCAGCAGAATACTTAGATGATTGATAATGACCTGTGCTCATATCTAATAAATGGGAAAAAGTTACCTCTTGCCAATCATCGCCAGAGCATTGTTTTACCCAAGAACTGATTTTCTGAGAAAAAACGTCGCCATATTGCTGTTCGAGGTACAACATGGCTGTCGCTGCAAACAAGGTTTTAGCTGTTGAATATGAAGGCAATACCAATTGCTCACAAAATGGATAGTTGCCTGCGCGGGTTTGGCATTCAGACACATAATGTACGTCATCTACTAATAATCCATAAAGCGTCATATCAGTTGCTGCAATACTACTGGCTAATGCCAACTTCTCAATTTGAATTGGATTGGCTTGTTCAGTTAGGGCTTTGATGGGTTTGGTTTTAACTCTGTTGCTTTTTTCCTTGGCATAGGCAGTGATAACGGCTTGCTGTTTCAAATTTTTGAGTGGTGTATTGGTCACATTGCCGCGACCCCAGAAGTCAGCTTTAAAATAGGCGCATGTTTCACTACTTATCTGAAAATAGGCATGGCCTTGTGCTGCTTGGTTATCAAAAACCAGAACACCATTGTGGCTACAGTTTTCATTTTTTTCGATTAAAGTAAAGGGCATGCTCACTTTGTTTGATTCTTGCCCCGAGTTGTCTTGCAACATCTTGCCAACGCCTAGAATATAATCCCAGTAAGGATTGTCAGAAATCACTAAGTGCCTGATAGTTGGAATAATTTCACCGGAGTTGTTTTGCACCCAATCAAAGGTGATGTCTGGAAAAATCTGACGTCCGTCTGTTACCTTTTCTCCCGTACTTGTATTCACTAACATCGACATCTTGGCGTTAGCCAAAATGCTGGTGGAGCCTTGTTTGATTGTTACCTCAGTCTTTTGAGGTTGAGGTGTGAACAAAGACAAGGGAAGTGGTGTGTCAGGTAAAAATGTTTCGCTGTTTAGTATCTTAGTTAACTTGGCGGGGAAGGCAGAAAAACTGATGTTCAGTAGCACAACAAGTAAGATTAATCGCATGTTATACCTGCTGCTTCAAATCGCAATTTCACTTCTGATAACTGTTGGCTGAATTTTTTCCATTTACCAATAGAACTGCTATACAGTGGTTGTCTTACTTGGGCCGCACTTGCAGTAGTTGAAGCGGTTTGGTTTTGGTTAAATTCAATACACTTAGGCTCCCAAGGCAATTCACAATAATTCAGTAGTTTCCTTGTTTCACCTTCAATGTCGTTGACCAAGCTTTCGTAGCTAAGGTTATAAAGATGTTGTCCAAGCTCCTGTTGCCAATGGGCCATTAATTTATGATGGGCAATTTGATATTCACACAATTCATTTAGATCGTAAGAAAATGGATAACCCTGAGTGAAACATTGCTTAAAAATGGCAAAAAAAGTATCAAGAGGATGGCGCTGTACGTGAATTATTTTGGCGTTTGGCAAGGCCAAGCGGATCAGTCCTACATACAATGAATTTAGTGGTAATTTGTCAATAAACCGAGCATGGTTATTGGTGTCGGGACGGGTACTTTGAATGTAGTTTTGTCCCAGTTGCGCAAAGTCTATTTTAGTAGTGGCTTCGATTAACGATAACTTGTTGGCTGGTGGTGTTTTTAATTGTTGGCGAACTTGCTGCATCATGGCTATGGCAAAGTTGTTGAGTTCGCCGGCAGCGTACACTTCTGAATGATTAGCGACTATGCGCTCTACTAATGTACTGCCTGTGCGGGGTAAGCCAAGGATAAAAATGGGGGCAGGGTCGTCATATCCCACAATTGCACTACTTAGCATTCTATGGTCATAAACTTGTCTGATTTTGTTTAAAACCGCTAAGTCATTATCTAAGGTATATTGCATGTTGGCGCGGCGCGTTTGGGCACCTTGTTTAAGTGCCTCAAAGGCTTCTGGGTATTTTTGTAAGTCTTCTAATTCTTTGCCTAGCGCAAATAAAAGTTGTGTTTGTTCAATCGGTTTTTTAGGCTGTTTTAATGCCTGCTGTAGACCTAACACATGATTATGTTCAGAGGTTTGTTTCTTAAGGTTAGATCGTAAAAGCCAAGCTTCGCTGTCAGATGGATCTAGCTTAATCAACTGGTCAAAACTGTTTTGTGCCTCTTCTATTTTACCCATATAACGCTGCACTGACGCCAAATTAAATAGTGTTTGCGGGTTATTGGGTTGTATTGTTAATGCTTGTTGAAAACATTCAAGGGAAGATTGAAACTCGCCTAGTTTGTTAAATAACAAACCTAACTCAGTACAAAAACTAAGACTTTTCTGTGAACTATTAAATAGTGGTTGCGCCAATTCATTGGCTTCTTTTCTTTGACCTTTAAGCAAATGAACTTTTGCTTTATGTAAAGTCCATTGGTCAATATTTGGGTGTAGCTGTAAGGCATGATTGATATTTTCAAGAGCGGTATCGACACGCCCTTGTTCGGTTGCCACTATGCTCGCCGCGTACCATCCCGGCGCAAAGTCCGGGAAGGTTTGGCAAAGTTGCTGGCTTCTTTCAAAGGCGTTTGACAGTTTTTTATGACTCAGGTTTTGCCATACCTGTTGTAATTCAATTTCGGGATTTAACACGTTTTCCTTAGTTTCTGAATAAGTGTTAGTTAGCGTTATTGTGCTGTTAGTTAACACAATATACTAGCCCTTCGAAATTCAACATTAACAACCACCTAATTAAAAGCGGTAGTTAAAAGCAACCCCAAATGTTCTGGGCAAACTAATGTAATCTTTAGAAGAATTACCCAAGAAGTTTTCGCTAGGGTCGGTTCCCATGTAGGCCTCGGGTATCAGCCCGGTCACCCCATCTTCATTGAAAATGTTTTTCACGTATAGGGTCACATCCCAAGTGTCAGAGGCGAGTCTAGAGGTAATATTCGATAACGAAAATCCATCTATGTCGGCCTGTAAAGAATCACTGTCACCTAAGTAGTTAAGGGAGCTAGATTGATAGTAAGTGTTTATTTGCGTGACCCAATACATGCCACCATCTAGTTCATGGGTGTAGTCAACTGCGAGACTAATAGTGTTTTTAGGTGAAGCAGGTAGTTTCGCCCCATTTTCTGCTTGTACTCTGTTTGCCGACTCTGAGTCGACTCCAGTAGGCACAATAAAATCAGCAGTCAATTCAGCACTGACATTAGCATAACCCAGCACATAATGAATGCTGTCTGTTAGGTAACCTTGAAGCTCTAATTCGATACCTTGTGTTTGAGCCGATTCACCATTAGCTACAGTAAAAAATCCCCAATACGAGGCCGTATTCAGTTGCGGATTATCCCAATCTAATCTGAAAGCCGACAAACTATAACTATGTTTGTTATTGCCTAGGTAACCTTTCACCCCTAATTCATAATTAACCGCACTATCAGAAGAGTATTGTTGCCACTCTGGACGTTCTGCCAAACTTCCTTCCAAGGGTACCGCATTTGCGCCACCGCGGCGGTATCCTTCTGAAACAGTACCGTACACCATAGTGTCTTTGTCTAGGTGATAAGACATATTAAATTTGAATAGGGTGTCACTTTCAGATGTTTCAAAACTAGGCTCGGCACCTAAAAATGGCCAAATAGGTAACATTAATTCAGTATCATTGACAAAGGTATTGTCAAAACGTCTGACCCCAATAGTGGCGCGAAAATCATCGGAAAAATTGTAGGTTAACTCACCAAAAATAGCCTTATCCTTGAAATTTTCGTTGCGAATATAGTGGAAATCGTTGTCGGTATAAACCATGCCGAAACCACCCATAGTTGGCCACCAAGAAAATGCGGCACCCGCCCATTCTTGATATCCAGGCATAAAGCTATCTTGTGTGGCTTGACTGTCTTGATCCATGTAGTAAACGCCTACAACCCAATCAATATTGTTTTTTGTTTCGTTAGAGACTAAACGTAATTCTTGCACGAAAGCGCTATCGTCGTATCCACGTTCAGCAAGTGCCATAGGTCTAGGCGAGCCGTAATATAAATCAGCAAACCAGTTCTGTTGTGCGTAAAAACCAGTATTGTCGCTAACGGAATCGCCGCTGTGATTATATTTGGAACTACTAGATGTCAAAGTGGCAAAACCAAGATCCCACTCTGCTTCCAAAGCCGTTAAATCGACTTCTCGTTCTGAAGGTTCCAGTATTACCGCGCCATTTTCGTATTCGCCATATTGTTGTTCAGTGCCATCGACCCAATTTGTGCCCCGGGTTACTTGGCGGCGTCCACCAATTGCATCGCTCTGTTTTTGATAGGAAAGATTCAATCTGACGTCGTCCGAAGGCTCCCAATAAAGTGACATACGTCCGTAATCAATATCAACCGTATCGGCATCTTCTACACTGCGGAAACTGACGCCACCGGCGGCCAGATCGCCGCCTTGTGCAGCGGGGGCATAATTATTACTGTCCAGAACATAAACGTTGCTGTAATCAACAATACCATCGTTATCTATGCGGCCTACGTTAGCGCGAAACGCTAAGTTGTCGGTTAGTGGAATATTGACCATTGCATCTAAATTTAGATTGTTGCCTTCTGAACCCTCAGTTTGTCCAAGGGCCATTCCTACGCTACCGTAAAATTCATCACTTTCCGCTTTGTTCATACGATACTTTACGGTTCCGGCTAAAGAACCTGAACCGTACAAAGTGCCTTGAGGGCCGCGCAATACTTCAACCATTTCTACATCTTTCAGAATAAAGTTGGCTAGTAGAGGCGTTTCATCTACGTAACCGGCAACTGTGGCAACTGCCGATAAAGCAACATCACCTTGTGCCCCGCTATCAACGTTGATACCACGAATAACCACACCGCTTATAACACCTGAATTACGGTACCCTCTGTCCACTACTGTGGCTCCGGGCACATTTCTCAGTAGCTCAGTTGAATCAATAATGTTACCCGCCTTGAGTTCGTCACCGGATACCGCAGAAATATTGTAGGGCACATCCTGAATGCTTTGTGTACGACGGTTGGCCGTCACTTCAATGCGTTCAACCATTTTTTCTGAGTCAACAGCGACTTCTTGTGCAGCTACCTGTGCAACTGGAGCGCCTATTATTAGGGCGCTAGCGATGGCTGTGCTAATCGAACGTTTCTTAAAGTTTAAAGCATGCATAGTGTTACTCCAGTTTTCTTTATTTTTTATAATCTTGTTCGAGGTTAGAACAGTAAATACTTTCTTCGTAGTACCAGATTGGTGCCAGTTGTTGGTCCAGTTTGGTTGTCAGTCTTCTTCACGAGCGGGTAAGGTCAGTGGCCCCAATTGATTTAAAAAGTCACTTGGTTTATTCATTGCTTGATTAGTCAGGGTATGCTGATTGTCACGAAAACTTTTTAATGGTTGCCCCAAGTTATGTAGGCCTCGATCTCGGGTACGTCGGATGTGTGCAAAGTCAATTTCTATAGGGATGATTTCTTGTAATTCACCCGCGCAATAGATTTCATCACCTTGAGGCCCCACAATAATCGATTGCCCATTACCTAAAGCGCCAGCTGTGTTCACAGCCACTACATAACATTGATTAATGGCAGCGGTAGCCTTAGCCAAATTTAATTCTACTGAACGGTCAATAGTACCTGTCATGGTAGGATAGATAAGCACTTCTGCCCCCTCGCATACCATGCTGCGAGCCACTTCTGGAAACCAAAGATCGTAACATATGGCAACGCCAATACGACCTTGTGGGACATCAAATACCACTATGTCTTTACCACTTTCCACGCCTTTTTCGTAAGGACAAAAAGGAAACATCTTGCGATAACGACATACCACTTCGCCGTGATTATTGATAACCGAAGTGGTGTTGTAAACGCCCTCTTCAGCTTGTTCATAGTGACTACCAGGGATCAGCCAGATGTTATGCTCTTTGGCTATATCACAGTAAAACTTTTCGGTAGGGCCAGGTAAAGGTTCAGCATATTTTTTTTCTGGTCCAAAACTATTGAGCTCACCTAATACCAACATATCTAGCCATGGAAAACGCTTTTTACAGCTGACTATTTCTTTGGCAATCTGTTGTAGGTTGTTCCCGTATGAAGAGGCCAGTTGTAAACCAGCGATGGTAAAATGACTCATTGAGTTCCTCATATACTGATGACATTGTGATTTTCCATTGTCTTTAAGAAACTGTAATGGGTCCAGAGTAGAACCGATAGAGCCAGTTTGCTTGGTTCTATGGGTCCAGATTTTTGGTGTGTTCTTTTATATCTAATTGACGAACAAAACAGTAGTTTTTGTCAAACCATTTCATCTGTGAGCCATCTACTACTACGTAAAATCCTTTAACCTCGCCATAACTCCATAGTTTCCATTGTCGCCAATACATACCGTCTTCAATCCACCAACGGCCAGTATCGGTTTCGCTGTCGATGCCACTGGTGTGTCCTGACATGGAACCATCGGGTAATAGGTCAATTGTACAAGGTACGCCGTACACCATTTGACATTCTAGGCGCGTACCCGGCAACAATTTTTTAAGCACTTCATTGCTAAGCAGTTTGCCACTTGCGTCAGTGAGTTTTTCTTCATACTCAGCGGTTAATTGGTGGATAAGCTCTGCGAGTTTACTCACCCCAGCCCGGATTCTGTCATTGGGAATACTAGTGACTCCCATACGAAAACAATTCTCAGGGTGTTTGCCTTTGGCAAAGTAACGTTTAACCGGCTCAATCAGGATGCCAAGTTCTGCTGCTTTTTCACGTAAGTTTTCGCCATCTAGTTGTTTGGGACCTGTTATCCAGTAGGCAGTGCCACCTTGAATAGGGCCGGTATCAATACAATTGGGTAGGTAGGTATTTAATGCCTCGCGCAAGGTTAACCAACGTTCAAAAAAGACTTTATGTAAATGCAGCATAAAGGCATCGTAATAACCTAATGACAGAAAATAGGCTACCGCTCTTTGATTATTTAATGGTGGGTTACGCATGGTCATTTTTCGGAGTTTTTTAAGTTCGCTGATTACGCCAGAGTCGGCCACAATAAAGCCTATTTGGATACCCGAGGCCAATACTTTGGATAAACAGGAAATATAAATCACGCGATTTTCAGTATCTAAACTGCGCAGCGCTGGATGTGGTTGTCGTAAAAAATTACTTTCAAATTCGAAGTCGTCTTCAATAATCAAGATATCTTCTTCTTTGGCTTTTTGAAGCAACGCTTGGCGACGCGACATGGACATAGTCACACTTGTGGGAGTTTGATGGCTAGGGGTTGTGTAAATAATGTCACATTGGTCCAGTTGCGAGTCAACTAACATACCGTTGTCGTCTACTGGTTGATAAACCAACTTGGCACCATTGTATTGCAAAAGATCACGTACTTCAGGGTAACCGGGTTCTTCAACTGCCACAGTGACAGACGCATCCACAAACAACTGACTGACAAGGTGTAGCGCTTGTTGAGTACCCACAGTGATCATAATTTCGTTACTACTGGCCTGAATGCCTCGCCGAGGAATGACCTTAGTGCGAATCTGTTCCAATAACATAGGGTCATCACCCAAACCTTGTAAATGTGACCATTGGTTTATTTCACGGGTTACATTGGCTTGTTGATTGGCATCTCGCCATTCTTTTACGGGATATAACGACGAATCGAATTTTCCATCAATAAAAGGGAAGTTGTACTTTTGCCAATCTGCAGGGCAAGCGGTTTGGTTAGTGGTTTGCACGGCATGTTTGAATCTGTGCTGATTATCACTTACTTTTGGCAAGTAGTGGTGGCTGACTTCATTTTGATTGACCCAACCTTGATGGATTTTTTCATTGACGTAGATCCCACTGCGTTCTCTGCTGACAATGTAACCTTCGTCCTGCAAGTTTTGGTAGACCAACACCACAGTATTTCGTGCTACCCCCAGCTGTTCTGCGAGTTTTCGCGAAGAGGGCAAGCGGCTGCCTAAAGCGAATGATCCAATTAGGATCCCTTCAACCAGTTTATTACGGATTTGACTCTGTAAACTCTCGTCAAGGGAATTGTCTATATGGATCAATCGTTTAAGCATATTTGAATGGCAATCCTACTGTGTTTTAATATTTTGCAGCGCAATGACATCCTGAAAGAGTAACTTAAATTTAGCAATACCTTCTTCAAGAGTTTCATCACTAATGGTCAATGGCGGCAGAAAACGGATCACGTTTCCATAAAATCCACAGGCTAATAATATCAATCCATATTCCGCTGCTTTGCCAATAATAGCTTGGGTTAAAGCAGGATTAGGTTTATCCACATCGTTGTCACTTACCAACTCAATGGCGAGCATGGCACCTATTTGGCGCACATCAACAATAAAACCAGGGTAGTGAAGTTTCATTTCTTCTAGGTGCTGCGCAAATATTTGGCCTATTTCATTGCTGCGTTGTACTAGGTTTTCTTGTTCGATTATTTGCAATACAGATAAAGCAGCAGCACAAGCCACTGGTGAACCACCATAGGTGCCTCCAAGACCACCGGGCAGAGGCGCATCCATAATGGCTTGTTTACCCACTACTGCGGATAAAGGTAAACCACCGGCAATGCCTTTTGCCATGGTAATTAGATCGGGTTCGACATTGGCGTGTTCAAAACAAAACATTTTACCGGTACGGGCAAAGCCTGTTTGAATTTCATCCGCTATCAATACAATGCCATGTTGGTCACACAAGTCACGCAGACCTTGCAAAAATTCGGCAGGAGCCTGATAAAATCCCCCTTCGCCTTGTACGGGTTCAACAATGATTGCGGCAACGTCCTCAGCAGCAATATCTACTTTAAATAAAATATTCAGCGCTTGTAATGAATCGGCCACTGATATGCCATGTAACTCATTGGGAAAAGGTACGTGGTAGATCTCCGCTGGAAACGGCCCAAAGTCTTTTTTATAAGGGGCAATTTTACCCGTTAGTGCCATGGTCATATTGGTTCTTCCATGAAACCCTCCATTAAAGGCGATTACGCCACGACGTTTGGTGTGCGCTCTGGCTATCTTGATGCAGTTTTCTACCGCTTCAGCGCCAGTGCTAACAAAAATAGCCTTTTTAGCTGATTCGCCTGGAGCCAATTCCACCAATTTTTCAGCTAGTGTAATCGCCACTTCATAGGGATTGACCATCACACAGCTATGACTAAATTTCTCAACTTGGTTTTTGACGGCTTCGACAATTAATGGATGACTATGACCTGTATTACACACCGCTATACCAGAGGCAAAATCAATGTAGCGATTGCCATCAACATCCCACACCTCTGAGTTTTTCGCATAATCAACAAAAACTGGATAGACATTACCTTGTCCTCTCGCAATGACCGCTGTTTTACGTTTTTGTAAAGCTTGATTAGTTGTAACTTGCTGTATAACTGATTGATTCATACTCATGAGTGACTCTCCATACCACCTAAACAAAGGTATTTAATTTCTAAATAATCGTCTAACCCATAGCGTGAGCCTTCACGACCATTGCCAGACTGTTTCATTCCACCAAAAGGTGCGGCAGCATTTGATATCGCGCCCTCATTCACACCAATCATGCCAAAATCTAATGACTCAGCTACGCGGAAAATACGCCCAATATTACGACTATAAAAATATCCGGCCAGTCCATATTCGGTTGCATTGGCCAACTCAATGGCTTCACTTTCATCGTCAAAACAAATAATGGGTGACACTGGGCCAAAAATTTCATTGTTGGCGATAGGCATGTCATTGGTGACATTGGTAAGTACAGTGGGTAAATAGTAATTGTCACCTTGTTCAGCACGTCTACCACCCAGCACCAATTCCGCACCTAGGGCAATGGATTGCTGTACTAATTCATGTACGTCACTAGCCGCTTTTGTGGTGATCATCGGGCCAATTTGGGTACCACTGCTCAAGCCGTCACCCACTTTTAAATCTTGCACTGCGGCAATGAATTTTTCGCAAAAGGCTTTATGTACCTTACGCTGTACCAATATACGGTTGGTACAAACACAGGTTTGCCCTGCGTTACGGTATTTAGATACCAACGCCCCCTGAACCGCAGCGTCAATGTCAGCATCATCAAATACAATAAAAGGGGCGTTGCCTCCTAATTCCATAGACACTTTTTTCACTGTGCTAGCGCATTGGGCAATCAGTTTTTTACCCACACCCGTTGAGCCAGTAAAAGTAAACTTGGCCACTAAAGGATGTTCAGTGAGCACTTTGCCTAGGCCACTCGCGTCTTCGCCCACCACTACGTTAAACACGCCTGCAGGAATACCTGCTCGTGACGCCAATTCGGCCATTGCCAGAGCCGACAAGGGTGTTTGTGTGGCGGGACGTACCACAAATGTACAACCCGCAGCCAAAGCCGCAGCCGCTTTACGGGCAATCATGGCATTAGGGAAGTTCCATGGAGTGATGGCAGCTACCACGCCAACAGGTTGTTTAATGACTAATATACGTTTATCACCACTTGGTGCTGGGATAACATCGCCGTAAACACGTTTTCCTTCTTCAGCAAACCACTCAATAAATGAAGCACCATAGGCAATTTCTCCTTTGGCCTCAGCTAAAGGCTTACCTTGTTCTAAGGTTAAAATACGCCCTAAGTCGTCTTGATGTTGGATCATAAGCTCAAACCATTTGCGCAGTATGTCAGAGCGTTGTTGCGCACTTTTTGCAGACCAAGAGGCCAATGCTTTACTCGCTGCTACAACAGCTTGTTCGGCTATTTCTGGGTTGGCATCGCTAATGTTGACTAACACTTCACCATTGGCAGGATTACACACTGCAATCTTTGCTGTGCTTGCAACCCAATGGCCGTCAATGTATGACTCGGTTTTGACCAAGGCTTGGTCAGTGATATTTTGCATTTTGTACTCCGCGACTTATTTTTAGTCATTGAAACTCAAATCCAGATATCGTTAAATATAAAACATTAAACCTTTACGCTTATGTAGATAAAACTTATGAAGTCCTCTAGCCTGATCCCAAAACCCGTCACCGATTTTGATTTAAGGCTATTACGTATTTTTAAATCTGTGGTAGAAAACGGTGGATTTGCAGCAGCGGAAAATGAGCTAGGTATTACTCGCTCAACCATCAGTGTGCACATGGGTAACTTAGAAGCGAGACTCAAACTAAAGTTATGCTCGCGAGGCAGAGGCGGGTTTGCACTGACCGAGGCGGGCCGCATTATTTATCATGCTTGCACCGATATGTTTGAATCCATGAATGATTTTTCGTTGTTAGTGTTATCTCTTAACAGCGAACTAAGTGGTGAATTAGTGATTCTGTGTGCGGACCAACTGGATATTTCCAAACAAAAAAGGCTGGCCGAAGTGGTAAAACTTATTCATCAACAAGCACCAAAATTACAACTCGTATTAGATGTTGATTCGATTCAAAATATTGAAAAATCCCTGTTACGAGACAAAGCCCATGTGGGTCTGATCCCCAATTATAAGCCAGTAGACGGGCTTGAATACCAACAGATATTTAGTGAACCGATGTTTTTGTGTTGTGCTAAAACCCATCCGCTTTTTGACATAGATGATGAACTCATAAGTGAAGATTTACTTCGCTCCTACAGTGCAGTACATCCAGGTCTTGAGGTGGATCAAGCGGGTAGGGAGCAGTTACTAAAACTCAAGTTAGAAGCCAAAGCCTATCAATTTGACACCCGCAAAACCCTCATTCTATCAGGGGTTTATATCGGATATTTACCCATTAGTTATATCAACGAAGAAGTACAAAACGGCGAGATCCGTTTGATTTGTGCAAATGACTGTTTTTATGACTTTAGTCTTTGTTTAGCCAATAAAATCGCACCGCGAGAGCAAGCGAAAGTTGATTTGATTAAAAGTGTTATGTTTTCCAACGTTTAGTTAACGATATGCAACTTGATGTGTATGGTTATGTAACTGAATTTCGCTTAGTAATTTTTACATAATCAAAACAATATTCGACTGAAATCGTGAAGTTGAGTACTGAATACATTGTTGAAACTTTTGCAGAAATGAATTATTTGTTAAGAAATCAGCGACACCTATACTGGTAAATCTAGACTACTAATTGGCAGGAATGTTAATCATGAAGACACTGATAATTTTAACCCTAACGTTGTTAATAGCAGGATGCGCCGGAAGTAATACACAAAACAAAATGCCGCTAAGCGAGTCGCAACAAATCGCCAAGGCCCCTCCTACCTTTACCGAGCCTAAAGACTGGTCACGTAGCGATAAGCACAACGTGATTACCTTTACTGCGCCTGAAGACAATTTAACCCTTTCACTGGTAACAGTTGCGAATGCTGTTGATCCAGAATCTGCCGCTAAAAAAGCTTGGGATCTTCTCGATATCGGTTTTGACCGAAAAGTAAAATTGTTAACTGAAAACCCCTCATCAAAAGGATGGGACAAAATTTGGTCAATTGACTATGAAACTTCGCCCAGTGAGGAGCTTGTTGTATACGCAGAACCTCATCAGTTCGAAGGTCAATGGGCAGTAGTTTTACTGCACGGTGATTTAGGTACTATTGGTAAGCGCGGTGCTGCTGCGCGCGCCATGTTTGGCAGTCTAACGCGCGCCGGGTACCAAGGTGAAGATTTGTCAGGTCGCATTGCCAAGCAGATATCCCCAGAAATGCTAGCAGAACTACTGGCTTTTGTTGAGCAGGCCGCAGACCTGCATCAAGTGCCTGGTGTGGGTATTGGTATTATCCAGAACGGCGAAGTGGTATACAGTGGCGGGGTAGGTGTGAAAGACCAAGAAACCCAACAAAAAATTGATGGTGATACACGATTTATCATTGCTTCTAATACCAAAGGCATGAGTACGCTGTTGCTCTCAAAGCTTGTTGAAATGGGCAAAATTAACTGGGACGATCAGGTCATCAAACATTATCCTGATTTTCGTTTAGGTGACGACGCGACCACAAAAAGTGTACTGATACGTCATCTAGTGTGCGCTTGCACAGGTCTGCCACGTAAAGATTATGAGTGGGTGTTTAATAATCAAGCCGATACACCTGCGACCGCTGTTTTTGAGGAATTAGCGGCGACCCAGCCGACCAGTAAGTTTGGTGAAATCTATCAATATAACAATCAAATGGCCGCTGTTGCCGGTTACGTTGCCGGTCATGTGCTTTACCCTGATATGGAAATAGGAGCCGCCTATGATAAAGCAATGCAGGATATTATTTTTGACCCTCTAGGTATGAACAATACGACCTTTAATTTCAATGATGCAATTATCGGCAATGTCGCGAAACCTTATGTCATAGATGTCGACGCTAATATAGATGCTGTTAGGCAAACCTCATTTGCGGGATTTAACCATACTGTAACGGCTTATCGTCCTGCTGGTGGTGCGTGGTCAACCACTACCGATATGCTCAAATATATTCAAAATGAACTGACCGCAGGATTAGCGCCTGATGGCACTCGCTTGTTTGCTGCCGAGCCATTACTTGAGCGCCGCGTACCCACAGTAGAAACGGGCGCAGGATCGTCTTATGGTATGGGGTTGTCAAATAGGGATATGAGTGGCGTTGCCATCATTGAGCATGGTGGTTCTATGGCAGGTTATCAGTCGCAAATGATGATTATACCGAGCGCAAATATCGGTGCTGTCATCCTCACCAATTCAGACGAAGGCTGGAACTTAACTAAACCTTTTGGTAGGAAACTGATTGAGTTGTTATACGACGCTGTAGATAAAGCCCAAGCACAAATAACCGCAAGTGCCGCAGCCAAGCAAAAAGCAATGGTTGAGGCACGAAAAGACATTACTATTCCTGTTAACCCGGATTTGTTAGCTAATCTGGCTAAAAAATATCATAGCCCTAAATTAGGCACAGTGGATATTATTGTGAATGGCTCTGAGGTTATTCTCGACAGTGGAACGTGGCGCGCACCATTGGGAAGTAAAGCGAATGCAGATGGCACTCATTCTTTGATAACTGTAAGTGGTGCAACCCGAGGTTATTTTGATCTTATTGTAGGTGAAGCCGCGGGCAAACGTACCTTGAGTCTAATCACGCCACAGCACAAATATACCTTTACCGAATCAGATTGAAAGTAGACACATGTATTAAAAAGGAAATGCCATGCGAGACTCTTTTTGCGTAACTGAGTATGTGACTCGATGTAATCTTAATATCATTACGGTTTGGTATTTAATAAGTCATGGTGCCAATTTCCACTCCATCCGTTAGGTGTAATGGCGCAGTTTTTTGTGCTTATTCGACAAGGTAAGTGGTAGTGACTATTTTGGTTAAGGTACCATCGATAGAACTAGAATAGTCATCCAAATCAGTGGCTATTTGCTGCGGTATCTGGGTTTCACGTTTGCGTTTTTGTCCTAAATCAAACTTAGGATTAACTCGATACGCTCATGAATTTGTGACAATACAAGGTGGATATTGTCATGCTAACTATCCATTTATTCAGTGAAGGGTAATTAAAACAAAGGATAAGTGCTTGCTGGGCAACATACTGAGTTTTGTTATGAACAAACAGCATCACGCTTTTGCTACATCTAAGATAAATGTTGTTTTTTAAGATGAAATACTGATTATTGATGAGTTTCTTGGGTCTAAGCGAAAATTAATAATCAGTGAGCACTAGACAAAACTAAAGGCATTAAAAAAAGCCCGCAGACCATAGATCTGCGGGCTTTAAAGTGTTCACATTTCAAGCTTATGCAATGTTATGCACGGTATAGTAATCCTATCGGATTACATCATGCCGCCCATGCCACCCATGCCGCCGCCCATGCCGCCCATATCAGGCATGCCAGGTGCATCGTCTTTAGGTGCGTCAGTGATCATACATTCTGTAGTGATCATCAAGCTAGCGATAGATGCAGCAAACTGAAGTGCAGAACGCGTCACTTTAGTTGGGTCTAGGATACCCATTTCTATCATGTCGCCGTAAGTGTCGTTACCAGCGTTATAACCGTAGTTATCAGTACCGTTTTTCACTTCGTTAGTGACAACTGAAGCTTCTGCACCGGCGTTTGATGCGATTTGACGCATAGGCGCTTCCATTGCACGTAACAACAATTTAATGCCGTGTGTTTGGTCTTCGTTGTCGCCCGTTAGCGAAGCAACTTTAGAAGCGGCACGTACTAGTGCTACACCACCACCTGCTACCACACCTTCTTCAACTGCGGCGCGAGTCGCGTGAAGTGCATCTTCAACGCGGGCTTTTTTCTCTTTCATTTCTACTTCAGTGGCTGCGCCAACTTTGATTACCGCAACACCGCCAGCTAATTTAGCTAGACGTTCTTGCAGTTTTTCTTTGTCGTAGTCAGAAGTTGAATCTTCGATTTGGCCGCGAATTTGCGCAACACGACCTTTGATCATGTCTTCTTCGCCAGCACCATCAACAACAGTAGTGTTGTCTTTGTTGATAACAACACGTTTTGCTGTACCTAAGTCTTCTAGGGTCACTTTTTCAAGGTCTAGACCGATTTCTTCAGAAATCACAGTACCACCAGTTAAGGTAGCGATGTCTTGAAGCATAGCTTTACGACGGTCACCAAAACCAGGAGCTTTAACAGCTGCTACTTTAACGATACCGCGCATGTTGTTCACTACTAGTGTTGCTAGCGCTTCACCTTCAACGTCTTCAGCAATAATTAACAAAGGCTTAGAGGCTTTTGCTACTGCTTCAAGAGTAGGTAGTAATTCACGGATGTTAGAGATTTTTTTGTCAACCAAAAGAATATAAGGGCTGTCTAATTCAACAGTACCGTTTTCTTGGTTGTTCATGAAATAAGGAGAAAGGTAACCGCGGTCGAACTGCATACCTTCAACAACGTCTAATTCGTTTTGAAGTGCTTGACCTTCTTCAACAGTGATAACGCCTTCTTTACCTACTTTGTCCATTGCTTCAGCGATTAGGTCGCCTACTTCTGAATCAGAGTTAGCAGAGATAGTACCCACTTGTGCGATGGCTTTGCTGTCTGCACATGGAACTGAAAGGCCTTTTAACGCTTCAACTGCAGCAACAACAGCTTTGTCGATACCACGTTTAAGATCCATTGGGTTCATACCTGCAGCAACTGATTTTAAACCTTCAGTTACGATAGCTTGAGCTAAAACTGTTGCAGTCGTTGTTCCGTCACCGGCTTCGTCATTGGCTTTAGACGCCACTTCTTTGACCATCTGTGCGCCCATGTTTTCGAATTTATCTTCTAATTCGATTTCTTTGGCTACAGATACACCATCTTTAGTGATGGTAGGTGCACCGAAAGACTTGTCCAATACTACGTGACGGCCTTTAGGACCAAGGGTAACTTTTACTGCGTTAGCTAGGACGTTAACGCCTGCTAACATTTTTGCGCGAGCGTCATCAGAAAAACGAACTTCTTTAGCTGCCATGATAATAATTCCTCTAAAATTCTGTTATTGGATTGGGTTTATTCGACTACTGCTAAGATGTCGCTTTCGCTAAGGATAAGCACGTCTTCGCCGTCTAACTTTTCAGTTTTAACCCCATAACCATCGTTAAAAATTACGATGTCGCCGATTTTAACGTCAACTGCTTTCACGTCGCCGTTGTCTAGTACACGGCCATTGCCTACAGCGATAACTTCACCGCGAGTTGATTTTTCTGCTGCAGAGCCTGTTAGTACTATGCCACCTGCAGATTTGCTTTCTTGTTCGTGACGCTTAACGATAACGCGATCGTTTAAAGGACGAATTGCCATTTTCAAATCTCCTGAAAATTCCAATGTTAATGATATTTTGTGCCTTCTATTTAAAGGCGATGATTAAGCAGAAGACGCATCGCCTGCTTAGAATTCTTTGTAATAGAACTTTGTTCTGCGTCCAGAGATGGGGTTAGCAGAAGTGATCTCAAGGCTTTTTTTATAAAAAAGTGAAATAAATGCGATGTTTTCTAGCATAAATTTGACATAGGATACCGAATACATTTTATAAGACTCGACAACTGGGATCTTTTCTCGATGTCCCAGAGTACTTATCCGAACAATGTTGGCAGTGCTTTATATAAGGATTAATTTTGGTAGCAATAAATAATCGGCTTTATTTAGCCAAATATTGGGTAGTAATATTGTTAGTTGCAATGAGCGCCAACATCAAGGCACAAGAGGAAATTTCCCTAGAAGATGATATGCGTCCGGTTTGGGAGGCGGGTATATTTGCGGCAGCTTTTAATTCGCCCGAGTATCCCGCGGCTAATCAAAGCCAGACGAATGTCATTCCCTCTCCCTATTTTGTTTATCGAGGCAAAACCTTGCGTATTGGTGATGGCTCTATCGCTCGGGCAGTTGCGGTTGATAAAAGTTGGTATGAATTAGATTTATCGTTGTCGGCTTCATTTGGTGCAAATTCAGATGACAATTTAGCTCGGGCAGGTATGCCAGATTTAGATTTTATTTTTGAACTGGGACCCCAGATCAAAATGCGTTTATCGAAATTTGAATTTGAGCAGCATGGTCGCGGCGAACTTTTCTTAAACTTGCAAACCCGTGGGGTGTTTTCCACTGACTTTTCTGGAATGGATCATCGGGGATATGTTTTTCAACCCGATTTTAGGTATAGACAAAAAGGGTGGCTGAGCGATAAGACAGCTTTATCCATAAGTGTGTCGCCAACATGGGCAAGTGAAAAGTTACAGGATTATTTTTATCAAGTGGACCAAGACTTTGTCACAGAGCAACGTCAAGCATATGATGCAAAAGGCGGCTATTTAGGTACTCGGTTATTGGTCAGTGTATCCTTCAATGCCACAGAAAATATCAGGATGTTCGTCGGTGGAAGCACCTCGATGCACGAAGGTGCAGCAAATGAAGACAGCCCGTTGTTCTTGGAAACAAACACCTATTCAATTGGTTTAGGCTTGGTATGGACGCTATTGCAGAGTGAAGAAAGAGTGTCTGGTCGATAGAGTCGACGTTTATACATTAATGCAAAAGCGCTGCAATTTTAAGAAAATTACAGCGCCATTTAATTCATTTTTTGTCTAGTCAATCCATATTACAACAATTCAAGATCACTCATTATATAGTTAGCTGCATCACAAGCTTCACCACCAGAATCGATAAAGTATTGTTCAGGTAAACCAGTTGCACCAAAAATTGGTAATTTGTTAAGTGCACTTGGACTTAAGCCAGCCTCTAAGGGAGTCAGTTTTAATAGAAGGTCAAGCTCGCTATACAACTCATCAATGGTTTTGTAATCAGTAATGTCGGTAAGGAACGTTTCGTTTTCGATGTCATATACAGTGCTGATTTCATCATTAATGACGGTAATGGTGACTATGGGAGTCGGCGCAAAGGTGGCGCAGTCACTGTATTTCACATTGTATTGAAATTTATATTCTGCTGTTTTGTTCGTTTGCCAATTGCTGGATTGGTCTTTGAGCTGATTAATTAAAGCGTATTTTTTTGCATCGGATATCACTTTAAATTCACATTTCGTATCAAATTGAGCATCAGGAAGAGTGGATAGCCTTGAAAATCCTAAAGATTCTGCGGTATCTAAATCTTTATGGTGAATGGTGAAAATATTAATTGATCCAGTTTCAGAACCACATGATTGCGTGTAGGACATACCATCATTGCCCTTTTGCGAGCAGTGTAATTCGATGTTTTCATCAATCAGTAATTTGCCATGGGTTTTTACAGAGATTGTCCCAGTATCGGCGCAACTGATTGCTTGGTCGTCTTGATAGACACGAACATGCTGTTCGCCCACTAAATTAAATAAGTTTTCGTCACAAGCGGTTAAACTCAAACATACGAGTCCAAAAGCAAGTCTAGAATTTTTAGTCATTACATTTCCTTCTTGGTTTAAATTAATGACCCGATAATAGTCACCCAAGACGCACATATCTGTTGATAATTGATAACGAATGTAAAGAAATGCAATCCACCTCAATAGTCTATTTTTAAGAGGAAATAGTTACTTTCATTGTAAAGAGAATAAAGCATCGGCTGCGCGGCGATAGCTGTCTGTGAATTGCTTACAATCTATTAAGGCGTATTTAATGGGATTGGCATAAAAGGTATTTGTTCAGAAGCGTTATAACCTGTAGCGCGGCCTTTCTCCGAAACTAGAAAAGGGAGCTTGGCCCAAATAGGCTACCTAGTTAATGGCTGACTGGTTATTGTTGCGTAGTCATATGAAATTCGAGCTTATCTTCGTCATAAACAGCGAAACCCAAACGTTCATACAGTAGTTTGGCTGGATTGGCCTTTAGTACGTGAAGTTCAACATGTTTTGAATCGTCGCGGGCTAATTCAATAAGATATTCAACTACTTTTCGACCCATTCCTTGCCTTTGATACTTTGCCAGAATTTGCAATTGCATCACAAAAATTTTGTCTGGGTGGTTGAGGTATTTCACCATCCCGATTGTTTCTTGGTCGGTTTCGATCAGGTAACAATCTTCAAAATTGATTAATACGCGTTCTAGATGTCCTGTGTCATCCATAAACCAGCCCGCAACATCAAGGTGTTCGCTCATGGTCTGTTTTCGCAAATTAACTAGAAAATCGATATCGCCTTTGGTGGCGGGTTTTAATTTAAAAGTCATCGGAATTGTCGTTAGTTTTGGCATTGGTTCCATTCTAGCGTAACAGGGCTAATAAACAAAAATCCAAGGTCTGTCGATTTAATCAGTTTTAAGTGCCTCCGCCAATAATTAACAAGAGTATTCTGATAATTTCGATAGCTTGTGCTAGCATCCGTCGCCTACTTGCAATGCGCCCATAGCTCAGCTGGATAGAGTAACTGGCTTCGAACCAGTTGGTCGGGAGTTCGAATCTCTCTGGGCGCGCCAAGTTCTCTTTTTATAAAACCAATTTTCATTCTTTTTTACTGTTGGTATCTCTGTATATTGCCTTAGTAAATTCATCTCATAAGCGGCGAGCATTCATTCGAGATCAAATCAAAGTCATCGTCCACGCGGCGGGCGCATTACCGACTAAGAGTTTTGAATGGCTTTGCAAAAATTAACGTGCGTGTCCTTTTAATTTTCTCTATTTTATTCTTGTGTCCAGTCTTCAAGCTGAAGCCCGATGACGCGTTTAAACTCTCTAGTATTGTTAGTCACTAAAATGCAATCGCTTGCTATCGCGTGGCCAGCTATAGCAGTATCATTCGCACCGATAGGCGTGCCTTTGTCACTTAAATCTTTCTTTATGACTGTACTTGCTTCTACTGCATATTGATCCCAAGCCAAAATGCCATCTACGCGAGACATAAATTCATCAACAATAATATTATGTTTGGGTGAGGCTTTCCTACCGATGGCACCAAAGCGCATTTCAGCATAAGTGATAGCTGACACCACAATGCGATCTTTATTCTCCACATGAGCTTGTAACACTTTTAATAAATACAATGGGCGCTCACGCATAATAAAGGAGCAAATATTGGTATCTAACATGTAGGTTTTTTTCAAAGCTTAACCCTGCCGTTTTCAACAATCTCTGAGCGCTGCGTCATAAAATCATCATCGGCTTTGTTTACATCGACAAAACTGCCCCAAGACTTACGTTTTGGGGTTAATACAATAGAATCACCTTGACGGGTGATTTCCACCTCATTAATACCTTCGAACTCTAATTCTTTAGGAATCCGTACCGCTTGGCTTTTGCCATTGATAAATAGTGATGCTGTCGCCATAAATAAAACCTTGCATATGTCGTGTATATGCTAAGTGTAGTGTTCTTTTGGCATATGTCAAACATATGCATGAGACTTGTTGCCTAGCTGTTGTCGGCTTTTTATTTTGAATGGCTACGCCAGAAAGGCATGCGCTTACGCTTACTGGCCTCCCTGCCAGTTTTGACTCGAATCCCTTCGAGTCAAAAACCGCATGGAGGCGGGTAAGCGCAGCGCATGCTTTGAGTTTTTTCAATACACGAATTCCTCTAAGATAAATCCACCAGATTCCGGCTCAAAAGACTACCGGAATGACGTTTCAACAGTCTTGTATATTCTGTTTAAACGTGGGTTTTTACGCTGCTAGCAAGCAAATTACTTTTAAATCCCTGAAAAACTGCACTATTACCGGCTGAAAGCCAAATAAAACTTGTACAAAAAGTCCAGTTTATATACAATCCGCGCCGCTTAAATCAGTCACTAATTTTAGTTCCTTGTCTCTATATAGTTTGACTGTGCTATCGAGGCTACAACCGTGAGGAGCAACATATATGCGTCATTATGAAATCGTATTTATGGTTCACCCTGACCAGAGTGAACAAGTTCCAGGTATGATCGAGCGTTATACTGGAATTCTTACCCAAGAAGGCGGGGTTATTCACCGCTTGGAAGATTGGGGCCGTCGTCAATTGGCTTACCCAATCGATAAACTTCATAAAGCACACTATGTCTTAGTAAACGCTGAAGCAACTGCTGAAGCTGTTGAAGAGCTAGAAACTGCTTTCCGTTTTAATGATGTTGTTTTGCGTAACCTTGTTATGCGTACCAAAGATGCTGTTACTGAACAGTCACCTATGGCTAAAGAAGAACGTCGTGAAAAACGTGATGAAAAACCTTATGAAAAACCTGCTGCTGCAGAGGCTGTTGAAGAAACTGCCGATACAGCTCCTGAAAAAGAAGGGGATGAATAATGGCTCGTTTTTTTAGACGTCGTAAATTCTGTCGTTTTTCTGCTGAAGGTGTTGCTGCGATAGATTATAAAGACATCGCTATGTTAAAAAATTACATCACTGAAAGTGGTAAAATTGTACCTAGTCGTATCACTGGAACTAGCGCGAAATATCAGCGTCAGTTGTCAACTGCAATTAAGCGTGCGCGCTTCTTAGCGTTGCTTCCATATACTGATTCTCACAAGTAATCGATAGGTAGCAAAGATGGAAATCATACTATTAGACAAGATCGCTAACCTAGGCGGCTTGGGTGACAAAGTCACTGTAAAATCAGGTTACGCGCGTAACTTCTTGTTTCCGCAAGGTAAAGCAGTTCCCGCTACTAAAGTAAATGTAGAAAAATTTGAACAGCGTCGTGCTGAGTTGGAAGCAAAAATTGCTGAACAACTTGCTGCAGCACAAGCTCGTGCAGATAAAATCGCTGCGTTGGGTGAAGTGACTATTGCTTCTCCTGCTGGTGATGAAGGTAAGTTGTTTGGTTCTGTTGGTACACGCGACATAGCAAATGCAATTACTGCTGCTGGTGTTGAAGTGACTAAATCTGAAGTTAAATTACCTGTTGGTACTTTACGTGAAACTGGCGAATTCGATATCGATTTGCAAATTCACTCAGAAGTGACTACCACTATCAAGTTGGTTATTATTCAAGAAGCTTAATAGCGACTTGATTTAAAAATCTAAAAACACCGCTAATTTAGCGGTGTTTTTTTATGTGCAGAAAAGTGTTAATTGGCTTGTTCGTAGGCTTCTTTTATCCACTCAAGCAGCTCATCATCAACCTGGTTTATCTCAGTAAGTTGCACCCTATGTGTACACATAGTGCCAAATGGTCCAGATGTTTCAAGACGTTCACCATGAGGTTTATCGTTAAACTTCAGTCCTAAATCGATACGTTTTTTAGTGCTAGGCTGAATTAACGCGAATTGTCTTTTTACCCGCATACTCACTGCCGATTTTTTTGGGGCTACTTCCACATCTGCACCTAAACTAGTAATTGCCTCATGCAACTTATCAAATATAGGTTTTAGATTTTCTTTACCTTTATATTGGTTAATAACTAAGTCATCAGCATCGGTGGAGGCAGCATCCGCTTCTCGAAACTTTAATGTAATAAAATTGGCAAAACCATGGGTGATACCATGCTCTTTTTTGAGAAATGCCATGTATTCGCCATGTTTACTAAAGGGCTGTTGTGCCAACAATTGCTTCCATTGTTCTAATGTTTTGCCGGTCTTTTCAAGTAAATTTTGTTCCATAACCTGCCTCACTGTTTAAGTCATATGGTATTTGTTTTGTAGCCGACTTTGCCATTCTGGGTCAAGTCCTTCGGCGTGGGTTGCCAATTCAATAGTCTGTGCATCAGTCTCTGCATAAATAACCTTTAACATAGTATCAACAGTGACTTGAGCATTTGGTCTTTGTTGTAACTGGAATTCATCATTGAGAGTGATTTCTCCGCCTTGCAAAACGCGGTAATACCAACCATTTAACCGATGTTGGCTGATAAAACGGTTTAAATCTGGTTGTTTAAATTTAGCATCAATTTTCCAACAAGGAATGCGAGGTGAACTAATTTGCACAATGGCACTACCTAGGTTGTAAATATCTCCAATACAGACATTGTGTTCGTGCATACCTTTGGCACTGAGATTTTCGCCTATCATTCCGGGCCTGGCTTGTTTATGTAATAAGGGATATCGTTTGATTATTTTTTCATAACTTCTTAACGCATACTGATGTAATGCTTTTTGTGGGCCGCCGTGAAAACGTTTATCAGCTTGAATATCACCTTGGATGCCTAATTCATCTACTGTTACTGTACTGACAGCTTGTTTATCAATACCAGTTGCACTGCGCTTTTCACCAATATGGGTGAGTTTTCCCTTATATAAGCCAATGATTTTCATAACTATTCTCACTAATTTTATTTATTATTTTTGTGCTTTAAACCTTTGTGATCTACCCTGCGACTAATCTTTTAACACAATAAAGAGTAAGACGTTAGATTGACTACACAAGGAAACGTCGTTGCTGCCCAGCATAAGTTTACCTCACGAAGTGAGTGGGACTTAATAAAAGCGGTGCAGGGCGGAGATAAACAAGCTTATAACCGATTGTATCAGCAATACATAGGGCAGGTGTATGGGCTGTGTTTTCGGCTGACCGGTGAAAAGATGTTAGCTGAGGATGCTGCCCAAGAGGTCTTTATTCAGTTGTGGCGAAAAATTGGCAATTTTAAAGGTGACAGTAAGTTTTCAACTTGGTTACACACAGTGACTTCAAATATCACGATTTCGTATATACGTAAGCAAAAAGGTTGGCTGCAAAAGATGTTTAATATTGAGGACTCTGTTGCCATGAATACTGAAGCTGAGGAGTCGTGCAGTAATGTTGATATTGAAAGTTATGTTGTCAGACTGCCTGAAAGGGCACGTATTGTGTTTGTGCTGCATGCAATTGAGGGGTATAGGCACGAAGAAATTGCCTCTATGACGAATATGGCAGTGGGTTCGAGTAAAGCGCAATTTCACCGCGCCAAGCAGTTGTTGAAGGAGTGGATGGGATATGAGTAAAACAAATTTTGAAAAGGCGTTAGCGGATCAGTTAGCGGACTTAGACAAAAATAAACAACCAGATCGGGATCTTTGGCCTGGCATTGAGTTGGCATTAACCAGTGATACTTCAGAACCTTCTCGGGCAGTGGTTGGCAAAAAAATGTACTTGGTTGCAGCAACTGTGGCTATGTTTGGCTTGATTGGCTGGTTATCACTTAATCAGCAGGCTGTTTCGTTGACAGGTGATGATTTGGTGGCGTCATTAAGCCAACAACATCTAAAGCAAAAAAATGCTTTATTGGTTCGCTTTCAAGATCAACCTGCCCTGACCCAAAATTGGCAGAGTCAACTAACCGAATTAGATGACGCCGCAGTCGCGATAAAAGCAGCGCTAGAAAATGAGCCGAACAATATGGCGCTATTAAAGATGTTGCAAAGTGTGCATCAACAACAAATTAATTTAATTGAGCGCGTGCATTCACCCAAGTGGTCACAAATTTAAGCGCTGAATTTTTAGGAGTATAGGAATGAAAAAGTTATTAATTTTTGCCGGATTTTTATGTCTGAGTTGGACTGTTTTAGCTGAAGAAAAAGTTAATCGTTCATTAGAGGTATCAAAAAACCCTTATGTGCAAATTGAGCATGTAAATGGTTCTGCAAAGGTGATTGCATGGGATAAATCTGAAGTTAAAGTGGCAGGAACTTTAGGTGATAGAACAGAAAAGTTTATCTTTGAAAAAGACAATAATGAAGTACTCATTAAGGTCAAAGTTAAGAATAACTATGGTTGGAATAACTGGGGCTCAGATAATGGCGATGAATTAGAAATATTTGTACCTCGTCAAAGTAAAGTGTTTTACAGCGCAGTCAACGCCGATGTTGAACTAGAGCAAGTGCGCGGTGGCGCAAGAGTCGAAACCGTTAACGGTGCTATTAAAGTAAAAGAACTAGCAGGGCGAATTCGCCTAGAATCAGTAAACGGTCGAATCACTGCCAATAGTTTAGAAGGCGATGTAAAAATAAGTACAGTAAATGGCACGATTGACTCCCGCAGTTCAAAAGGTAAAGAAGACTCCTACGAGTCGGTTAATGGCGATATTGAAGTCACCAGTGAAAGTGGCGATATCAATGTGGAGACAGTGAATGGCGATATTGAATTGAAGCTTGGTAAGGTTAATCAGTTGAATATGGAAACAGTAAACGGTTCGATAGAGGCGAAGCTTGATCTTCAGAGAAATGGCGAGATTGAAGCGTCATCAGTAGGTGGTTCAATTTATCTCTATTTACAAAGTGATGTTTCTGCAAGGTTTGATATTGAAGGCCATGCTGGTGGAAAAATTACCAATTATTTGTCAGATGATAAAATGCAGAAAGCGAAATATGGGCCTAATCGCTGGTTGAAGTTTTCGCTTAATGGCGGCAGTGCAAAAGTGAATGTATCCACTGTGAGTGGCAGAGTGAAGCTAGATAAGAAGTAACTTTGTTGTCAATAAGTTCGATTTTGGTTTAGCCAACTTCGAACTTCATTGTTTTTGTTTTATATAGTTCAACCCACTCAATAGTGCAGTGGCTTTTAAAAGTCTTAGGCTGCACGCTCAACGGCAATTTCAGCTAACCCAATTAATGCTGTTTTATAGTCAGAGTCTGGCACACTATCCAAAGACGCAATGGCTTTCTCAGAAGCATCTAGCGCCAGTTTTTTTGTGTAGTTTAATGCGCCTGTCTGTTCCATTGCTGCCATTATTTCAGTAAAGTGTTGTAAGCCATTTCCTGTTTCGATGGCTTCTTTTATTAGCACTTTTTGCTGTTCTGTTCCATGCCACATTGCATAAAGTAACGGCAGAGTGGGTTTACCTTCGGCTAAGTCATCACCTACATTTTTGCCCATTACTTCGGGATCTGCAGCGTAGTCAAGAATGTCATCGACTAACTGGAATGCGGTACCTAAATATTTTCCATAGGCTTGCATGGCAAGTTCAATTTCTTCATTTTGCTCAGTTAATACTGCCGCAAGTAAAGTCGCTGCTTCAAATAAACGCGCTGTTTTACTATAAATCACCTGCAAATAGCTTTCTTCACTGGTTTCAGGATCGTTACAGTTCATGAGTTGAAGCACTTCACCTTCAGCTATCACGTTGGTGGCATCGGATAAAATTTCCATGACACGCATTCGTTTTAAGCTCACCATCATTTGAAATGAGCGGGTGTACAGGAAGTCACCCACTAATACACTGGCTTGATTACCAAACACCGCGTTAGCGGTTTCTTTACCGCGGCGCATGGTAGATTCGTCGACTACGTCATCGTGAAGAAGAGTAGCAGTGTGAATAAATTCTATGATAGCGGCCAAAGTATGATGTTGATCTGTTCGAATATCTAAGGCTCTTGCGGCGAGCACAGTGAGAAGGGGTCTTAAGCGTTTGCCACCACTATTAACAATATAAAAGCCTAATTGGTTAATCAAGGATACATCTGAATCGACTTGTTCTTGAATCAGTTCGTTTACTGCCAGCATATCCTTATGAGCGAGTTGATTAATCGTTTCTAATTTCATGCTGCTGTATTTACCCATTTCTAAATCTAGTTGAGTTGCGAGGTGCTTTTCTGCAGGTGGATTTTACAGAAATTTAACGGGGTATCCAGTGTCACTTTGGCTTGGTAGCTTGAAAAATATTGGGCTTAAGTAAACCGTTTGATATTTAACCAAATTAATTCAGAAATTGGCTTGCTTGGTGTTACCTGTTCACGTACAATTCGCCGCCTGTTTTTGAATATAAGTGTCAAGAGACACAGTGCGGAGTTTAATTATGTACGCGGTTTTCCAAAGTGGTGGTAAACAACACCGTGTGGCTGAAGGTCAAACCCTTCGCTTAGAAAAAATCGAAGTGGCTCCAGGTGAGTCAATTGAATTTGATGACGTCTTAATGGTTAGTAATGGTGATGATATTAAAATTGGTACCCCTTATGTAAGTGGTAGCAAAGTTACAGCTGAAGTTGTAACGCATGGACGTGGCGATAAAGTAAAAATCGTTAAGTTCCGTCGTCGTAAACATTCACGTACCCAAATGGGTCATCGTCAGTGGTTCACAGAAGTGAAAATCACTGGTATTAGCGCTTAATAGGAGTAATTACAAATGGCACATAAAAAAGCTGGTGGTAGTACTAACAACGGCCGTGATTCAGAAAGTAAACGCCTAGGTGTTAAGCGTTACGGTGGTGAGTCAGTTTTAGCCGGAAACATCATTGTTCGTCAACGTGGTACTAAATTCCACGCTGGTAACAATATGGGTATCGGTAAAGACCATACTTTATTTGCTTTATCTGATGGTAAAGTTCAATTTGAAGTGAAAGGTCCTAAAAATCGTAAATTTGTGAGCATTGTTGCTTAATTAGCAATAGCCCATAGATTTTTTAAAGGCCCCGCTTTATGCGGGGTTTTTTGTTTAAGTCTTAAAAATAGTCTGCGCTGCAATTTCTAGTACGAACAGACTATACTCGATTCTATTGAGTCATATTCAAGGTGTTATTAAGTAATGAAATTTGTAGATGAAGCTGATATCCGTGTTGATGCAGGTAATGGCGGTAATGGTGTTGTCGGTTTTCGCCGTGAAAAATACGTGCCTGACGGTGGTCCAGATGGTGGCGATGGTGGTGATGGCGGGAGTGTCTATTTGGTTGCAGATGAAAACTTAAACACCTTGATTGATTTCCGTTTTGAAAAATTTCATCGCGCTGAACACGGTAAAAAAGGCCAGAGTGCTAATTGTACTGGCAGAGGCGGTGCAGACTTAGAGATAAAAGTGCCAGTTGGAACTCGTGCAACTGATAGTGAAACCGGTGAAGTATTAGGTGATTTAACCAAGCATACGCAGCGCATGAAAGTAGCCCAGGGTGGTTATCATGGTTTAGGCAATGCACGTTTTAAAACCAGTACTAATCGTGCCCCAAGACAAAAGACTGACGGTACGCCAGGCGAAGTCAGACACCTCAGATTAGAACTGATGTTACTTGCCGATGTAGGCTTACTTGGAATGCCTAATGCCGGAAAATCTACCTTCATACGCAGTGTTTCTGCAGCTAAGCCAAAAGTAGCTGATTATCCTTTTACGACATTAGTACCGAATTTAGGTGTAGTGCGTTTGGATTCAATGCGCAGTTTTGTTATTGCCGATATTCCTGGTCTAATCGAAGGGGCAGCTGAAGGCGCGGGTCTCGGTATTCAGTTTTTAAAACATCTAGAGCGTTGTCGTGTGTTATTACATTTAGTGGATTTGATGCCAGCAGATGGCTCTGATCCTGTCGAAAATGCTAAAGCAATTGTTGCGGAGCTTGAAAAGTACAGCCCTAAACTTGCCGCCAAGCCACGATGGTTAGTTTTCAATAAAGTTGATTTGATGCTTGAAGAAGAAGTTAACGAGTTATGTCAGCAGATTGCAGATGCGCTTGAATGGCAAGACGAGTATTTTCAAATTTCTGCGTTCCAAAAAATTGGTACGCAAGCTTTGTGTATGAAAGCGATGGACTTTATTGAAGCAATGCCTGAAGAAGTGGCACCTGAGATAGAAGAAGAAACTGGATTCAAATGGGATACTTATCACAAAGAAGCCATTGAAGATGCCTATGATGATGACGACTTCGATGACGATGATGACGACGATTCTGGTGTAGAAGTGGTTTACACTAAAGGCTAGTTTATTTCTCAATGAAAAATCGGGTCAGAAAGCTATTTCTGGCTCGTTGTTATTCTTATATACTTTGCCAATATCACACTCCTTAGAAAGAACTCTCCTCGATATGATGCAAATTTCTATGATTGCAGCTATGGCGAATAACCGAGTTATCGGTGCCGACAATGCTATGCCTTGGCACTTGCCAGCAGATTTGAAACACTTTAAAAAAGTCACCTTAGGTAAGCCGATTATTATGGGCCGTAAAACTTATGCCTCAATAGGTAAAGCTTTGCCTGGTCGACTTAATATAGTGGTCAGCACTGATGTCAATTTTACGCTGCCAGATGCCACAGTAGTAAATAGTTGTGAACAGGCTATTGATGTTGCAGCAAACTATTGTGCTCAACAACAAATCGAAGATCCTGAAGTGATGATAATAGGTGGAGGCACCATTTATCAGCATTTTCTAGCCTTTTGCCATAGGCTTTATTTGACTCAAATTGATTTAGATGTAGCAGGGGATACTTACTTTCCTGATTATAATGCTAAATATGTTTGGCAAGAAACAGAGAGTGAATCTCATCACGCAGAGCCACTAAACCCTTACAACTACCGTTTTATTAGTCTTGTAAAACAGGCTGTTTAGGTTTTGATAATAAAGTGAAGGTATACACATATCCGTAAATCGCTGTCATTAAAATACTAGGGGCAACGGTCAACCATAAGTTAGGTGTTTGGTTGACCCAGTTAACACCAATAGCAATGCTGGATTGAATTGCAATAGGTAACAAGGGAGCCAACAAACTGCCAGGGATCACGTTATTATTTAAATACTTGGCCGAATTATCTAAAACATTTTTAAAGGTTTTAAAAATAGCAATATTTTGAGACGTTTTGGAATGCACAGTACAGATAATAGGCACTATAAACACAAGGGATAAGTAACTTTCTCCGAATTTTGAAACGGATTTTTCTAAGATAAAGGTAAATAAAATGGTAATGGTGGCGCTTAGTGTGCCCTGCACCAATGCAGATCTTAGAATTAATGCCTGATCATCTGTGGCCATACTGTTAGCCCAATATGACCAAACAAAGTAAAAACCAAATGAGATCACAGCTGAAATGATTAATCTTATTTTAGAGTTCATGAATGGCATCTCGTAAAAACTTAGGTCAATAATACTTAGATAAATACTATCTAGCGAATGTTATCTGATTGTATTTTTAAGCTACAATAAACCTTCTTATCACTCCGATACTTTAGGAATAGAAAAATGGCTACAGTCACATTACAAGGCAACGCGTTTAACACAATAGGTACTTTACCTGAAGTGGGTACTAAGGCGCCAAACTTCACGTTAGTAGAAACTGACTTGTCAGAAACTACATTGGCAGATTACGCAGGCTCAAAACTTATTCTGAATATTTTCCCTTCAGTTGATACGGGTGTGTGTGCCACATCAATTAGGACGTTTAATCAAAAAGCGAGCGATTTGGATGACACCAAAGTGTTGTGTGTGTCTGCGGATTTGCCTTTTGCTGCAGCGAGATTTTGTGGTGCAGAGGGTATTAAAAATGTAGCCACTGGCTCAAGTTTTAGAGGCAGTTTTGGGGTTGATTATGGTGTGAGTTTTAGCGATGGTCCTTTAGCTGGATTATTGTCTCGTAGCATAGTGGTCATTGATGAAACGGGTACAGTGGTTCACACCGAACAGGTTGCTGAGACGACAGAAGAGCCTGATTACGCAGCCGCCATTGCTGCACTGTAACCTTTTTATAAGTTAAATTTGCAACTATTAAAAAAGCCTCATTTGAGGCTTTTTTGTATCTACACTCTCCTAAGTAATCTAGTCACATGAGGGAAAGTTAGGTCAGTTTATTAAATAAGGCTTCTAAGTCTAAACCTTTGTGGCCCAACATATCTCTGAGTCTGCGCAAGGCTTCAACTTGAATTTGGCGCACTCTTTCTCGCGTTAGACCAATCTCTATCCCTACATTTTCTAGCGTTGAAGGTTCATAACCTAATAGTCCAAAGCGTCTTGCTAGTACTTCACGTTGCTTAGGATTAAGATCTTCTAGCCATTTGATAATATTGAGTTTGATGTCTGAATCTTGAAGATCTTCTTCAGGTCCGTGGCCTCTATCATCTGCTATGACATCCAGTAATACCTTGTCGTTTTCACCACCTATAGGTGTGTCAACAGAGGTAATCCTTTCGTTTAATCTCAACATTTTAGTCACGTCGTGAACAGGCCTGTCTAGGGACTCTGCGATTTCTTCGGCGGTAGGTTCATGGTCGAGTTTTTGTGCTAGTTCTCTTGCCGCGCGAAGATAGACATTTAATTCTTTTACGACATGGATAGGCAAGCGAATAGTGCGGGTTTGGTTCATGATTGCCCGCTCTATGGTTTGTCGAATCCACCAAGTTGCATAGGTTGAAAATCTAAATCCTCGTTCTGGATCAAATTTTTCGACTGCTCGAATAAGCCCTAAGTTTCCTTCTTCGATTAAATCAAGTAGCGCTAAACCACGATTATTATAACGTCTGGCTATTTTGACGACTAAACGTAGATTACTGACTATCATACGTTTTCGGGACGCTTCATCACCTTTTAAGGCTCTTCGTGAAAAATAAACTTCTTCTTCTGCGGATAAAAGTGGGGAAAATCCAATTTCGCCTAAATACAATTGGGTTGCATCGAGGTTTTTAGGTTTATCTTCTGTATTGGCTAAAATGTCTTCTAACTGTTCTTCGGCTTTTTTTTCAGCCTTGGCAAGTTCTTTCTCTACAGCATCTTCAATGTCGCTGAAAGCGTCTACTTCTACTATAACTGTTTTTACTTGACCCATAATGATAACTCCTTAACGGTAGTGTTTTATCAATGTCTCCTCAAATTTTTTTATTATTTATTGTTATTATCTCTTAGGTAGAAAGCGCAAAGGATTAATTGATTTTCCTTTGTATCTGACTTCAAAATGAAGCTTAACCTTATCGGTCCCACTTCTACCCATAGTGGCAATTTTTTGGCCTGCCGTAACCCATTGCTGTTCTTTTACTAATATTTTGTCATTATGGGCATAGGCCGTTAAATAGGCGTCAGAATGCTTAATAATGACTAGTTTTCCAAAACCACGTAATGCATCGCCCGTGTATACTACTTTCCCATCGGCGGCGGCCAAAATTGGCCTCCCAAGTTTTCCTGAAAAATCTAAGCCTTTGTTGCCTTGTTCTTTGGCCGAAAAACCACGTGAAACTCGTTCCGATGTAGGCCAATGCCAACTTTTAACTCGATCAGGAAATTGACCGGTAGTAGATCCAATTGGATCCTTGTTTACATTTTGTTCACTTTCACCATACGCTTGCTTTTTAGAAGGGTCAACAGATTGATTTACAATTACTTTTGAGGTCTGACCAGTGCTATTATTAGACTTTCGTAGTATTGACTTTGGCAATTCTACTAGGGTTAAAAGTTGCCCGGGTTGTATTTGGTAAGGTGGCGGGATCTTATTTATTCTTGCTAGGTCTCTATAATCGTTACCTGAATACCAAGCAATTGAATATAACGTCTCGCCAGCTTTGACTTGATATGTTTTAGCCGAGTAGGCTTGTTGTTCAAAATCTCTAAAGGTCTTTCCTTGATAAAGCTCTGAAACGGGGGCTGGTTGACTGCGGTTTGAGCAGCTGATATTGATTAGGCAGCAAAATAACATACCGACATATATCGCTATGTATTTGAAGAACACTGTTTTCTGTTTGCTGACTTCCATCAAAGATCTGCTGGTTTCTGTCCTATTTTTTCTAGCACGATAACCATCGCCATTCCCACTATCATTAACATAATGGCATACCACATATAGGCTGGTTGTGAATAAAGTGATTCAAATGCCTGTGGTAATACATTGTTTTGAACGAGAGGTATCTCTTTTCCGTGGCGATCAATAACTGATTCAATGGTTTGTTTCCAAGGCCAAACCTTGTTTAAAGAACCCAACATAAAGCCACCTAATAAGGCTAAGGTCATCACCTTGTAATGCTTAAACATCCAACTTAGGACATGGGAAAAACTTAATAAGCCGGCCACGCACCCCCCTGCAAATATACATAACGTTACTAGTTGTAGGTCTTTGACTGCAGTTAACATGGGGGCATACATACCCAGTAGCAGCAATATAAAGCTACCAGAGATACCCGGTAATATCATTGCGCAGATAGCTATCATTCCTGATAAGAAGACAATTAAAGGCGATGTTTCGATAGTTGTAGGGCTGATAGTCGTAATGAAATACGCCGCCACTGAACCCATTATAAAAGTAGCGATAACGCCTACTTCCCATTTATCTATATGTCGAATGACAGACCAAACAGCCGCCAATATTAACCCAAAAAAGAATGACCACAATAAAATTGGATGAGTATTTAGAAGATATAAAACCACTCGGGAGAGGGTTAAAATGCTGATGATAATGCCACTAAATAGTGCCAGTAGAAAGCCACCATTAATATGTTGCCAAGTGGATTTTATGCCCTCTTGAAACAATATTTTCACTGCACTGACGCCACATTGTTTAAGGGAAAAAATAAGTTCTTCATAAATGCCAGTCATAAAGGCAATAGTGCCACCAGATACACCTGGCACCGCATCTGCAGCCCCCATTAAAATACCTCTTGCGGCTACACCTACATAACTGGATTTTGTTCTAGATGATGTTTTCAAATAATGTCTCCGGCCACTAAAGGCACAAATCTAACCGCTTCGATAATTTTTGATTCAAATTCATCATTTCGTTTAGTGATGCAATGTAACTGTTGATTTTCTTCACCCACCGGGATGATTAAACGGCCACCCTCGTTGAGTTGCTGTAATAACTGTTCTGGCATAGATTTAGCCGCTGCGGTAACTATAATGGCATCGTATGGGCCTTTACTGTTCCAGCCCAACCAACCGTCTCCATGTTTCATTTTAACGTTATGTAAGTCCAACTGATTCATGCGTCGTTTGGCTTGAAATTGTAAGGTTTTAATTCTTTCTACGGAATAAACACTAGTGAATAATTGCGCCAATACCGCCGTTTGATAGCCTGAACCTGTGCCTATTTCCAATACTGTTTGTGCTTGGTTGTCGGACTCTAATAATAACTCAGTCATGCGGGCGACAATGTAAGGCTGGGAAATAGTTTGTCCTTGACCTATAGGCAAAGCGGTATTTTGATAAGCTTTGTGTTTTAGGGCATCAGGCAAAAAAAGCTCTCTAGGCGTTTTGGCTATAGCGGTCAGCACTTTGGTATTGCTGATACCTTCTTTATGTAAAAGTTGAGCAAGGCTTTCACCTTTGCGTGATGTAATTCTCATTTCATGCCTATTTTTATTATTATTGGGTGTAAATCTTTATGGTCCGTTTCATAAGTCTAGGCAAGGTGGTTATCCTGCACATCGATCAATTCTCGCACTACTGAAGTAGCAAAAGTTCCAGCTGGAAGTGAGAAGCTTAGGTTTAATGTATCATTTGCCAATGACCATTCAAGATCATTTGGAAATAAGTTAATGGCCCTTCTTTCTTGCTTCAAGCCTAAGTCCTCGAGTGTTTTGGCGATAGTTAGGTATTGTTGTGCTAGTTCATTTTCATACTGCAACGCTTCGCCTTGGCTGGCTAATTGACCTTTGCCCCACAACGGCGCTGACAAGTATATATCTCGCTGTGCTATTCGTTGATTAATATTGTTATCTATCTGAGTTGCACAGAAAAAACTATGACTGCCCGCCAATTGCATCACATCGCCATTTAAAGGTTTATCAAAACAATCATTTTGTAATCTGCTATTCAGCATTTCATTAAACAACCATGAACGCAGAGCAGAAATGGCCATTGAACGTTTGTTTCGGTTGCGGATAGTTTCGCCGTTGATCATCTTATCAGCTAAAACTAAATTGCCGCCTCGTGGATCATGTTGGGTGCTTCCAAATCGCTGTGAGCCATAATAATTAGGTACGCCGTTTTGTTTTATTTGTTGCAGTCGTTCATCAATACCCGATGTTGAGCTAAGTTGTCTAAGGGTAATATTAAATCGATTACCTTTTAACACGCCTGTTCTAAGCTTTTTATTATGGCGTATCGATTTTAGTATTTCAGCCCCTGGTTCATTAAACCTAGTCCAATCGAATTCACCTTTACCGGGAAGATGTACACTAAACCATTGTTCTGTCTGGGCGTGTTTGTCTTTGCGTCCTGCATAAGTGACTGCTCTTAATGGTAATTGGGTAAATTTGGCAATTTGTTCTGCTAAATAAGCCGTGTTTAGTCCCGTTTTACGTACCCACAAATAGATATGTTCACCCTCACCAATAGGTTCATAACCTAAAATTTCGATGACTTGAAAGTCTTCAGCAGTAGATTTAAGTTCTCCAGATATGCCGAGTTTGGGGTATTGGTGGCGCCAGTGATCTATTTGCATGGGGTATTATCTGACTGCCGAGTTAATAGCACCACTGCATATGCAGCAATACCTTCTTTGCGTCCCGCAAAACCTAACTTTTCGGTAGTGGTAGCCTTAACGTTTATTTGATTAATGTCGGCATTCAAGTCAGCAGCAATATTGGCGCGCATTAAATCAATATGAGGTGCCATTTTTGGGGCTTGTGCAACTATAGTGAGATCTAAGTTACCGAGCTGATAGTGTTTGTCTGTAATGAGCTTGTATACGTGGCGAAGTAACTCGCGGCTGTCTATTCCGGCTAGTTGTGGATCGGTATCTGGAAAATGTTTACCAATATCTCCTAACGCTAACGCCCCTAACAAAGCATCACATAATGCATGTAATAACACATCGCCATCAGAGTGGGCAATCAAACCCATAACATGGTCAATTGAAACCCCTGCTATGACGATAGGACCGGATCCGCCAAATTTGTGCACATCATAACCATGGCCAATTCTAATACTCATACTTCAGTCAACTTCCTTTCATTACTCTTTTTGCTGTTGAGTCAGGTAAAATTCTGCTAATAACAAATCTTCAGGTTGGGTTATTTTGATATTTGAGGCTCGCCCCTCAACTAATATTACTTTTTCGCCTAGATGTTCCATAGCTGATGCTTCATCAGTGATCTGAACATTTTCTTTAGTCGCGGCATTTAAAGCTCGGCGTAATGTGACACAGTTAAAAAACTGTGGAGTTAATGCATGCCACAAATTTTCTCGTGATTCGGTATAGTTGATAAAATGTTGATCGTTCATTTTCAGGGCAACCGCACGTTTCATGGTATCGCGAACTGGAGTGGCTAAGATCCCACCGCTACTGCCTTGCGTTGCTAATTGTAATAGCGCAGTTAAATCGGATTTTGCTAAACATGGACGAGCGGCGTCATGCACTAGCACCCAGTCTTCATCCTCAGGTAAATAATTCAGCCCAGCCAATACTGAATCACAGCGTTCTTGTCCGCCTTCAACAACCTCAACCTTAGGGTGGCTAGCTATGGGCAATTCGGCAAATGATTTGTCCTTTGCATGCAACACTACAATCACACGTTTTACTTGGCTATGTCCCAGTAAATTAGTGAGAGTATGTTCAATGATTGTTTTGCCAGCAATATGTAGATATTGCTTCGGACAATCTGCTCGCATACGTTTACCAATGCCAGCGGCAGGTACAACAACAGAATACTGAGGAAGTGAAGACATAAGAATTAATCGGAAGAGGGCAAAATACGATAAAATGTTTCGCCTTTTTTAATTAGGCCTAATTCATTTCTAGCGCGTTCTTCAGCCGCTTCCAAGCCAATTTTTAAATCATGGATATCAGCTTTTAATAAACTATTGCGTTGCCTTAAATTCGCGTTTTGAATGACTTGTAAGGCGACTTCTTTTTTTAAAATCATAAAGTCGGGCACGCTATTTTTACCAAACCATAAACGATATTGGAGCAAACAAAATAGTGTGAACAAAACTGCCACCACCCATTTCATCGTTTTTCTCTCCAATTCGTCGCCATTGCCCTATTATGCAGAGGTTTTTAGGGCAGGGCTAGTGGTATCAAACACCTTGTGAGCCCTCTCTGTGAATTAGCAATCCTAAGGCTAGTTTTTACTCAATCTTTAGATATTACATCCAATTATCGTTTCTACGTCTCTTCTTGGGTAAGTAGGTAAGGATTATCCCTAGAAGCAAACTAATAACGGCAACAATTCCACCGCGAGTGAACCATTCCATTTGTGCAGTTTGGTCATAATCCGCGAGAGTTTGCGTGATTTTTGCATTTTCTTTCTCAGCATCACTTAACTTATTCTTTAAATTGGTATTTTGAGAGGTGAGATCGGCAATTTGCTGATTAAGTAAATCGTTACTCTGGCGCTGTTGCTGAATTGTTTGTTGAGTATCTTTTACTTGTTGTTGAAGCCCAGGCACCAATGCTCTCACACTGCTACTGACACTAATAAAGTCAGCATCAACCCAGCCGGTTCTTTGTTTATCATCAATTATTTCAATGAAGTTATTCTCTTTATCTTCTTGAAGCATTGTTACACGGGTGCCCGCTATAACAGAGCCTAAAATTCGGAAATTACGCCCAGGTCCGGCATGCAGATAAGTAAACAAATCGTCAGAGATATAGCGAATCTCACCATCGCTATCATTGGGTTCTTGAGCCAAAGATTGTGTACCTATAAGACTGCAAGTGATGCATAAAAAAAGTAAAATTATTTGTTTGCGTATCATCAAAAAAACGTACTCCTAAAAATATGCAGTAAATGGTATTGCCTGACTAAAAGAAAGGCAAGGGTCTATTTACTTTTAAACCAATAGAGTTGTAGGACTGATGCGCTTTTGCGACAGTTCGTTATTGTATACTAGGATTTGAACAGCTAAGGTAAGGCGAAAATATAGATGCTGACTTTTATTAGTCGAAAAAGGTTTTATGGAATACGAAATTGAACTCAAATTACTCACCAATGAAGAGGCTGGTGAGGTTATTGAAACTAAGTTGCTGCCACTGCTCAATGCCAGCGTTACCCAACAAACTCTGGTATTGACCAATCATTATTTTGATACGCCAGATCGAAGGTTACGACAGCACGATATTGGCTTGAGGATTAGAGGCAATAACCAAAAGTACGAACAAACCTTAAAAACAGCTGGAAAGTCTCTAGGAGGATTACATCAACGCCCCGAATACAATGTGCCGCTCGATGAATCAAAAAAGCAAAGTGTCACTATCCCTGATCTTCATTTGTTTCCTTTGTCAGCATGGCCTAAAACCTTAGATGTCGAGGATTTACAGGCTAGACTAGACACACTTTTTACAACCCATTTTCAACGAAAAGTCTACTTACTTGAATTTTCTCAAGGGGACATTGTGGAGTTAGTGTGGGATCTCGGTGAAGTAACGTCGGACGGTAAGAGTCTTCCAATCTGTGAAGTTGAACTGGAGCTTAAAAAAGGCGATACCAAGGTACTCTTTGATATAGCGGAAACTATTGTTAGATTAATGCCCACCTCTATTGGCACTGACAGCAAGGCGGCTCGAGGTTATCGTTTGCTGGACGGTTCTCCAGATAAGACCTTAAGGCAATTTCCACAACCCATAAAAAACACTCAGACCACTGCAGAAGAATTTTCTCAGTTGTTATCAACACTGCTGCAGGGTTTTCAAACACAGTCTGTTGAGATAAGGCGCCAATACAGTGAAGAATTAGCCGCTCATATCAAACATATACTTGATGAATTAACGACTTGTTTAGTGAAGTTTAAGGAGTATTTTCCTAGCGCAGAGATAGAAACTATTCTCGCGAAAGTAGACAATCTAAGCAGGAATTGGTCGTTAGTATTGAAGCAAAACAACAAAAATGAAGCGCACCGCTTACTGACTCAACCGCAAACAACCCAGTTGCAACTCGATATTGTTCAATGTCTAGTAGAACAATCCTAGTCTTCTAAGGTTTAGTCATACAGTAAATAAAATAAACACAGTAAAAGACTGATTTATGGCTTATTTTTAAGGGTTAATGAATTGTAAAGTTTTTTTCTATATAAAAAATGATTTAGCCAATCGGTTTTTTATGCTTTACCAGCACTAGCAACAAACAGATTATACAAACATAAAAAAAAGGCATGACCTTACTTTTTGTTAACCCTCACTGCTAAATTGTTGTGGGTTATTAACCCTACAAACTTTATAGGAGCGCCCATGAAAGCGTCTGATTTATTTGTAAAAGCCCTTGAAGCTGAAGGTGTGGAATATATTTTTGGTATCCCGGGTGAGGAGAATCTCGACTTATTGGAATCATTGCGGGAATCACCTATCAAACTAATATTGACTCGCCATGAACAAGGAGCGGGCTTTATGGCCGCAACTTATGGTCGATTAACCGGTAAGGTTGGTGTTTGTTTATCGACCCTTGGTCCTGGAGCCACCAATCTTGTGACGCCTGCTGCCTATGCACAATTAGGGGCGATGCCTATGTTAATGATAACCGGACAAAAGCCAGTTAAAACCAGTAAACAAGGGCGATTTCAGGTAATTGACGCTGTTGATATGATGCGTCCTATAACCAAATATACTACCCAATTGGTGAGTGGCGATCGGATCCCTTCCGCAGTGCGTGAAGCATTTAGATTAGCCCATGATGAGCGACCAGGTGCCACGCACATTGAATTACCGGAAGACATAGCTGCTGAAATTACTAAGGCACACCTATTGTCACCTAGCGTGAGTCGACGCCCTATTGCCGAGTATAAGGCCATTAATAAAGCGGTGGAAATGATAGAAGCAGCGAAGTCTCCATTGCTGCTAATTGGCGCTGCAGCTAATCGTAAATTAACCTCCAAAATGCTCAAAGAATTAGTTGTTAAAACTGGCATTCCTTATGTCACCACGCAAATGGGTAAAGGTGTACTTAACGAAAGTGATGAGTTGTTTATGGGCAACACAGCGCTTTCAGCTGGGGATTTTGTTCACCGCGTAATTGATAGTGCCGATTTGATCATTAATGTTGGCCACGATGTGGTAGAAAAACCACCTTTCTTTATGAAAAATGATGGGCGTCAGGTTATCCACATAAACTTTGAGCCAGCAGCGGTTGACCCTGTTTATTTTCCACAACTCGAAGTGATTGGTGACATAGCCAATACAATTTGGCAAATGAAGGAACAAATGACAGCCCAATCTAGCTGGGACTTTAGTTTCTTCCTTAAAGCGCATAATGCTTACCTTGAACATAAAGCTGAAAGTGAAAACGATGACCGTTTCCCCATTTTACCTGAACGTTTTGTTCGGGATATTCGTAAGGCCATGCCAGATGATGGCATAGTGACCCTAGACAACGGTGTGTACAAAATTTGGTTTGCACGTAATTACCCTGCGGCACTGCCCAATACTTTATTGCTAGACAATGCCCTGGCTACTATGGGAGCAGGTTTACCTTCAGCTATGGCTGCTAAGATGGTACATCCTAATAAGCCTGTTATCTCGGTTTGTGGCGACGGTGGCTTTATGATGAACAGTCAAGAATTAGAAACCGCAGTACGTCTCAAGTTACACATAGTCGTGATTATCTTGCGTGACGATGCTTATGGGATGATCAAATGGAAACAAGCCAACATGGAATTTGAAAATTTTGGTTTGGATTATGGCAATCCCGACTTTGTTAAGTATGTGGAAAGTTATGGTGGTAAAGGTTGGCGTATTGCCGCAGCCGATGAGTTACTGCCACAGGTACAAAAATGTTTAGCGGAGCCTGGTGTGCATCTAATAGATGTGCCAGTAGATTATTCGTTAAATGATAAAACCTTAAATCAAACACTACGCCAGCGCAGTGCCGCTATTTAATGCAGATTCAACCAAGGAGTTTTTATGTTAGCTAAAGCTTACCCTTATTATCTGGCTAATGAAGCTGTTTTTGCCAATCAGGATTTGGCGATAACCAATAAATACACCAATGAAGTGGCTACTAGTGCTGCTCTTGCCGATGCGAAGGTAATTGATCAAGCTATTGCAGCAGCCGAAGCCAGTCAACCTCTATTGAATAAGATGGCTCCCTTCGAGCGCCAAAATATTCTCAACCATTGTGTTAAACGTTTTGAAGAGCGCTTTGATGAATTGGCTTATGCTTTATGTATTGAAGCAGGCAAACCAATTAAAGATTCTCGTGGTGAAGTAACACGTTTAATAGATACCTTCAAAATTGCTGCAGAAGAATCTGTACGTATGCATGGTGAAGTGCTTAATCTTGAAATTACGCCTCGTGCCAAAGGATATACAGGCATGTATAAACGAGTGCCAATTGGCCCATGTTCTTTTATTTCACCTTTTAACTTTCCTCTCAATTTAGCGGCTCATAAAGTCGCTCCTGCGATAGCAACAGGTTGTGCTTTTGTGCTTAAACCGGCCAGTAGAACACCATTAGGTGCGCTAATTATTGGTGAGATATTGGCCGAAACTGACTTACCTAAAGGAGCATTTTCCATTTTGCCATGTAGCCGCGATGGCGCTGATTTATTTACTACTGATGAAAGATTTAAGCTACTTAGTTTTACTGGCTCTCCTCAAGTGGGCTGGGAGCTAAAGGCAAAAGCGGGTAAAAAGCCAGTGATTCTAGAACTCGGTGGTAATGCCGCTTGTGTGGTCGATGCAGATTCAGATTTAGACGATGCCATCGAACGTATTGTCTTTGGTGCTTATTATCAGTCTGGTCAAAGTTGTATTAGCGTACAAAGAGTGATTGTGCACGAGTCTATTTATCAAGAATTTAAAACTCGCTATACCAACAAAGTCGCGAATTTAGTACATGGCGATCCTCTTAATGAAGATACTTTTATAGGGCCAATGATTTCTGAATCAGAAGCAACCCGATTAGAAGGTTGGGTGCAAGACGCAGTAGCGGCGGGGGCTACACTATTATGTGGAGGGCAACGAGAAGGTAATATGTTGCAAGCCGCTTTGCTTGAAAACGTGCCTAAAGATGCAGTCATTAATACCGAAGAAGCTTTTGGGCCTGTTTCTATCATCAGCTCGTTCAGTGATTTTGATGCGGCATTGCAAGAAGTCAATAACAGTCAGTTTGGCTTGCAAGCTGGGGTATTTACAAGGGATATCTATAAAGCGCATAAAGCTTGGGACGAGCTCGACGTAGGTGGTGTAGTCATAGGTGATGTGCCCAGTTGGCGAGTCGATAATATGCCCTATGGCGGAGTCAAAGAATCAGGTTTAGGCCGTGAAGGTATAACCTTTGCCATGGAAGATATGACCGAGGTTAGATTAATGGTGTTAAGAACCCCAAGCTAATTAATGATAACAATTCACTCTTTGGCGATAAGTGTGAGCGCAAAGTGCTTGCTTATCGCTAATATTGCTCGTTTTTGAAAAAGGTTTTAAGGATTTTCCCGGTAAACTCTTTTCGCAAATAAAATCCCCTAGGGCGAGTGTGAATGACTTGCCCATTTTGACCAAAAGCCTTAGTTAAGGCACTGCCATTTGCGGCTTTAGGGCGTAATTGCAGGTATTGTCCGTGTCTCGCGGTAATCTTTTCTATTTGGCCAAGGGCGATCATTTCCATTAATTCTTCCCAGTCGGTACGTAATTGATCGTCCTGTTCTTTGTTTGGCGACCATAAAAAGGGGGTCGCTATACATCTATCTTGAGGCGCGACTTCTCTTCTTCCATCAATAGGCACCCATAGCACTTGTTGAATCTTATTTTTAACGCTGCTTGTTTGCCATTCTATGCCCGCTATGTCGGTAAGCGGCGCAAAACAGACATAGGTTGTTTCCAAAGGAGTGCCGTTTGCATCTATGGGTATGGTTTTCAACTCAATCCCCAATTTTGCAAAGTCTTGCTGGGTTTTTGAGCCTGCGCTGGCGCCAAGGCAGAGCTCTATTAGTTGACCCGTCCAACCTTTTTCTCGTTTGAAGTTTTTAGGTACTTTTACATGAGCCAATTCGGCAACTTCACCTAGGGTGAGCCCTGCTAGCGCTTCTGCTCTTTGCATCAGTTCTTGGATAGATTTAGGTTCAGCTTTGGGAATGTGGAATATTTTCATTTGGACACTTTTACTTGTGGAATACTTTTTTTATTCCTTTGAATGCACCGTAGTTTATGGAAGAATGCATGACATTAAAAGAATTGAGTTCTCGGGAGTCTAAGTGATTGATGCCGAAGGATTCCGCGCCAATGTTGGTATAGTGATTTGCAATGCGTTAGGCCAGGTTTTTTGGGCAAGACGTTATGGGCAACATTCTTGGCAGTTTCCGCAAGGCGGAATCGATGAAGGTGAAACTGCCGAACAAACAATGTATCGCGAACTCCATGAAGAAGTAGGTTTAAAACCGGAACATGTAAAAATTCTGGGGGTCACCAAAAATTGGTTGCGTTACAAACTGCCTAAACGATTGGTTAGGCAGGGAAGTAATCCTGTTTGTATCGGACAAAAGCAGAAATGGTTTTTACTGCAACTTGTCTGTAAAGAAGAGGATGTGGATTTATTACAATCAGGCCATCCTGAATTTGACGACTGGCGTTGGGTAAGCTTTTGGTACCCTGTGCGCAATGTTGTGTCATTCAAGCGGGATGTATATCGTCGCGTGATGAAAGAGTTTTCACCAACCGCTATGCCAGAGAGTGTAGCGCAAAATCAAGGTGGCTATCAAAAGTCAAAGCGGCGCAGAAAGGCATAATTTCTTAATTAACCAGATGAATATGAGAGACAAACCAGTCTTATGCTAACTACGCTTAAACGTATCGTTCAAGAAGTGAATCAAATTCCTGTATTTGATGATGCGTTGAGCTGTTTGGCAAATAGATTAATAGAAGCGTTAAAAGTCGACTCATGTAGTATTTATTTAGCTGATTACGAGCAGCAACATTTTATGTTGGTGGCAACTAAAGGGTTAGCTAAAGCTGCTGTAGGCCAAGTTTCTGTTGGTTTTTCTGAAGGTTTGGTTGGTTTAATAGGGCAACGTGAAGAACCGCTTAATATAAGCGATGCGCAAAGACACCCTCGCTTTAAACACTATCCAGAAGTACAAGAAGACAATTACCACGCCTTCTTAGGTGCGCCGATCATTCATCAGCGCAAAGTCTTGGGGGTATTAACCCTGCAACAAAAGCGAAAAAGACGCTTTAGTGAAGACGAAGAGGCTTTCTTAGTCACACTTGCGATGCAATTGGCCGTAGAAATTGCCAACGCTAAAGCGCGCGGGTCGATTAATCTTTTGCAAGACAATATTCCCAAAGACTGGCAAAAGTCTCTAAAAGGTGTGCCTGGCTCTTCAGGGTTAGCCAGTGGTGTGGGTTATTTACAAAACATGATGGTGAGCATTCACAGTCATGTGCCTAAGCGCAGCGAAAATCATGACGTGCAAGTACAAAATTATCGTCATGCGGTAAAACAAACCCAAGCAGATATGGCTGTATTATCAGAGCGTATGCAAGGTGAAGTACCGGACGATGTGCGTGCCATTTTTCAGCTTTATTATCACTTACTCGATGCAAACAGCTTAGGGCGCGACGTTGAGAAAGAAATTAAATCTGGATGGGATGCCGCGACGTCATTAAAAATGGTGGTAGAAAACTATATTCGTCAATTCCAAGCCATGAACGATCCTTACATGCGTGAACGTGCTGTAGATGTCGAAGATATGGGCAATAGGGTGTTGGCTAATATATTAGGGATGACAGCAGTCAAAGATGAAAAACGTGAGATCCCTGAACACGCCATTTTGATTGCTGAAGAAGTGACTGCTGTAATGTTGGCAGAGTTTCCCAAAGAAAAACTCGTGGCCATAGTGTCTATGCGTGGTTCAAATAACTCCCATGCGGCTATTATGGCAAGAGCTATGGGTGTGCCAGCAGTCATGGGGCTGAGCAATGTACCCATTGCTTTATTGCACGATAAAGAAATTTTACTCGACGGCTACACTGGAGATGTAATTGTTTCGCCCAATGTCACCATTAGGCGAGAATTTGACCAGCTATTGCTTGAAGAGCAATTATTATCTGAGCGTATCCACTCTGAAGATTCGTTGCCCGCCATCACTACCGACAATTGCGAAATGCGATTGTTTACGAATGCAGGTTTGTCACTGGAAACAGAAAAAAATGATAATCCGTATTCCGATGGTGTTGGCCTGTTCCGTACCGAAATACCCTTTATGATGCGCGAACGTTTCCCTACAGAACATGAGCAAGTAGAGTTATACCGAGGCTTACTCGAAGCTGAACCCAATAAACCTTTTACCATGCGTACCTTAGATGTAGGGGGCGATAAACCTTTACCTTATTTCCCTATTTCTGAAGAGAATCCTTTTCTTGGTTGGCGTGGAATTCGTTTAACCTTAGATCATCCGGAAATTTTACTCGTTCAAATTCGAGCAATGCTAAGAGCCAGTATTGGTCTGCAGAATTTAAGCATTATGTTACCAATGATCACCTCTGTAAGTGAAGTGAGTGAAGCTAAACGCCTTATTCGGCAAGCGTTTCATGAAGTTGAAGAAGAGGCCAACGAACAGGGCGAAATCCTACATATGCCTAAAATAGGGGTGATGTTGGAAGTGCCGGCTGTGCTATATCAATTACCACAGCTATCTAAAATTGTTGATTTTTTCTCTGTGGGCAGTAACGACTTAACCCAATACTTATTAGCAGTAGACCGCAATAATGCACGTGTAGCTGATTTGTATGACAGTTATCATCCTGCGGTGCTCAGTGCTTTACATACTATTGCCAAACATTCTGACTTACTGCAAGTACCTGTCACCGTATGCGGTGAATTAGCAGGAGAACCAGGTGGTGTAGTGTTATTGCTGGCAATGGGGTATCGAAAACTGAGTATGAACAATCACAATTTACTGAAAGTAAAGTGGGTCATTCGCAATATTCATCGCGGCAGTGCTGAGCAATTGTTGGCTAAAGTTTTAACTTTAAATAATCCTAAAGACGTACGTGAAGAAATAAACCTTTATCTTGAATCAGTTGGTCTAGGCGGTTTAATGCGCGCCGGTATATAAATTTTAAAGTATTAAGAGATTAAGAAGAATGCAGCAATATTTACAGCTAATGCGACATGTATTAGATACAGGTGTTAAGAAAGAAGATCGTACCGGAACAGGCACACTCAGCGTGTTTGGTTATCAGATGCGTTTTGACCTAAACGCAGGTTTTCCTTTGGTTACGACTAAAAAGTGTCACTTGCGATCCATTATTCACGAATTGTTGTGGTTTTTAAAAGGTGAAACAAATATCGCTTACCTGACTGAAAACAATGTGAAAATATGGGACGGCTGGGCCACAGATGCCGGTGAGTTGGGGCCAGTTTATGGTAAACAGTGGCGTAGCTGGGAAGGTGCGGATGGACAAGTTATTGATCAGATCAGCGAATTAGTTGAGCAAATCAAAAATAACCCAGATTCAAGACGACTAATTGTCAGTGCTTGGAACCCAGCTGTATTACCCGATACCTCTTTTTCGCCGAAAGAAAATGCAGAACAAGGCAGGCAAGCTCTACCTCCCTGTCATACTATGTTCCAGTTTTATGTTTTGGAAGGAAAGTTATCTTGTCAGTTATACCAACGCAGCGGTGATATATTTTTGGGGGTGCCATTCAATATTGCTAGTTATGCTTTATTGACTATGATGTTGGCGCAAGTTTGTGAACTTGAACTTGGGGATTTTATTCATACCTTAGGTGATGCTCATTTATATTTAAACCATTTGGAACAAGCTAATTTACAGCTAACTCGGCAACCATATGCCTTGCCGAAAATGAAAATCAATCCTAGTATTACTGATATCTTTGCTTTTGAAATCAATGATTTCGAATTACAAGACTATCAGGCACATGACCACATAAAAGCGCCGGTGGCCATTTAAATTTTGCGTTAGGCAGACCAAAATCAGGTGATAATGCCCTTATGACTACTCCTGTACTTATTTGTGATGATTCGAGTTTTGCACGTAAACAAATGCAAAGATCAATTCCAGATGGATGGGACGTTGAAATAAATTTTGCAGAACATGGACAGCAAGCATTGGAGTTGATCCGAGCTGGTAAAGCGGATGTTATGTTTCTTGATTTAAACATGCCTGTGATGGATGGCTACCAGACCATGCAAGCAATCAAGGATGAAGATTTACCCACTATGGTGATAGTGGTTTCTGGGGACGTACAGCCAGAGGCTCGGCAGCGAATGTTAGCATTGGGTGCGTTAGAGTTTATTCGCAAGCCGACTGACAATGCTAAGCTAGTAGAAATCCTAACTCAATTTGGCCTCTATTCAGGTGAAGCTTCAGCCACGAAACGTGCTGAAGACGTAATACCCACCACAAAAAGTTCTCAAGTAGAAAAACTGGATGCTTACCGCGAAATGGCCAATGTGGCCATGGGGCAAGCTGGTGAAAGCCTTGCTAAGTTGTTAGGTGAGTTTATAGATTTACCTATTCCGAATGTCAATTTGATTACCAATACTGAACTACATATGGCGATAGCTGATATACAACGAAATGAAAGTGTATCTGCTGTTTCTCAAGGTTTTATTAGTGCCGGTATTAATGGTGAAGCCTTGGTGATTTTCAACGACTCTAATTTTAGTAATATGGTTAAATTATTAAAATACTCAGACGATACAAATAGTCAATCCTTAGAGCTGGAGGCATTGATGGATGTCTCAAATATTTTGATTGGTGCTTGCCTAAGAGCACTTTCGGAGCAGCTGCATTCAGTATTTAGCCATAACCATCCCATCATTTTGGGTAGACACTGTGATTTGGATGATATCTTAAAAAATACCACCCATAGAAAAGAGGATATGTTAGCTATCGAAATTGCCTATTCGATTAAGAGCCAGAACATACACTTTGATTTATTGTTGTTATTTCCTAACAAATCTATCGATTTGGTATTCGATAAACTTGTAACCTCACATAATTAAGGTCCAATTTTATGGCAGTAGACAATAGTCTGGCGGAAATGCATTGGAAACATGATCTCCTTGGTTCGATTGAAGTGGGGATTGTGGTGCTGGATAAAGAGTTTAATGTGCAGGTATGGAACCAGTTTATGGAGAACCACAGCAGCATAGTGCCGGGGATGATCCAAGATAAAAATATTTTCGAGTTTTTTCCAGAAATTGATCAACAGTGGTTTACTCGTAAAGCCGCACCTGCGTTTTCTTTAAAAAGTCCGGTTTTTATTATTTGGGAACAACGGCCCTACTTATTTCATTTTGACTGTAATCGGCCTATCACGTCTCAAGCAAACCATATGTACCAAAATATTACGATTTTTCCATTGGCGTCATTGACCGGAGAAGTGGAGCAGGTATGTTTGGTCATATATGACGTGACAGATGAAGCAGTAACTCGATTGGATATGCAAATGCTCAACGCTCAGTTAGAAGAGCTTGGCAGAGTAGACGGTTTGACAGGACTTTATAACAGACGTTTCTGGGAAGAACAGTTTGTTATGGAATTCAAAAGATCTCTTCGCAGTGATAATCCATCGACACTGATTATGTTGGACATAGACCACTTTAAAAAGGTCAATGATACTTATGGTCATCCAGCAGGGGATGAAGTGATTAAAGCTTTGGCTGGCATTATTAAAAAAGCCACTCGTGAAACTGATATAGCGGGTCGTTATGGAGGTGAAGAATTTGCGATTCTTTTACCAGATACCCCTGTTGCTAATGTAGAATTCGTTTCCGAACGGATTCGCCGTTTAGTTGAAAAATGTGTAGTGGAATATGATGAGATAAATATTTCATTTACTGTCAGTATTGGCATTGCTGGTTTTGTGAAAACTCACAAAGACAGTACACAATGGTTGGACTCAGCCGATAAAGCTTTGTACAAAGCAAAAGAGTCCGGTAGAAATCGAGTTGTACTTGCAGTGTAAATCTATAAAGTGTCTACTAATTGCATGCGTCTTAAATAAAAACTAATAACAAAAGCGTGTTTTAATGTCTAACAAAACCTTCAAAGAAGCCATCCTTAATAAACGCATGTTAATATGCATCACAACAGGGTTTTCTTCTGGCTTACCTCTTTATTTACTTATTCAGTTTGTGCCTGCTTGGCTTCGATCTGCTGAGGTTGATCTGTCAACAATAGGATTGATCAATCTGGTTTTGTTTCCTTACACTTGGAAGTTTTTGTGGTCACCTGTAATGGACCGATTTGTGTTGCCATTTTTTGGACGGCGTCGCGGCTGGATGTTTGTCACACAAATTATGTTAATTGCGCTAATGAGTGCTTTATCTTTATTTGATCCTGCTACTGAACTTAGTCACATCATCTTGATTGTTTCGGCTATTTCTTTTTTCAGCGCAAGCCAAGATATTGTAATAGATGCTTACCGACGAGAAATATTGCCCGATGATGAATTAGGCGCTGGTAATGCTTTTTACGCACAAGCCTACCGTTTGTCGTCATTTGTGCCCGGTTCATTGGCGATGATATTAGCGGGCTTTTTTCCTTGGTCAGTGGCGCATTTGAGTATTGCTGTTTTTATGCTAGTAGGCTTAATTACTACTCTTATGATTAAAGAATCATCCAAACCCGGTGACGAGCCGCAAACAATGCGTATTGCCGTTATCGAGCCTTTCAAAGAGTTTTTTCAACGAGATGGTTGGCAACAAGCTGTGTGGATGTTGCTTTTTCTTATCTTATATAAGCTTGGGGACAGTATGGCTACGGCCTTGGAAACGCCATTTTTCATGGATATGGGTTTTTCAACTGTGGAAATTGGTTCTATAGCAAAAATATCCAAGACAATTGGCGCGACTGTCGGAACGGTCTTGGGTGGCCTAGCCATGGTTAAGTTAGGCATTAACCGAAGTTTATGGATTTTTGGTGTCTTTCAATTGGTATCCATATTGGGTTATGTGTTGCTCTCCGTTGTTGGATACAATCATTTTGTATTAGCAATTGCGAGCGGTTTTGAATACTTAGGTGTTGGCCTAGGTTCAGTAGCACTCATTGCCTACATGGCAAAATCTACCAATAAAAATTTCACCGCCACTCAGTTTGCGTTATTTTCTAGTATCGCGGTTATTCCTCGTACTTTTGTGAGTGCAGCTACGGGGTTTATAATAGAGTCTGTTGGATATACGCAGTTTTTTATTATTTGTTTTGTTTGTGCGTTGCCAGGTATGTTGATGTTACTTAAAATTGCACCTTGGAATAGTAAGCAGGAAGTTACAGCAGATGTAGAGCAGACTAACTAGGGTCTGATGCCAATACAGTCAAGAGGCATTGGATAGTTACCTTCACTTTCTAGGCAGTCTAAGCAGGTCTCTAGCTCACCTCTTAAATAGAGATCTTCAGTTAGTGCCCTTTTAGGCCAATAATGTACTTGATGTAATAAGTGCCAAAACACGTGTTCAGTGTTCTCGTAAGGTAGGTGTTTACCTTTTTTAATTTGTGTCCATTCTTCCATGGTATCCCAAAAAAACAAATCCAACTCTGAATAAGGAATTTTGTTTTGCAAAAATCCCCGGACAAAATATGCCAGTTGTTTGGACTTACGATGTACGAAATTACTCACTGTGGACACAAATATAAACCGTCTTATTTGAAGGTGACAATTGTACTCAAGTATAGCTAGAATTTTTATTTTTACAGCGAATAGACGTTTTTTTTAAAATTTGTACATGGTGAATAGGGTAACTTTGAGGCCTAACAACTCGGATCAACTACCAACCCATGCGGCTTATCCAGCCATAAATTTCTTTACTAATGTAATCACTTTGATGCAATGACGTATTAAAACCGAGCAATTCTCTTTGTCGATATTGCAGTTTTAGTGCTTTGATTGCTGCTATTTTTCTTTGTGCAACAGTCATTTGTGCCCATCCGTTATCCCAACCACTAAACAGGTCTAATACCGGCATTGGGGTGTTGGCAATCCAAAATGGAAGGCGTTGATTATGTTTTCTGTCTGGCCAAAAAGGGCTGATAGCCACAAATGCGTCAGGATTTTCTAATGTTTTCTCTGTATAAATTTTACTTAACCACGCGGCACTTGTACCTTTGCTGATGACTAATAAGAAGCCTGGGTATTCTTGGGCTTTTTCAGTGGCAGCCTGTAACAGAGCAACCAATTGTTGTTCGTGTTGTAAAAATGCGAGATTGTCTATTATGGTGACTGCAGATTTACTGATATCTAAAGTCTCTGGTAATTCAGCAGGATTAGGCTCTGGTGTTTCGGGGGGAGAAATGGTTTCTATTTCCGCCGCTATGTCCTCATTTTCTTCTATCGCGATAGACTCTTGTTGAATTGTAGGCATAAAACCAGAGTCTGGAGCAGGGAGCAAAATTGTGACCCAACCAATTTTGTTGAGTTCATTGGCTAATGCTGCGAATCCTTCAGAGCCCACTATGGGAATGCCGGTATCTGCAACCAACAACGCTACACCACGCGTAATGGCTGTTGTGTTTTCTTGCAACACGTAAATGACCGACTGCTCGTCTATTTCGAAACTTTGGTAAGTGTCAGCAAATAACCCACGCTGAATATCCAATCTTCTTAGTAATTGTTTATCAGGGGCCGCAAAACTTTGGGAACACAGTGCAGCGAGAACGAATAATAACAGAAATTTAATAACGATAATGACTCTGAATAAGTAACTCACATAGCTTATCGGAAACTATTAAGTAGTACTTTAATTTTGCACTCAACATTATTTCGTTAATAATGGCATAACTGCCATTTTTTATGTGAGGTTGGGTGACTATTTTAGCATTTCCAACAATTGAAACTCCGCGCTTATTACTCAATAGGCTCACAGCACAGGACCGCGAGTCTTTGTTTGCCATATTTTCCGATCCTAAAGTTGTCGAACATTATGATGTAGAGCGCTTCAAAACTATTGATGAAGCGGACCGACTGATAGAGTATTTTGACGCTAGGTTTGCTAGTAATACAGGGATACGTTGGGCTATACGTGATAAATCCACTGGTGAGTGTTTAGGTACCTGCGGTTTTACCAATTGGAACGAGTTTGATCACAGTGCAGTGCTAGGTTACGAGTTATCCAAGGATAATTGGGGTAAGGGGTACGCAACTGAAGCGGTGGCCAGTATTTTAAATTTTATCTTTGCCGACAGTTTTCATTTCTATGTGCATCGTGTAGAGGCACTTATTTTACCTAGCAATAAGCCGTCAGAAACATTAGTGAAAAGTTTGGGGTTTCGTTTTGAAGGAACTTTGCGTGGAAAATGCTACTGGAATAGTGATTTTCATGACATGAATATGTTTGGGCTATTGCGCAACGAACAACTTAAAAAATAAAACCGCGGATGTAGTTTTTTAAAAAGGCACGGGTGACTCAAAATGTAACTTTTGTTCGGTGACCGGATGTCTAAAGCTCAGAAACATAGCATGCAAGTTTAGCCTATTTGCCATACTTAATGCTTGGTCGTGGGCATACAGTCGGTCTCCTATAATAGGATGTTGCATACTTAACATATGTACTCTGAGTTGGTGTGAACGACCCGTAACAGGTTTGAGTTCCACTCTAGTAGAGTGACTATTTCGTTCAAGTACTCGCCAGTGAGTGAGGGCCTTTTTACCTCGTTCATGGTCTACCATTTGTTTTGGACGGTTTGGCCAATCGCAAATAAGAGGTAGATTTATCTCTCCTGCGTCTTGTTGTACTGTGCCAAACACAATGGCTTGATAGGTTTTAGCCGTTTCACGTAATTCAAACTGTTTGGAAATATGCCTATGGGCAGGCTTGTTTAAGGCCATCACCATTATGCCAGAAGTCGCCATGTCTAATCGATGAACTACTGTTGCCGTGGGAAACACTCTCTGTACACGAGTTTGTAAACTATCAGCATGCTCTTTAGCTTTGCCTGGGACACTTAACAAACCGCTGGGTTTATTAAGTACTACTATATCGTCATCCTGTGAAATGATGTCCATGTAAGGACTCGTTGGGGGGCTGTAATTAATCAGGGCCATCTGTCAGTGCCTATTTGGGATTGTTCACAATTAACCTGACGGCTTCGAGATTTAACTTAGCTTCGCCCATGATTTTTTCTAGACTTTCAATTTGATTCGCTACATGGGTAATTTCTTCATCCCGGATAGCGGGATTCGCTTTTTGTAGGCTTTGCAACCGGCTCAGTTCGGCACCTAACAATTCTTGCATCTGGCTGATGCGCTTAGTTTTTACCAATTGTAATTGCTGCTCGGCTTGCTGCTGTGCATTATCTAAACATTTCTCCAACTGGGTTTTTAATGCACTGACTAGTTGATTACCCATTTTCGGTAATACCGGTTCTAATTGAATGAATTGTTGGTGTACCAATTTTAAATTGGCATCAATACATATCTTAATCGGTGTTGGTGGTAAAAATCGTGACAGTTGTAAACCATGAGCGGCTTTTGCCGAAAGGACAAAAAGGCATTCTAGCCAATACGCACCAGCGGGCTTGCTTTTATCTCGACAAAAAGCAATCGAGCTTTTTCCTATGATGTCTGTGGTCAACATATCCATCGCATGATGAATCATGGGGTGATCCCAACTCAAGAAAGTCACGTGCTCCAATAGTGTTGCAGTGGTGCGCTCATAGGTAACAGTCATACCTTCTTCGTCCAAACCCGGAAGAGGGCTAATCATAGTTTCGGTAGGTCGCAATAGATAACAACTTTCACCATGGTCATCTTGTAACAAGCCAATGGCATCAAATAAACGAGTCATGAAGAGTTCAAGCTTAGGAGATTGTTCCGCTTGCAATATTTGCTCTAAAAGAGCATCTATTCGCCCTTTACCTGATGAATTAAGTTCCAGTAATTTGTCTCTACCTTGTTCAAGTTTTAGTTTGAGGGCTCGGTGCAAACTGGCTGTTTGATTGATTAACAGCTCTGATTGTTGAATATCTTTGGGTGCTTGGATGCAAGCATGCAGCAATTCTTGGGTTTCTTCATAAACAGTCATACCAGTTGGGCAAGTATGTTCAAACGCGCCCAATCCCTGATGATACCAATCGAGTAACACTTGTTGAGCTGTCATATCAAAATAAGGCACATGAATACAGACGTCGTGTTTTTGTCCGATACGATCCAGACGGCCTATACGTTGCTCTAAAAGATCCGGCACTAAAGGTAAATCAAACAAAATCAAGTGATGCGCAAATTGGAAATTACGTCCTTCACTGCCTATTTCACTACAAATTAACACTTGAGCGCCATCTTCAGACTGAGCAAAATAATTGGCCGCTCTGTCGCGCTCAACAATACCCATCCCTTCATGAAATACGGTTGAACGGGTGCCTGCTCTAACACGCAAAGCCTCAGATAATTGCAATGCTGTGCTGGCATTGGCACAAATCGTTAGGACTTTTTCACCCTTTAATGATTTTAATTGGCTAATAAACCAATCGACTCTAGGGTCAATATTTACCCAAGTATTGACTACATCTGAATGTCTTTCTGGGGTTAATTGTAATTGTAGGTTGTTTGGATCTTCCGACAGCAGCGAAGAATATTCAATGGGTTGAATTAATGAGTATGCATATAATTGTCTACTTGGAAAACCACTCACGCCAGCTCGACTGTTTCTAAATAACAACCGCCCTGTACCATGGCGATCTAATAAAGTGTGCAAGAGTTTGGTTTTTGTCTCTTGGCTGGAAACATTGATGTCTTGTAACATATCAGCGTCTGCAAACTGGCTGATCGCTTGTATATTGTCATCGCTAAGTTTTGCACCGCTAAGCAAGGGACCAATGGCGTTCGCCAATTGACTATATTGCCTTTCTTCAGCCACAAAACTTTGATAGTTATGAAAACGTGCCGGATCGAGTAAGCGAAGTCTAGCAAAGTGGCTTTCATGGCCGAGTTGGTCAGGCGTCGCAGTAAGAAGTAATACCCCTTTAGTGACATTCGCTAACCCTTCTATTACTTGGTACTGCTGTGAAGGTTGGCCCTCGGACCAAATTAAATGGTGGGCCTCATCTACCACCATTAAGTCCCACTGAGCCTCTAACGCTTGTTGATAATAACGGCTATTGTGGGTTAAAAAATCTAGACTGCAGATGATCAGTTGCTCTGCTTCAAATGGATTGCCTGAGTCTTCAGACATCGCTTCGCAGCGCTCTTCATCAAATACCGAAAACGCTAAGTTTACTCGGCGTAACATTTCTACTAACCATTGATGTACTAAACTCGATGGCACTACAATTAATACCCGTTGTGCTCTAGCAGTTAACAATTGCTGATGGATAATTAGCGCCGCTTCAATGGTTTTACCAAGGCCTACTTCGTCAGCCAATAAAACTCTCGGGGCGTGGCGTCTACCCACTTCTGAGGCAATATGTAATTGATGGGGTATTAGATCGACTCTTGCTCCTACAAAACCAAGCAACGCAGAGGTGCTGTGATCAAATTGATGAGAAAGGCATTGTTCACGTAAATCAAACCATTTGGGGTCGTCGAACTGGCCATTTAATAATCTCTGTTCTGGCTGATTGAGTTGGAAATGGTGATCAATGAAGGTTTCTTTTAAGGTGACAGCTTGGTGGTTATCAATTCGATGTCCAATATAAATAAGTTGACCATGTTTTTCTTGAACTTGTTCAACCAACAACTCCCAGCCTTCGTGACTTTTTACAGCATCGCCAATCACAAACTCAATTCTAGTCAATGGAGCAGTTTGGACAGCATAGACGCGGCTTTCGCCGGTTGCAGGGAATAATACTGTCACTGTGCGTGATTCAATTTGTACAATGGTACCTAGACCTAAATCAGTCTCTGTATCACTGAGCCAGCGTTGCCCTAAGGCAAAAATTTGTTGCTTAGCCATGGTCTTGTCCTTACTTATTGAATTGCTGCTTTTGATACTCGCCTCACGACGGTCCCGCCGTGAAGGGCGCGCATTGTAGCAAAAAATTTATCTAGTACTGTTTAAAAGTAGATGATTGTCTAGAGAAAGTGTTTTATTGTGGGCTCGTAAACCTGTAGTTAAGTTTGTTTGAGCACAAGTGTTTACTACTAGAGCGACAGCATGATTTAACTGGCAGGTTCTTTATCTAAGTCCTTCAGGAGCGCCGGATGCCAAGAAAAAAAGCACTAAGTTCAAAGATTTACGTTTTAGACACCAATATTCTCCTCCATGAACCACTCGCCTTTTTGTCCTTTAAAGAAAATGACGTTGTTGTTCCTATGACTGTGCTTGAAGAGCTGGACTACATTAAAGACAGCAAAAAAGATGTGGCAAGAGATGCCCGTGTTTCGATTCGAGCAATGGAGGATTTACTTCACGAAGCCACACCTGAAGAACTAATGCAGGGTGTGTCAATGCAAGGAATGGGTGCTGGAGACTCAGCTCCTACTGGTAGCCTTTCTATTTTTGTTGATCATGGCATGCCTGTCTCACAACAAGTTTTTACCAGTAACGAAAACGATAACCGCATTATTAATAGCGCGCTGTATTTACAAAAAGCGCAACATTCGAAACAGGTGGTATTGGTCACTAAAGATATCAACATGCGATTAAAAGCAAAGGGAGCTGGTTTGGCTCATGTTGAAGATTATCGTACCGACCAAATGGTCACAGACATCAAATATTTGTCGAAAGGGTTTCATCAGTTTACGGGAAATTTTTGGGATGAAGTGAAATCTGTAGATAGTCGAACAGAAGGCCGAGACACTATTCATACTATTGATCGTAAAGTATTACCAGAAGCCTATGTAAACGAATATTTATTAGATGAAAGCCAACATTTTGCTGGTTTAGTTGAGTCCGTCAATAGTGAGCATTTGGAGATTTTAGACCTAGGTTTCGAACGACTCATGGGGCGTAAAGCTTGGGGCATTACACCCAAAAATATTGGTCAGGCAATGGGATTGCACTCATTACTTGATCCCCATATTGATTTAGTGATCTTAACTGGGCCTGCTGGTAGCGGTAAGACACTTTTAGCTTTGGCTGCAGCACTTGAAATGGTCGTTGAGAGAAATATGTACGACAAAATTATTGTCACCAGAAGCACCCCTGAAATAGCTGAATCAATTGGCTTTTTGCCCGGTACCGAAGAAGAAAAAATGGCGCCTTGGCTTTCTGCCATTACTGATAGTTTAGAAGTGCTGCATAAAAATGATGAAAACGCGAAAGGCTCAATGAGTTACATCATGGAAAAAGCCAATATTCAGTTTAAATCAGTCAATTTTATGCGTGGTCGCAGTATTCAAAATGCCATTGTGATCCTCGATGAGTCACAAAATCTTACAGCTTCGCAACTAAAAACCATTATCACCCGCTGTGGAGAGGGAACTAAGTTAATTTGTAGTGGTAATTTGGCACAAATAGACAGTAATTACTTAAGCGCAGTCACATCAGGTTTAACCTACATAGTTGAGAAATTTAAGAATTTCTCTGGCAGCGCCACAATCAATTTAGATGGTGTCGTGCGCAGTAGGTTGGCAGAGTTTGCTGAAGAGCAACTTTAGGCATCGTTTTACTATTTTTAGCAGTAAAGTCATGTTCACTATGACAATGATGTTATTAATTTTTAAAGATTAACCTGAACTCGGAATAACTACTGGGTTACTTATTCCGAGTTCAGTCTTCAGCACCTCACTATTCGTACTTGCTTTTCATGTATTTTGAATATTTTTCTACCGTATCTAATCACTACGCAATATTGGTAAGGCCACTTGACGCTATTGTCTTTTTGGTTGTACCATCCCGTATTATTATTGAGCAAGGTTATTTGCTCCTCTATAACATTATTAAATAGCAGGCAGTATATGCAAGATAGCCCCAGGCAATTGAACCAAATATTTTTGCAATCTGAAGATTGTGTAAATAATAGTACAGATGTTATTTATCCCTCCTATAAGCGAGATGAGGTTAACATTGGTATTGTTCATTTAGGTTTGGGCGCTTTTCATCGCTCTCATCAAGCAATGTATACCGAGCAATTATTGAACCTGCAAGGGGGAGGTGATTGGGGAATATGTGCTGTTAGTTTTCGTAACCAAGCATTACAAGCTCAGTTAAACAAACAAGATTGTTTGTACACCACGGCTATTTTAGATGTAGAAGACAGTTTCCAAGTGGTAGGCGCAATTAAAGAAGTGTTAGTGGTCAAGACACAAGCGTCACTCGTTTTAGAGCGTATGGCAGCTGAAACAACTAAAATTGTTTCTTTAACGGTCACTGAGAAAGGTTATTGTTTAAATGCTCAGGGGGTTCTAGATGAGACACTGCCAGAAATCATTAACGATCTAGCGTCAATCGAACAACCGGGCTCTGCAATTGGATTAATAGTTGCTGCACTTAACTTGCGCTTTAAAAAAGGTATTAAGCCCTTTCATGTCATTGCCTGCGACAACTTGCCTGAAAACGGCCGAAAACTAAAATCTGCGGTTATTCAATTCGCTAGTAAAATCTCTGAGAATTTAGCGCAGTGGATTGATAAAGAAATCCACTTTCCGAATACCATGGTCGACAGTATTACTCCTAAAACCGAACAGGATACTGTGGACCTAATTAAAAATAAGCTCGGCTTAATTGATGAGGCACCTGTTCAAAGAGAGATGTTTGCTCAGTGGGTGATCGAAGCCTGTCCTAATATGGAACGCCCAGAATGGGAAAAAGTTGGCGTTATTTTTACACCTGATGTTGAATCTTTTGAAAATGCCAAGCTTAGAATTTTGAATGGCTTACATTCAGCACTTGCTTATATTGGATTATTGAGCGGATACGACACTGTTTACCAAGCTATTTCAGATGAAAAGATTAAAAGCTTTTTAGTGGCACTAGTGGATAACGAAATTATTCCTACCATAGACGCCCCCACAGGACTCAATTTGCAGGATTATTCTCGCGCTATTCTGGCGCGCTTTGAAAACCCTAAAATTAAACATTTGCTCAGCCAGATTGCCTGTGATGGCTCAATCAAAATTCCGGTGCGCACCTTGGCGCCAATTCAAAATAATATTGGGGCGGATAGAAGTATCCAGTCCTTATCTATGGTGGTGGCTGCTTGGATACATTTTATTCGTGTCAGTTATGTGAAAAAACAAGCGGTACATGATCCTAGAGCGACAGAATTATTGACAGCTGTGAGTCAGTTTCAAGGAAATAGTAACGAAGATGTGAGCAATTTTTTAGAGATTGATGGACTTCTACCTGACTCGTTAAAAAATAATGTCAGCTTTATTACCCCTATCCAAAAAGCCTATGCTGAGATAGCTAGCACTTTTAAGGAAAGTCCTTTCAACGCTTAATATTGACGTTAAACGAACGGACAATTTTTAGAATTATTAAATGAGAACGCTATGAGCCGAGCAGATAACCTTTTCACCTTACATCCTGACCGTTTATTTAGCAGTAATTCTGTTGAACGAGACATTAGTCGTGCTTTGTACAATAGTGTTAAAGACTTACCTATTATTAGCCCTCATGGCCATACTGATCCCCGGTGGTTTGCTGAAAATGATTGTTTTAATAATGCCACTGAGCTGCTAATCATTCCCGATCACTATGTGTTTCGGATGTTATATAGCCAAGGAATAACCTTAGAAAGCCTTGGAATTCGCGCCTTTGATGGAAGTAATAGTGAAACTGATTACTTAAAAATATGGAAGGTGTTTGCCCGACATTATCATTTATTTCAAGGCACGCCATCGAGGGGCTGGATGGACTATGTATTTTGTGAAGTATTTGGTTTTGAAATCGAATTAAATGAAGCCAATGCTGAGTATATTTTTGATACTATCAATCAAGCCTTAGCCACTGACGCCTTTCGCCCTAGAGCGCTACTAAAACGTTTTAATATTGAGTTGTTAGCCACTACAGAAGGGGCAACAGATACATTAAGCCATCATGCCAAATTAAAAGGTACTGGGCTGGATAAAACGGTCATCACTACATTTAGGCCCGATGATGTAGTTGATCCACAAATTAGAAATTTCAGCAAAAACATGCAAACACTTGGCACCTTAACGGGCGAAGATGTGTATTCATGGCAGGGCTACTTAAATGCATTACGTAACCGCCGCGAATTTTTTAGAAATCACGGGGCAACTGCGACTGATCACGGCCATGCTACACCCTTAACTGCCGATTTATCTGCAGTTGCTTGCGAAGCGTTATTTCAAAAGATCATCGCTGGTGAAGCCTCGGCTCAAGAGCAAGAGCTATTTCGTGGTCAAATGTTAACTGAAATGGCCGGAATGAGCTTAGAAGATGGCATGGTGATGCAAATTCACCCAGGGGTACACAGAAATCATAATACAGCGGTTTTTCAACGTTTTGGTGCCGATAAAGGCTGCGATATTCCGGTGGGCACTGAATATGTGAACAGTCTCAAACCACTCTTATCTAAATACGGTAATGAAAAAGAGTTACGTATTATCCTCTTTACCCTTGATGAAGATAATTATACCCGTGAACTTGCACCGCTTGCCGGACATTACCCTTGTTTAAAACTGGGTCCCGCATGGTGGTTTAACGACTCGCCTGAAGGGATGTTGCGATATCGTCATCAAGTCACAGAAACAGCGGGTTTTTATAATACTGTTGGTTTTAACGATGATACCCGCGCATTTTTATCGATTCCGGCAAGGCATGATGTCGCAAGAAGAATTGATTGCAGATTTTTGGCTCAGCTAGTGGCCGAGCACCGCATGACAGAAAGTGCCGCATTTGAATTAGCCCATGATTTATCTTATCGATTGGCAAAAGAAGGTTATCAAAACTGTTTGATTTAATCGGTTTGAGAATCATTCGATATACATACTGCTAGTGGACAGAAATAGTGAAGGAAGAGTCTAAGTGTTTATTTTCTTAAGCTTGAAAATTCGCTTTAGTGGCGTAGTGCTAGACGAGCACTAAGACATGTGTTCTTTTTAGGTTTTTCAAAGTGTGGTGGTCAAAACACCCTTGATAAAAATGCTTCGACCATTAATGCCTTTATCTCTAGTCATGTTATTTAAATTAGTGGCAGTCAGCTATATTTTGGCGAACAGTGGGCTTTACTTAAGTTTTTTGGGTTTGTACTAGTTTTATTGCTGAGAACAACAGTAATAACGAATGAGAGAGTGTGTATGATCTATATTGTAATGGGCGTAAGTGGTTGTGGTAAGTCCACAGTAGGGAAAATGCTCAGTGAAAAATTATGTATACCCTTTTATGATGCAGATGATTACCATTTTCCGGAAAATATTAAAAAGATGGCAAATGGTATCCCATTAACGGATGCAGATCGTAAGCCTTGGTTAACATTGTTGGCGGATAAGATTAAAGAGTGGGAAAGAGCCGGTGGTGCTGTATTGGCTTGTTCAGCATTGAAACAAATTTATCGTGACTATTTGTCATCAACCACTACAGATGTAGTCAAGTTTGTCTATTTAGAAGGAGACAAAGCTCTATTGCATTCTCGCTTAACCTCTCGAGAATCGCATTTTATGCCAGACACCTTGTTGGATAGTCAATTACAAACATTAGAGCCTCCTGTGGATGCCATAACCGTTTCAATTGCCCATCCTTTAGACGCAATGCTGACTCAAATTTTAAAGGAAGTGAACTTATGACTTATCCAATACATTGTGTTGACACAGAGAACACTTTATCTGATGACAATTTAAGACATATAATCGATGACTTTATTGCGCAAAAAGCATCCAAAGCAAAGCGCATCTTAATTCTGCCACCTGACATTACCCGATTTTACTCAAAGGCAGGGTTTATTACTGCTTACCTATACCAGCAATTAAAAGACCAAGCAGAAATCTTCTTTTTACCGGCTTTAGGTACCCATGAGCCTATGTCGGACAAAGAAATTGATGGCATGTTTGGTACTGAAATTCCAAAGGAATTGTTTTTACCGCATTTTTGGCGTACCGATGTAGTCAAGCTTGGTGAGATATCCGCAGCTCGCATCGCTGAGTTATCTGACGATAAGCTTAACTGTTCAATGGAAGTTGCAGTTAATAAATTACTGCTAGATAAAAAGTGGGATCTGATTATTTCCGTTGGGCAAATAGTGCCCCATGAAGTGATTGGCATGGCCAATTACACTAAAAATATATTAGTAGGCACAGGTGGAGAAGACACTATTCATAAATCGCATTTTTTAGGCGCGGTTTATGGCATGGAACGTATAATGGGACGCACCTATACGCCGGTTCGCAAAGCGTTAAACGAAGGTTTTGACACTTACCTTCGCCACTTGCCTATAGAATTTATTTTGACTGTACTAGGCAAGAAAAATGGAGAGCTAGCGCTGCAAGGGGTTTTTTGTGGAAATCAAGATGACACCTATGTAGAGGCCTGTAAATTAAGTCAACAGCTGAACTTAAATCTATTAGATAAACCGATTCAAAAAGCCATAGTATTTTTAGAGCCCGCTGAATTTAAAACTACTTGGTTGGGTAACAAAGCGATTTATCGCACACGCATGGCCATGGCGGATGATGGCGAATTGATTATATTGGCGCCAGGCCTACATCGTTTTGGTGAAGATATTGAAATTGATCAATTAATACGAAAATACGGCTATAAAACCACAGATGAAACCTTGGCTGCGGTTAATGAAAACCCTGAACTTGAAAATAATCTGTCAGCGGCAGCACATTTGATTCATGGCACTGCAGACAATCGTTTTAAGGTGACCTATTGTCCTGATGACGGTGTCACTAAAGCAGAAATTGAATCCGTGAATTATCAATATTGCCACTACAAAGACATGCTTAAACGTTACCCCATTGAAAAGATGGAAAATGGCTGGAATACCCTCGAAGATGGAGAAGAGGTGTTTTATGTCAGTAATCCTGCATTAGGTTTATGGGCAACAAAAGACAACTTTAATAATCAATAGTTTGTTGTTCTTACATTCATTCCCAGTGGTAGCAATTTTATGGCTTTTCAGTGTAAAAATTTACATATTCATCTTGATATAGTGGGGGGGATTGCTGGTGATATGTTTATCGCAGCAATCTTGGATACCTTTGAGGAGTTGCAATCTGAAGTGCTTGAAGCCGTTGCAATGGTGTTACCTGAAGAGGCAGGCACAGCAAAATTATTCCAAGGATTAAACTCTGGCATAAGTGGCTTGCGTTTTCAGTTGGAATCACTGGCCGCTGAAAAACATACTCATCACCACGAACACAGTCATCATCATACAACCTATCAGTATCTATGTCAGTTGCTGAGGCAGAGTTCCCTTGAGGCCAAGGTTGTTGAAGTGGCGATTGACATATTCACTATTATTGCCAAGGCAGAAGCTAAAATTCATAGCAAGACCCTAGAGGATGTGCACTTTCATGAGTTAGCCGATTGGGATTCTTTGATGGATGTTGTAGCAAGCGCCACTATCTTAAGTACGCTTTCCCAATGTTCTTGGAGTATTTCAAAGTTACCTTTGGGTGGTGGTTTAGTCCAAACTCAACATGGCCTTATTCCGGTTCCTGCCCCAGCAACAGCTGAAATATTAATGGGATTCGATTTTTTTGATGATGGCATTCAAGGGGAGCGTATTACCCCAACTGGGGCTGCAATTTTACGTTATTTGTCTGATAAAGCATTAATAACTCAGCCACAACAAGGGGTTTTAAGGGCCACAGGTTATGGTCTGGGAACGAAAGTTTTTCCCGGTATGCCGAACATTTTACGTGTTATGACATTTGATAAACAAAAAAAGACTGATGAACAACAAGAGACAGTGGTGCTAATAGAGTTTGACGTGGATGATATGACCGCTGAAGAGTTGGCGTTATCGGTTGATTTGATTAGAGCCTACCAAGGTGTTGTTGATGTGGTGGTGCAGACTGCCAGAGGCAAAAAAAATAGAGCTGTAGAATTAATTCGTATTTTAGCTAACAGTGAATATTATCAAACAATTATTGATTATTGTTTTCTACAAACCACTACTATTGGTTTGCGTTATCGTTTTGAAACTAGACGGTATTTGAATAGAGAGCTTCACGATATTGATGGCGATGCCTACAAAAGTGTGACACGCCCAGATGGCAGTCAAACCATAAAAATAGAGCATGATCAGTTAGCCTCAATCACGACCTTACAAAAGCGCCGAATGAAAAAAAACAAGATAGAGTCGTCTTAGCTAAGTCACTATCATTAGGTATTAATTATGACATCCATAAAAGTCAAAGAGCTGGTTGCTTACTTTAATCAGTTTGAGCGTTTTTCTATCGCAGTGAGTGGTGGCATTGACAGCATGTTATTGGCTTATATTGCTAACCGTTTTTCTAAAGCTAAGGTTAAGACAGTACATGCCTTCTCTCCAGCGGTGCCAGAAGCTGCCTTGGAGCGAGTGAAAGAGCATGCCAAACGTTATCAATGGGATTTACAGATTATCAATGCCCGCGAATTTGATGACCCTAACTATATCAACAACCCGGTTAATCGTTGTTATTTTTGCAAAAGTAACTTGTATACGAGAATTTCTGAGCATAGCCAAGGTGTGGTTTTTTCAGGTACTAATTTAGATGATCTAGCGGATTATCGTCCGGGATTAGAGGCGGCCAAAGAACAAAATGTTAAACACCCTTATGTACAAGTGGGTATAGATAAAACCACAATATACGCCATAGCAAAACACTATGGTTTGAATCAGTTGCATGTATTGCCAGCACAGCCTTGTTTAGCTAGTCGTGTGGAAACTGGGATAAAGATTAATGCAGATGATTTGGGGTTTATTAATCAAATGGAAGAAAAAACACGACAACTACTACCCGAGATGAAAAATATTCGTTGCCGAATTACTCATCAAGGAACCTTTCTAGAAATAGATGTGTTACCAGAGAATACGCTTTTTCGAGGTTTATCAAATACTCTAAGCAGTCTGTGCGAACAGGAAGGGCGCATATTTTCAGGCATTAGAACCTATCAAAAAGGGTCTGCATTTATTAATGGTGTTGCCCATGGATAATTTTGTTTGGGATAAAGACCGAAAGTCTCGTACCGGTGTAGCGGAAGCGATTTTTTGTGTGAATAAAAACTTGGGTGATTTGTGTGACATTATTCACTTTAATTTGAAGCATAACACAGCAGTACTGCTAACCCGATTGGCTCCCACACTATGGAAATCCTTACCTGCAGAGTTAAGCCAACATCTTGATTATGATGAAGTTTCTCAAACTGCCATGCTTAATGTTGACCAGCAGACAGCGAAACAAACTGGAGTGTGCATTGTCTCCGCTGGCACATCAGATTTAGCTGTCGCAAAAGAGGCACAACGCACCTTACACTTTAATGGTTTTGAGGCCCCTATTTATGCAGATCTTGGGGTAGCGGGTTTGTGGCGTTTATTAGATAAAATAGACGACATCAGGCAACATAACATCATTATTGCATTAGCTGGAATGGAAGGGGCGTTATTCAGTGTGCTGGCAGGCCTTGTTAGCGCCCCTGTTATTGCTGTTCCTACCTCTGTTGGTTATGGCGTGTCTGCTGGTGGTAAGGTCGCCCTAGACAGCGCCTTGTCATCCTGTTCACCTGGAATATTAACAGTCAATATCGATAACGGTTTTGGTGCGGCCAATGCGGCCATAAAAATAATGAAACAATTTGCTCCTGTGAAAATCCGATCCTGATAATAGGTGTCGTTCTTTTAGACTTGATTTTGAGTATCTTTCATGGGGATGGATTTTGTGGTCATGGCCACACAACATTTAGGATAAATATTCGTTCCCCTCAAACCCCAAGTTACTGGTAAGGCCAATTATATGCATCAATAATAATTGATGTAAATCAGCGTTAGGTTAACTGCTGTATTAGGGGATAGTTGTATTAGAACCAACGAAAGCTAAGGTGACTGCAGTATTGGTAAACTGGTAAGGTGAATTTACTAGAGTTGTTGTAATATGCGATAAGAAAACGGCTGATACTATCTGCCAATCAGAGTTGGAGAGATCGAAAATGAAAGGACTTGATCAATTTCAAGTAATTACCACAGATAGGCTTTATGTAAAAATTGCTGAGCAATTACGAAGTTTAATTGAAGCAGAAGTGTACAACCCAGGGGACCGATTTCCGGCTGAACGTGCATTAGCTGAAAAGTTAGGTGTCAGTCGTCCAACCATTCGTGAAGCTATGATTGCCCTTGAGATTTCAGGAATAATCGAAATACGCAGCGGATCGGGTATTTATGTGTCAGACAAAAAAAGTGTACCCACGCTTCAGCTGACTGATAAAGGCATAGGCCCGTTTGATATATTAGAAATGCGTTATGCACTAGAGCCTGAAATTTGCGCTTTAGCTGCGCAAAGAATTACTGATGAACAAATTCAGCGTTTAAATCAACTTATTAAAGAAATGGAAGTGGAAGAAAAACAACCTAATTCTTCTGAAAAAGCCGATGGAGAGTTTCATATGCTGATAGCAGAAGCTTCACAAAATAGTGCCATGTATCAATCGGTTAAATGGTTATGGGATTTAAGAAATAAGTCTGTCTTAAGTGATTCTTTTTTGAAAGTCATTCGAGAAGAAGGCGTACATCCTTCGATAGATGATCATAAAAAAATAGCCAGTGCCTTAGCCCAGAGAAACCCAGAAAGAGCTCTGGTGGCAATGAAAAATCATATTGATAACGCGACGGTAAATGCCGCAAGACATTTTGAAAAATAGTAGCGTAAATCCTAGCCAAATATAAAGGTTGTTGTGGGAGTAGCGAAGTTTGAAACTAGAAAAACAGCATTGCTTATACATAAAATGGCCGAGTCTTTAAGAAGGTTAATTTCTATTTGTAAGAGCAGTCTTTTATAAAATTTCTTCAAGACTATACATATTGCCTGCTATATCACGGGCACTGCTGGTGGCTATCTCACCTAGGGGGATTTTGGCAGGGCCGGTTGGCTCCATTAATAAATAGTCCAAACCGTTTATATCTAAGGTTTGTTCGTCAGTTCTAAATGGCAAAACCACACCTAACAATGCATGATTAGGTAGGTAAACCATGGTCATTTTTACGTCTGGCAATAATGAACGAATGAGGCTTGCCATCAATACGGTTTTACTGTCGCAGTCGCCATGGTTATTGGCCACCACAGACAGTGGGGGTAAGTAACCCGCTCCGTTAGACGTCACTCGATTTTTTAACTCATTATAGGGGATACTCTGTACCCAACTGAGCACTAAGTTTACGTAAGCACGGGTCTCACTGTTGCTAGGCAGTTTGTCATACACAGCCTGTGCTATTGGCAGCAAAGCGGCTTGGTTTTCTTTAATATAACGCAAGTGATCAGGTTTGATGCCTTCTTGGCCTAAATGTGAACGAAACTGACTGTAATAATTATCACGTAGATATTGCTCGAGTGCCTTTGTTTTACTTTGCTGCATTGACCGTTGCCACCTTTGTAAAAGTTTGTCTGATCTGCTGCTAACTAGAATACTAATATCGTTGCCTCGACGCTGAATTTGTACTCTGGCTTCTCTAGGGTCGATTTTACGTGCCGCTTTGTGCAATTCAATATAGACATATTGTTGGGCAAGTTCAGGAATGAATTTTTTATGATTTTGTCGATTCAGTTGTCGAGCTGGTAATGTGAAGCTTAAGTCTCTGCTGACTTCTTGATTATCAGACCAGCTGTAATTAAAAATTAACTGGTTATCTTGTTTTGACTTATTAAAGGCTAACTGTTGGGCAATGCCAGAAAGATGAACTGTCAACAACGCCATTGTTAATATTTTAATTGAGTTGCGAACTATTCCGATCATAATTACGAAGTTATCTTATAGGCAATCAAACACCTTTAGGTTATCACCAAGTAAACAAAAACAACAAGTTGCCTTGGTGACTTTGAATTGGTTTATTAATCCACCTTTTGGTTATTCACTGTCAGTAGTTGCAATAATATTGAACTTGTCATGAATACCAGCAGTAACCACTATTTCAATAGGTGAACAACAAATTCGGCAGTCGACAATTTGTTGCTGATTTAAATCGTTGTCCTCATCAATTTCAATGTTGTTGGTGACCATACAATAAGGGCAACTAAATTCTGCATATGCGGTTAGGCTCATTTTTTCTTCCTTAAAAAAGCTATGATTCAATTACTAGCTAATACAATAATAGCTCATTAGTGGCCCCTTGCTGAAACCTTAACTGTGACTGGCGAGATATTTTTGAAATGCGACATTCGCGAGTTTTCTATCGTCAGCAATTTTTATCACATCTTCTCGTTGATTTAATTGACTTAATAGTTGTTTCGCACCTGGTGCCATTTCAAGTAAATCTATAGCAAATAATTTTTTAGCAACCGCTGCTGCTAAGTCAGCACTATAAAGAAACACTATATCTGCCGCCGTTAATTGCTCGCCTGCCAGATAAGGATTGAATTGAGCGCAGCGCGCCAACCCTTCGATACCTTTATATAAAGCGCGTTTCACTTCTTTTTTTGTCAGCTCATCGACTTTTTGTCCAAAAAACGCCTCTGAGTGACAACGTCTGGCGGGTAGCTCTAAATATAACTCTGCCATTTTGACTAATTCTCTAATCTTGGCTTTTTCAAAGGTATTGCCTGGATATAAAGGTTTGTCTGGATAAGCTTCGTCTAGATATTCGAGAATGACATTGGTTTCAGTCAAAATTCCATCTTCGGTCTCTAGGGCTGGGACTTTACCCATTGGACTTTTACTTAAGTATTCTGCTGATTGATTGGGATAGAGAATGACGGTTTTATAGTCAATCCCTTTTATTGCTAGTGCCAGTTTTATCATATTGAAGTAGTTGCTGACATCAAAACCATACAGAGTTAACATTTTTATTCCTTAGTATTCGATATTTAGGGCTGTTGTATGTTGGTACAACTCAGTAATTGACTCAACATCGTTTTATTGATGGTTTGCTATCACTGATTATTTGGATTTAAGTTATAATCCTCACATTCAAATTTAAGGGTAGAGAGTTATGCGTGTAATCGGTGTTGAATTAAGTGGTAATGATGCAAATGTGTGTTTGTTGTCTTTGGCAGATGAAGTGTTTCAAATTCCAGATTGCCGTACCCGTAAATTAACCTTGCCCAAGGATGCAAAGGCCAAAGATTTACGTTATTTTCAAAAAACTTTTGGGCAATTAGTGAAAGACTACAAAATTGACGAGATTGTTATTCGACAGCGTCCCATGAAAGGTAAATTTGCAGGTGGCGCAGTTGGTTTTAAATTAGAAGCGGCATTAGAATTGTTGAGTGATGTAGAAGTGGTTGTATTGTCACCTACTGCGATAAAAGAATCGTTAAAGCGTAACCCAGTACTCGTACCTATGCCTGAAACTGGGTTGAAAATGTTCCAAGAAGTAGCGTTTAATACGGCGTATGCCTATTTGATGAAAGATAAATATGCCCTCTAAGGGCCGCGTTATTTTAGACAACAACAAAGATTAAAAAGCGGCGTTATTTACAGAAATAACGCCGCTTTTTAGTGCAGTAAAAACTAGCCTAAACTAGCTAACATTTAGTTCTCAGTAATTTGCCAAACCGACACTGTACCGCTCACTTCATTACCAATAATGACCAAAGCGTTGCCTGTTGGGCTGTTAGTTGCGTCAACAAACACCATGCCTTCAGGGGCGCTGTCACCTATTATGTCACCACCTTCGGTAAGGTCACGGTTAATCACATAATCAACAAACTTAGCGTCATAAGGGTTAGTAACATCATAAACAAAGATCCCACCCAAACGTTCCATTCCAATAAATGCATAGGTTTTATCACCTACTTGGCCAACGGTTAATGCTTCTGGCTCAGGCCCTTTGTTAGCAGAACGTGAATCACCTTCATTTTCATCGTTATTGTTATTAAACTCATTGCCATGAATCGATGCTGTAATACGCTCAAAGTCATCACCCGAATCAAATACCACTAAGCCGTTACTGTCCCAGATAGTAAATGAACGCGCGCCGTAGGCGTATAGCGCTTCATATTCGCTATCATTGTCACTGTCACCCAATGCTGTGGTCACTGTTAAGCGCCCAAGTGGGTAAGCAGTAAAGTCAAAGTCTTCTGGATCATCACCGGCGATAGTTTCAAGGTTCGAGCCTGGCGCATAGTCAAGACGTCGCCCTTGGGTTTCGTCAGTGTAAGACAAACAGCCGTCATCTTCGTCAAAGTCTTGTCCACCGGCCGCGTCGCATAAATCTTCGTCTTGTTCGCCGTCGACATTTAAGGTGTCAAAGAAGTATTCCCGTGCATCACCTTCGTTTGCGGTCAATAAAAAGTTAGCGTCTTTCCACTGATATGAGGCAATAGTATCAGGCATGTACATACCGTACAGATCGTCATATTGACCAAAACTTACAGTGCCATCTTCCATGGCATCAATCTGAAAATCACTCCAATCTTTAAAACCAAGGCCTATGACTTTTACACTATTGTCGGTTAAATCAACAATGGCTAAACCGTTGTTTTCTTGTAATGTGACATAGGCAAGGTCGTTAGTAGTGGTGATGTATTCTGGCTCTAAGTCTTGGGCCACTGTAGTGCTGATTAACGTGCCATTGATAGTGCGACCTGATGGATTAGGGAAGTGCATGCCCTGTGCTTCAAGTTCAGCTTGTTTGCCATTGTAGTCAGAAAAACTAATAGTGGTTGCTGTGTCGCTGGGTGTGCCATTTGCAATAGTAATAACTGATATCGATCCTTCTGGGTCAATATTGTAATCTCCACTGGGCTCACCTTCATTCGCCGTTAATACTTTGCTGGCGTCCGGTGTAAAAGTGACCATATCGGGTAAATTACCTACTTCCACTGCTTTTACAAAAGTGGGCGAGGAGGTATCAAGGCCGCTATAAAACAATACTAAACCATTGGTGGCTTTATCTGCGGCAGGAACGGCCACAGCCATCCAGTTTCCAGAAACTGCCACGCTGGTGGGGCCAGCTAAAGCTACGCCATTTAGCTCAGTAGGTAAGACTAATGCCGTAGATGTTAGATTTTCGTTCGATAAAGGATTAGACAAAGCGTCAGAGGTCAAAGATGAGGCATCAATCACTTCAATGGTTGGCTCATCTGCGGCACTATTGATTGCATAGATAGTGTTGGAGGCAGGGTGAAACTGCACAATTTCCGCAGCACCTTCTGGATCGCTGGGGTTAAGTTGAATTCGCCCCACTAAACTCAGGCTGATACCTGCATTGGCGTCTTGACCATCACTGCCATTAACGCCATCTACACCAGGAGTACCCACTTCACCTTGAGTACCAATCGCGCCAGGTTCGCCATCATCACCTTCTAAGAAACAACCCGTTAGAGATAAGCTCATTGCCAAGGCAAGGGCAGAAAACTTAGAACACTTCACTACTTGCATCACTTTTTCCTTTATATGCTGTTTTGATTAGATGCAGCATATGAAAGTGCGATGACATTAATGTGAAAGAGAAATGACAGCTTTATGACATTCAAAAGTCGTTTATATGAATGGTTAGTCAAGCCAAGTGCTTCTACATTAACTATTTTGGAACTTGTTGGTTCAGAAAATTACCACTATCCGTTTACTTTTGTCATTTGATAACATATGACCAGTTGTCTCGTACAACCGCGCATATTGCAAACGAAGCTAATAAAAGCCCTATGGCTTTTAACCAATTGTTTTCGGCACGGGGAATGTTTCGTGCTCCAATTAACGAGTATTGGTAGGGAATTTTGGCAAATACTTCATGGTAGCTTTCACCTAGATACTGGTCTGTAACATGAAAACTCACAACATTGGATGTGTTCAAGTTTTCAGCTTTGTAGGTGTAATAGGTTTGATGAAAAAATAATTCTAGAAAGCCACTGCTTAAAATGAAAAAACCTACAATAAAAGTGAAAAAGTAGCTTTTTTTCAACGAGGGTTTAGGTGCTGTTTCATTGAAAAATGACTTAAAACTAGAATCTGGCAAACCATATGCTAATTGGATTTTTTCCAAAACATCCAGCGAGGGAACCAATTGGCTATTCTCTATTTTAGATAAATAAGATTGTTGAATACCAATCTCGCGAGCTGCAAAAGCCTGTGTCCAGTCTTTCGACTTCCTTGCATTCCGAATAAACTCACCTATTTCCATATCGCCTAATTATTGTCATTTTCATTGATTAAATTATTCCCGAAATTCGTCGAAATGAATAGGGGCAATCAAATATTCATTAATATGAATATCTTGAATATTAGTTACTTAGCTTTAAATGCTGACAAAAAACTTTATGCTTTGAGACACTCAAATCAAAGGAGCAAATAATGGAATTTTTGACTAAAACCTTCTTGCCTATTCTGTCGCTAACGATCTTTTCAATATCGCCTGTATTGGCTCAAGAGATGATTAGTTATCAAGTAAAAATATATCAACTTCCCAAAGGTGATATTGCTAGCGTTGAAATGGTTGAATTGATAAAGCGTAGTGATTTGATACATCAACCGACTTTACTAGTTAAACCAAATGAAGAGGCCAAAATTGAAATAGGAGTTCAAGACATACGGACTCTTGAGATAGCCCTTAAATCAGATCTTGAGTCGACTTTTTACGCCGTCTCGATTAGTCAAAAACAAACCAATGTTGACGAGGTTCAGGTTATGAGTTCATCTATTCCAAATATCAGTATGGGCGCTGAGATGCATTGGAGGGTATCAAATACAGACTGGCGCTATTTTATTATGATTAAGGGTGAAGTAGTTGAGCACCCCTGAGAAGTGTAGCGAAGTCTATTTGGCGCCAAAGGCTCCAATACATTCCACTTCAACTCGCGCGTTCAATGCTAAACCGTTTGTAGCAAAAGCACTACGAGCTGGAAAATGTTTTGGGAAAAAGTCTTTGTATACTTGATTAAAGGCGGGCCAATCCTTTATGTCTGCCAACATTACTGTGCATTTTACTAAGTTATTCATGGTTAAATTATGTTTAGCTAAACTCGCCTGAATATTCTCCATGGTTTGTTTAGTTTCATTTTGGATGCCGCCTTCAATCAGTTTACTGGAATTAGGCTGGGTGCCAATTTCACCTGATAAAAATAACAAATCACCCACCCGAACCGCATTTGAAAATGGGTAATGGTTATCAATATTTCGTTGTGACGAAAAATATTCTATGGGCTCCGCAATGGTTTGTTGCGAAAAAAAGATGCTGATCAACACAGCAAATAAGTATGGGGTTGTTCGCACATTTGAGTGTTTCATTATGGCTCCTTATCAGATGTTATTAGTTGTAGTTTTACTTTTCCTTTTCCTGCTAGTTATACCGTAAACCACTATATAAACTATGAACGTAGCGATGAACCCCATAACACTCCACTTTGTAGCTGTGGCATAGCCGGCTAAATTTGCAATTTTTAGGTGCTTATTAGGGTAAGTACTCAGTAAGTACATTAAAAGGGAGTTTTCAGTTAAATCAAAAAGTACCACAGAATAAGGAATAAGAATCATTTTTTAGAAAATGGGATCGCGAGTTTTTTATAGACCAAAGCAAATATCATTGTTAATAAAGTGCCGTAATAAATGGGATAGGCCAGATCAGCAGTAAATAATCCAATGATATATCTGCCACGAGTAGCTTCGCCATAACTCGTTAACATCTGATAGAGGGTGTCATGATTATACCAAAAGAGTAAGACGAGTGGCTCCATGTTGCCGGTATTAATAATATTGGGTAACAAATACAAGGGAAATATTAAATAGGTCACACACATAATCATAATCAATTGAATGTTAGTGACTCTGAAGAACCAAGCAATAATATTTTCCATAATGTGCTACTACCTAAAATGATGAATTCCTTAATGCTTATCATCTATCTAAAGCGAGCAAAAAATCTAGGAGGAATGCCTCTTAATCACAATTTAATACGAGTATTTAAATACACATCCTTATTGAATCAAATATATCTGAGCAGTCATTATTGACTACTAAACGCGGCAATACATTCTAACTCAAGTCGTGCATTTAGGCCTAAACCGTTAGTTGCAAAAGCGCTGCGAGCAGGAAAGTGTTTGGAGAAGTAGCTTTTATAGACTTCATTAAAAATAGGCCAATCTTTTATATCCGCTAACATAGCGGTGCATTTTACTAAATCGTTCATAGTTAAATTATGTTTCGCCAGACTCGCCTTAATATTCTCCATGATTTGTTTAGTTTCATTTTTGATGCCACCTTCAATCAACTGACTTGAATTGGGTAGGGTGCCTAACTCACCAGATAAAAATAATAGATCCCCCACGCGAACGGCATTTGAAAATGGATAATTGTTTTCAATATTTCGTTGCGACGAAAAGTATTCGATTTGCTCCGCTAACGTTGGCAGTGACAAAAAGACGCAAATCAAAACAGTAAATAAGTAAGGTATCAATCGTAATTGAGTGGATTTCATCATTGTTCCATTGAAGATGTTATGGTTTGTGACCTATCGCTTTTCTACTTCGTATACCAAAAATAACGATATAAATTATAAAGGTGGCTATGACCCCAGATGCACCCCATTTTATTGCGGTGATATATCCCGCTAGATTTGCAATTTCTAAATGTTGACTCGGATAAGTACTGAGTAAAAAAATTAAAAGTGAGTTCTCTGTTAAGTCAAAAAGTACCACAGTGTAAGGTATAAGGATAAGTTTTCTAGAAAATGGGATGGAAAGTTTCTTAAAAACTAAGGCAAAAATCATAACCAATAAAGTGCCATAATAAAAAGGATAAGCAAGATCTGCAGTAAATAATCCGATGATATATCTGTTACGAATAGCTTCGCCGTAATTCGTTAACATCTGATAAAGGATGTCGTGGTTATACCAAAAGAGTAAGTCGAGTGCTCCAACGCTGCCGGTATTAATAATCTTGGGTAACAAATACAATGGAAAGATTAAATAAACCATACACATGATGATGATTAATCGGATGTTTGTGACTCTGAAAAACCAAGCAATAATATATTCCATTACGGTCGACTTCCTTAGATGATGAATCCCTTAATACTTATCATCTATCTAAACCTACTGAAAAATCTAGGGGTAGATGGCTTTTAAATACAAATAATTTTTAATGCCTAAGAAATAATATTTATTGAGCGACTTAAGACAGTGGCCCTGTTGACATTACTTGACCACGAATATTGACTAGGCGACGCTTAAATAACTGAGCACACTCACGCTTAAAAACGCTACCCAAGACAGATGTTTACCTTTGGTAAAAAATGCCGCCATTGCTGCGCTGAACAATGAAATAGCTGCAATAGAATATAAAAATAGCGCACTGTGGTAATTATCAAAATACAGTACTGCAGCGATGCCAAGCCAAGTAATTGAAGTAATATGCCAAGCAAACCTAAGTGTGCTTTTGGTAAATTCGTCACCGCCCATTAGTTCAGGGAGTTTGTTTCTACTAAACAAGCGAATGAGAATATACCTTTCCCCTAAATACGAATGGGCAATGGCTGTTATTAACAAAATAATGGCGGCTGCTGCGAGCATCTTTTTAGCCTCTAATTAGGTGAACCTAGTAATACTTTAGATCCTGTACTTTTCCCCAAAACACCCGATACGAAAATACGGTGTAACCCAATATGCAGGGAATAACGATTAATGCGCCATACAAAATAAAACGCAATGACTCAGGGGCACTGGCCGCTTGCCAGATCGTGACTTTACCGGGCACGACATAAGGGTAAAAACTAAAGGCTAAGCCACAAAAACAAAATACATAAATGACTACCGTCATGAAAAAAGGCAACCAGCAGCCACTGTCATCCTTTAGAGGTAATTTTTTGAGTACTAAATGCCCAATATAAAATAAGGTAAAACATACAAAAGGCACTATCACCATAAAATAAGCAAAAGGTGGGGTGGTCCAGCGTTCGAATACAAATTGATTGATCAAGGGATTCACAATGCACACCGCCAAAATACCCAAAAAGCTGATTTTTCCTGTTAACTTGGCCCATTCTAACGCGCGCAATTGTAACTCGTCTGAGGTTTTTAATATTAGCCAAGTACTGCCAATTAAGGCGTAAGCACAGGTGACTCCAAATGCGCTTAATATTGAAAACAAATAGGCTGTGACAGAGTCTTCAAAACCCATCACAAAACTCCCCAACATATATCCTTGTGATGCCGATGCGATACATGACCCGAGTTTAAAAATTTGATTCCAACGGTGTTTATTGACCTGGGCTACTTTAGCTCGAAAATCGAATGCAACGCCTCTTAGTATCAAGCCCACTAACATTATGGCTGATGGGATATACAAGGCTTTTAGGATGACATTATGTGCCGTTGGGAAGGCTATCAATAGTAAACCCACAGCCAAAACTAGCCACGTTTCATTGGCGTCCCAAAACGGCCCGATTGATGCGATCATTTTATCAGCTTGCTGATCGTTGTTAAGGGGTAACAATATGCCCACGCCAAGGTCATAACCGTCTAAAATCGCGTAAACTATGACTGATAAAGCCATAAGCCCAGCAAAAATAACCGGTAAGTTCACGTCTGCAATCATGATAATTCTCCGGCAGTGTTAGGTGTTTGACGAAAGTATTTTTGTTGCAATCGTTCTTCAGGTTGGATTTCTTCTATTTCAACCGCTTTTCGCGCCATTAAAAACAGCGTGTGTAAATACGCAATTAACAGCACAGCGTACACAGACAAATACAAAATAAAGGTAAAAATGACGTTTTCAGGGGCAATGTCGGTGACCGCATCTGAGGTTTTTAGTAGGCCTGAAACCAAATAAGGTTGGCGGCCAATTTCTGTTACATACCAACCCGCTAAGGTGGCAATCCAACCTGAAAAACTCATTGCGATCAGGCTATATAAGATGCCTTTACTTAAGTGCTGCTTACGGATCAATTTGACACTGGTGAACCAAGCAATGACTAGCATTAACATCCCAATACCTACCATAATACGAAACCCATAAAATACCGGTTTTACCGGCGGGTGTTCGCCAATAAAGTCATTTAGACCTTGTACCTCTCCTTCTGGATCGTGTGTCAAAATGATGCTGGTGAGCTTGGGGATGGCTATTTCAAAGTGGTTGCTGCGGGTTGCTTCATCGGGAACGGCAAACATTAACATTGGCACTGCTTTTTGTGTTTCCCATATACCTTCCATAGCGGCGACTTTTTGTGGTTGATGTTCTAAGGTATTTAAACCATGTAAGTCACCCACAAATATTTGCAACGGCACCAGCAGGGCTGCAACAAAAACGGCGGTTTTGAGTGCCAGTCGAGGGGCTTTTTTATTGTCTCCGCGGATAATACGGTAGGCAGAAATTCCCGCTATTAAAAACGATGCGGTTAACGCTGAGGCCAATAACACATGACTCAAGCGGTAAGGAAAAGACGGGTTAAAAATGATGCTCCACCAATCTACCGCGTGGGCAACACCGTCACGCATCTCGAAGCCTGTGGGAGTTTGCATCCAAGAGTTAAGGGCAATAATCCAAAACGCCGAGAGGGTTGTTCCAACCGCCACTAATAAGGTGGCCAAAGTATGTAACCAGTTGGGCACTCGGTGCATGCCAAATAACATCACACCTAAAAACGTGGCTTCTAAAAAGAAAGCGGTGAGTACTTCATAGCCTAGCAATGGCCCAGCAATATTACCTACTGTCTCCATATAACCCGGCCAATTAGTGCCAAATTGAAACGACATAGTAATGCCGCTCACAACTCCCAAGGCAAAGGTAAGTGCAAATACTTTGACCCAAAAACGGTAAATACGCATCCACACTGGATGGCCACTAAGGTTAAAACGTAATTTAAAATAAAATAAAAACCAGCCTAGGGCTATGGTGATGCTAGGGAATAAAATATGAAAACTGATGTTGGCCGCAAATTGCAGGCGAGACAACAGGAAGACGTCAGCCATGGGACACCTCAATTGTATTTAAAAGAATGAGTGGATTGTTTGTGGACTGCAGGGCAGCTTATTCGTTACTACGTTTTAATAATTTGTCTTTCATATCCAATACTTTGCCTACACCCGAACCTAACTTCATCAAGGTTTCTAATTTTTCAGGACTCAAACGTTGTAACTCGCTTGACCACTTAGTGATGCCTTCTAATAAGTCGTGTACTTCTTGCAGTTTTTGCTGAGCATGTTGTTCTTCTGCATTGGCTGGCGTATCGAGCAGTATGTCTCTTAACAAAGAAAGGGTAGGATCCATTTCTCGCTTGCGGCGTTCTTCGAATACCCTATTCGCCATATCCCAAATACTGCCATTGGTTTGAAAATACTCTTTTCGGTCTGCAGGTTTATGATGAAGTTGAATCAATTGCCATGACTGTAATTCTTTTAACCCCATGCTCACATTGCCGCGGGAAATACTCAAGGCTTCAGCAATTTGATTGGCGCTAATAGGATCTTTAGTGATGACCAGCAAGGCATACATTTGCCCAACTGTGCGGTTAAACCCCCAGCGACTGCCCATTTCACCAAAGTGCATCACGAAGGTTTCTATCATTGGTGTCATTTTCATTATTTAAACATTCTAAAGTTTCAGTAATTATTGAAACTTTAGAATGTTTAATGATCTAAGTCAATATATAGTTGCTTAAAAAGAGTAAATGAAGCGTATTTACCAGTGCCTAGGTGTATGGTTTTTAGCCACTTAAACCTTAAGTCTGACTGGCCAAATACCTTCAATATGGGATTTAGTGGCGGTTGAAGATCTTGCTTACTTAATGGTATTTAAAGATGCTGCTGTAAAAGTGAGTGATTCTATGACTTTTGATCTCCAGAGATTTTAGACAGCCGAAAAATTGAATACAGTAAGTGTCTTAGTCAATCGAGAGCACTTATTAAACCTTTTACCTAAATAGTGAAAAAGGTGTATAAGGATAGTAATCTTAACTGGCTGAACTTGTTTTGTCGGCATTTTGGGATGTTTGCAAAGCCTTCATCAGCAGAGTAGAAACTAGGAGAGTAATATGTCGTACATTGATGCCTTTGTGGCCGCAGTTCCAACTAAAAATAAAGAAAAATATATTGAGCATGCAAAGCTTTCTGGCGTGGTATTTAGGGAGCACGGCGCATTAAAGATTACCGAAGCTTGGGGAGAGGATGTCCCAAATGGGGAAGTGACATCTCTTCCAATGGCGGTCAAATGTGGCGATGATGAAACCGTGGTTTTTTCTACAGTGGTATGGCCGTCAAAGGAAGTTCGCGATGCTGGCTGGGCAGCGGTGATGGAAGATCCTAGAATGGATCCTGAGAATAACCCAATGCCCTTTGATGGTAAGCGTTTAATATATGGTGGTTTTGACATACTTTTAGGTGAGTAATCACTCGATGATAAGTACGCAATAAACGGCCAAATAGATGCGTTAATAATAAGCGATAAAGAATCTTGAAGTAGGCATGGTATCTCATCATGCCATTATACTCTGAGGTTTTAGTCTATTTGGCTTAGGTTGTTTTTAAGCTTCTGGCTTACCTCAACAAAGTTTGCAATTTGCTCAGGGGTGAGTTCATGTATCATTTTATTGAACACCTTTTTTTCGGCCTTTTTAAACACCTTAATGATTTTTACGCCTTTTTCTGACAAGACCAAAAACTGACTTCGTTTGTCATTTTCATTATCAATTTTTGTAATTAATTCCTGACTAATCAACTCTTTAATAAGCCGATTAATTTGTGCTTTATCACGCCCCATAAAATCCGCTAGTTTTTGACCTGTGCAATTTTCAATTTTTGAGATCACTTTGAGTGATTTGAAATGCATAGGAGATAAACCCAATGCATTGAGCTTTATTTCCTTTTGCATATTGATGCGTACCGTATGCACTAAGTTAAAAAGGGCTTCACTTAATTCCATTTTTCCTCCAAATAAATAGTTGACAATATCAACCAAATTGAAATATAGTTGACTTTATCAACTATATTTCAATGAGTTTTACTATGCAACCTAAATTAAAAAAACGACTCTTTATGCTTTTAGTCGTGTTGACTTTAGTTGGCACCATGACAGCAATTATGACTTTGGCTAATCTAGCACCATCAGAACCTTTTTTGAGTGTTTGGATCAGCTCTTTTGCCTGGGTAAGTTTTGTTTTATTACCAATTGGCGCATGCCTATTCACAACGCTCACGAAACTGTTTGATCATTTTTTCCCCTCTTGGTCAGATTTACAAAAAAATCTATTACAGGGGATTTTAATGGCGGTAATAATGGAAGCGCTAATGGCTGTCATTACGACCTTAAATAGCCATCCCTATCACTCTTTGGCGCAATTTTCTGATTTCGTTTTCACTAGTTTATTTTATGCATTGCCATTAGGGCTTTGTTTTTCTTGTTTTATGTCGTTAGTTATTAAGCCAAAACTTCAACGTCATCTAACTAAGGTTTCAATTTAACCTTTCAGGAGGGAGTATGGGTCCAACTATGCGTTTGACAGAGGTTTTATCTGTGAGTGATATATCACCCCACATGAGACGTATTATTTTAACAGGTGATTCGCTTAGCGATTTTCCTGAAAATAAGGAAAGTGCCCATGTTAAAGTGATTTTCCCTAATCCAAATTCAGATAATAAAGAACCTAAATTAGGTATGTATCTAGGTTTTAAGAAGTGGATGCGTTCTTATACCATCCGAGCTTTTGATAAACAAAACTTAGCATTAACTATCGATTTTGCGGTAAATGATCATCAAGGCTTAGCAGCTAATTGGGCGCTGGGAGCTAAAGCAGGGGATTATCTTGGTATAGCAGGCCCCGGTGATACCAAACACCCTGATTTATTTGCGGATAACCATCTGTTTTTGGGGGATATAACCGCATTACCGGCTATTGCTGCCACATTGGAAAGGTTACCTAAAAACGCAGTGGGCCATGCTTATATACAAGTACCAGATAAACAAGATATTCAATGCTTTACCGCCCCACAAGGGGTCGAAATTCACTGGTTAGTTACGCCTAATAAGTTAACCGATAACTTTTTGAAAGGGCTTGAAGCATACGGAAGTGAACTAAGCGATACCGCTATTTTTATTGCTGTTGAGGCAAGTGTTGTTAAACAACTTAAGTCTCATCTCAACACCAATTGTCGTTATGATAAATCGAAGTTGTATGCCAGTGCATATTGGAATCAAAAAAGATGATCCCAATATGGGTATATTGGTTGTTGCTAGGGTTAACACAGTAAATGAATAAACGGCTCAAATAATCATAGTCAGATAATTATCTTATTCGCCTAGATTGGTATTCCCCCCTTTTAAAAGCGATGCGTTGCGCAGTAATAGTGGGATCATGCCTAATATTGCGGTTAAGATCCCTAGTGCTGAATCAATTGCTTGGCCACTGCTAAACACTGTTACTACAAGCAACACCAATACTACTGTGAATACTGGGATCCTAAGCATTGACCAAATGCCAGTATTTGCATCAGCCTGCCATTCAGCTATGTCGGTTTCTCTTTCAGCATGCAATACAAAACGTTTAAAGCTATCGTTAACCAAGTGCCAGCCAGCATCACGGTAAATATAACCGCGTCTCATTAGGTGTTCTAATACTTCTGAATTTAATGGGTTAACATGGCAGCCTGATGCCAATTGAAACAATAAATAACGTTCGTCCTTGGTACATAATTCCCATTTCATCCTATACAAAGCGCCCCCATGCATGGCGAAAAAACCAATAATTTGCGAAGGCTTCCAGAATTTTTGCAAATTCTCAGCGGTTATAAGGGCGGTAGTATCTTTCATTTTGACTAGGCGGTGATATTGTTTAAAGTCTTCTTCAATGTCACGCAACTCTGCCCAACCGTTGGACTCGTTCTCTATCAAATTAATGACATCGCCCACTGCTCTGGGCATATATTTCTTGCCTGGCGTCCAGTCATAGTGCTTCGAAAACTGTGCGAATAACATAGCCCAACCTAGCTCTTCTGTTGTACTAGAGACTGTTTCAGTTTCAGCATGAGGGTACTCATCTTGTTTGGTTAGGCGAAAAATAGGGGCTGTGTCTGCCACAATGACAAGGTGCACGCTAGGCACCTTTACCAGAAACTCAGTGAGTGACAAGGCAAGTTGGCGTTTTTCAGGCAGAAATGCCAGTAACTCATAACCTTCCAGTAACAAAACCGCTGGCAGCTTATCTTTGCCTTTTGTGAGTCGCGATAAAATCGCAAAGTTGCCCTGGTCTTTCGTGACTAAGTCGGCAATGTTAAATACAGTGTCTTCAAAAAGCTCGATTTCTCTTTTCTTAACTTCATTAACAATACGCTGGCGAGTGGAATGCAGCAGTAGAATTCTAGCCGGATCATCTTGCTGCAGTTTTGCAGCCAGAATGTCCCATTTTTCGGTAGCAGTAGAGTGTTCTCTTGGATAAGAGATTCTAAAATCGTTAGTTAAGTGATCACCAAACAAACGTCGAACCAAAACCAGTGTAATTAAACGGTGGATCACAACCAACTGTAAAAGAATAGCGAGTACAATAAAGAGCTTACTACGCTCACTCGCGAGCAGCATGAATAAATCTGGATGGTATTGCAAAGTGCTATTGAGTGTCGAGCCCGTAACATTTTCCTTCGGTGATTTATCCTTTCCTAGCTTTATACAATGTCGCTCTTTTTGCGCGGAGGTGACACGCTTTGCTAGATGAGTAATTTCCGCCAGCATTGAATCAGCAAAGGCAATATTTGAAAAAATCTTCTGGATCGCCTTATCTGTATAGCATTGATTGTCTGTGTTGACGCTACTTATCCATTTTCCGAAAGCTGGGAACATTTGTTGTAGTGAGCTTTCCAATAACCAATTATTACCTTTAAAATTGTCATGCTCAGCTTCGCCGATAATCAACTTGTAATCTGCTAATTGAGACAGGTAGTTCTTCTCTGCTATTTGCAAATGATGCGTTTGTAACCTTGCCTGATGTTGCAATAAATAACCATTGGCACTATTAACAATTAGACTGGCAGGCACAGCAGCAACAAGAAATACTATAGCCAGTATAAAACTCAGGTAAGTCTTGGTATAACGCTCTTTTTCAAACACTGTGTCGGTGTAGGATTCAGAATAAGGCACTCGGAAATATAAAAATAAAGCGGTTAAAAATGCCCCTAATCCCACTATAAAAAACACCCAATTGATAAGGTTATCATTGGGGTAAATTGGACCTAGGGACAGACCAATTATTGCCGTCACTACAGCAATAACAACAAAAGGTATTAAATTTGGATATGCGCCGCGCAATACAGTTTTATCAGGATCAAGACTTTTCATAATAAGTTTAAGTATCATCGCGGTGACTAACAGCCAGATACTAATTCTTAACGTTAGATCGAACACAACTCCCATCATTAAAAAACAAAATAGGCTCCCACCGATTAATAAAAACAACCAACTACGATAGCGATTGGCATGTAGAGGATTAAAGTAAAGTAAGCTTGCCCAGAAAGGTTGACTGGTTGTATATCTAATGTAAGCAAATAAAGGAATGATAATAAAAAGGAACAAGATGACAGCCATAAACAGCAATAACATATTGTTTAACTCGGCCCCACTTTGGTCAAAAAATACGACTAGTGTTAATGGTGCATTCGCATAATAATTATCGATAAATAAATCACCTACTGAAAATAGGTGTGACTTGCCACGATATACGGCATCAAAAGTCACTGGATCCATACTTTTACCAGAATCATAATTTTGGTTGGATACAAATGCATACAGTTGTTTATTATTGTCAGTTTCAACGAAGACATTTTCAATGAGACTTCGCTGCTCTTCACTGTGAAACAAGACCATTCCTGATTGGTCAAAGACTAAATATCCAAAGTCCTTGGGCATCACTCGATGGAAGAAAGTGCGCAGTCGTGTACCAAAACTCAATATAAGTTTGTCTTCTTCATGTTCTTGGTTAAAAAGTGGTATGGCGAATTGGGTGTTCTTTCTGCCATCTCTGACATTATTTATCCGTTCAAATACTAGGCCTTTATCGCATTTTTTACGATTTTCAATTTCACCCCATACATTGCACTCTTTTGCTTTTCTAAAATATTGTCGATGGGACAGATCAAGTTCGCGGCTTACCAATAGGTTTTCTTGCTTCCAAGTAGTGGTCGTCCCTTCGACAAAACGTCCATCTTCGTTAAGAATAAATGCACCTTCGATCACATAATCGTAAATCTCTGAATTGGTTGAGTTTTTGATAACCAAATCATCACGTTCGCAACTTAAAAAACCAGTATCTTTAGCAGAGCGTTTGGTCTTAACAAATCGGCATATTGCCTGATTTAGTTCTTCTGATGTTTGTAATTTTTTCTCCATTTCTTCTTTGGATTTAATTTCTTTTAGGTCTTTGCTGTTGAAATCAGCCCAGCCACGAAGCGTATTTATTTCGGTTTTAAACTCTTCGGTGATTTGGTTATGCAGTTTTGTGGCTTGTTCTGACTTGTCTTCTATTAAGTAACCATAAAATAATTGATGGTTGATACCAATACTCGACATGCCAACTGCAACCAATAATCCCAAGCCAATTTGACTAACATCACTGCGCGTAAATGCGTACTTGACCGAAACAAAGCGTAGTTTAAGTAGTGGTAGTAAAGATATGGATATGATTAAAATAAGCACAAACCACAGCGCGGTATTCGGCGATACGTTCAGCTTAGCTAGCCGCAATTCATTAGCTGGAACCAAACCTAAAAGGTATAATTTATTGGTGCTAGTGCTAAATGAAGTCAAACTTGAAGGTTGTAAAAAAACACGATAATCCACTCCACCTATAGTGGTATCTAATATCTCGCTGGTGGTGGGTTTAAAATCTTTAACGTAGTCTTTATTTTCTGCTCTCTGTGTATGTTTTTCAGCAATTTCATTAAAAAAAATCTTGATGTCCTGAAATTGTAAATCAGCGGTTTCCACTCCCTTTTTGTTGATTTGGCTAGCGCCTATCACAGTGCCAAGTGCATCAGCTATAAGTACGAGAGGAAAACGCTCAATATTGGCAGGCACAAAATCCTTGGTTTCTACTTCAAGGATATTTATCTTGTTTTTATTTTCTACTGTTGATGAGGTTTTAGCACTGTCATTCGAGGCCTCTTTAACCGCTTCTTTGGGGAGACTCTTTGTCGGGGTAGAGGTCACATCAACTTTAATATACGTTTTTCCTCCAGTATGAAAGTAAATCCTGTGGTTGCTTAAGTCTGAGTCATTTATTAGATTGGCATTGGATACTTTTAAGCTTTTCAAATTAGCCGAACGGTTAGCCAAAGCAACGCGATTTTTTAGTAAGTCTTCGCATGAGCTGGACAAACTTTCGATGTCTTCACATACTTTCGCAATTTCTGTTAATTGCCCGGCAGATTGAATAAAACTGCGACTGACCTCATTGAGTTCACGAAAGTGTAAACGGTTTTGATAGTCTTCATTTTTTTGGATTTTAAAGAAGTACATTGCACTAGAAATAGTCACTGCAAGTAACACAGTCACCGAGAACATGATTAGGCTAGAGTAGCGTTTTTTAAACGATGGCACTTTTCACCTCCGTGTGTGAAATAAGCTTCTAACTCTGGGGCTTTCCAAAAACTATAGTCACTGGTAGCAAAAAGACACGAATAAAATGCACTAGGCTATTTAATTTATGGCTTTTGAGGCTGCTGATATGGAATGGCTTGTGTGTCTCTGGGATTAATTACTCATAAGTGCAATAAGAAATCGCGTAGAGCAGGGAAAAATATTGACTCTCTAGAGTGGCTTTTTAATAAAGGTAATGACGACTTATATGAATGAGTTAGATAGCAATAAACAGGGTTGTTTTGCACTCAACTGAGTGCAAAACAATAACAATAGAATAGGTCTAAAATAGAGTCCATTGGGATATGGACCTTAATTTAGTAGGCCTTTAAGCTTATCGCTGGCTTTATCTAACAGCTTATCCTTTTGTTTTTCTAGTTCTTTATTGACTTTTTTCTTGGCTTCTTCTGACAAGCGTTTTTTGGCTTCAGACTTAGCTGCAGCGATCACGTTATCCAGCATCGCATTTACCACAGCGGCCCCTACTTTATCTGCGGGCATACCCTTGGGGTTGCCAATAGGACCAGCACTAAATGTAGGTAAAGTTACCTCATAAGCTTTGGTTTCGATTTTGAGATCGCCTGTCTCAAGTTGTTCAAAATTTAATTTGAGGCGCACATTACTGACGCTGACGTTTTCAACGATCAATAAAGGGTTTGCTGTATCTTTTGCCACTGGCTCATCTGTGGTTTTTGGTAAATTGGCTGCCAAATTATTTTTCAGCGCTAGCAGGTTGCCTTTGCCGTTTTTATCTACCTCATAAAGAATTTCTGGCGCATTGATGTTAACCGTCTGAATTACATAAGGTTCTTTGAGAACCTCACCTAAATCTAGAGTCATTGCATCGACCTTGAAGGCATCTTCATCACTAAAACCTTGTGGATTCTGTATCTTCACACCATTTATGGTCATTCGTCCTTCAGTCAGCACTAGATCAACACTTGCAACCGACACCTGTGTATCTAGATATTGACTACCTTGTTGTTCCATTTGTACACGAATAAAATCACCAGCGCCGCTCAACATATAATACGCACCACCAGCTATTAGCAGTAGTAATACGACAAAAATCCCTAAACCTTTTTTCATAAAAATCTCATAAAGCTATTTTGTTAATTGCATTATAGTAACAAAGAAAATTACAAGGAAACGCAAGATATTTATAAAATGGCATGCTTTGTTTGTGTCTGCTAGACCCCTAACATTTTTTCACTCAATTGTTATCGCTATCAAAAATTAGAGCGAGAATGTTTTTAAACGCGATTATTAACTATATTTGGTATTTATATTGCGTTTTTTAGTGTTTGAGTTGTTTCATGTTTCCATTTTTTGCCGTATTTATTTGTGGTTTCAAGTTAACTTATAAATATATTACTCCAGTAATACTAAATTCTACATTTGTATAAATCCTTTAAAAACAGATTGTTATTGATATTTTTTCAGTGCTGAAAACATATTTGTAAAGATGGAATATATTTTTAGTCCCCTGCAAATTTATAGGCTTGATGTTTTGCAAATGAAAATGCTTTGTTAACTACATGTTGTGTTAGCGCTAACATTATGTATTATTTATCCTCTCGGTAAGCCTGCTTTAAAGACACAAAATCAATATTGGCTAGCCGTGTACATGCACTTAGAGGATAACCATGAAAACTAATTTACTTAAAAAAAGCCGCATAGCTACAGCACTTTTGGCAGCGCTTGCTACCAATACTGCATATGCACAATCGGCACAAGACACAGCTACTCAAACTGAAGAAGAAGTCATTGAGGTCAGAGGCATACGTGGCGCATTAGCCAATGCTGCTGAGTTAAAACGTGAATCTAATACCTTTATGGATTCAATAACGGCATCAGATGCCAATGCCCTTCCTGACTTATCTGTTGCTGAAGCACTATCGCGAGTGCCTGGAGTGACAGTGACCAAATTTGACATCGGCGCAGATGGCGGTGATTTCCCGTCGGCGGAAGGTTCAGGTAACCTTATTCGTGGTCTTGGCCTAATACGCTCTGAATTGAATGGTCGCGATGCTTTCACCTCAGATGGCGGTCGAGCTTTAGATTGGTCTAGTATTCCTCCGCAAATGATTGAAGGTGTTGATGTATACAAAAATCAAAGTGCTGATCTCATCGAAGGTGGCATTGGCGGTAGCATTAATTTAAGAACCATTGAGCCTTTCGACCGTGAAGGTTTTTATGGTGTGGTGTCAGTTGATGGTACTTACAGCGATTTAAGAGAAGAAACCACTCCTACAGTGAGTGCAATATTTAGTAATCGTTGGGAAACCGACAGTGGTGAATTTGGTCTTTTAGGATCATTCTCCCGTTCTGAATTAAAGTCACTTTTTAACGGCTATCAATCAGGTGCGATAACACCAGTCCCGGTGGGTTCTGTCGCTAATGACTTTTATCCTGATCTTGATGTTGAGGATTTTACTGGTGATTTAATCCCAACTGCGGGTCAAACAGTGGGTATTGTTAATGGTTTTCAACTGCGCGCGACTGAAGTTGATAGAGAACGCAGCAATGTCTATCTAGCGGGGCAATGGAAAAGCTCTGATGAGTCGTTTAAAGCGACTGTTAAATATGTTCGTGTAGATAATGAGATTTTTGATTTAGAACGAACCTCAGAGTGGCAAGATGGTGGTATAGCCTTTGCTACAACCACTTCTGACAGCAATATTATAGCAAGTGATGTTTCACTTACTCCTTACACATCATCAGGCGTACCTCGTTGCGGTAACGGAGCCGTTGCAGGAGAAGATGCAGATGGGAATGAGTTGTCACAAGGTTTTTGTAGCCAACTTGTTCCTGTTGATGGCGGGTTGTTTGAAGAAGGCATTCTATCCTCTAACGAAAGCAGTTGGTATGGTGCCCCAGGTGCTCAAGTGGGTAACTTAGGCATAGGTCGAAGAACAGAAACGACAACTGATGACTTAAGTATTAATATTGAATGGAACGTTGATGAACAATGGTATGTAGAGTTTGATGCACATCACACAACCTCAGAGTTAACCAGAAGAGATCAATGGATAGGTTCAACGACCCATTTAGACTTTAGAAGTCGTCCGAATCTCGATGATCCTGAAATTGAGTTCTTTTATAACGACGGCTTTGCTTATAACCAAGATTTTATTCTTGATGCAGGTAATAATGTTGTGCCAACCGCTGCACCTACCTCTACCTCCGATCCTGCTGGTTATTTTATGGGATATGCTGCCGATGATTATCAAGATGGTAATGGTGATTCAACGGCAGTTAAAGTAGACGCCACTTATGACTTTAATCCAGATGGAGATGACTGGTTCCAATCAGTTAAGTTTGGCGCACGCCGAGCAGAGCGTGACCAAATCTATCAAAATGCAGGGCTAAATTGGCAGAGTGTAAGTCAAGCATGGGCAGGGGGCATTGCTAGGTATAATGCCTTTGATACTGTGGCTCATGAAGTATACGACTTTTCTAATTTCCAACGTGGTGGTGTAGTTGTTGGTGATAATTCCGGGATCGTTTTTGCACATTCTGATTTTTTGAGTAATCCAGATTCATTTTATGACTTTTTGGCCACAGAGCCAGATTTAAATACGGGTACTGATCCAGAAAACACCAGAACAGGTGATTATAGTCCATTTACCAATGGTCGTAGGGATGCTAATTATATCGAGCAGTATACTGATGGGCAAACAGCAAATGTAAGTGAAGTTATCACCAATTTATATGCCCGCTTTGACATTGCTCAGGACTTTGACAATGGCATGTTTTTAGAAGGTAACTTTGGTGTCCGTTATGTGAAAATGGATATTGCTTCTGTTGGTTCTTTTCAATACAGCGAATTTTCTGACGACCAGCAAGAGGCAGATCGTTCCCCTGAAATTGAAGCTATCGACAATTTAAGAGACTTCTTGCCTGAAACTGCCGCCTATCTTGATCAAGCTGATACAAACAGAAGTGTTGGCCTAGATGAAGACTATTATTTACCTTCATTAAATCTTAAATTGAACTTGGATGATGAGTGGTTAGTAAGGCTTGGATTAAGTAAAGGTTTGACCTTACCTAACATCTCTGATTACAGCGCATCACAGTCTGTAAGAGCAATAACATCAATGAGTTTTCCTGACGTTGGACCTGATGATCCAGAGCCACTAGGCGCCTTAGGCGCAGCTGCATCTCGATTACTCATCAGCGGTGGTAACCCAGATCTCAAGCCAACCTTAGCGGTTAATTTGGATTTAGCGGTTGAGTGGTACGGAGAGGGAGGTAATTACTTCAGTCTTGCGTTTTTTAATAAAGACATTAAAGACATAGTCCAATCAGGAACAATAGTTCAGGTCGATACTATTGTCCTAGATGGCAATGATATACCTGTTTTTTATCAAGGAGCAGTGAATCAGTCTGATGCTACTGTGACTGGTTTTGAGATCGCCGGTCAATACTTCTTTGACGGTTTAGAGGGGATTTGGTCAAACTTTGGAGTGCAAGCTAACTATACCAAACTTGATGTAGACGCTGATTCACCGGAACGCTCACTTGATGCTGACGGAGATGGTAATCCTGATAGTTTTGAAGGTATCGTCCGTATCGATACTCTAAACGGTATTATTGGACAATCAGAAAACTTCGCTAACCTTGTAGGCATGTATCAAGACGATAATTTAGAAGTACGTATTGCCTATCAATATCGTGACAAGTTTTTGAACTCATACGAGACTTATATTACGGGTAACCCGAATGTGCAAGATGCGAACTTCTCTTTAGATGCGTCAGTTAAATATCAACTTACTGACAACTTACAAGTCAGTCTTCAAGGCACTAACCTAACGGATGAATTGCAAAAATCTAAGGATATCTTGAACGAAGGGGGAGAAACTTTCCAACGCTCAAGTTTCATGTTTGACCGCAGGTTTCAATTTGGCGTGCAATATACGTTCTAAGGCAAGGATTATTTGCTAATAATAGACCATCAAAGAATATTCTTTGGTGGTCTTTTTTTTGAAAATTTATGAATTTTATCGATAGAATGTTAACTTAACATTCTATTTCTCACTATTGTGTAAACCTGACTTATGTCCAGAGTAAAGTTAAAAGATATCGCGGAAAAAGCGGGGGTTTCATTGATGACCGTATCCCGTGTTATGAATAACGACCCTAAAGTAGGGGCCAAGACCAGAGACAAAATAACCGCGATTGCTCAGGAATTAAATTACAGTCCAAATGTGGCTGCACGACGATTATCCAGCTCCAAAACCTTTTTTATCGGTATTGTATGTGAATATGCAAATGCTAACTACGTGAGTAAGTTTTTGGTGGGTGCATTAAAAAAGTGTCGCACTAACGGCTTTCATATTGTGATTGACGAAACCGCTGGAGAAACCGAAAAAGCGCTATCAATTGTGAATGATCTTATTCATGTAACTCGAGTGGATGGCTTAATTTTGTTGCCTCCTTTGGCTGATATTCCAGAAGTTTTATCTTTGCTGAAAAAATCAAATACTCCTTTTGTGCGTATTGCACCTGATATCGATTTACTCGCTAGCCCATATATCTGTATGGATGATTATCAGGCCGCATATGACATCACCGAACACTTGATTAAATCTGGGCATAAACGCATCGCACATATTATTGGTAGTGAAAATCAGGGGGTCAGTAGACTGCGTTATCAGGGGTATTTAGATGCATTACGTTCCCATCGTTTGTTGATGCCACCAGAGTATATTGAACAAGGTGACTTCACCTATAAGTCTGGGCTTACTGCAGCTGAAAAGTTACTCTCCCTTAAGGATATTCCCGATGCCATTTTTGCAGGTAACGATGAAATGGCGGCGGCGGTTATATCTGTTGCTCACAAAAAACATTTAGATGTACCTGAACAAATATCAGTTGTGGGATTTGATGATACCGAGTTAGCCAGGGTAGTGTGGCCAAGTATTACCACCATTCAACAGCCAATCAGAGATATGGCGGGGCTTGCCATAAGTTTGCTTACTGAACCTGCAAATCACAGACTAGACATAGCTTCAGCTGTAAAACGACATGTATTGCCCTATCAACTTTGTGTACGAGAATCGAGTAAACAAACTGTAGGCTAATTGTTAATCAATTTGTTGACATGTTACTGATAACGTAATAATGTTAGCGCTAACATTTTATGAGCTAAGACACGTTATGAAACTCTTTAATTTGACACTTATTGTGATAACCCTTTTTACTTTGTCTAGTTGTACGCAACTACCGGCTTCTCATACTGAAGATAAATCAGCAAATTACCATTCGCTAAAAGATGCGTATCAAGGTTTGTTTAAGCTTGGTGTGGCCATTAATCAAAATCAGGCGACAAACAAAGATCAACAAGGTGCGGCCATTGCTGCCCAACATTTTTCGGTATTAACCCCTGAAAATGATATGAAATGGGAGAGCATTGAACCCAATGAGAATCAGTTTACCTGGCAAGGCGCCGATGCCTTAATTTCATTTGCGGCAAGGCATAATCAAAGCGTCATCGGGCATACATTGGTTTGGCACAGCCAAACGCCTGATTGGGTATTTGAAGTGTCTCCAGGCGTACCCGCAAGTAGAGAATTGTTGTTACAACGTATGCAAGCGCATATCAATGCGTTGGCAGGACGCTATAAAGGTAAAATAGTAGGTTGGGATGTGGTGAACGAGGCATTAAATGAAGATGGCAGTTTACGGGATTCTAAATGGCGTCAGATAATTGGTGACGATTTTATAGAAAAGGCTTTTGAATTTGCTAGTAAAGCCGCTCCTAATGCAGAGCTTTATTACAACGACTACAACTTATTTAAACCCGAAAAACGCGCCGGAGCGGTGCGTATTGCTGCTAATCTACTCAAAAAAGGTATCCGCATTGATGGAATTGGTGAGCAAGCTCATTACGACTTAAATCCACCTGTACAACAACTCAATGACAGTATTGAAGCTTTTGCTTCTTTGGGGTTGAAGGTGATGATCACAGAATTAGATATTTCTGTATTGAAGTTTCCTGACGAGTCCAAAATGGGCGCAGATGTAAGCTTGAATTTTGCACTTCAAGAGTCTTTTAATCCCTATTCTATGGGACTTCCAATGGATGTTGAGAAAAAATTATATGACGCCTATGCAAGTGTATTTGAGGTGTTATTAAAACATCATAAGGTGATTGATCGCGTGACCTTCTGGGGCGTAACTGACGCTGATTCGTGGCGTAATGGTTGGCCAATGAAAGGAAGGACTGATTATCCATTGTTAATTGACCGCAATCATCAAGTTAAACCTTTTGTTTCTGAACTGCTTAAAGCAGCGCAAAACTTTAAAAGTGAACTAGCCCAGTGAGTGCCATTTCAACCCGTGAAAAAATCAGTTATGGCTTGGGTGATACAGCCAGCAATATAGTGTTCCAAGTTGTGATTAACTTTATGCTGATTTTCTACACAGACGTATTTGGGATCTCAGCTGCGGCTGTGGGCACACTTTTTCTGGTGGTGCGGTTGTTTGATGCTATTACCGATCCACTTATGGGAGGATTAGCTGATCGCACGCAAACACGTTGGGGTCGTTATCGCCCTTATTTATTGTGGGTTGCGGTTCCTTATGGTGCGCTAGCTGTTATTGCCTTTACTACGCCTGACCTTAGTGAATCTGGCAAGTTGATTTACGCCTACATTACTTATGCTTTGCTTATGACTGCCTATACCGCCATCAATATACCTTATTCTGCATTGGGTGGTGTGATGACAGCAGAACCTACAGAACGAGCCTCTATCCAGTCTTGGCGTTTTGCATTAGCCATGATGGGTGGCGCACTTGTAACGGCGAGTGTTTGGCCCATGGTTGAGTATTTTGGAGGTGGCGACAAAGCCAAAGGATTCCAGATAGCAATGATAGTGTTATCTAGTATTGCGGTAATCTGTTTTTTTGTATGTTTTTGGTTTACTAAAGAACGTGTTGAGCCTGCAGCTGATGCCACTAATAATCAAAAATCTAGCAGTATTTGGCAGGATTTTGGTGTCACCCTTAAAAATGACCAATGGCGAATTATTGCGTTAATCACTTTAGTTTTATTGATCAGTGTTGCCATGCGAGGTGCTGTTACACCTTATTACGTCACTTATTATTTAAAACAAGAGTCCATGATAAGTGTGTTTATGACAAGTGCCATGGTCGCGGGTGTTGCAGGGGCGTTATTTGCTAACTGGGCAAGTGCCAAAATGTGCAAAATTAAACTTATGAAATACGCAACTGTGGGCATTATTGTATTTAATGGGGTGGCGTTTTTTATCCCAGAATCTGGTTTGTGGATTGCTTTAACCGCCTCGGTCTTAGCTAACTTTGTACACATGATATTTATCCCATTACTTTTTTCTACTGTGCCAGATACGGTGGATTATGGTGCCAAACGTTTCGGGCGTGGCGCTATGGCAATGAGCTTCTCTGGTCATCTTCTAGCACTTAAATTTGGCATTGCAATAGGTGGTGCCATGGCTGGTTGGATGCTTTCTGGTTATGGATATCAGCCTAACGAAACTCAAACTGAACACGCAATATTAGGCATCTTATTGATCTTTGCTATTAGCTCAGTAGTAGCCGGTATCATCGTATTGTTATGTCTTAATAAATATAAATTAGTAAAGGGGTTTAAAGACTCACTATGACACACTCTGTAATTACCAATCCAATCTTACCCGGTTTTAACCCAGACCCTAGCATAGTGCGGGTGGGCGAAGATTTTTATATCGCAACGTCGACTTTTGAATGGTATCCGGGAGTACAAATTCATCACTCAAAAGATCTTAAAAACTGGCGGTTATTGACGCGCCCCCTAAATCGTAAGTCTCTGTTAGATATGCGAGGTGAGCCCGACTCTTGTGGTATATGGGCACCTTGTTTAACCCATCATGACGGCTTATTTCATTTGATCTATACAGACGTGAAACGTTTTGATGGTGACTATAAAGACTCTCATAATTACCTGACTACTTGTGCCACTATTGACGGTGAGTGGTCTGATCCTGTGTACCTTAATTCGAGCGGCTTTGATCCGTCATTATTTCACGATGACGATGGCAAAAAATGGTTGGTTAACATGGTGTGGGATCATCGCCATAATCAGCATAGATTTGCTGGCATTGCCCTTCAAGAATATTGTCCAAGTCAAAAAAAGTTAATTGGTGAGATAAAAAACATCTTCCGTGGCAGCCCACTTGGTTTAACCGAAGCGCCGCATTTATATAAACGTAATGGTTATTATTATTTGGTGACAGCTGAAGGCGGCACAGGTTATACCCACGCTATGACCATAGCCCGTTCTAAGCAGTTAGAAGGGCCATACGAATTGGATCCACAAGGTTACCTGTTAACCGCCAAAGATAATCAACATTTACCAGTACAGCGTAGTGGTCATGGTGACTTAGTGGAAACTGCAACTGGTGAACATTATTTAGTGCACTTGTGCGGTAGACCGTTAACGGGTGAACGTCGCTGCCCAATGGGCCGCGAAACTGGATTGCAAAAAACGGCTTGGACAGAAGACGGTTGGTTAAGGGTAGAGGGAGCAACCGCAGACGGACTACCTGCGTTACAGGTGCCGGCACCTAATTTACCAGAACACCCTTGGCCAAAAGTTGACTCTCGTCATGAGTTCGATGACAAGGCGTTACCCATTGATTTTCAGTGGTTGCGAACACCTTTCCCTGAAAACTTTATGAGTTTAACTGAGCGCCCTGGATATTTACGTTTAACAGGTAAAGAATCAATGGGGTCATTGTATGAACATGCGCTAGTGGCGCGTAGGCAGCAAGCTTTTGTCTTTAGTGCCACTACAAAAATTGATTTTTCGCCCACTAACTTTCAACAAACCGCTGGATTAGTTTGTTATTACAACAGCCATAAGTTCCACTATTTGTATATCTCTGTAGATGATAACGGACAAAGATTTATAGATGTGATGAGCTGTTTGGGTAATCCACAACTGAGTTTGACTTTTCCTTTGCGGGAAGGGCATACAGGAAGTGAGTTATTTACCGATCCAAGGTTTATTCTGCCTGCTGAAGGTGAAGTGTATTTGCGAGCTAAAGTTGACCATCATGTTTTACAATTTGAATGGTCTCTGGATGCTGATAATTGGCAAACATTACCCTATCGCTTTGACTACAGTATTGTTTCTGATGAAGCGGGTAAGGGTGAGGGAGCAAGTTTTACAGGTGCCTTTGTAGGCATGGCTTGCCATGATACATCAGGTCAAAACCGTGTTGCTGACTTTGATTTTTTCGAATATATCGAAGGCTAGAGTTGCGCTATTTCCCGTCCATCACCACCGCGCAGGCGGTGGTCTCCTTTGTACATATTGCCAATATTCAATAATGAGTTCTTGAGTAACGGCAAAACTGTGGAAGCAGTCGTTTACACTCTGTGCTTCAAAGTCCCAAACGCCAAGTTCCGCTTTCTGCTAATTAGCTACAGGACAAATTGTTATCATCCAATCGATGCTTTGAGCGACTAACTGACATAGCATGTTCTGCTGGAGATTTTCTCTTTGTGCGTAAAGTTGATGTTAGATGAGCATAAACGTGATTTCTCTTTCTGACCTAAAGCGGACATAAGTCACGAATGGAAATCACCTTAACTGTTGGCAGATAACCTACAAGAATCCGGACGTTGGTATTCGCTTACCTTAAGACAAGTGATCTGACATTGCGGATCTAAGCGATATCAATTTTCAAGCAAGAAATAACAGGTTTGCGTGAAACTATTATTTAAATTGACTACGACCCCAATTATTTCTTATTTAAATTGACTACGACCCCAATTATTTCGACCCCAATTATTTTATAGTCAATATTTGGTATCCCTTTGTAATGCGCATGCGCCTCAATTACAAAAGAATTACCTCTGGGGTTGAATGTGTTAATGAACACGTTGCCATTCTCAACGCCTTACGTGCTGGAGATACCGCCACAGCCGTCAAAGGGTTAAAAGCCAATATCCGCTAAGCTACCCCACTTTAGTTTGGTAGTGGGCGTTGCAGCCTACTAGCCAGCTGAAAATCCTTGTTTAAAATAAAAAGCCAGCGTTTAAGCTGGCTTCTTTTTAACTTAGGTCAAAGACTCCTTTGACCCTGCCTTAATTACTGTTTTTTGCGACGTACTAACATTAAAGCCGACAGCATAAAAATGGCAAAGCTGCTTGGCTCTGGCACATTGATTGCGCTGGCACTTTGGGGTGTACTAGTATCGACGGGCTGTGGATCTACATCAAATGTATTGGGGTTAAATAAACCGGCAGTCTGATTGGTTATACTAAAAGAACTGTTGCCGCTACTTAGTGCCAACAAATCAAAACTTGCAATCAGAAACTTATTATCGCCATCCAGATTCAGATCAGTAAAAGCATCGAAATCCAAAAATGATAATGACAGCCCATAAAACTGTTCTGTCACCTCCAATCCTAAAAATCCATCAAAAGCTGGTAATTCACTTTGCAGTGAGGGCGCTTGATAAGCAAACAAACTATTATCAAACTCAAAATCAAAGTACATAGCATCAAAATCGCTAAAACTATCAGCCCATAAACTAACATTGATGCTATCCCCAGAGGCAACGGTATTGCTGCTAAGTTCAATATCAATAAATCCAGCTTGGACATTAATACTGGTTGCAAGCACAAGTGCAGTTGCAATGGTGGTTATAAATTTTTTCATGTTATTTTCCTCTATTACTTAATTAAATGGCGCAACGGTCGCGAGTACACATGCTCATCAAAACGCGTGCATCAAGAATATTCACCACACCATCGTTGTTTAGATCAAAGCTACTATCTATAACTTGTCTCTTTTGTATCGCTATCGTCAAAGCTCTAATGTCGTTGTTATCCACATCGCCATCTTCATCCCAATCACCCAACACTGGTGCGGCAATAATATTGATGGGGTATGGTGAAATTTCGAATCTATCTATTACACAATAGTAATTAGTAGAATTGCTGTTCTTAGTTCCATCAACAACAAACTCAATGGTATGAGAGCCAGATGATAGGTCTTGCTTACTAAAAACTTCTGCTTTATCTACCCAAGTTGAAGAATATAAATCAACAGTATCTATTAAGTTACCGTCTATTTTAATCTGGCATATACCACCACCAGTATTCTTCCTAGAAATAATTTTGACGCCTGTACCATTAAAAGTATAAGAAGCCTGTGTATTGCTAACCTTTGAATAAGAAACAACGTTTAAATGAGCTTCATCTTTTTCATGAAAGCCCCAGTTGCTATCATAATTGATGTCATGATGTATTGAATCTATGATATAACCTTCAGGCACAGTTTCATTATATTGAATATAATCAACGTGCACCCATGAATTGCTCGCAGCTGGGTTAGCTTCAGAACTACTCTTAGTTCTTACTCTGACATCTTGAAAGCCAGGAACAAGGATTGGACTTGAATAAACAAGTACTTGATGTTGTTTCGTAGGACTGTATGTGTCAACCGTCGCTACAACCTCACCGTTAATCCATACGTCAAACACACCGCCACCTGGGCCAATTTGGCTGAAAATTTGAAAACGATCACCCGTAAATTCAAAGTCGGCACTTCTAGTATCAACATCTGTATAGTGAATAGTATTGTCATACGACTCGTTGCTAGTTTGACTACTCCAGCCAGAGCCATATTCAAAATCAGCCCCATCGGCTTTGTTAGCGAGTTCAGGGGTGTAAAAAACGTGATCTAGAGTACAAGTACCTCCTCCTACATTCTTCATCACAAGGGTATGTTCACCAGATTGCAGTGGGCCACTATCAAAAAACTTGACCTGATTCTCATCGCTACTTGAATTTTGACTGAGAGTTTCAACCGTTGAACCATCTATAGATATACTACAATCTCCTCCAATACTCTGCTTTTTACCCCACAGCTCGATACGAGACCCTGTATATGTGATGGTTGCTGTATCGCCATTTTGTGAGCTTTCAGCTAAATAACGGTCTGAGGCGAAAAGATCTTCTTGTGTTGTGCTGAAGCCTGCGTAAGTTATCATATCGTCGTCTTCCGACACAAAAGCTTTACCATGTTTCATGGCTTGGCCTATCATCACCCACTGATTAACCACTCTTTCGTCAATATCACCATCTAGATAAGGAGCAACATTCCAACTGCTCACCGCACCGACTGATCTAAGACCATACATATATTCTAGCAGCACTGGCATTTTATATCTTGCGTTCTGCCAAGAGCCACCAACTTCAGAATCAGGCTCTTGTACAGCCCACCCTCTTTGCATTTGATCAAGACGATAATTTAACAAGCCATTTGAATCAAACTTAGATGCGGGCTTTAAATAGTTAAGATCTTTATTCTTCAGGTGACCAGCGGTAAAATTAGTAATGTGGCTAACATCACCGTCATTTGCGAAAGGGATTTGTCTATTTCCATTCTGCCCCCCCACGTTGTAGGCAATGAGTGCATCTGCGTTACCAGAGCGCAAATACCCAGCGAATTCACTTGGATCAATCTTACGTGAATGGCTACTTTTAGCCATATTATCAATCCACCATGCAGATACCTTGTCGCCATAATGGTCTGAAGTCATCTCTACAGTTTCATACATATTTTGCAGCCAGTCTCCATCTGGAAATCCAATCTGATCTTGAAAGGCTTGCTCTTCTGTATCTGGTAATGGGTTAAAATAAAACCCGAGTTTGATGCCCCTAGCGTTTAAAGCTTCATATATATCATTCATTAAATCTCTGTCAGCAGATCTGCCAGCATAAAGATTTTTCATATTTGCTGAAGCAGTGCTAGGCACCGGAAATGGAAGATTGTAGTCATGATGGGTGATAGTAAAAAACAAGAGTTTTACGCCACCAGCTTCAAGCATGTCGGCCAACGGCTCTACTGGAAAATTTTGAATGCGTTCATTCCATGGAATAAATACGGGTAAATCTGAGTTTTCATTAAAGTGTAAAAACGTAGTAATACCACCTTTTGACATTTGATCGACTGCGTCTTGCTGACTTGCATTAGCAAAACCAGCTCCTGCAATTGTAGCGGCTAACAAAAACGATGTTAGTCTAGATTTACGCTGTAGTGTTTTTAAATACATTTTCACTTTTTATACCTCTGTTTTATTTTCATTGAGTAATTGAAGTAGCTGAAGTAGCTGTTGGTTATTCGTACAGTTCTGTTTGATTTTCAAACAATATTACATGCCGAAATTCATATGTGCAATTATTTTTTGTATTTGAAATGATGGGGTTGAGGGGGATTCGCTTAACCCCAATTATTCGTCAACTTATACAAATGATATCCAGCTAATCAATTCATACTGATTATGCCGTAGTAAGTTGGCTATGGCCGACGTTCACATTTAGGTGACCAATATTACTTGACCACTACACATAAGCCTGTTTATAAAGAAATGGGGTCACCCATAAGTCAGCCGTTGTCAACAGTGCGATAAAAGTCGGATCGCTTTTTAGCAAACATTTAAGTTTGTGTTTCCTTACAGCGTGCTCCGGTTTTTATTCGCTAATATGTTTTTCTATTGGTTGTGCTGGATAAAAAATCCGCAACAGTCACCCATCTGGCTCTAGTCCTTGGCCTGTAAAGGCCAATTTCCCACGCACCTCGCTGCGCCACAAAAACTTCAGTTCCCCATGTTATCCAATGCCACTTTTAACAAGCTGCCACTTTTAACAAGCCACCCATAACAATTTGACTAAATATCAAGACGAGCTAGGATTTGGTTAGGAAATAATTCAAAGGATTGATGTCATGCCACAGCCTCGTAGTAGTCAAATTTCTTTATCGGATACTCCTTATTACCATTGCGTTTCCCGCTGCGTACGACGTTCTTTCTTGTGTGGTGTAGATAGTTACTCAGGCCAGAGTTACGAACATCGCCGAGGTTGGGTAGAAGAGCGTTTGTTATTTTTGTCTTCTGTATTTGCAATCGATATTTGTGCTTATGCTGTGATGAGTAATCATGTTCATGTGGTTTTATATGTGGACATTAAACAGGCAATGGCTTGGACAGATAATGAAATTGTACGGCGCTGGCACTTGTTACACAAAGGCACGCTCCTCACTCAAATGTTTATTAGAGGAGACACGTTAAGTCAAGGCCAAAGGCTTAGCTTAGATGACACCATTGCCGAGTATCGTAGGCGCTTACATGACATTAGCTGGCTCATGCGAAATTTGAATGAGTACATTGCCAGAGAAGCAAACAAAGAAGATGACTGCACCGGTAGGTTCTGGGAAGGACGCTTCAAATCTCAAGCTCTGTTAGATGAAGCGGCAATCATTACTTGTATGGCCTACGTAGATCTAAACCCTATTCGAGCCAAAATAGCGGATACGCCAGAAACGTCAAAACACACCAGCATTCAACAACGTTTAGGCTCGCTAAAACAAACAATCACACATTCATTGATGCCTTTTGTCGGTAATCCAAGACAAGACATGCCTAAGGGTATCGCCTTTTCACTAAAAGATTACTGTGAGTTAATTGACACAACTGGGAGGATAATCAGAAGCGACAAAGCAGGACATATTGACCATCAACAGCAACCCATATTACAACGGTTAGGCTTATCATACGAACAATGGCTCACTCTCACCACCGAATTTGAGAGACACTTTTGCTACGCCGCTGGGGGAGAAATGATGATGAACCAGTTTAAAGAACACACGGGTCATCAACGGATTCGAGGTATGGGCAAAGCGAAAACCTTGTTACGCTGCGCATAACCTCATAAATTCATCACGCCAAATACCTAAACGGCATAACCGTGCCCTAAATTCAGACACGGCCTCATTATTCAACTAGATTTCACCAAAACAACCGAATTCCTTAAGCCAGTCGAAAATAATTCAACCATGCACTGAAAACTTGCTTTGTTGTACCCTAAAATATTTACTATGGGTGGCTTGTTATTTTACCTATACATTTACTATGGGTGGCTTGTTATTTTACCTATACATACTTATTCTTGCAGGACGCAGATGGCAACTTTAATGAATCATTACTCATACCTTTTATAACTGAGAGAGCTGTATTTGAAGATCTCAATGGTGATGAGTATCCGGATATTATTTCAACCACAAATGACGTCATCATTCTAAGTTACGGAAAACCATTAACATTAAATTAAGATTGTAAATTAGGTTGTTTTTAGAAATTACTGAGCCCCCAAAGGCAACTTAAATAACAAAGAAACTAGTGTCAGCAGCAACTAAAATTGGAAAAAAGTGGTGAAATGAATTGCAACAACGCCTCCCTTAGACATCGTTAGGATGAATGAATTTTGGGAATAACATGCTCTCTTATTTTTATAACGTTATTTAGCCAACAGGCTTGCCGCCAGACAATGCCCATAAGTGCTTATAAAAACTGCGAAACTACGGCGTCAGGTTTGCTGAAATGTATCATTCTTCACCAAGTTTACCGTTCAACCCGTTAAATTATTTAGTCCGCTTTGGTGACAGGCTGTGTGAAAACTATTGATCACCTTTTGGTCTAAGCTCTATGTTTTTATGATCAAACAATCTTATTGTTGCCGCCTATTAAATCACCACTTTTAGTATAATTATATGGTCAGCTAAACCTTAGAGAAAACGTGATGGCACATCATATTTTAGCTCAGTCAAGAACCCAGACAACCTTGTTTCCAGAAGTGCTTGAAGACTTTGTTACTGAATATAATCCTGTTCGAGTCGTAGATGTATTTGTAGAAGGTTTAGACCTTGAAGCACTTGGATTTGAACGTGTTATTGCCAAAGGCAAAGGTCGTCCAGGATACCATCCAGCAGTCCTGTTAAAACTCTATATCTATGGTTACCTCAACCGCGTTCAATCTTCTCGTCGCTTAGAAAAAGAATGCCATCGCAATGTTGAATTGATGTGGTTGTTGGGTCGATTAAAGCCAGACTTTAAAACGATTGCTGACTTCAGGAAGAGTAATGGTAAAGGCATAAAAAGCGTGTGTCGTAGGTTCGTAGAGATGTGTCGTCAGATGAACATGTTCTGCGATTCAGTCTTCGCTATTGATGGCAGTAAGTTTAAAGCCGTGAATAACAAATCAAAAAACTATACACCAAGCAAAGTTCAGTCCCATATCGACCGAGTAGAGAAAAGCATTGAAAAATACCTCAGTCAAATGGACGCCAAAGATAGGGATGAAAAGGATACCGACACCAAATTGTCAGCGTCAAAGCTGGCATGGCTTGAAGCGCGTTTAATTGAACTTAAAGCGCTTGAAAAAGAAGTGAATGAACACCCTGACAAGCAAGTGTCACAAACTGACCCCGATGCCCGTTTAATGAAAACGCATCACATGGACAGACAAGTTTGCTACAACGTCCAATCAGCGGTGGACACCAAGTATCATCTCATTATCAGTCACGAGGTGACTAACACGCCCGATAGAGGCCAATTAAACCGTGTTACCCGTCAAGTACAAGAAGCGCTCAATAAAACAGATATCACTGTCATTGCTGACAAAGGTTATTTTAGTCGTAACGATATCAAAGAAACGCAAGACCTTGGAGCGGTGGCAAATATTCCCCAAACCGATACATCAGGCTCAGAGAAGAAAGGCATATTTAATAAGTCGCTGTTCAAGTATGACAAGGATAAAGATGTGTATATTTGCCCTGCGGGAGAGACCTTACAAAACCGTTTTCGTTCGAACGAAAAAGGAGTTGAGCTAGATGTCTACTTTAACAATGCTGCTTGTAGCTACCGTGAAATACGAGCTAAATGCAGTACTAGCGCAAAGAACGAGCCTCGGCGAATGAGGCGGTGGATACACGAATCAATCATTGATGATATGCAAAAACGGCTGGACAATAATCCTGATATACCTGTTCTGAGAAAGCAAACAGTGGAACACCCGTTTGGCACCATAAAAATGTGGATGGGTGCCACTCACTTTGTAACCAAGCGCCTTGAGAGCGTCGGCACTGAAATGAGTCTCAGTGTGCTCGCATACAACCTGAAACGAATGATGTCGATAATGGGAACGACTGGTTTGATGGAGGCTATGATGGCCTAGGGGTAGTTAACCCTCAAAAAATCACGTGTATCGCCTTATTAACAGCCATTATTGCCATCCAAAAGTCACTCAACGCGCAAGTTTACTATTTCAACTAAATACCCGACACATCAACTCCGATGCTAAGGATGTGGCTGAAGCTGCCGCAGATTACTATTCAAAATAGTTTTTACACAGTCTGGTGACGAAGCGGAACAATTGTTGAGTTGAATTCAACTCGAATAAACGACTATTTTGTGACAATTTAAATCATGTCATATCTATTATCGAATGACTCCAAATGGCACAAACCCAACCAAAATCTTCTGACGTGGCTCTGCGAGTTTCAAACATTAATAAGTTTGTACAATAAAAACAGAAACGCTTTGCTTTATTGAAATGACTAAAAAAAACGCCTGATGTTTTGCATCAGGCGTTTTTGGGTTCAAAGACTAAATGTTGCTAGTGCTTAACCAAATAATACGCGGTTAACTTTGTTTTCTAATAATTCTTGTTGGCCACTTTCGTGTTGTGGATTGAGTTCATTATCAACAGCATAAGCAGCTAATGATTCTAAACTATGCTCACCTTTTGAAATAGCTTTGCCTAAATCGCCGTTCCAGTTTCTGTAACGATTAGCAACAGCATCGCCTAGGAAATCTTTTTCAACTATAGCTGCTGCTTTTTTCAGTGCTAAGGCTAAGTGATCCATACCGCCAATGTGTCCGTGGAACAAATCTGCGGGATCTGAAGACTGACGACGTAACTTGGTATCAAACATGAAACCGCCAGTTTTAAAACCTCCGGCTTTCAAAATGTCGGCCATGATAAGTGTTAATTCAGGTACATCGATGGGGAACTGATCTGTATCCCAACCATTTTGTGCATCACCACGGTTTGCATCAATTGAACCAAATAAACCAAGTGAAATGGCTGTGGCAATTTCATGTTGGAAAGAATGGCCAGCTAGTGTTGCGTGGTTAGCTTCAATGTTAACTTTAATTTCGTCTTCTAAACCAAACTGTTTTAAGAAGCCATACACAGTCGCAGTATCGTAGTCGTACTGGTGTTTAGTTGGTTCTTGAGGTTTAGGTTCAATTAACAAGGTACCTTTAAAACCGATTTTGTGTTTATGCTCTACTACCATTTGCATAAAGCGACCCATTTGCTCGCGCTCTTGGCGTAGGTCGGTATTAAGAAGTGATTCGTAACCTTCACGGCCTCCCCATAATACGTAGTTTGCACCACCTAAACGTTTGGTTGCTTTCATAGCATTAAATACTTGAGTGGCCGCGTAGCTGAACACTTCTGGATTTGGGTTGGTTGATGCACCCGCTGCGTAACGTGGGTTACTAAAGGCGTTGGCCGTTCCCCACAATAACTTCAAGCCAGTCTCTTCTTGTTTTTGTTCAAGAACATCTGTCATTTGCGTAAAGTTATTCACGTATTCTTTTATGCTGTTTCCTTCAGGCGCCACATCGATATCATGAAAGCTGTAATATGGAACGCCTAGTTTGGCAAAGAATTCAAAAGCCACATCTGCTTTTTGTTTTGCACGTTCCATAGCATCACCAGGCTTCAACCATGGGCGACCAAAAGTGCCTTGACCAAATACGTCAGCGCCATCCCAGCAGAAGTTATGCCAGTAACATGCACCAAAACGTAGATGTTCAGCCATGGTTTTACCCAGTATTACTTCATTTGCATTGTAGTGATGAAAGGCTAAAGGGTTGTCTGAATCCGTGCCTTCAAATTTAATCTTGGGTATTGAATCAAAATAAGTGGTCATAATATTTCCTTGTTAAAAAGAGTGCGTAATTGAGAATAGCCTTGTCTATAAACAGCAAGTCGTTGCTCAAAAATTGCTTGAGTTTCAGTATTTGGAGTATGGGTTTGCACGGCTTCTGGCTGCGGGCAAACCTGTTCGGTAGATAAGTTGGGTTCCATTGCTAACTGAGCAAGACGCGCAGCACCAAGGGCAGGGCCAACTTCACCCCCTTTTCTAAAAGTAATTTTTGTCTGTAATACATCTGCCATCAGTTGACGCCAATAGGCACTTTGAGCACCGCCACCTATAACGGTGATCTCTATTGCTTTGGTACCAGATTTATGTAGCGCATCAACACCATCTGCAAAGGCAAAGCAGACCCCTTCAAGCACAGCATGTAACATGTCGAGTTTGCTAGTGTCGTGGGTTAATCCGATAAAAGTACCTTGTGCTAAAGGATCGTTGTGGGGTGTACGTTCGCCACTTAAATAGGGCAAAAAGTAAGGAGCTGTTTTCTGATTAACTGGATTGTTTTCAAGTTGCTCCAGTAACTCTCCGATATCCTCTTCTACTATGTGTTTGGCAAACCAATCTAAACAGCTGGCCGCACTTAACATCACCGACATTAAGTGCCAACGATTTGGTAACGCATGGCAAAAGCTGTGTACTGCCAGTTCAGCTTGTTGGCTGAATCGGTCGGTCACTACAAAGTAAACTCCAGATGTGCCTAAAGAAATCATGCCTTGGCCTGGCTCGACTAATCCAACCCCAATTGCTCCTGCAGCATTGTCCCCAGCTCCTGCTACTACTGGTACTTCGGGTAATCCCCAGCGGCTCGCTAGATCTGATTGCAAGTTACCGGTGATTTGATTGCCTTCAAAAAGCGTGGGCATATGGGTTAGGTTCAGACCACATGCAGCGAGTAACTGCTCGTCCCATTCACGCTTTTGAGTATTCAGCCACAGGGTACCAGCCGCATCTGACATATCAGCAGCGAACTCGCCGGTTAATAAAAATCGCAAGTAATCTTTAGGTAATAATACTTTGTCGATGCGTGCAAAATTGTCAGCTTCGTGATGTTTTAACCACAATAATTTAGGCGCAGTAAACCCCGGCATCATAATATTGCCAGTGATTTCGCGACTATTAGGCACTGCGTGTTCAAGCTCTGCACATTCAGCTGCACTACGACCGTCATTCCACAGAATTGCAGGGCGAATAACTTGAGCATCTTTGTCGAGCAAAGTAGCACCATGCATTTGCCCCGACAAACCTATGGCTTTGACCTGAGACAGGTACTGGCGACTGGATAACTCATCCATCACCTCACAAAATGCTAACCACCAGTCTGTAGGGTTTTGCTCTGACCACAAGGCTTGTGGTCGAGATACAACTAAGTCTGCCGATTGTGAATCCACGATCTGACCTTTGGGATCAGTAATTATGACTTTTATCCCAGACGTGCCTAAATCAACACCTAAATACATCACAATATCCACGTTATTTTTGATGAAAGTATATTGGCTTAGAGATCAAAATTGCACAATTACGAAATTACATAATTAAATTCCGTAATTTGTTATTTTATTGTTAAGCAGTTTGTGGTTATCCTTAGTATGACTTTTTAGAGTCAAGCAGCTGAGGTAAAGAAAAGTGGAATACAGCAGGATGGGTGGCCAAGAGAATAGGCAATATAGTATTAGCTTATTGTTTAATGCCAATAAGGTATACGATCGGCAAGTCATAGAAGGGATTGGTCACTATCTACAGTCAACAAAAGTGGATTGGGATGTGTATCTCGAAGAAGATTGTTTAGCACGTCTGAATAATCTTGATAATTGGGAAGTTGATGGGATTATTGCTGATTTGGACGATCCGGATATGCAAGCAGCACTAATTGATTTAGCTATTCCAGTTATCGGAGTAGGTGGTTCATATCAATCCGCCGACGATTACCCTGATGTACCTTATGTGGCCACTGATAATGAGGCTGTCATCAATTGCGCCTATCAACACCTTAAGCAAAAAGGTTTACAGCACTTTGCTTTTTATGGTTTTCCACCGGATAAAGAACACCGCTGGGCCTTGGAGCGAGAAAGAGCCATTATTGCTTTATGTGAAAAAGATGGTTTCAATTGTTCAGTTTATCGCGGTTACAAAACCCAACCTGATACTTGGCATTACAGCATGAATAGGCTGGCGGAATGGATTGAAAGTTTACCCTTACCCGTTGGTGTTATTGCTGTCACCGATGCGCGAGCCAGACATTTACTGCAAGCCTGTGATAAAACCAATCGGCTGGTACCTGACCAAGTCTCTATTGTGGGTATCGATGACGACGATATTGCCCGTAACTTAAGTAGAGTCAGTTTAAGTTCGGTCAGTCAAGGTTGCTTTGAAATGGGCTTTCAGGCGGCAAAGTTATTACATCGACAATTAAACCGCCAGACTGCAGAAAAGGCATCTGCGCAGCCTTCAACAACAAAGTCAGCGCCAAGGGTGTTAGTGCCGCCTATTGGTATCATCCAACGTCAGTCGACTGATTTCAAAGCACTGCAAGATCCTTATGTTATTCAGGCTATGCACTATGTTCGTCAACATGCCTGTCGAGGCATTAAAGTTGAGCAAGTGATTGATTATGTTGGCATCTCCCGCTCAAATCTTGAGCAACGATTTGTCCAAGATTGTGGTCACAGTATCCATACTCAAATTCACAATGAGAAGTTAAATCGAGCCTGCAAAATGTTAACTGAAACGGAAACAGAATTGGTCGATATCGCTAGTTCTTGTGGTTATCCTTCAATTCAGTATTTGTATGCGGTATTTAAAAAACATTTTGGACAAACCCCTAAACAATATAAACGTAATGCAGTGAAAATGTGATAGGGCAATGCCTCTAATGGTATTGGCTGCTAAGTTTTGTTTCCGCAATAATTGTTTATTGTTAGTGGTGGATGTGCATAATTTCTGAGACAAAGATAATTTTACCTGTGTATGATGAAATATATTCGTAAGTCACATGGTCACTAAGAGCATGTAAAAAAAGCAATAAGAATAAAGGAAAAGCATGCTTAATAATGCCTTAACACTTGACGGTCAATTAGAAACGGTTCAACAGGCCAAAGGGTTTTTGCAAGACTTAACAGCTGAAAATTACCAGTTAGTACTCAAGCCCCATTTTATTAGTAGTGCCGGCACACATATGCGGCATATATTGGATCATTATTTGGCATTAAAGGAGGGATTAAACCAAGGTTTGGTTAATTATAATAAACGTAACCGTTATGCTAGCGTTGAAACTTGTCCTCAAACTGCTCTGTTAGAGTGGCAAAAAGTAGAATCGTGGTTAAAACAAGTCAGTCAGCTCGATGCCGATATGCCCCTTACCGTAGCTTGCGAAACGTCTATTAGTACCAGTCAAAATACTCATACTCAATCCACATTAGCCCGTGAATTAGTCTTTGTTTCTAGTCACGCAATACATCATTTTTCTTTGTTGGCAGTGATTAATTCATTGCTGGGCAATAAAGATGAGGTGAACTTTGGAATCGCACCTGTTACCGCTTCATATATACGTCAGCAAGCTTAGTTTAGCCGCACTCAGTCTTACCACTTTCGAAGTGTAACTGTAATAAAAACAGTGTGTTATAAAATTAACTTGGCATTTAAAATATATGGGTTCTCTGCCATTCCGCTCCGAAATTCTTATTGAAAAAGTGATTTATTTGCAAAGCAATGCAACCCATCACCTTATTTTGTCCCTCTTAGCAAATATTAAATTCCCTGACTATCCTATCTAACCTGCATCAACAGGTGGCTTGAGGCTGGTAATTGGGCCGTAAAACGAGGATAATTATTGCAATTATTCCCGCAAAATATGTGTAGTAAGGATTTTTTAATGAGTGATTTACCCCAATGTCCCAAGTGTAATTCAACATACACCTATGAAGATCGTGATATGTATGTATGCCCAGAATGTGCTTACGAATGGCCCCAGTCAGGTGAAGTAAATGAAGACGAAAAGGTAATCAAAGATTCAAACGGTAATGTTTTAGCCGATGGAGACACTATTACTGTGATCAAAGATCTTAAAATAAAAGGATCTTCATCTGTGGTCAAAGTAGGAACTAAAGTGAAAAATATTCGATTGGTGGATGGTGACCATGATATCGATTGTAAAATCGATGGCATAGGTGCAATGAAATTGAAGTCTGAGTTTGTTAAAAAGGTCTAACAATGCCTAAAAGTAAGTTTCCTGCACATGGCAGTTTACGACTTTCAATTGAAGGCCAGTTGCTTATTATCGAAGGCTCTGGCCCTGCAAATTTAGAGATGGTACAAGAATACCAGCAACAGGTTATGGGGCTGCGTAAGCAAATTATGCATGCACCCTGGGGGAGTTTAGCCTTACTGAGTGGTACACCTTTAGTCTCACCAGAAGCTAAAGCTTTGTTTGTTCAGGTAATCAAGCAGGCTAAAGCGATGAATTTACAGGCGACTGCTGTGGTGCTAATTGAGATGGAATCTGCTGAAATGGTTCGACAGTTTTGGCAAGAAATCTATATAGATTCAGGCGTTAATTACGCCTTTTTTGCAACAATAGTAGAGGCGCGTAACTGGTTGCAAACTGTGTTGAAAAATCCTACAAATAATATTAACTATCAAGCTAGTTAATATTCGTGGTGTACTAAGGCGCCATTATCACTCGATTTCTACCCTCTTTTTTTACTATAAACAGTGCTTTATCAGCTCATGCCAAGGTATTTTCAACGGTTTCACCTTTTAAAACAGTTGCGGCAGTCATGCCATAAATGTTTTGCTGTCTATTCGCCCATCCTTTCCAGTTTGTTCAAGTTATTTGCACACTTAGCCTACTTTGAGTAGGGCTATCACTTTTTTAACCTATTAAAAAATGTTTGACCTTACCATGATGGTAAGCTTTAACATCCTAAAAGCTGAATAGTAAAAGCGATATGGAGGTGTGAATGAGTAACACTATAAAATTAAAAATTACCGGTATGACATGTTCATCTTGTGTTGGTCGAGTTGAAAAAAAACTCATGCAAGTGCCTGGTGTTGAAGTGGTATCTGTAAATTTGGCGGTTGAAATGGCTGTTATAAAAGGCACTGCCGCTATGCAAGACTTGGTATTGGCTATTGAAAAGGCGGGTTACCTAGTGTCAACTACCAGCGCTACCTATGACGTCTCGGGAATGACCTGTAGTTCATGTGCAGGTCGTGTGGAAAAAGCGCTGTTGAAGTTACCACAAGTGCTTAAAGCCAATGTCAATCTTGCGACAGAGCAAGTATCACTAACCTTGATTAACGAACTGCTTGAAGCCGAAGTGGCTAGTATTTTGAGTCACGCTGGATATGAACTCAAAACTGTTAGTCATCATTCGGCGAGTCCCGAGCAGTCAGCTAGGTTTTATCAGGCAGATTGGTTTCCCGCTTTAGGAGCTAGTTTACTCTCGCTACCTTTGGTTTTTCCGATGCTTGGCATGCTTGTGGGTAAAGACTGGATGTTGCCAGCATTAATTCAATGGTTATTGGCAACACCTGTTCAGTTTTATTTTGGCGCGCGTTTTTATCGAGCAGGTTGGGGGGCGTTGATGGCCCGCACCGGCAATATGGATTTATTGGTGGCAATAGGAACAAGTGCTGCTTATGGATTATCAATTTATCTGTGGTGGATGAGTAGCCTAGATCACGGAATGCCGCACTTATATTTCGAAAGCAGTAGCGTCGTCTTGAGTTTAGTACTTGTAGGTAAATACCTAGAACATAGAGCTAAGCGGCGCACAACAAGCGCATTAAGGGCGCTGGAAAACTTGCGGCCCACAACAGCAACAGTATGGCGTAACAATAGTTGGCAACAGCTTGCTGCTAACACAGTGCAAACAGGTGAACGACTGCAAATAAAACCTGGTGAGCGTGTGCCTGTAGATGGTTTAGTCATTTCCGGACAAAGTCATTTAGACGAAGCACTGATAAGTGGTGAAAGCCTGCCTGTCAGTAAATCAACTGGGGATAAAGTCACTGGCGGATCGGTTAACTTAGATGGCGTCTTGGAAATTAACGCTAGTAGTGTAGGTGCTGAGTCGACCTTGGCCAAAATCATTCGATTGGTTGAGGATGCCCAAGGTGAGAAGGCACCTGTACAAGCATTGGTGGACAAAGTCAGTGCGGTATTTGTACCTATTGTTATGCTGATTGCAGCGATAACCTTATTAAGTTGGGGAATGCTGACGGGTAATTGGCAGCACGCTATTCTCAATGCCGTTGCTGTATTAGTGATTGCGTGTCCTTGTGCCCTTGGCTTGGCCACACCTGCGGCAATTATGGCAGGCACTGGCACTGCTGCCCGATTTGGCATATTGGTTAAAGATGCCAGTGCGTTAGAGCAAGCCACCGTCATCAATATGGTGGTGTTTGATAAAACCGGTACTTTAACCCAAGGTAAACCTGAGCTCAGTCAAATGACTGCCTTAGTTGGGACTGAGCAAGCACTTATTCAACTAGCGGTTTCGGTGCAGCAACATAGTGAACACCCGTTAGCGAAGGCAATTTTGAACAAAGCCAGTGAAATGACCATTAATCCGCTAGACGTTGAGGAATTTCAAGTGGTGGCGGGATTGGGAGTAAAAGCCAAGTTACAGGATTCGATGTTATTTCTAGGCAGTCAGCACATGATGACCGGAATGGGAATCGAATTGCCAAAAGATGCAATCGAGGTTAACGGCGCATCAGTGTCTTGGTTAGCAAGACAACAGGGGGGGCGGTTAGAGTTGTTGGGCGTATTTTGTTTTACCGATATGCTCAAGCCCCATGCTAAAACTGCAGTTGATCAGTTGAAACAACAAAATATAAAAGTTGTTATGTTGACCGGAGACAGTCAAGCCAGTGCCGAATATGTCGCCAATAAATTGCAATTAGATGAATTTCACGCAGAGGTTATGCCCGCCGATAAAGCGGCTTTTGTAAAACAGTATCAACAGCAAGGATTTCAAGTGGCAATGGTGGGTGATGGCATTAATGATGCTCCAGCATTAGCCCAGTCAAACTTAGGTATTGCTATGGCTACTGGAACCGAAGTGGCCGTTAGTGCCTCGGCAATCACTTTGATGCGCGGTGAACCAAACTTGGTTTCATCGTCATTGTTGATGGCAAAATTGACCTATCGAAAAATAAAACAGAACCTGTTCTGGGCCTTTATTTTTAATACTGTTGGCATTCCGTTGGCAGCATTGGGCTATCTTAGTCCAGTAATTGCCGGCGCAGCGATGGCATGTAGTAGTCTTTTTGTGGTTAGCAATGCACTATTATTACAACGATGGCGTCCAAAGGAGTAAATGACTATGAGTAAATTAGTCACCATTGGAGAGGCGGCAGATATTACTGGGCTCTCGGCAAAAATGATCAGGCATTATGAAGTAAACGGTCTAGTTCCCAAGGCCGTACGTTCTGAGGCTCAATATCGTCTGTATAATAGCCAGCAATTAAAATTATTGGGTGTCATAAAACAAGCTAAAAGACTTGGGTTTTCATTGAGCCAAATAAGAGCATTATCTAATTTATGGCAAAACCCTAATAGGGCGAGCAGTGAAGTTAAAAGTCTTGCGGAAGAACATCTACAGGAAATTGATGCAAAAATTAGTGAACTTAAACAAATGAAAAAATCACTGCAAGAAATGGCTGATAATTGCAATGATGATGAACATTCCCATTGCTCAATACTTGACGGATTAGATCACGTCTAACAGCTAGAATACTACTCGTGTTTGCGAACGTTTGCACTCATGCTGCAACGCCATGGGACATTATAAGTCATCGCTGACTTTGCAGGAGTGAGTGCTCAACACTTTGATTGTTAGCTAGGATAACGCGATTCACTGTTAGCCTAAGGCGTTGTATTAAAATTACTGTTTGTATAAGATCTAAGCAAATAATTTATCATTGAATCTGACAATTGAGCATTGCACTCGTGAATTAGCTCCCCTTATTACCATGCCTACTAAGGTGTGATTTTATTTTCCCGTTAAATTTTTCGCATTAATTGCGAAATGATTCCCCTCTGGGGAGTTATGAACATAATTAGGTTGATGACATGTTTGAACATTTTCACAGAGATTGGTTCTCGAATATTCGTGGTGATGTGCTTGCCGGCGTTGTAGTGGCATTGGCTCTGATTCCTGAGGCCATCGCCTTTTCTATTATTGCTGGTGTTGATCCAAAAGTTGGTCTGTACGCGTCATTTTGCATTGCAGTTATCATCGCATTTGTTGGGGGGCGTCCTGGGATGATTTCTGCTGCTACTGGTGCCATGGCACTTTTGATGGTGACTTTAGTTAAAGACCATGGACTGGAGTATCTTTTGGCGGCAACACTGTTGACTGGTGTCCTGCAAATTTTCGCTGGTTATCTCAAACTCGGGGAGTTGATGCGGTTTGTGTCGCGCTCTGTAGTCACAGGTTTCGTCAATGCTCTCGCTATTCTTATTTTTATGGCGCAATTGCCAGAGCTGACTGATGTGTCATGGCATGTATATGCCATGACAGCGGCTGGCCTGGGGATTATTTATTTGTTTCCATACTTACCTGTTATTGGTAAAACTGTGCCATCGCCTTTGGTATGTATAGTATCCATGACAATTGTGGCGGTTTTAATGGGGTTAGACATTCGCACTGTGGGGGATATGGGAGAATTACCTGATACTTTACCGATATTTTTATGGCCGGATGTACCGCTAAATTTAGAAACTCTTACTATTATCCTACCTTACTCAATAGGCTTAGCCGTTGTGGGACTGCTTGAATCCATGATGACCGCCACTATTGTTGATGACTTGACGGATACCTCGAGTGATCGTAATAAAGAATGTAAAGGTCAAGGAATTGCCAATATTGGCGCGGGCTTGTTGGGGGGAATGGCTGGGTGCGCCATGATTGGTCAATCTATTATCAACGTAAAATCCGGTGGCCGAGGTCGCCTTTCTACTTTTGTGGCAGGCGCATTTTTACTGGTGATGGTAGTGTTCCTTGATGAGTGGTTACGTCTTATTCCAATGGCGGCACTGGTAGCCGTCATGATAATGGTGTCGATCGGGACGTTTTCTTGGTCTTCAATTAGAGACTTACGTAAAAACCCCATTTCTTCAAGTATAGTGATGATAGCCACTGTCATAGTGGTTGTGGCCACGCACAACCTTGCCATGGGGGTGCTTATAGGGGTTCTGCTAGCAACTTTGTTTTTTGCTAATAAAATTGGGCGTTTTATGGTGGTCAAAGCGGATTTTTCCAAATCAGAAAATACCAGAACCTATGAAGTCATTGGGCAGATATTCTTCGCATCTTCAGAGCAATTTGTTAACGCTTTTGACTTTAAAGAAGCCGCTGAAAATGTGGTTATTGACCTTACTCACGCACACTTTTGGGATATTACTGCGGTGTCATCCTTAGATAAAGTGGTGATCAAATTCAGGCGGGAAGGTGCAACAGTGAATATCATAGGTATGAATGATGCCACAGCAACAGTGGTCGACAAATTTGGGGTGCATAATGATCCTAAAGAAGTCGATAAATTGTTAGGCGGACACTAAGGAAAAATAATGAGAAAAATAATAACCTGTGTGGATGGTTCAGCAATCACGGCCGCCGTTACTGACGCGGCAATCTGGGCTTCGAAAAAACTGGATAAGCCAATATGCCTATTACATACATTGGAAAAACAGCAACAGCACGGCGCTGATGATTATACAGGCACCATTGGACTCGGGGCTCGTTCTGCGCTGCTTGAAGAGATGACTAAGTTAGATGAACAGCGAGGCAAAGTGGCGTTGCAATTAGGCAAAGCATTACTAAGTAACGCCGCTAAAAAAGCAGAAGCCGCGGGCATCAAAAATGTAGATATGTTGCAACGTCATGGTGATATTGTTGATGCCACTGCCGACCTTTATGAGCAGACTCGTCTGATTGTAATTGGCAGGAGTGGCGAAGGCCATGACGGTAATTTCAATGTTCTTGGCTCGCATATTGAAACCTTACTGCGCAAAGCCAGTCAGCCGGTCCTTATAGTCCCAGCAGGATTTAAACAACCTACATCTTTTATGGTGGCTTATGACGGAAGGGCCACTGCTGATAAAGCACTGCAAAAAGTCATTGATGGTGGTTTGTTGCATGGATTAGATTGTCATTTGGTGTCAGTAAAGAACAATGAGAGTAATCTAAAAGATAAGCTTGATGCCGCTAAAACGCGTATGCAAAGCGAAGGGTTTGCAGTTACCGTTTCTTTTATAGAGGGGGATATTCACCAATCTTTAATGGAGTACAAAACAACTAATGATGTGGGCTTGGTGGTAATGGGCGCGTTTGCTCACTCCAAACTACGGCAGTTTTTTGTGGGCAGCAATACCATTAAAATGTTGGAGCGCTGTGACGTGCCCTTAATAGTATTGCGGTAAGGCTCTCTTGTTTTTTTTCGGTGATTTCGGCGCTCTTTGTATGTAGTGATACTTTCATCTATGGGTTATGTTTTTTGCACTCTTAACTCGTTTTTATTTACTGCTTTTAGTTTTTTTATATTCCTGCCAACTTTCGCCTAAATACAACTTCAATAATTTCTCAGGGGCCTCAGGTAAATCCACACTAAGCAAAAGCCCAGGGGTATCGTTAAAGTTTTTATCTATCCCCAAACAATGAAAAACTGCGCCTAGTTTATTGTAATGTTTGAGTAGAATAGGCACGTCTTTACCGTCTGGCTCTATACCCTGAAGCAGGGCGGTGACATGTTCTTTTAGTCCATGTTGTCTAGCAAAATCTTGTACTTCAGGATGTAATTTGTGCTCAAAGGGGGCTCTTGGTTCCACTTTATTTGTGGCAGTCACCATAGCCTGTTGGATAATGGCAGCACTGCGCACATCATATAATTTGCTAATAGATACAGTGCCATACAGTGTACGGTAATGTGGATAGAGGCAAACAAAGGCGCCAATACCACGCCACAACAAAAACAAACCTTGAAAGCTTCGTTGGTATTCTGGGATTAAAAAAGAACGCCCCATTTCTAAGCAAGGTTGATTTCGGTTTACAAAGTCAGGACCAAAATTAAACATGCGGTGTAAATACAGGTTTTCTAAATTACCATCGGCTAATAATTTGTCGGTTTGTCCCATGCGGTAGGCGCCGATTATTTGCCCTGAGTGTGTTTTCATTACAAATAAGTGAGTATAGGTGGCGTCGAAGTGATCTGTGTCTAGCGGTTCTCCGCTGCCCTCGTTATGTTCACGAAATACCAATTCTCGCAGTCGTGCGATTTCTTTTACCGTATTAGGTAATTGAGATTGGTAACCAAAATACACTGACAATCCTTTATGATCGAGTAAGTGCTGTTCATCTGGGAGTTGCTGCACTTCTTGTAAAATGGTGTCACCACTGACTTCCGCTACAAGTGGTTGTAATTCTGTGACAGGATCCGCTGGCCACGGCTTTTGCCAAAGGGGGTCAAGCAAATAACTTTGTGCTCTAAACAATTCAGTTTGTTTGCCTGTATCTATGCCCTTTGCATAGTGTTTAATGGCAATCGCTTCACCTGCAGTTACAGTTATTTTGGCGTTGCGTTTGTTAACCAGTTCACGGGGTAACATCAAGATACGGAATCTAAAATAAATTCGGCCTAAACGATAAAACAAAGGACTATTTAAGCCACTCACAAATATTGGCAAATAGTGGGCGTTTGCGCGATTGGCGATGCTGGCAATCAACCTATTCCAACTATGGTCAGCAATCCGCTGTGTGTCTTTATGAAAATAGCTGACGCGTCCTGCGGGGAAAATAAGTAAGGCTCCACCGGTTTTTACATGTTTTAAGCAGGTACGGATGGAGGGGGCATTTTTCGGATCACCTTCCGACAGTGGGTTGGTAAAAATAAAATAGTCTTCAAGCTCGGGAAATATCTTCAACCCTTGGTTGGCCATTACTTTGATATCGGGGCGCACTTGTTCGATTGCCCAGGCTAAAAATACCCCTTCGATACCGCCAAAAGGATGATTGCTGGCGATAACCACTGGACCCGTTTTAGGGATTTTAGCTTGTAACTCTTTAAGGCCTAACAATTGAATATTAAGCCCTTCTAAAAGGCTTTTCGCGAAACTTGTCTTGTCTAAACCGTGCAGCTTGTTTTCGCGATATAAACCATCTAACTTGTTGATAGCAAGAATTCGGTCTAATAATTTGAAGATGATTTTTGTAAAAATGTTCTTTTTATCATCAGGGATAACATTTAGCAGGCTGATGGCTGCAGGCATAAAACAATTCCACAAAATAGATGAATAATTTAGGTCGCTAATAGTGCGTTAATTTATCAAAAAATTCAGCAACTTCTTGTTCGAGGTGGCGTATTTTATTGGCATCCTAACAAATGTTTCTAGAGTCTTAGTTTTTGAATGGTAATTTGAGGCATAATAGAGACTTAATTTAATTGGTTTTTTATTGAATATTCCAGCGGGACAAAGATGCAACAGATTACTATCACTACACCAGACGATTGGCATTTACATTTTAGAGATGCAGATATGCTCGGCGAAACCGTACCTGCTACTGCTAGGTGTTTTGCTAGGGCAATTGTAATGCCTAATCTAGTGCCTCCAGTGGTTAATGCTAAGTTAGCCAATGAGTATAAAGGGCGCATTTTAGCGGCCCGCCCACAAGGCAGCAATTTTCAGCCTTTGATGACATTGTATCTAACTAATCAAACATCAACCCAAGATATTATTGATGCAAAACAAGCTGGAGTGGTTGCTGCCAAATTGTATCCTGCTGGGGCTACTACCAATTCGGCGCAAGCAGTAAGCGGAATAGAAGCTTTGTACCCTGTGTTTGAAGAAATGCAAAAGCAAGGTTTGTTGTTATTGGTGCACGGTGAAGTCACAGAAAACCATGTGGATATTTTTGATCGTGAAAAAGTATTTATTGATCAATATATGGCTAAAATTGTGCAAGCCTTCCCCGAATTGAAAGTGGTGTTTGAGCATATTACAACTAGTGATGCGGCTGATTTTGTTCTGGGTAGCGCCAGTAATGTTGCTGCCACAATTACCCCGCAACATTTATTGTTAAATCGTAATGATTTGCTGGTAGGTGGTGTTAAACCACACAACTATTGTTTACCCGTATTAAAGCGCGGCACCCACCAACAAGCCCTGCGAAAAGTGGTAGCCAGTGGTTCAAAACAATTTTTCTTAGGCACAGATTCAGCACCTCATGCTAAACATGCCAAAGAAAACGCTTGTGGTTGTGCTGGTTGTTATAGTGCGTGGAGCGCTTTGGAACTCTATACTCAGGTTTTTGACGAACTAGGCGTTTTGGACAAATTAGAAGGATTTTCTAGTTTCCATGGTGCCGATTTTTATGGTTTGCCTCGTAACTCCAGCACTTTGACCTTGGTCAAGCAAAGTTGGACTGTACCAGATTTTGTTACTTTGCCTAACGGTGAAGCCATTGTGCCATTTTTTGCAGGGCAAACAGTCAATTGGAAGATAGCGTAAGCTAACCGCTGCGCCATTTTCAATACACTCTTTATGGTGATATAAATTTGTTTTTATTACATTTGCGAAGCTTGACTAGATTCATTTTTTTCTGCTGGGTGGCAGCAGTTATTAACCCTGTTTGGGCAAATGAAATGGGTACTCTAAATAAAAAGCTGCGCTTGGCCGTTATCCATATTCAAGAACCACCCTATATTTATATCGATGATAATTCTGACTATGTTGGGGTTTTACCTAACCTATCGCAAGCCCTAAGTCGTGAGCTAGCGCTTGATTTAGTTTTTTTGCCTACACCAAGAAAAGATTTAGAAAAGTCAGTAAAAGAGGGGCGGGCTGATATGACTTGGTTATCTCCAGAATGGGTTGGGACACAGGAGGGGCTGTTATTTTCTGATCCAATTATGCATCATCGTGAGTTTTTGTATGGTTTTTCACCTTTTGATGAAAGCGATGCTCCATTAAGCTGGTTGAAAGATAAGGCAGTCTGTATCCGTCAAGACTATCACTATCCTAAATTAAAGCCTTTTTTTGAAAGTGGTGCAGCCCAAGCAGTTAGAGTGTCTACTCAAGTATCACCGGTTAAATTATTCCAAAAAGATCGTTGTGATTTACTTTACATGAGCGAACTAAGAGCCTCATGGATGATAAATAGGTTAGGTATAAAGCGTAAAGTGTGGCGCTCAGAATACCCTATTGAAGAAGTGAAGTTATCTTTTGTATTCAGTCAAAAATGGCAACACAAAATGACTCAAATTAATCAGGTAATAGCCAAAATTAAAAGCTCCGGTGAATTGAGCGCGATCATTCAGTCCAATATTGAGGCAAGTATTCTGTCTAAGGTCATAATCGAGTAAGTTTGATTAATAGTTTGTCATGCATATTTATAACTTGCCCTTACCCCTGTTTATGAAAGATAAATAGTGTCTTCATTATTTTATTAAGAGAATCAATATGAGCGAACTCGTCAGCTGTCAAATTGAAAACCAAGTAGCCACTATTACAATGCAAAATGGCAAAGTGAACGCTATTTCACATCAAGTGATAGACGAACTTAATCAAGCACTTGACCAGGCAGAAGAAGCCCAAGCAGTTGTGGTATTAACCGGCCAATCAGGTATGTTTTCTGGTGGTTATGATTTAAACGTCATGAAAGAGAGCATGGCAGTAGCCATGGCTTTAGTCGAAAAAGGCACAACACTCACAAGGCGTATGTTGTCGTTTCCTTATCCTGTTTTGGTGGCATGTAGCGGTCATGCTATAGCGAAAGGGGCATTTTTATTACTGGCAGCGGATTACCGCATTGGTGTCGATGGCGCATTTAAAATTGGTTTAAATGAAGTCGCAATAGGTATGACTATGCATCATGGTGGTGTAGAATTGGCCCGCGGTCGATTGGCACCTGTATTTTTTAACCGTTCAGTTATTTTGGCTGAAATGGTCTCTCCGAAAGAAGCGGTTACCGCTGGATTTTTAGATAAAGTTGTTAGCGAAGCAGAATTTGCTCCTACGGTTCAAGCAATTGCACAGGCTATGACAACATTAGATATGCAAGCCCATCACCAAACAAAATTAAAAGCACGAGCAGAGTTATTGCAAGCGCTTGACCAATGTATCGAAAAAGACCGTCATAGTAGCCTTTAAAGCTGATTGACCGGCCTAACAAATAGAGAATGTTTTGAATAAAGAATTTGCTTCACTGGGTTTAAAAAACGCCTTGCTAGAAAACTTGGAATCCATGGGTTTCACAGAAATGACTGACATCCAAGCCATGAGCTTGCCAGCTATCATTGCAGGCAAAGATGTAGTTGGCAAAGCCAAAACCGGTAGCGGAAAAACCGCTGCTTTTGGTTTGGGACTATTACATAACTTAAAGGTGAAGCGATTTCGTGTGCAAGCGTTGGTGATGTGCCCTACTCGTGAACTAGCGGAACAAGTGGCACTGGAAATCCGTAAGTTAGGCCGTGGGATCCATAATATTAAAGTATTAACATTGTGCGGTGGCACACCATTGGGTCCTCAAATTGGCTCACTAGAACATGGCGCACATATTATTGTGGGTACGCCTGGGCGCATCATGGATCACTTGTTTCGAGGTCGTCTAGATTTAAGTGAAGTGAATACCTTAGTGCTTGATGAAGCCGATCGTATGTTAGATATGGGTTTTGAAGTAGAAATGGCCAAAGTGATTGATGCTGTGCCATTAGATAGACAAACCTTGCTTTTTTCTGCCACTTATCCCGATTCTATTGCGCAGATAAGTAGAGACGTGCAGCGCGACCCCCTTGAAGTTAGCGTTGAGGCCACTCACGAAACCACCAGTATTGAACAACTGTTTTTTGAAGTAGAAGAGCCTCATCGTATTAAAGCGGTGGCAGCGATGTTAAGTCACTACCAAGCAGAATCAGCCATAGTGTTTTGCAATACTAAAATTGCCTGCCAAGAAGTGGCGGACGAACTCACCAAATTAGGCGTGTCTGTATTAGCCCTACATGGTGATTTAGAGCAGCGTGATAGAACCGAAGTGTTAACCCGCTTTTCAAATCGAAGTGTATCTGTGTTGGTGGCAACTGATGTTGCTTCACGGGGCTTAGATATCAAAGAAGTAAATGCGGTTATCAGTTATCAAATCACCCCAGATCCTGAAGTGCATATTCACCGAATAGGCCGAACGGGTAGAGCTGATTCCAAAGGTTTGGCGTTAACACTTTGTACAGCCAAAGAAATTCCGCGGGCTAATGCGATTGAAGATTATCAAAAGGCGAAAATAAAATGGACTGGCATCCAGGCCTTGCGTTTTCATGCCAACCGTTTAATCCAGCCTGAATATTCGACTATATGTATAGACGGCGGTAAAAAAAGCAAAATTCGTCCTGGTGATATTCTAGGCGCGTTAACGAAAGACGCCGATATTGCAGGTGATGATATAGGTAAAATCAATGTGACAGCGACTCATACCTATGTGGCGGTTAAGACCCGTAGCGTTAAACGTGCACTTAAACAATTTAATGAAGGTAAGTTAAAAGGGCGTAAGTTTAAAGCGAGAAAGCTAAGTTAAGGGCAGCTTCACAGATAAAAACAACAAGAATTTGACCCAAAGAGTCCACACAGGAAAATAAGGTTAAATCTGAATAATATGTTCCTCCGTGTAGCAAAGCGCTCTGTTGTTGATGTTTTGCCTAATGAGGTGAGAGACAAATGCAAATGTTTGATCATGTTCTACAAATGTGGGAATTAGCCTTACAAGGAGATAGACAAGGCATTTGGTTTTGGGCTGCGGTTTATGTTTTTCTAATAGGTGGCTATTCAGTGTTATTCCAGTTGCGAATTCGCCGTTGGCCAAGTACTAAGGGACATTTAAAACATCTTGGTCTAGATAAGTTTGGGGCAGCCATTATTTTATCTGATCAAGATTACCGATCTGACGCTTTGTATTCCTATCAAATAGCGGGGAAAACCTATCAAGGTAAACGTATTTCACCTTGGGTTATTATTGCCAGTCACAACGCTCAGTTTGTTCTTAAGAAGCAGCTTTCCAAAGTGCAGACTTTCCCTGATGGAAGGGTCAAAATTTACTACAACCCTGCTAACCCTGGGAAAAGTTGGCTTATCTTGCCTAGTCAGTTTGGTGTTTTTGCAACTATTTTAATCAGTATATTACCGGCTTTTAGTTACTGGTTGGAGTTTTATGGGTAAGTTTATTATCCATTTGGTCAAGCTAAGCTAAAACCAGAGTTTTGAAGTAGTGTTCTATTCCGTATTGGCTAATTTATAGATCGTCTAATTGGGTATTTTCGATACTAAAGTCTAATGGTTGTTGTTGATCTATCACTGTAACTTAGCTAGCTGTTTCATCAACACACGGCCCCTTAATGCCTTTCTGGAAAAAATATATCAATACAAAGTTCTATTTCATTTTAATTGTTATAGTGTTTTCAGTCGCATTGAGCGCTGTTTTATCGTTGTCAAAATCTGTTGGAAATCAAAGTTTACTTGAACTCAAAAGCTTGACCCCTGCTTTTGATATAGTTACTCAGGAAATTTTGAAGCCACTTTTTACTGCTGAAACAGTAGCTCGCGCATCGTCCTTAAAATCAAGTATGAATGAGGATGTGATTAATGCTAATGAAATGATTGCACTTCTTGAACAATTATCTAACGAATTTGAAATGGACTTTTTTGTGGCGAGCGAAACGAGTCGCGTGCAGTACTATTCAAATGGTACAACGTTACCCCTCAATGCTGACAAAGTAGAATGGTATTTTCGAGCTAAAAATTCAGCACAAAATATAGTCGCTGCACTGGGCAATAGAGAAGACATCCATATTTATTTCGATATTAAAATTCACAATGAACAAGGTGAATTTTTAGGCTTTATTGGCGTTAGTAAGCGACTAAATAGTTTTATTTCTTCTTTTGAAAAGATCAAAAGTAAGTATGACTACGACTTTGTTTTTGTCGATCACAATGATGATATTGTGCTTTCTTCTGATACAAGTCTTTTGGCTGACGGCAAACGCATTAAAACCTTACAACAACTGCCTTGGTTTAAGGCGTTAACACCAGAGCAACAGACCGGTCAGCATCCTAATGACAATGTGCTGGTTAAAGTAGCAGGTGATGACGTACTCATCGCTAAAGCGGAGCTAAAAGCACTTAACTGGAAACTGTTTTTAGTTAACTCATTGCATGTAAGGCAAAGTGAAACAACAAATATCTTTATTATACAAACACTTAATATAATTTTTGTATTATTGCTTACGCTATTACTTTTTAGGATAGCGATACCCTACATCCAAGCTGAGTTTGCTAATAAACATCAAATAGACCCTTTAACGCAATTGCCAAATAGAGCGCACCTTGCGTGGCGTTTTAAACAGTTTAAAAAAACCAAGCAAAGTTTATGCGCCATTATTGTCGATATAGATCATTTTAAAATTGTCAACGATACCCATGGCCATGCAGTAGGTGATTTAATTCTGTGTGAATTTGCTGAAGTGCTTAAATCACAACTTCGAGATGTGGATGTAATCGGACGTTGGGGTGGCGAAGAGTTTGTCATTCTTTTACCTTCAACAGACTTTCAAATGGCCTATGAGGTCGCTGAAAGGTCTAGACACGCTATTTCAAATCATGAATTTATTGTAGATGATAAAGTGTTAAATATGACCGCGAGTTTTGGTGTGGCCTTTAGATCTGCTGCTTACAAGTTAGAAGATATAGTCACTCATGCGGATGAGGCCCTTTATATAGCGAAGCGTGCAGGTAGAAACACCGTTTGTACGACTAATGATATAGAGGTTAAGTCACCAGTAGGCAATTCAAATCTTAGGCTATCCTAAAGGATTTACTTATGGAAAATAGCCTTATCTTTTTACTATTTTGAGCCTAGCGGAATGAGCTCAAAATGAGACTCTATTTAAAAACAAAGTGAGCCCGATGGATTGCGACAATCTTAGCTGGTTTGGAAAAGATTACTGTAGGCTAGGACTAGGGCGCGACTGGGTAGTTGATCTCTTCAGTTACACTGATGTAGTTAGTCAGGGATAGGACAATCAAAAAAGCAAAAAATGAACTAGGACACTCAGCGAGGTAGAAGATCACCTAAGCCAAAGCAAAGTTAAAATGTAAACTACCTTGCTTAGGCCTGAATGGTTCTCTCGATTATTTAAGGTTGTATTACCAAGATATCAGTCTTTAATAATGCTAAAACACTTTCGGCAGTATTACCCATTATTTTCGCTTTTATGCCTTTGCGTCCGGTGCTGCCCATAATGACCAACCCTGCAGAGTATTTAGAAGCAATACTTGGGATCACTTTAGAAGCGGGGCCCGCTTTAAAATGAATATTGGCTAATGGAATATCGTATTCACCTAGCATGGTTTCTATGATTGGCAAGTATCTCGATTTGGCATCATTCACTAAAGCCTTTTTGTCAATTATTCCTAAATCTTTTAATACTGATGAGATAGGTAAGCTATAACAAATATGTAAAGGCATATTCGCATTAGTGGCAAAATTGATCCCCGCATCAAGTAGTTTTTGATTGAGTGCTTGTTTTGACGTTGAGTGGGTACCTAAATCAAGTGATACCATTATGGATTGTTTTTTACGCCATTTTTTTTCAGCAACTAGTAAAGTGGGTACAAGGTTGTTACGGATTAAATGCCAATCTGTAGGTACATAAAAAAGTCCTTCACTGCGATGACCAGTCTTAATAATTAAATCATAAGATTGCGAGGCACAATGCTGCTTAATCCATCCTACAATATCTTTTTCCCATAACACTTCACTTGTCGCTTTATCTTGTAGGTTTACTTGGGTCATTTCACTTTTTAGCCATTTTTGTCCAGAAGTAATGATTTTATTCTGAATATCAAACTGCTGTTCTTCGTTTAATTTGGTTGCTAACTTACTTAAATTTTCATAATGAAAGGCCACAATATGTAGTTTGGCTCCAGTGCGCTTCACCAATGACTTCGCATGTGCCAGAGCGCTTTGTTCCTTGTCTTGCTGATCTGCAATGACCAAAACATTTTCAATTTTCATCTGTGTTTCCTGAACATTTCATATAAGTTATATACTAGCCATTGTAGGCAGGAAGACATTTGATCTACAACAATAAATAACTGTAGATTCAGTTAATTATTCCTATAGATGAGTAAGTACTGGTTGATATGTCATTTCAATTTGCGACTTCTGTAGTGGTTTCTGCGGGTTTGTTTTGGTGGCATGAGTGTCTATAGGCGGAAACTCGGAAAAATGAGGTAGAGTCAACTTCACTAAAGCCTTGGGCGAGAGTAATGGATATTGGTATAACGTCCAGATTAATATAAAGTTATCATCACTGAGCATTAGTGGAGAATTTGATGAACGATACTATTATTGGACTTTTAGGCTATATCACTTGGACTCTGATGTTACTGCTATGGATTGCAATCTATCGTACTTTGTTAGTGACTAATAAACAAAAAGCGCCTAATGCTTTTAAAGCGGATGGGTCCGACTCTCCAGCCTTTGGTCAAAGATTGACTCGCGCTCAAGGAAACTGCGTTGAAAGTTTTGCTTTTATTGGCGGTTTGATGCTTTTGGCATTAGTTACTCATTCAACTGCGATCACTAATGGACTAGCCTTAGTATTGCTGGCAGCTCGTTTAGGGCAATCGATTACGCATTTGTTGTCGACTAGTGTATTGGCTGTGCAAATTCGTTTTGTTTTTTTCTTAGGGCAAATTGCTATTTGTATCTATTGGGTTGTGCTATTTGCATTCAAATTTATAGGAGTTTAGCAAGATGTCAAAACCAACAATCGAACAGTTGTTACAAGTGTCACCTTGCGAATATTCAGAAGGGTTACCAAGAGAGCAGTTTATTGATCCCTGCATTCATCAAATGTGGCCACAAATGCCACGTATTGCGGGCCCCGCTTTTACAGTGAAATGTGGTAAGGGTGATCATCTAAGTTTACATGCTGCTATATACCGAGCAAATGCAGGGGATGTGATAGTGGTTGAAGCAGATCCAGAGTATGCCAATACTGGCGGTAACGTATGTGCAGTTGCTCAGCAGCGTGGCATAGCTGGTATGATAATAGATGGCGCTATTCGCGATATTGGTGAAATTCGAGCGGCTCAGTTTCCTGTTTTTGCTCGTGGTTTGATGCCTAAACCGGGAGCCAAAGAACAAATGTTTCCCCTTAACCAACCTATTCGTTGTGGTGGAGTGACAGTTCATGCTGGTGATTATATTGTGGCGGATGAAGACGGTGTTGCGGTTATTCCAAAAAATAAACTCATTGAGGTTTATGAGCTGGCCAAAGCTCGAACCGATAAGGATGCAGGGATGGATTTAGATGCATGGAAAGCGCAACATTCGAAAAAAATTGAATCGAAACTACAAGAATTAGGGTATTCTGAATAACTTAATTTAGAAAAGGTCTGTTGAATAGAAACTTTCAGCGGATTGTGCAATTCCAAGGTTTATTTTCTCCATGTTTTCATTTTTTGAACGGTTAACTAACCCGTTTCCGGCTGCCCACCCAAAGCAACCGCCCGATACCATTTTTGCGTTTTGTCGTTATTATACTCAAGGCATGTGGCCAGTTATTTTTTGTGTTTCAATTTTGGCTGCCACTATTGCGGCACTTGAAGTGTCACTTTTTGGCTTTCTTGGACAACTGGTTGATTGGTTAGCGGCCAGTGATAGAGATACGTTTCTGCAGCAAGAATTAGGCAGTCTCATATGGATGGGGTTGCTGGTTTTGGTTATTTTACCAGTATTAGTGATCACCCAAGCTTTGTTGTCACATCAAGGTTTGATGGGGAATTTCCCCATGCAAATTCGCTGGCAAGCTCACAGATACATGATTGGTCAAAGCTTAGGTTTTTTCCAAAATGAGTTTGCCGGACGTATAGCGACTAAGGTTATGCAAACAGCCTTGTCGGTGCGCGAAACTGTGATGAAAACACTGGATATTTTAGTCTATGTCAGTGTCTATTTTATTAGCATTCTGTTTTTGGTGATTACTGCCGATTGGCGCTTAAGTGCGCCGCTTATTATTTGGTTTTTAGTCTATTTAGTGATCTTGCGTACTCTTATTCCAAAATTAAAACGGGTGTCGCAACGTCAAGCAGATGCACGTTCGATGATGACGGGCCGCATAGTAGACAGTTATACCAATATCACCACAGTCAAGTTGTTTGCCCATACCAGCCGTGAAGCAGACTATGCCAAAGAGGGCATGTTTGGGTTTCTGAAAAGTGTCTATCCTCAGATGCGTTTGGTTACTGTGTTGTATGGCTGTGTGTGGTTTAGCAACGCTTTGTTGGTGTTTAGCATTACAGCACTGGCGATATATTTGTGGATGCTAGAATTGGTTACGCCCGGTGAAATTGCCATTACTGTGAGCTTGTGTTTACGCCTCAATGGCATGTCACAATGGGTGATGTGGGAAGTGTCTTCGCTTTTTGAAAATATCGGTACAGTGCAAGATGGCATTAACAGTTTGTCTTTGCCTGTTGATGTGCAAGATAAACCCCATGCAAAAGCCTTAGAAATGAAAGGTGGAGCGATTCATTTTAATAAGGTGAACTTTGGCTATGCAGGGGCTGATGATATTCCCATTACAGTATTTAAAGATTTGGATATCAAAATCAAACCTGGTGAAAAAGTGGGACTAGTAGGGCGTTCAGGGGCAGGAAAGTCTACTTTAGTTAATTTGTTGCTACGTTTTTATGATATTCAAAGCGGCACTATTACCATAGACGGGCAAGATATCAGTCAGGTTCAACAAGAAAGCTTGCGGGCCAATATAAGTATGGTGACCCAAGACACGTCATTACTGCATCGCAGTGTGCGAGATAATATATTATATGGTCGTTTGGATGCCACTGAAGAAGAGATGCTCAATGCTGCTAAGCAGGCAGAGTCACATGAATTTGTGCAAACCTTATCTGATATGCAAGGTAGAACAGGTTATGACGCGCATGTTGGTGAACGAGGTGTAAAACTGTCAGGTGGTCAACGACAGCGTATTGCCATTGCACGGGTGATGTTAAAAGATGCTCCTATATTGATTTTAGATGAAGCTACCTCTGCACTGGATTCAGAAGTAGAGGCGGCTATCCAACATTGTTTAAACAAAGTCATGGAAAATAAAACTGTTCTGGCTATAGCGCATAGGTTGTCGACTATTGCACAAATGGACAGGTTATTAGTGCTTGATCAAGGCAAGATAGTTGAATCGGGAACACATGGGGAATTAATCGCAAAACAAGGTATTTATGCCAAGTTATGGGAACATCAAACCGGTGGTTTTATTGGGGTGGAATAAGATGCCGCGCAACAAGTATTTAGATAAGTCTAGGAGCAAAATTTAGTGCTAAGCATCTTTATACAAGGGCTATTGATCTCAGGTGGTTTGATTGTAGCTATAGGTGCGCAGAATGCTTATCTATTGCGCCAAGGATTGTTAGGACAAAAAGTATATTATGCTTGCGCTGTATGTTTTATCTGTGATGCCTTGTTAATTAGTTTAGGTATTTTAGGGGTAGGCACGGTTTTACAACAAGCGCCATTTTTCCTTAACACTTTAGCGCTGATTGGTGCGCTATTTTTATATTGGTATGGCTTAAATTCTTTTATTCGGGCCTATAAAGGCAATAGTCATTTAGATATTGGGCAAAGTGGCGGTAAAGAACAATCCTTGTCAAAATTAGTTTTCACTACCTTGGCGATAACTCTGCTTAATCCTCACGTTTATTTAGATACCTTAGTGATTATTGGTGGCATTGGCGGGACGCTAGACAGCGAAGAAAAACGCTGGTTTTTGCTAGGTTCAGTGTTGGCTTCATTTGTTTGGTTTTTTGGCTTAGGGTATGCCTCTAAAAAACTCATACCGCTTTTTGAAAGCAGTAAAACCTGGGTGGTGTTAGATATAATTATTGGTTTAGTGATGTGTTGGATCGCCACAAATTTGGGCATTTTTGTGTATCAAAATCTCTGTGTATGAATCTCGTTTGAAAACTATGCCTATTGACGACTTTGTAGCGCCTACTTGTCTCGAACAAATTGAAATTTTGTTTGAAGATGAATGGTTACTCGCTATAAACAAACCTAGTGGTTTGCTAAGTTTGTCAGGTAAAAATTCTCTAAATAAAGACTCCGTTCATTACCGACTCGCTCAGCAATTCCCTGAAATTAGGTTGACGCATCGATTAGATCTTGGCACCTCTGGGATAATGTTATTAGCCAAAACCAAAGAAATTAATGCTAACTTGACTAAACAATTTCAAGCACGTAGCGTCATTAAACGTTATGTGAGTATTTTAGCTGGAGAGGTCCCCGACAGTGAAGGACTGATTGATTTACCCATTGCTAAGGACAAATTATTATTCCCTCGCCTTAAAATTTGTCATCTACACGGCAAGTCAGCCCAGAGTCACTATCAAGTGATTGATAGATTATCACCGCAGAGTCGTACTAAGGTGCTTTTTACCCCTTTGACCGGAAGAACTCATCAGTTGCGTATTCATAGCCAGGCAATTGGTCATCCGATTGCAGGTTGTGACCTCTATGGCACTGAAGCAACCCAAAAAATGGCCCCTCGGCTTATGTTGCATGCCAGTGATATCACTTTCGAGCATCCTCAATCGCAACAGCTTATGACCCTAAGCAGTGTCTGTCCTTTTTAGGCACTCAATAACGCGGCCACTAGACCAATCAATCCACCAAATACACCGCCCCAAACGACTAACCAACCCAAATGTTCCCTGATCATTTTTTGGATAATGTCTTTCACCATTTGAGGTGTAAGTTCTTGCAAACGTTGTTCAACAATTTGACTGATTTTAACATGAAGATCTTGTTGTACATCAGGCTGAGTTAACTCTTCTTGCAGTAGCAATGTGAACTTAGGGTCCTGTGTAATATCCCCCAAAGCGGCACTCATTTTATCTACAAAAGGTTGTCGCATAGGTTCTAATGCTTCCACACCACCGAACATGCCTAACATCTGACCAAAAGAAGAGGCTTTGATAACCTCAAGTAATGAATCAAATGTAGGTGCCAAATCCACTTTTTGAATAATAGGTGCAAAGTCGACCTGTATAGGTTGCTTATTGTCAGCCAAAAAACGTTGAATGTTTTGTTCACTAAAAAACTGTTCCATTACTAGTGTACGAATACCGCCCTTAAAATCTTCAAAGCGTTCTGGAATGACACCAGAGCCATATAACCCTGGGACTTTTTCAAACAGCATATGTATCGCTAACCAATTAGTGATGGCGCCAGACACTGCAAACATACCAACGGTTTTTATGATTAAGTTGTCCAAGAAAAAACCAACAATTACTAGGGCAAGCGCTAACGCGTTAGTGATAATACTTTTGTTCAAAGAAAAAACTCCAGACTGTAGAATTAGGAAGGGTTTTATATCAGTAAAAAACACGCTGTCAATATGAAGAGACTATAATGGGGGATTTTGTGATTGTTGTTCTTTGAATAATTTGATCATTGTTCTAGCATTTACCACTAAAAATAATCCTTCAATGATTACCCCGCCAATTGAACCGACTAAGTGATTGTGGCTTAACCAACAAAGGGTTCCCAATGACATAAAAAATCGCATACGTAAGCCTTTTTCTTTAAACAATGCCCATGTACCAAACGATACTCCCACTACTGGTATAATTTGCACCCACTCACTGCTATTTGGGATAGTAATTATCCAAGCCACCACTATAAATATCGACATTACCCAAACATTATTCGTAACGCTGGATACATAATTACGCGCACTTCCGAGTAGCGCCAAAAGAGCCGCGGTCCAAAGACTCAACATAAAAAAATGTATTGCCATTAAGAAGGTGAACGCAGTGAGGTAATATTTGAGCTTTTGATCTTCTCTATGCAAGAACCCACTGATACCTACAAATAATGCAATAAATCCGATAGTTTGTGCTGTGGGATCTTGCCAAAAAAGGACATTAAGTGCTTCAAAGATAGCGATAAATTGATTTAACAAAAGTGACTCTGTGAATTAATTATTAACAGCCTACTATCGGCCTTAAAGGATGATGATATGTTAACACTGATGTATCTTCAAAGTTGAAAACTAAACAGTTAAATATGAGGTTTGTATGGCGCTTACTGATCTTCTGCAATCTTTCTTCTTGAATCCCCCATGCCAATAAGTATAATACGCCTCCCTCCTTGCTAGTGATTCAGAATTTTTCCCGAAAAATCCATGATTCTACAAGGTTGATGTAACTAAAATTTGCATTATTGGATGATGGTTTTGATGTCCGATAATTGCTCTGAG
>TARA_R110000751_G_scaffold39719_18_pt1 | contig 185209 bp, 144 predicted proteins | sample TARA_R110000751 | Tara Oceans TARA_R110000751 (sample SAMEA4398001) | marine metagenome | biome: Polar Biome; feature: [MES] marine water layer (ENVO:01000295) within the mesopelagic zone...; material: water (ENVO:00002006), including particulate matter (ENVO:01000060) such... | reverse complement strand
ACCCTAAAGGGTGGAAGCTATTCTTTTAATTGTCATTCCGCACTTAATGCAGAATCTATTTGTTTCTTGTCATTCCCGCACTTGATGCGGAATCTGTTTATAGCTTTGTCCATTTCACAAACACCGCAACACCCATCCCAACCTTCCCTCAAGGGAAGGAGTTTTACTCCTTTTTTCAAGTTCGAGTTCTCTGGCCTATCCTAAATCCTTTCCAAAGGAAAGGACCACTATTTTCTTTATAATGGCTTTTGAGAATACCCTCGAGTTCAAGTTCGAGTTCATTTTCAATATTCATTATTCCTTGATCGATATTCAATATTCGAAAATTTTCATCTGAGTAATCAAATCAGATATCGTTCCTCTTTCTCGTTACATAATCGTTTTCGACTATCGCTCAAACTGACATTTTTTTTCAAATTGGAGTTCGAGTTCAAGTTCGAGTTCATTTTACCGCTTCTTTCCCCAACCCTAAAGGGTGGAAGCTATTCTTTTAATTGTCATTCCGCACTTGATGCGGAATCTGTTTGTGCAATTCCGCACTCGATGCGGAATCTGCTTATACTTTCTCGGTTTTCATCTCATCAACACCGCAACACACATCCCAACCTTCCCTCAAGGGAAGTAGTTTTATTCCTTTTTTCAAGTTCGAGTTCGAGTTCAAATTCAAGTTCTTAAAACTGTATCCCAGCTTTAATACCTATACTTCTTGTTGAGGCATAAGACATATCTTCCACTCCATTAATAAATCCTTGTCCTTGCACAGCCAGCTGCTCTGGGTCAAAGTGCGGAATCTTACTAAAAGCAAACAGATTTCTACCTATCAACGAAACTCTCATTTGCGCTCCATCATCAAACAGTCCCAACGCCCCTTTATTCAGATCAAAACTATAACCTACGGAAAACTGACGCAATTTTAAATAACTCGCATCATACACATTATTCTCCTCGTGGTTGCGGTCGTAAAACTGGCGGTAATAACTCTCTGCACTAACTGCTGTAGTATTTTGAACATAAGTAGGGTTTGTTGAGCTTCCCGTATTGATCACACCGTTTGCAACGATCCCTCCATCGGGTCTGTTAGCTGTTTCTGCAAGCTGTCCACCTACTGCTCCTAAGGCTAGCGTTCTGGAAACGATAATCCCCCCTTGTCTCCAGTCCAATAAGAAAGAAGCATCCCAATTTTTATATGTAAATGAATTATTGAAACCCATGGTGAAATCGGCATTGTAGTTTCCTAATTTCCTCAATTCGGGATCGGCAATAAAACGTCCTTCTGGTGTAAGTACAAAATCTCCATTTTCATTTCGCAAATAACCAGTTCCATAAAGATCTCCTATTCGGCCACCTTCTTCTACTTGATGCCATACGGTTTGATTCTGACTGTCATAAACTCTGGAGTAAGCTAGTGTTAATCGTCCCTCTTCTTGGAGCAAGTCTTCTACTATGGCACGGTTACTAGCAAAGTTGACGGTTGCACTCCACTCAAAATCAGTTGTTCTTATAGGAATGGCATTGAAGACCACTTCAAAACCTTTGTTTCTTACCGCACCTGCATTGACAACTTGCTGACTAAAGCCTGAAGCTATGCCTATAGGCAAGGAAAGAATCTGATCCTTAGTTAAGGCGTTGTAATAGGTGAAATCTAGATTGAGGCGTTGTTTCAAAAACCTTATATCAAATCCCAATTCCACACTTGATGTAAGCTCTGGCCTTAAATTTTGATTAGGAATAAAGTCTTGATTGCTAAAAGTAGGTTGGGAGTTCACATTTGTTTGAGATATAAAAGTTCCTTGAGTTTGGTAAGGGTTGGTATCGTTTCCCACTTGTGCATAACTGGCTCTGATTTTCGCAAAGTCAATGGCACTGGGCAAATCCACTACATTGCTCAAAATAAAACTTGTAGAAACTGACGGATAGAAAAAAGAGGTGTTAGCGGCACTAAAAGGTGTCGCTAGTGCGCTGGACCAATCGTTACGAGCGGTTGCCTCTAGATAAAGGAAATTTTTATAACCTGCTTTTGCAAAGGCATAAAAGCTATTGATGCGTTTCTCACTTCTAAATCCAAAACTCTCTATAGGACTGGCCGCATTATTCAAAGAAAAAATACCAGGTTGCGCCAGACTGGTTGTTTGCACTTGTGTTGTGGACGCCGTTTGTGATAATCGATTACCTCCTACACTTGCATCAAAATTGATCACACCCAACTGCTTTTTATAGTTCAATAAGAAATCAGTATTGATCTCTCTATAAAACACATCGTGCTCTGCATAGGCTCCGCTTCTAAACCTATTGGTAGAAAAATTACGAATGAATCGGCGTTTTTCATTGCTGTAATCCATTCCTGTTCGTACCGTTGCCGTGAGCTCTGGCGTAAGCTTTCGCGAAAGCGAGACATTTCCAAACAATCGATCACGACCAAAACTATTGCGGTTTTCCTGCAGTATAAAATACGGGTTATCAAAAAAGGTGTAATTAAAAGAATACTGCTGCACGCCTTCCAACCCTGGCTGCCAGTAATTTCTCAAATTGTCAATATTTAAAGAACGCGGTCCCCAAGCGACCAGTGAATAATTTACATTTTCACTTCCATAACCATTTGATGGACGGTTTCCAGAAGCACTATTGACATAGTTGACACTAGCCCGGATTTTAGTTTTATCATTAGGTGTAAAATTCAATTTTGCAGCAACTGTCTGTCGATCCAGATCCACACCAGGAATGATGCTCTCACTGCGCAAATCGGTAAAGCTCAAACGGTAATTTCCATTTTCAAAACCATCTGTAATCGCTATATTATTAATCGCTGTATAACCCGTATTGTAAAAATTCTTAAGGTTATCAGGATTGCTGGTAAAAGGGGTTGCTGTAATGGGCAAACCGCTGTATACCGACGTATCTCCACCACGTACCGTCGATCCATCGGGTAAGGTCACCGGACTATCAAATTGGGGAATCAAAAGTCCTTGATCCAGTCGTGGACCCCAAGAATAGCTAATGTTATCGTTGACGCCGCCGCCTAGACCATCTACATATTCAAACTGACCGCTGTTTCCTTGACCGTATTCGTTTTGAAATTCTGGTAATTTAAAAGCACTGTCCACAAAGAAACTTGTGTTGTAGGAAATGCCCAATCCTTTGTTTTTACCTCCATTTTTAGTTTCTATAATGATGGCACCATTTGCTGCGCGAGTTCCATAAAGGGCCGCAGCGGCAGGACCTTTAAGAACAGAAACACTTTCAATATCGTCTTGATTCACTTCTCCTGCACCATTTCCAAAATCGACTTCTTGAAAACCAGCTGCTGCCTCATTAGAAAAGTTGAAAACAGTATTGTTATTTATAGGGGTCCCGTCTACAATAAACAGCGGATTGTTATTAGAAAAACTCGCTTCACCTCTTATGGTAATTTTTGAAGAAGCTCCCACACCTGTTGCCCCAGGAGTTACTGTAATTCCTGCAATTTTACCTTGTAAGTTATCGACCAGATTGACTGATTTTACTTCTTGAATTTGCTCAGAATCTAGCGTTTGAACTGCATATCCTAATTCTCGCTCGTTACGTTTGACCCCGAGTGCGGTAACAACTACAGTTTCTAGTTGATCTCCTTCTTCAAGAGTCAGGTTCATAATCACCTCATCTCCAACAGGAATTATTGCCGTTTGATACCCTATATAGGAACATACGAGTATGCCATCATTTGCAACTGTTAAGCTATAAAAACCATTAACATCTGTAGTAGTACCGTTTGAAGTACCACGCTCCGTGACATTTGCAAAAGCAATAGGATCGCCTGCAGTATCGCTAATTATTCCCGTAATAGAAATTTGAGCTGCTCCTATAAAACCACATAGAAGTAGCATGAATAGAGTAATTCCCTTCATGTAAAAGTTTAAAAAAATGATTGAAATGCCCGTAAAGGCTTTAGCTATAGATCAAGCTGCCAGTGGCGATCCTTTATTTAAAGGCGTTGAAAAAAGAATATAAGATAGGGGTTCTTTCAGGTGTTTATAATTGTTCCGCTTTCGCGAAAGCGCCATTAAAAGCATTCTTATGATGGCATCACGGGCATCTTTCCCTGTGAGAAAATCTTCCAGATCTTGCTCCGTATCTATATCAGCTAGAGCTTCTAAAACGAGTAGTCTTTGGTTTTGAGAAGCGATGTATTTGTGAAAAGCAACAGCCAAAGCTGACGATTGCCATGGCAATGCTTGGAAAGAGGTGTGGTCAAACAAATTTTTATGCAAACCAATCAAATACACCCCTCCATCAAGTGACTTTCCTTTTACAACTTTACCGGTTTCCAGTGCTGCTGCCGCATCTTGAATAAGGGAAATGGTCAACAAGGGGGTGTCATTACCCAGACAGATCACCGACTCATATCCTTTATCAAAAACCTCTTGTATAGAGTTAGCAAGTCGTTCTCCAAAATTTAAACCGTACTGCTCCTTTTCTGTAAAATGAAAATAATCGAGACCAGTAGATTCTACGGTTCGCATCACCTTTGAATTCAACACGTCCATTACGGCACTATTATGAGCCAGTTTTTTATGCAGTGCATCGGCCTTTGCTGTTTGTGCAAAGAGAAGAATGGCGGTATTTGAAACGTGTTTTTTGATAGTTATATATTAAGCAACAACTCCTTGACAACTGCTTCCTGCTCCAGCGGTACAGCCGTAACAGTGTTGCGAAATTTGAATGGTACGATCGTTTAATAAATCTTCGTTATAATCTTTAATGTGCTGGATCTTGTTATCTACTTTAAGGTCCAACATCTGATTGAAATCACAATCGTACAGCCAGCCGTCCCATGAAATAGAAATAGTATTTTTACACATGACGTTTTCTACTGCTGCTGGATTATAAGCTTCTACGAGAGCATGCATATAATCTTCATAATTCTCACTTGCCACTAGGTAATCTAAGAAACGTGCGATCGGCAGATTGGTAATTGCAAAAAGGCTGTGAAATTGGATATCAAAATCGGCTAACAAGGCCGTTTTCATTTCCTTTTCCATGCTTGCTTGATCCCCTGGTAAATAAGCACCATTAGGATTGTAAACTAAGTCGAGCTTTAAATCACTGCCTGGCATTCCATAGCCGCGTTCATTGAGTTCTTGTAATGCTTTTATGGACTTATCAAAAACACCATCGCCACGTTGTTTGTCTGTTTTTCCTTTTGTCCAATGCGGCATGGAAGACACCACGTGAATGTTATGCTTTTTAAAGAAATCTGGTAAGTCGTGGTATTTAGGGTTTGCTCTTATAATCGTTAAATTAGAACGAACGATAAAATCTTTGATTCCTGCCTCTGACGCTTGTTCAACAAACCATCTGAAATCTGGATTCATCTCTGGAGCTCCTCCAGTAAGATCTAAGGTATGGGCTCCTGTGGTATTTACAACGTCTAAAATCAACCTCATCGTGTCTCTAGTCATGATCTCTTGACGATCTGGACCTGCATCCACATGGCAATGAGCACAAACTTGATTACACATATAACCCACATTTACCTGAAGAATTTCTAATGTATTAGGTCGTAAAGGCAACTGGCCTATTTCTTTGATTTTTTTTGCAAAATACGGCAACTCTCCGTTTGAAAATGGCTCACCATTAAGGACCTCCATTTGCTTATTGATGTTTGCTAAATCGCTTTCTCTCTTTTTTAAAGAGGTTTTGGTATTTACAGCCATGAATTATGGTGTCTTTTATTTAATTATTATGGTACTCGTTTTATTATGGTTTTACATAAGTAGTCAGAATTTATTACAAAACTGTCATTATTCCATTTTTCCCGCAATTGTAAAGGGAACATATATAGGATTATGGGAAAAATTTATAAGTCGACAGGTGATTTTGAATGGAAACAAGGTCATTCTGTAACTCAAGTTCCAGATCCCAGATAAATCAATAGCTGGATTTTCTGAGATAGCAACTTCTAGAGTTTTGCAAAGCGAAAATAATTTCTCAACAGACTTAGATCCCGGTGAGTCTGCTTTCGCAGATTTTCGGGATAAGCGATACGTAAATCTTGGCTATCGCAGGGTTAACGTCCTGCTTACATCTCCAGTTTGTTGACTTTATTCATCATTTGCACCCCGTGAACCAAAGTAGACCCTCCTTTAATAGCTCCAGCTACATGAACGGCTTCCATCATCTCTTCTTTAGTAATACCTCTTTTTAATGCATCGCTGGTATAGGCATCTATGCAATAAGGACAATGTACCGCATGAGAAACCGCCAGTGCCATGAGTGACTTTTCTCTTGCGCTTAATGCACCTTCCTCAAACACCTTCCCATAATAGTCAAAGAACTTAGTTCCTAACTCTTCACTCCACTCTGTGATTTTACCAAATTTTTTAAGGTCTTTAGGATCGTAATAGGTCTTTTCCATGTTGTTTTATTTAGAAAATCGAAAGTAATACTTCTCTATCGGAATTATTAATCTAACAGGTTCATTTGAAAAGAAATTTTCTATAGATGTTATGTAGATGCGACCCTACCTCAACCAAAAAAAGCCCTCCAGACGGAGGGCTTTTTACTCTTAAGATATAGAATTTTTACTTTTCTAAAGTAAAAATACGATAGCCATAAGGAGGAAGATCAAGGCTGGTCCCTTCTGTAAAATCGACAGAACCACCTCTTAACGCATCTGTGATCTTTCCTTTTAATCCTTGAACTGCAGTCGATAGTCTTTCGTTCGAAAGGTTAGCCACATAGAAAATTGTCGCTCCATCCTTTTCTCTTTTAATAGCATATACACTACTGTCATCGCTGGTTTTTAGTCTTTTGTAACTGGCAGCATCTTTACCACCATTTAAAGCAGGGTTATTGACTTTAAGAGCTCCTAGTTTTTTCATGAGTTCCCAAGTCTTTCCTTTGGTTTTAGGAATGGTATCTTTTTCAAAAAACTTTAAGCGATAATCCATGTCGTATTCCTGACCAGAATAAATCAATGGCATACCTGGAATCATATAGGATAAGGCTAACATGGTTTCTGCCGTTGCCCCCATTCTTTCTTTTACAGATCCATTCCACGAGTTTTCATCATGGTTGGTAATGAAATTCATAAGAATATCATCTTTTTCATAGTTTTTAGAATTGCGATCCATATAAGCATCCCATTTTTCAACAGAAGTTTTCCCTTGAGCCAACTCATTCATGATGTGATGACCTTCCCAGTTGTAACCCATATCAAATGCTTGGGTAAAAAGATCTTTCTTCTCACTTTCTGCCAACATAAATAGTGGCTTTTGATCTTGTAATTGTGCCGTAGCATAGTGCCAAAATTCTATAGGCACTTCATGAGCTACATCGCATCTAAAACCATCCACATTGTATTCTGTAACCCAAAAAGACATCGCATAGGTCATGGCATCCCATAAATCGCGATTTTCGTAATTAAGATCGGCAGTATCGGTCCAGTCGGTTCCAGCTGGATGCATCATCTCGCCATTTCCATCTTTGGTATAGAAGTCAGGAGATTCCTTAATCCATGTATGATCCCATCCGGTGTGATTAGCAACCCAATCCAAGATCACATACATACCATTTTCATGAGCTGTTTCTACTAATCTTGTAAGATCTGCTGAAGTTCCTAAGTCTGGATTTATCTTCTTATAGTCTGCAACAGCATAGTAACTGCCTAAATATTTTTCTCTCTTTTTAAGATCCTTGATATCTTCAACGAGCAGATCCCCTTCTGCCTTTCTATTCTTTTCTGAAATAGGAAAAACAGGCATCAACCAGATAACCTTTACTCCTAGTTCTTTAAGCTGAGGAATATCTTTAGTAAACTCATTAAAAGTTCCTTCTGGAGAATACTGCCTGATGTTTGCCTCATAAATAATAGCGTTTTCGAGATCTTGGTCTTGAATAGGACTGTATTCTTTTGTAATTGCTACTTCAACTACTTCCTTTTCTTCATTTTTACAAGCAAAAACAGCTGTTAAAGCAAGTAATCCTAAAATGTATTTTTTCATTCTTCTATTTTTTTGTTTGGTCTATAGTTGTTTCTCCTCTAAAAGTCAGATTCAAATGTACTCGTTAATTAATTTGGCGTGTTGCTTTTTTACTTTTGATCTGTAAAATCATAAAGTTACCAGGTTTTATCTGGAGATTTTTATCTGTTTCTATGGCGTTTATTGCGGTTCCGCTTTCGCGAAAGCGTGCATCATTTCCAGCTATATTCATACTAATAGCATTTTCATTAAAGAAAATGGTCGTTTCTTCTCCAAAATAGCTGCGTTTGATCACCAACAACCCGTTATTCTCTGCCATCACTTGTGTAGTTCCATAAAGTAAAGACATAGAATTACGTCTTAATTGCACCAACTCTTGCACCAGTTGTCGCAGGTTCTTCTCCCGGTCTGAAAGTCCATTAAACTTCATCATCTTGCGATTATCAGGGTCGTTTGCCCCTATGGATCCATACTCATCGCCATAATAAATAACCGGCACTCCAGGCATGGTCATATTAAAAGCTTGCAACATTCCCAATCGATCAAAAGCGGTAGAATCGCTCATCACTATTTTACGAGTCCATCCCGCTTTTTTAGCATCTTCATCAAACTTTACATCACCACTCGCATAGCTTATAAACCTCGCTCGGTCTTGATTTCCAGAAATATTCCCCATTAAATGATGGTGGCCGTAATATTCCAATCCTTTTTGAAGCGTCTCCGTAAGATTTGCATAGTTTCCATCTTTTGTAGCAAAAGCACTCACTGCAGCATCGTACTGATTGAAGTCAAATTGGGCATCCAGCATTCCTGTGCTTACATAGCCTCTTATCAAATCGTAAGAGCCGTAGGTTTCCCCTATTTGATAAATAGGCCGGTCGGTATTGTTACGTATTTTTTGAGTAAGTGTTCTCCAATAAGTTTCAGGAACATGTTTGGTCGCATCATGACGGAAACCGTCTAATTTATATTGGGTTACCCAAAATAAAGCGGAGTCGGTCATTTTTTCTACGACTTCTGGTTGGGAGAAGTCTAGGGTAGGCATAAACGTGTCAAACCAAGTCGTCAATCGATGGTCATCCCAGCGCTCTGTGTTTAAGCTTCCGTCTTCTAGATATAAATTAGTCGCCCATTCTGGATGTTCTTTATATAAAGGATGTTCTTCATGCACATGATTTGCCACATAATCTAAAATGACATTCATATCGCGTTTGTGCGCTTCTTCAATGATTTCTTTCAGGAGTTGTTCATCACCAAACCTGTAATCAATCTTGGTATTAGAAATAGGCCAGTAGCCGTGATAACCGCTAAACTTTGTGCGTGGCTCTGGCCACAATCCATATGCGCCTTCTGGATTTTGAGTAATAGGGGATAACCAAACCGTATTGATTCCCAGGTCCTCAAAATAACCATCTTTGATCTTTGCCAAAACACCAGCTAGATCACCACCCATATAGTTGGCTTTAGGCAAAATCTCTGGATCTGGCACTGGCTTAGTATTGGATTTATCTGCGTCTAGGAAACGATCTACCATCATAAAATAAAGTACTTGCGTATGGAAATCATTACGGGCTAATTGAGTAGGGTCTTCTACTACTTGTGCATTTTGAACTGGAATCAATAAGTCGTTAGTACGTCCATTGGCATCGCTAGCATAAACCCGTACCAGTTGTGTTTTTGAAATGCGCTTGGAGAAATCTTTTTTAGGCAAGTGGACCGTATAATTGTTTTCGTTAGTAGTCTTCACCGCTTCTATAAGCTGGTTTTCATAAAGAACAACTACCTGATCTAGTGCTCCAGAAGCTTGAAAAGTAAAAGCTTGATCTAAGATTTCTCCATAGAAAAGTTGAGCAGGATCTGTCAGGCGACTATTGTCCAACAACCTATTAAAACCACCCATTCCATTGCTAATGACACCAGGTTCATTTCCTGTTAGCGTTTCTTCTTTTCCATCTTCTAAGAAAAGATATTGGAACTTGCCTTGTGGCACAGTCGCTTTGTAAACCAATTGTTCTCCGTTATCCTGCAATTCTTTACTAGCCCAATTGGTAAACGCTCCTTTTATACTGACGTTCTTAAAATTCCCATCATATGGGATTTCAATAATCCTACTGTTGCTTTTAAAAACGGGAATATCGTTCCTGATCCCTTCTGTCCATAAAGTGATATAGGAAAGAAACGGGGCGTTTTCTTGCATTTCAAAAGTATAAAGGCTGTCCATAGGCATGGACTCCCGCTCTGTAATTCCGTTACCTCCACTGACACTATCTGCCTTTCTTGTTCCTAAATAATCGGCGTATAGAACAGCGGTGTTTCCTTGAGAAGATTCATATATAGGAGTTGTCATCACCTCGATTACACTAGCTCTATTATCGAGTGTATTTTCTTCTTTTGTACCGCAACTTAGGATAAGCAAAGCTGTACATAGGACAATTAGTTTTTTCATTTAATTATTCATTTCTTAGTTGTATTATTTCTAAAAGCTATAATCTACGACCATGCTTGTTTTACCGGCAACTTTTAAATCACCAGTCAATTGCACTTTTTTATCAGTCAAGATATTGGTTCCTTCTTTTGCGGTATAAATCCCTTCTTGGAATCTAGAAAGGTCTAAAGTTACTTCTTCTGGATTATTATTGATGATCACCATCACGCTATCTACCCCATTTTCTCTAAAGTAAACATAACAATTGTTTTCAGGCACGTATTGAAGGACCTTTCCATTGTGAATCACTTCTTTATTTTTTCGGTAATTCAAGAGTTTCTTAGTAAATTCTTGAAAGGCTTTTTGCTCTAGAGTTGGATTTTTAAAAGCATTCACCTCATCACCTTTCCATCCACCAGGAAAATCTCTTCTTATGTCACCGTCGCCATCCGTATCTCGGTTACCACCCATTCCTATCTCATCACCATAATACAATTGTGGAATTCCTCTAGTGGTTAACACTAAAGTCATAGCCAGTTTGTATTTGGCTATGTCACCATTGTATAATCCGTTACCGTTGATACGATTGGTGTCATGGTTTCCTGCAAAAACTAAAATATTATCAATATCTGGATATAAGAAATCATTGACAAAATTCTCATAGACTTTTATCATTCCTTTATCCCATTGCTGATCATTTTCATCGAACGCACTTATGATCGCATCGTGTAAAGTAAAATCCATCACACTAGGGAGGTGTGTATTGTAATCCTGAATGGCGGCTATTTTAGAATCTTTTTGCCAGTAGGCAATTTGCGCTTGATCGTGTAACCAGGTCTCCCCTACTATATTAAAATTAGGGTACTCCTCCATGATAGCTTTGGTCCATTTTGCAATGCCTTCCTTCTCGTTATAGGAATAGGTATCTACTCGCAATCCATCCAATCCCGCATATTCTATCCACCAAATCGTATTTTGAATCAAATAATTCAATACCACAGGTTCACTTTGATTGATATCTGGCATGCTGCTTACAAACCAGCCTTTCTCTGCATAAATAGCATCTCTTTTACTGACATGAGGATCCATTTGTGTGGTCTGTCTGTAAGAGGAGTTGGCATAGCCTGCAACAGGAAAATCCTTTCCCTTATTATCGTCAAATTGATGTATCCAATTTGGCATAGGTAAATCTTGCATCATCCAGTGGGTAGCACCCCAATGGTTGGTCACATAATCCATGATCAATTTCATGTCTCTTTTATGCAGTTCGTCACCCAGTTGTTTATAATCGGCGTTAGTACCATATCGTGGATCGATGCGATACAAGTCACTTTGTGCATAGGTATGGTAGGAATAACGCTCGTCATTATCTTCTAATAAAGGCGTATTCCAGATGGCCGTTGCTCCCAAATCATCTATATAATCCAGATGATCTATAATCCCTTGAATATCGCCTCCATGACGCCCACCTTTAAGGTCTCTGTTTGCTTTTTCTGCCATTCCATCTACGCTATCATTAGAAGGGTCCCCGTTTGCAAATCGGTCGGGCATGATTAAATATATCGCATCGCTAGAATCAAATCCTTTTCTTGAGCTGCTTTCTGGCTCCCGTTCCAGAATATCGTAAGCAATGGAAATCACATCGCCTTCTTCACAGTCGCCATTACATAGTTCGATCTGATAGGTATGAGGCTCCAGGGTCATATCAAAAGTTACCATTAGATAATTCGGATTCTCAGTTTTTCTTATGTTGAGAATAATAAAGTCACTGCGTACGACGTCATATTTTGAGATATTTTCCCCATGAAACAGGACTTCTACTTCGTTGTGCTCCATTCCGCTCCACCAGAATCTAGGTTCTATGTGTTCTAGAGGTCCTTCTAGCTCGGTAATTTGTGCTGTTACCGCTTTCGCGAAAGCGAAATAAAAAACAACACTTAAAAGAAAAATCAGCTTATTCATCGTTTAGGCATTTATAAATTGTGGCTCCAAAGTGATGTGTTCACCGTTGAGAATGATATCCTGAGGCTGCTTTCCTTCTAGACTTACTTTAGTTCCAGAGGTGGTTACCTGCACTTCTATAATCTGATGTCTAAAGTTGATTTTAAAACTGAAACCAGTCCATTGTTGGGGAAGTTTGGTCGTAAAACTAGGTTTGTCATCAATAATTTGAAGACCTCCAAAACCTTCTACAATACTCATCCATGTTCCCGCCATACTGGTAATATGACAACCTTCTTCCACTTCTTTATTATAGTCATCAAGATCGAGACGAGAGGTTCTTAAATAGAACTCATAAGCCTGATCCATACGGTCTAACTTTGCTGCTTGTATACTGTGAACACAAGGAGAAAGCGAACTTTCATGAACGGTTAAAGGTTCATAAAAGTCAAAGTGCTTGGACAGTTGTTCTTTGGTAAAATGGTCTTCAAAGAAGTAAAAGCATTGCAGCACATCAGCTTGTTTGATGTAACAACTTCTCAAAATACGATCCCAAGACCATTTCTGGTTGATAGGTCTGTGTTCTTTAGAAAGCTCGTTTACAGGAATGATTTCTTTATCTAAAAAGCCGTCTTGTTGCAAGTAGACTCCTAACTCTTCATCAAAAGGCATGTACATATTTTCTGCCACATCCATCCATGAGGAGATCTCGCGATCTGTCAGTTGGGTTTTGGCCATGATGCGATCGTAATCAGATGGGTAGGTCTCTTTTACTTTATGAATATTTTCTACGGCATACTCCATACACCATTTTGCTAAGTAATTGGTATACCAGTTGTTGTTGACATTGTTCTCATACTCATTAGGTCCAGTAACGCCTAGAATCATGTACTTCTTAGCTGGCTGTGAATAAGTCGCCCGTTGGTGCCAGAATTTTGCGATAGCAATCATTACCTCCAATCCCATTTCTGGAACATAACTATAATCTCCTGTATATCTAATGTAATTGTAAATAGCAAAAACCATCGCCCCGTTGCGGTGTATTTCTTCAAAGGTAATTTCCCACTCATTGTGAGATTCTTCCCCATTCATAGTAACCATTGGATATAGAGCAGCTCCAGAAGAAAACCCTAATTTCTTAGCATTTTCAACGGCCTTGTCTAGCTGCTCATATCTATATCTCAATAAATTACGTGCTACCTGTTGATCTTTGGTAGCCATGTAGAAAGGGATACAATAAGCCTCTGTATCCCAATAGGTAGAACCTCCATATTTCTCTCCAGTAAATCCTTTAGGACCTATGTTAAGACGAGAATCCTTACCTGAATAAGTTTGATTCAGTTGGAAGATATTAAAACGAATCCCTTGCTGTGCTTTGAGATCACCGTCTATACTTATATCTGCCATGGCCCAAATTTGCGCCCATGAATCTGCCTGCAATTTAAGCAAACTTTCATAACCTAATGCAGTCGCTTTATGTAAAACAGCTTTTGCAGCAGTAAACAATTCTAAATGTTCATGATTTATACTAGAAACATAACCGGCATACTTGATAAGGGTGACGCTTTCGCCTGGAGCTATATGGCAACCAACTTTATGTCTGATCACGGCATCATTCTGATCAAAATGCTCAGCATATTGCACGTGCTCACCATTTTTAATCAACTCCGATTGCATATAAGTTGCTACATAGAAGTTGGTTTTATTCGTTCGGCTGCGTACCAGCCCTTGATGGTCCTCAGAAACCAGTTTTTCTACTTCCCAAAACTTATCATCCCAGTTGGTATCTTCATTAGTAATTCCTGCATCGATATACGGCTGAAAAGAAATTCTTAAATCTCCTTTTACAGCTGTGACTTCGTAGTTCATTACTGCAAGCTCATCTATTTCTAGACTCATAAACCTGCGCGCAACGACTTTAATCGCTTTATCATCTGAAAAATGAGCTACAAAAGAACGCTCGTACCAGCCTTCTTTCATATTCAGCTCGCGACGGTAATCGCTCACTTCTTGAACGGTCGCAAGATCCAACTCTTCTCCATCTACAAAAACATCTATTCCTATAAAGTTAGGTGCGTTTAACACTTTTGCAAAGTATTCTGGATACCCATTTTTCCACCATCCCACTCTGGTTTTATCTGGATAATAAACGCCTGCTACGTAACTTCCTTGAAAGCTATCTCCTGAATATTTTTCTTCAAAATTTGCTCGTTGCCCCATAGCACCGTTACCGATGGAAAAAAGGCTTTCGCTAGATTCTACTTGAGAAGGCTTCCACCCTTCTTCGATGATAGACCACGCGTTTGGTATGATATATTCTTGATTCATTTCTTATAACTTAGTAATGTGTTGATATAATCCTGAGGCATATCTGTAAAGTGAGTAAAAATCTCATCTGCCTCATGCAATATGTTTTCTTCTCCCAATCCTATGGAGATCATTCCAGCTCTATTTGCAGCTTGCACTCCTGCGACACTGTCTTCAAAAACGATACTTTCTTGAGCTGTATAATTTAATTGCTGGCAAGCCTTAAGGAATACTTCTGGATCTGGTTTTGCTTTAGTAACGTCCGTTCCATCTACAATAACTTCAAAGAGGTCTCGTATTCCTAGCTTTTGTAAAATAGGTCGCGCATTTTTACTTGCACTTCCTAAAGCAATAGGTTGCTCTTGCTTTTTTAAATTTAAAAGGAAGTCATGCACACCGGGCATGATGTCTTTTGTGCTTAGGCTTTTTATAAGATCCAGATACTCTTCGTTCTTTTGATCCATTTTTTGTTGAAAAACTTCTGGAGAGATTTCTTTATTTCCCCATTCTAAGATTTTCTTGAGTGAATTCACCCTAGAAACTCCTTTGAGTTGTTCGTTTTCTTCTTCTGTGAAATTGATACCTAAAGACGCCGCTAATCGCTGCCAAGCTATAAAATGGAACTTTGCTGTATCCACGATAACGCCATCTAAATCAAATATGAATGCTTTTTTAACCATTTATTCGTTTGTAATAGCAGGCTGATAAGTAATCGCCTTTTTATTTGTAATTAGTAGATTAGAGAATGCGGCAATAATCAAGAATAATCCAGCAATAGTCATCGCGTGAATGGATTCTTCTCCAATTATATTGTGCAATAAAACGACCCCTCCTATAGCGGCTATAATTTGTGGAATGACAATAAACATATTGAAAACCCCCATCATTAATCCCATTTTAGAGGATTCTACAGAGCTGGAAAGCATCGCGTAAGGCATGGACAAAATACTCCCCCAAGCAATACCGATGAGCCCAAATGATATGTAGAGGTTATCTGGTGCCCCCGGACTGTGAAACATGTACAAGAAACCGAGGGCCCCTGCGAGCAAACTTCCCATGTGAATGTATTTTCTATTGATGGACTTGTAAGCCGTATAGAAAGTAAGAAGTAATGCAAAAATCATGGAGGTTAATCCGTAGATACCCATTTTAGAACCCACATCATCACTAGCTTCATTGTAAGCTTTATCTAAGTTTTTGTATGTTGCTTTTGAGGTTTCACTTAAAAACACTATTTCATTTTCTAGAGACCTAACCGCTTCTTCTTCCCCATCCTCATTAGTTGTCAATTGAGCAAACTCCATAACGTCTGGTTTAGAGGCGTTATATACATGGCTGGTAAGTGCTGGATTTGCGAGTGTCCACATCGCAAAAAATGCAAACCAAGAGAAGAATTGTACCACTCCTAATTTTTTCATTATTAAAGGCATTAAAGCATAGGTCGCTAAAATGGTAGCTAGCATTCCTTTTTTCTCTTCTGGCTTCCCGGCATCGTCAAATGCAGCCATTTCTTCAGGAGTATATTCTTTTGTGGTTAATATGGTTACGAGAATGGAGGTGATAAAAACAAAAGCACCCACCCCAAAAGCTACTTTAACAGAATCTGGAACAACTCCAGGAGCAGCTTCATTTGAAATTTCTAATGTATTGTTGACCCATTTAGGTAAGTTACTGGCTACCCATGTCCCTATACCTATAATTAAGGTTTGTACAACAAATCCGTAACTGCGTTGTGATTCTGGTAACTTATCTGCAACAAGCGCTCTAAAGGGCTCCATAGAGATATTAATAGAGGCATCTAACACGAGTAGTAAGCCTGCAGCCATCCATACTTCTGAAGAATAAGGCATAAATAGCAAGGCGATAGAACTCAAAATAGCCCCTATAAGAAAGAAAGGACGACGACGTCCTAATCTTTTGTGCCAAGTATTGTCACTGAGATAACCTATAATGGGTTGTACAATAAGACCCGCAAGAGGCGCTGCGATCCATAATAATGGAATTTCAGACTCCTCTGCTCCTAATGTTTCAAAAATACGTGACATGGTAGAGCCTTGAAGGGCAAAACCAAACTGAATACCGAGAAATCCGAAACTCATGTTCCAAATATCCCAGAAACCTAACTTAGGTTTTTGCATATCGTTATTGATTTAATGACGATAAGCCTTATGACTTATCAAAACTTATGGTGTGTGTGAAGAAGATAAGTTTTGATTGATCAAATTGATGGAAACAGTAAAAGTTCCAACCAATTTCTCGCTAAAGATATAACTTTAATCGGAAGTGTAAAATTATTAGTTTATGGTGTAGATTCTCTCTCTATTAGGGTAGTTTTTACGATAACGGTTTCGTAAGTTTCATTATCGTGATCTTTGGACTCCAACTTTTCAATGAGTTTTGCAGCAGCGATCCCTCCCATTTCTTCGCCTTTTTGTCCTATAGTGGTTAAGGTAGGGCTTGCAAATTTAGAAAGCATTCCATCTGTAAACGCAACAATAGCAACATCTTCTGGTATTTTCTTACCTGCCTTTTGCAAGGCTTTACTCGCTATAACGGCAAACAATTCGTTCACTGCTACTACCGCATCAAAATTGTTGTTGACTACAAAGTTTTCGATATCGCTTTCACAATTGTCAATGTCTTCTATTTTGAGAAATTGGCGGTCTTCTACTTCAAAACCCCGTTGTTGCAATGCTTGTTTAAAGCCTTGAGAGCGCAATCTACCCACGCTTACATAGTCTACGGTACTGATAATTCCCAGTTTGTTTTTACCTTTTCTCAACAAGAACTCTGTCGCTTCATGACCTGCAGCAACATCATCAATAATCACTTTATCGCAAGGTATGTCGTTAGCTACACGATCAAACATAACTATAGGCATTCCTTGATTAGTCACCTCTCTTAAATGGTGAAAGTCTTGTTTCTCCATGGTTTCTTTTGAAAGACTCATAATAAAGCCGTCTATACTCCCATTTGCTAGCATTTCCATATTGACGACTTCTTTATCAAAACTCTCTCCAGACAAGGTGATGATCACCTGATAACCATTTTCATTTGCTACTCGTTCCACTCCGGAAATAACTGTCGCAAAAAAATGGTGAACTATTTCGGGAATGATAACTCCTATCTTTTTTGTCTTCTGATTCTTAAGACTCAGCGCAATACTATTAGGCTTGTAATTGAACTCCTTTGCGTATTCTTTGATCTTGTCCCGAGTCTCTACACTTATTTCATGTGAATCTCTCAATGCCTTAGAAACGGTTGATATAGAGACTTTTAAATCTTGTGCTATTTTCTTAAGCGTAATCTTTTGAGCCATTATAACTTAGGTTATGAATATTTGTATGTTTCGCTTTCGCGAAAGTGAAGGTAATATAAAATAATACTACCATTTACCGAAAACGTTTTCGTAGAATGTAATAAGAAAAAGGTTTTGTTAACATTTACTTTACATAATTTAGCTGCCGTGTGAGAAGAAGATGATACTAACAACTAATTAAATCAAAGAAATGAATCAAAAATCAAAAGCAGTTTTACTGTTATTTTTACTACCGTTTTTTGCATTTGCTCAAAGTGTAATTACTGGAACAGTATTAGAATCTAATGGCCTACCAGCTTTAGGTGCTACTGTATCGGTAAAAGGAACATCTAACGGTACATCAACAGATTTTGATGGGAAATACAAGTTAAATAATGTTCCGAATGATGCCGTCATCGTATTCTCTTTTATAGGTTATACCACTCAGGAAATTCCTTTTACTGGACAGACCTTGATCAATATTACTTTAGAAGAAAACCCTTCTGAGTTAGATGCGATCGTTCTAATAGGATATGGTAGTATTAAAAAGGCAAATGTAACCTCAGCGCAAACGACTGTTGATGAAGAAGAATTTAACAAAGGAGCCATTGTATCTCCTGGCCAACTACTAGCTGGTAAAGTGGCAGGTGTGCAAGTTACTGCTGCTTCTGGTCGTCCAGGCGACGGGCCGGTCATTAGAGTACGTCCTGGGTCTACTTTAAGTGGAAATGCAGATGCTCTTTATGTAGTAGATGGGGTGCCATTAGATCAACGTAATGCAAGTCTTAATTCTATCAACCCAGCAGACATTGAGTCGTTCACTATTCTTAAAGATGCGAGTGCTACAGCTATATATGGTAACAGAGCTTCTAATGGTGTTGTTTTGATCACCACCAAAAAAGCAAAGTTAAATAGCGACCTTAAATTGGAATACGATGTCCAATTTGCAGTCAACCAGGTTCAAAACTATGCTGATGTGTTAAGTGCAGAAGAGTTTAGACAACTCATAACAGATCAAGGTAGAGATCCTTCTGTATTAGGAACTGCCAACACCGACTGGCAAAACGAAATTTACCAAAATGGTACGAGAGTCATACATAACTTAACCGCAGAGAAAGGTTATGAGACTACCTCTATACGTGCCTCACTTGGTTACACTAACGAACATGGTACTTTATTGAGATCAGGTTATGAAAGAGCTACCTTAGGACTTAATGTAAGACAGAATTTCTTAAAAGGTGATTTAAGATTCACCTTTACCTCTCAAATGGCCCAAGAGGAAATCAGAAATGCTGATGCTGGTGCCATAGGAGCTGCTGTAGTTTTTGATCCAACACAACCTATTTTCAATAACAGTGGCGCTTATGGAGGTTATTTTGAATACACCAACACTACAGGGCCTGAACCTAATGCCCCTCGCAATCCATTAGGACTATTGAACAGCTTAGATTCCCAATTGGATAATTCACAAGCCAGATTAAATCTTAATGCTGCTTACAACATCAGACAAGTTCCAGGTTTGAAGTTTACTGGTAATGCAGGTATCGATTACAACGAATTTGATAGTTACTCGATTAGAGATTTTAACTCTGGAGCTGGAGCTCGTGGAAATAACAGAAGTTTTAGTGAAGGCTTTAGAAGAAACCAATTGTTAGATGGTCGCTTTGATTATAAGCGAACTTTAGGGGCTCTAGATACTGATATGGAGCTAACATTAGGTGGAAGTTACCAAGATTTCATGCGCCAAACAGGAGGTCGTTCTTCTGTAAACGGTGGATTACAAGACAATCCATTAGCTGTAGATGAATCTACTCTAATAACTGCCTTTGCAAGAGCTTCCTTTGATATTAAGGATTTAGTTATTCTATCAGCTAGTGCTTCCCGTAATGGTAGTTCTCGTTTTTCTGAAGAAAACAGATGGGCTAACTTCTACGGTATTAGCGGAGCCTTAAAATTAACTAATACTAATTTTGTTCAGAACAGTGGCTTCTTATCTCAACTTAAAATCCGTGGAGGTTTTGGTCAGACAGGACAGCAAAATATCGCTGCATCGTTCCCGTTCATCAGAGTATTCACACCGGGACAACCTCAAGCAGCTGTGCAATTTGGAGATCAATTTGTCACTACCATACGTCCAGAAGGAATTACTGACCCTAAATGGGAAACTACTGATCAGTGGAATGCAGGTATCGACTTAGGTTTCTTTGACGATCGTATTACTGGTAGCGTAGATGGTTTTTATAGAGAAACCTTTGATGTTCTACAATACGCTCCGCTTCCAGCAGGTGGATTAGAAAATTTTGGTTTCATAAACGCAGGAGAAACTAAAAGTAGAGGTATAGAGTCCAGTATTTCTATAAAAATGATTCAGTCAGAAAACATCAACTGGACCCTATCTGCAAATGCAACAGTACAAGAAATAGAAATCACTGATCTTGCTGGGGCTGATAATACTCCTGTACCAATAGGAGGAATTTCTGGTGGTGTAGGAAATACGATTCAAGAATGGGCTGTGGGATTTGACCCAACTACCTTCAGTGTGTTCCGTCAAGTATACGATCAAGATGGAAATCCGTTAGATGGTGTCTTTGTAGACACCAATGGTGATAATATCATCAACGATGCCGACCGAGTTCGGTATAAAAAAGCAAATCACGATCTGTATTTTGGGTTCACTTCCAACTTCAATTATAAAAATCTAGATTTAAGTTTTACCTTTAGAGGTGCCGCCGGTGGATACAACTACAATAACGTGGCTTCTAACGCAGCTAACTACGGTAGTATTTTTCCAACCAATACACAGAATCCAATTTATATCAATGCGCCTGTAGATGTTTTAGATACTAACTTCTCTCAACAGAGGTTATTTTCTGACTATTACATTCAGAAAGCCGATTTTATCAAACTGGATAACATCTCCTTAGGTTATAATTTTCCAGGTGAAAAAGTAGATATAAGAGCATCTGTTACAGGAACCAACCTTATAACTATTACAGATTACGACGGGGTGGACCCTGAAGTATTCGGTGGTGTAGACAACAATCTTTTCCCTCGTAACCGAGGACTAATCTTTGGATTAGGGTTTAAATTTTAAAAAGCAAAACTATGAAAATATACAAATCAATTATCTTTTTGTTTCTTGGGATGCTTGTTTTTACTGCGTGTGATGATGCACTTACAGTAGAGCCAAGGGATAACCGGGTTACTGAAGCAGAGTTATTTCAAGATCCTGCCACTTATCGTGGTATCATTGCCAAAGCTTATGCCGGTCTTGCCGTAGGTGGACAAGCTGGTGGTGATGGTGATGCAGACATTTCTGGAATCGATGGTGGTTTCTCGAACTACCTAAGGTTATACTGGAACATGCAAGAACTGACTACAGACGAGGCGATTATCGCTTGGAATGATGGTACCATCAAAGACCTACACGGTCATGTATGGACGGATGGTAATGAATTCATCAATGCCATGTTCTCAAGAGTGAATTATCAAATAGCTGTTTGTAATGAATTCTTAGCGCTAAGTACAGATGCAAAACTAAATGAATACAATATCCCAGCAGATATCAGAGCAGATGTTGCAAAGTATCGCGCTGAAGCAAGATTTCTAAGAGCTTATTCCTACTATCACGGAATGGATCTTTTTGGAAAGATGCCTTTTAGAGATGTCAACTACGATCCAGCCGTTTTACCAGAGGTAAAAAATCGCGCTGAGTTATTTCAATTTATAGAATTAGAATTGCTAGCCATTGAAGATGATATGGTAGCCGCTCGTATGAATGAATATGGACGAGCAGACAAAGCGGCGCTATGGATGCTTTTATCAAAAATCTATCTGAATGCTGAAGTCTACACAGGAACCGAAAGAAACACAGACGCAATTACACAGTTGAATAAAGTGATTTCAGCGGGGTACACGGTGCCTACAGTACCTTATGCTTACAGTTTTCAAGCAGATAACGATCGCAATGGTGCAGAGAGCGAATTTATTTGGACCATTAATTTTGATGGTTTAAATACACAAACTTACGGTGGTACTACTTATTTAACTCACGCACCAGTAGGTGGAAACATGGACCCAACAGAATTCGGCATCAACGGTGGTTGGGGTGGTATTAGAACTACACCAGAATTTGTAGAATTATTCCCAGGAGAAGAAAACTCTGCTGATACCAGAGAGACGTTCTTTACCGATGATCAAACAAAAGAAATTGCAGACGTAGGACAATTTAAAGATGGCTTTGCCATACAGAAATTTAAAAACGTCAACGTAGATGGATCTGCTGGTCTGGATCAAGCAGGTAATTTTGTAGATATTGACTTCCCTGTCTTTCGTTTATCTGATGCTTACTTAATGTATGCTGAAGCTGTCTTAAGAGGTGGCTCTGGTGGAGACCTCAACACTGCTAGAGACTATATCAACATCATACGTGAAAGAGCTTATGGAAACACGAGTGGTAACCTAACTACTGGACAAATAGACTTAGGCTTCCTACTAGATGAAAGAGCCCGTGAATTGCACTGGGAAACACATAGACGTCAAGATTTAGTGCGTTTCGGACAGTTCACTACTTCTAAAGTATGGGCTTGGAAAGGAAATGTACAAAATGGTACCACAACAGCTGCTTACAGAAATGTCTTACCTATTCCGGCACAAGAATTAAATCAAAATCCTAATCTACAACCACAAAACACTGGTTACTAATCTTATAAATCAAATACAAATGAAAAAGTTTTCAATATTAATGCTTTCGTTTTTAGCTATCGCAGCAGTTATCTCTTGTGATGATACCGATAGCGAAGAGTTTTCGTTAGACACGAACAGCTCTGGAGAAATCGTTTTATCTCCCCAAACAAATACCTTTGAGGTAACAGAAACAAATGGTCCAGATCTTGCCGAAAGGTTTTCATGGAACAGAATAACTTTTGAAACTCCTGTTCAAATTGACTACCAACTAGAAATGGATCTTGAATCAGGAGACTTCAGTGCGCCTGCAGTATTGGGGGCAAACAACAGTACCAATACAGCGGTTACTTACAATGCATTAAATGACGCTGCCCTAGGATTAGGCGCAGAGCCAGGTACTGCTAGTAATTTCAAGTTAAGAGTAAAAGCTACTACAGCCTCTACAGCTGTAAATCCGGTATTTTCTAATGAAATTACTGCGATCATTACTCCTTTTGAAGCCTACCCTTTCAAACCTTTATACTTTGTAGGCGCTGCAACAGAGCCAGGATGGAATAATGGTGATGGAAACGGAGAAACAAACCCAGCTCTTTATGTAGATATCAATGATGTGAACAAGCATTATTACACAGGATACTTCAATGCTGATGACTTTAAACTTCTTTCAAACCTAGGAATGTGGCAACCACAATACGGTGAAAGAAATGGTGCTGTAGGTGTCAATGATGGTGCTGGAAATGACCCTAACAGCTTTTCTGCTCCTACCGCTGGATATTATGACTTTAACATAGATGTGACAGGAGTCACTAATACTTCAGAAGGTTCTTCAAGTTTTAGTATGGTTGCAAACACAACTGCTGCCACTGCTCCTGCTTACACGAGTATGGCAATTATAGGAGCTGCAACTCCTAATGGATGGAATGATCCAGATACGGACCTGACACAATCTACTTTTGACCCTCACCAATGGGTAGGACGCGATATGTTATTAATAGCTGGTGAAATGAAAATCAGAGCTGACAACGACTGGACAGATAGCTGGGGCGATAACACCTCTGCTTATGCTGGACAGGGTAACAATAATAACGACCCAAACATCACCGTAAAGGCGGGTACCTACGATATCTTCTTCAATGATTTAGACGGTAGTTTCTTGCTTATTCCACAAGAATAATTCCATAATTTATTTTATTTAAGGGCTGTTCGCAGCCCTTTTTTTGCTTAAAACTCAAGCTATGAAAAACTTTGCTTTATGTTTGATGGCCTTTATTTGTGTCGCTTTCGCGAAAGCTCAAGTAACCACATCACCATCCACACCCACCCATACCGATCAAGTAACATTAACTTTTGATGCCACTGGAACAGGGTTAGAAAACGCGACAGGAATACTTTATGCCTATACCGGAGTGAATATCAATGGGAATAGGTGGCAAAATATTGTGAACAGCAGTTTTAACGATAATACCACTGCTCCCCAATTTGTAAATACAAGTGGTAATATGTACCAACTTACTCTAGGAACAAGTATAGATCAATTTTACAATGTCGCTCCAGGAGATATAGTTTCTGAAATTTGCCTAGTCATAAGAAATGCTACAGCAACTGCTCAGACCAGTCCAGATATTTTTCTCGACGTCTTTCAACCTGGTTTGAACACGGCAATTACCTCTCCACAAGATGGAGACATATTTAGCTTGAACCAAAACATAACTATTTCTGGTGACTGCTCTCAAAATACAGCTCTAGATCTGAGTATAAATAATTCTAGTATAGCTTCTACTACCGCTATGAATATCAGTAGTCCTTATACGTTTACCTCTTCTGGATCTTATGAGATTAGCATCACTGCCACTAATGGTACCGATACTTCCAGTGACACGATCCATGTATTTGTTCCTGGTACTACTCCAAGTCTTCCACGTCCTACAGGGTTAAAAAACGGTGTTAATGAAAATGCCGATGGAAGCGTGACCTTCCTTCTTGCCGCACCTCTTAAAAATGATGTGGCCCTGATTGGAAGTTTTACCAACTGGAATCTGGATACCAATTACCAGATGAATAAAGACGGAGACTACTTTTGGATAACTGTTCCTTCTATTGAATTCTCTACAAATACCGAGTTTATGTATCAATATCTTGTAGACTTTGATATCAAAATAGCCGATCCTTACAGCCAGTTGATATTAGATCCTGGAAGCGATGCCTTTATTCCAGCAGGCAATTACCCTAATCTAGCAACCTATCCATCTAATGAGACTACTGGGGATGTAACTTTGTACACCTATCAGAAAACAGCTTATAACTGGGCCGTGAATAACTTTACAAGGCCAGACAAGGAAAATCTAGTGGTCTATGAATTACTCGTAAGAGATTTTTCAGAGCAAGACAGTTACCAGCAGGTGATCGATCGTATGGATTACTTAGAAACATTAGGAATCAATGCCCTTCAATTAATGCCTATCAACGAATTTGAAGGCAGCGACAGTTGGGGTTATAATCCTAAACTTCATGGAGCGGTAGACAAAGCATACGGTACTCCAGAAAAATTTAAAGAATTGGTAGATTTATGCCACTCAAAAGGCATTGCGGTTATTATTGATGTCGTATACAATCACGCTTTCAGTCAAAGCCCTTTGTGTCAAATGTGGTGGGACCAAGCTAACTTTAGGCCAGCGACAAATAACCCGTACATGAACGCTACAGCACTTCATGACTTTAATGTAGGCTATGACATGAATCACGAGAGCCCCTTTACGCGTGACTATGTAAAACAAACCTTGCAATTTTTAATTGATGAGTACCGAGTGGACGGATTCAGATTTGACCTTTCTAAAGGATTTACTCAAAACAATACCTTAGGAAATATAGGGGCATGGAATGCCTATGATGCCTCTAGAGTCGCTATCTTAAATGATTACCGCAATACTATATGGAATGCAAATAGCACAGATATTTACATGATTCTGGAACACCTTGCCGATAATAGTGAAGAAAAAGCTCTTGCTGACGCTGGGTTTATGCTCTGGGGAAAAATGACAGACCAGTACAATGAAAGCTCTATGGGATTCGGTGGTAATGCAAACATCTTTAGGTCCTATTACAACTCGCGTAACTTTAATAATCAACACTTAGTTGCTTATGCAGAAAGTCATGACGAGCAAAGGTTGATGTATAAGAACCTCCAATTCGGCAATAATTCCAACTCTTCTCATAATGTTAGGACATTGCCTGTGGCTTTAGATAGACAAGAGGCCATTGCTGCGATGTTGTATAGCATTCCTGGACCTAAAATGTTATGGCAGTTTGGAGAACTAGGTTATGAATTGGACATTGATTTAAATGGCCGCACAGGACGTAAACCTATTCCATGGACACTAGGTTATGATACAGATGCAGACCGTATGGATTTGTACAACGTGACGGCTACCATGATCAATTTTAAAACCTTGTACCCAGACACCTTTAATAGCAACACCAACAACCTTGATGTAAGTGGGCTCATAAAAAGAATTAACCTTAACGGCTCTCAATTTGATGCGGTTGTTGTAGCTAACTTTGCGGTGACTGCTCAAAATGTCAATCCTAACTTCTCACAAACAGGGACTTGGTTCGATTATTTTAATAATAACTCGGCCATCAACGTTACCAACCCAACGGCCTTGATGAATTTACAACCTGGAGAATATAAATTATATACGACTCAGCAATTACAAGACCCATTAAGTAATGATGATGTACGTTCTTCATCTTCTTTGATCAAGTTATTTCCTAATCCAGTATCAGACACTTTTAGGCTATCTGAAGAAGTAGAAAGCCTACGTATTTACAATGTATCCGGTCAACTGGTAAAAAGTTTTAAAGGATCACAAAACCATTATGGAATTAGTGATTTAAAACAAGGAATGTATTTTGTAGAATTGATACATAATGATCGAGTACAGGTAGAAAAACTCATAAAGAGCTGATCTTTGTTTGTTCCAAAACTTGATTTCATTCCAAGAAAAAGACCCAAGCATTTTTATGGCAGCAAATAAAAATGCCCGTTCACATCAATAGGATTTAGCCAGTAATTCCTTTATAGCAACTCGTACTTTTATCAATCAACCAGTTGCACTAAGCCTGTCTTCGGATAGGCTTTTTTTATTCTATAAAAACCTGATGTAAGATAAAATCAGGAGGCAGGTTTTAACTATAATATAGTAGCGCCTATTTAAAAAGCTGTCTTTCTAGTAGGAAAGTGGTCATTACCACATCAAAATTTTGCTGAATATCTACCGGCATATACTTGATCTTATTCTGTCCACAACGCACCCGTAATTTTTCAAAATATTCCTTTACCGCCTTCTGGTACTCTTCTCTTACGTTATCTGCATAGAGGTTGATGTATTCTCCTGTTTCCACATCTGTGTAACGGGTGGGTCTATTAGAGAATTCAAAATTAACCTCAGTAGCACTATCGTAGGTATGAAAAAGAACCACATCGTGTTTCTTATATTTTAAATGCCTTAAGGCTTCAAACAGTTCATCTTCATGTCTATCACTTTGGAACATGTCAGTGAAAAGAAAGATAAGGGACCTGCGTTTGATGTTCTCTGCTATTTCATGCAGGTATTTATAAGTGTCTGTAGTTTGACCACTTGGTTTGCTACTGCTTATTCTAGAAAGTTGGTCCAACAACATATTGTGATGCCTTTCACTTCCTTTTTCTGGAGCGTAATACTCGTACTCATTAGCATAAATACTCAATCCTACGGCATCGCGTTGTTTCTTTAATAAGTTCATCACACTTGCTGCTGCGAGCGCAGTAAAACCTATTTTATTAAGCGATCCTATTTCTTGCTTTTTAGTAATCGGATAATGCATCGATGGACTATTATCTATAATAAGATGACAACGCAGGTTGGTTTCCTCTTCATATCTTTTGGTATAAAGCTTATCTGTTTTAGCAAATAATTTCCAGTCGATATGACGCGTGCTTTCTCCCTGATTATAAATCTTATGCTCCGCAAACTCAGCACTAAAACCGTGAAAAGGCGATTTGTGCATCCCACTTATATAACCTTCCACCACTTGGCTAGCAAGTAACTGTAAGTTTTTAAAACCAGTGGTTTTGTTGAGTTCTTGTTGTACGTCCATAGGGTGAAGATAATAAAATAAAGCAGGAATCCTTGAGTTGCCTTTTCTGTTTTCTCTTGTATTTTTGAGTTTGTTTTGTTCTCGCTTTCGCGAAAGCACGTCCTAAATAGGATCCTTTATACCTTCACTAACTAGTAGACTTTAACTAACATTTTACCTTTATTTTTACCATTAAAAAGGTCTATAAATGCCTGAGGTATTTGATCAAATCCTTCCACGACGGTCTCCTCTTGCTTTAACTTTCCTTCAAGCAACCATTGAGAAAGTTGCTGTATGCCTTCAAGGAAATCTTCCTCGTAATTACTGACTATAAAGCCTTGCATCTTGACACTCTGTTTTATTAGGGTGGTTTCTAATCTTGGACCCGTAGGCTGTTCTGTCTCGTTATAAAGGGAGATCGCACCACAATTGATCACGCGACCAAATCTATTGATATTCTTCATTGCGGCATCCAGTGTATTCCCTCCCACATTATCGTAATAAACATCTATACCTTCTGGAGCATGTTCTTTAATGGCACTCGCCATATCCGTAACTTTATTGTAATTGATCGCCGAGTCAAAACCAAATTCATCTTTGAGCATAGCCACTTTTTCATCGGTGCCTGCAATCCCAATTACTTTCAACCCTTTAATTTTTCCAATCTGTCCAACTACAGAGCCCACGGCTCCAGCAGCCCCAGAGACTAGAAGTGTTTCCCCTTTTTTAGGTGCTCCTATTCTATTCAAACCAAAATATGCCGTCAACCCAGTCATTCCTAAAATTCCCAAATAAGCACTAAGTGGAACCAGTCGAGGATCTAATTTGCGTAATTCCTTACCTGAATTCACTTGAAGCTCTTTCCAATCTAACATACCCATTAGAAAGTCTCCTTTTTTAAAATCGTCATGCTTACTTTCCATCACCTCAGCAACTATAGCTGACGCTACAGGCTTCTCTAGTTGAAATGGTTCTATATAGGACTTTTCGTCCCGCATGCGTCCTCTTAGGTAGGGATCTACAGAAACGTATTTTGTTTTCAACAAGACTTCCCCGTCATTTGGTAGCGGCTGTTCCTCTTCAATAAATTCAAAATCACTAGTCTTTGGAATTCCTTTTGGTCGTTGCTTTAATACTATGGTCTTACTCATGATGTATTGTTTTGATATCAAGATAACACATTAGCCATTTGCACTGTATTAGTATTTTATTAAAGTATGGCTAGCAAATTCCAACTTTCAGCAAAAAAATAAATTAAAACTCGTACAAATCTGAAAAAAGAGCATAAAAAAGCCTGTTCCAGTAGAACAGGCTTTTTTATAGGATATTTTGAAACTATTTCAACAGAGCATCTAGAGCATCTGTGTAAGCGTTTTTAGGAGCAACTCCTACCTGACGACCTACTACTTCGCCATTTTGAAAAACTAGTACTGTAGGAATGTTACGCACGCCGTATTTAGCAGCAAATTCTTGATTTGCATCAACGTCCATTTTACCTACTACAGCTGTATCAGCATATTCTGTAGAAACCTCCTCAATGATAGGTCCTACCATACGACACGGTCCACACCATGCTGCCCAAAAGTCAACCAATACTGGTTTATCACTTTTTAATACTGTTTCTTCAAAGTTTGCATCTGTTATTTCTAATGCCATGATATTTTCCTTTATTATTTTTACAAAGTTAAACAAAACTAAGTCCATACACACAAGAGAAGTATTGTAGTTATTTATATTGATATTTTGGTTTTTAATGCAGTTGTATTCTAATTGTTTCTATCAAGTTGATTTTAAAGAGCAAACTTTTAAGATTTGACCTGCCAACAATTTGAGGTGACTTGGTCTAGATCTGTTCTCGACACTCGTATTTACAGAAAAATGGCTTGTTTCTCAACTGCGAGGAAGAGAGCGGTATATCACTTTTTTGATAGCAGCGACAAATATCAAGAGAACTACTGGGCATGTTACTTTCTAAAAGAGTTTGTTAGCCCGTAAAAATCAATCCTCAATAGCCTCAATCTCTTGCACCAAATCCACAAACATCTGCACGCTGATCTGTTCTGGTCTGAGATTAAAGATCTCTTTTTCTCTCATTTCATCAGGTAAATTCATTGTTTTTAACGAATTCCTCAAGGTCTTACGACGCTGTTGGAAAGCTAATTTAACCACCTCACGTAATTTTGCATAAGAACAAGGCAAATCATTGTAGTCCACCTTTCGAATTAAACGCAATACGCCACTATCGACTCTAGGCGGGGGGTTAAACACTTCGGGGCCTACAGTAAAAAGGTATTCAGCGTGGTAGTAGGCCTGAGCTAAAACAGATAGTATACCATATGTTTTAGAACCGTGAGAAGCGCATATACGCTTAGCCACTTCTTTTTGAAACATCCCACCAAATTCTGGAATCTGATCTCTGTTCTCAATGGTCTTAAAAACAATTTGTGTACTGATGTTATATGGAAAGTTCCCTATGATGGCAAAAGAGCCGTCTCCATAAATATCTCTCAAATCTATTTTAAGGAAATCTGCTTCTACGACTTCAAACGTCTTATCGTTGACAATTTTAGAGTGTTCTACGGGAAAGGTTTGCTTCAAATAAGCTACCGATTCTCGATCTAATTCTAGAGCAGTAACTTTAATTTCTTTTCTAATCACATGCTTGGTAAGCACACCTGTCCCTGGACCTATTTCCAGAACCTGATCATAGCCTTTGTAACTCAAGCAGTCTGCTATGCGTACGGCTACGGTATCATCTTTTAAAAAGTGCTGCCCTAGGTGTTTCTTTGCAGTAACACCTTTGTCTTGTGAAGTATATTTAGGTTTGTATTTTGCCAAGTTCTTTAGTTATTGGTATATGGGTTATTAATTAAAGCTAACGACTGCCTTCTAATTTCGTTTCACATTATACTCATCAATCAATTCCAGCTCTGTTCTAAAAGACAGCACTCGCTCTCCAAATTTAGTAAGACCTTCTTTCCTTAATGCAGGAGCGTAATCGTCGTAATATTTTTGAAGTGCCTCTTTATCTATCGCTTTATACTGAATAGAGAAAGTACTGGAGCCATCCTTATCTTCTACAAGAACTCTTGTGAGTCTCGCATCCATAAACAAGCCAGTCCCTAATACTTTAGCAATATGCTCTCTTATCCACGGGATCCATTCGGACTCCAATGAAGCATCCATATTACAAGTCACATTATATATAATCATAATTAAATTGATTTTAATAGGCTTTAAAAAGCCTTTTCATTTTCATCACCACGCAACCTGCGATAGCGCCTCCGCGCATCTACAAAATGAATACTATCGGCATGGTTAAATATTATTTTTTCAAAAAGCGGTTTGGCTTTTTGAGGAGCTGCGAGCTGTTCTTGATACAACAGCCCCAGTCGGTAATAGGCATCATCTGCAAGGATTCCATCTCCATAATTATCGATGATCACCTGATAGTTATCTCTAGCTTTTTCAAAGCTTCCCTCTACTTCATATAGCTGAGCTTGATTGAGTAAGGCCTCATCTTCGATAGGATCTCCTTTGTGATCTAGCAGTAATTGATCGTATAAAGTGATGGCTTCAGCTGTTTTGTTCTGATATTGTTTTAATTCCGCTTTCGCGAAAGCTTTCAACGCAACAAAAGTAGTGTCTTCTATAGAGTGGTCTGCAATAGTGAGGCTTAACTGCATAGCGTCGTTTGCAATGAGCTTACTGGCAGCGCTGCGCAACACCTTTAACTGAGTAAGGCTCCAAGGAAAATCGCCTTGAAAATAGCTGGTACGCGCCACTTTAAATTGGGACTCCTGAGAACGCAAATCATTGGGCAAATCATTCTGAATCTGGCTGTAATAAATCAGCGCTCTATGGAACTGCTCCTGCAACACAAGAATATCAGCCAGTAACATTTTTACATCTGCTTTTTGAAATGTACTCAGACTTGTTTTCTCTAAGGCGACAAGTAAATCACTTGCCTCTTGAGGTTGATTTGTTTTAAAGGCTAAAAAGTTAGCGTAATCCAGCTGCAGTCTAAACGTCTCTTTATCTCTACCGTAATAGGTTAAGAGACTTTCATAATCTTGTTTGATCTGTTCATATGCTTCAGCGGTTGCCGCAGCCGCCCTTAATTTAATCTTAAGACTTTGAGCCGTATACTTCACACTTATAGATTGTGTTTCTTCAATCATATAGTCCAGTATCTCTGCTGCTGCTTCCAGGTCCTTCTCATCAATAGCTGTTTCTACCAGATCTTGAATATTGTACATATTGGTTTGATCACGCATATAGATTGCCCTTTCCTGAATAAAGGCTTTTTTAAAATCCTTTTGCTGCACAAAAAGCCATGATAACAGCTGATTGTATATAGGGTCTGGATTTTCACGTAAGCGTAATAACAACACTTTCCTTAAGATCTTATTTCCTTCATTCTCTGCATCATCGGTTACATATTGAGAAAAAAGTGCTTGAGCACGGGAACGATAAACCGCATCTTGCTCTATCATTTTGATGTTGGTATCAAACATCTTTTCTAAATCACCTTTCTCGCCGTATAATCTTGACAGCTGGTAATTGTAATTGAGCTTGTCATTGAGCGCCATTCCTTTTTCATAGGCGGCAATAGCCCTGTCCAGTTCATTGCGCTGTTCAAATCTATAAGCTATTCCATAGGTGAGTTGCGGTAAGGAATCTATCGCTTTTATAGCTTTTTGATAGTACCTGTTAGCCAGGCTATCTTTTCCTTGCAAGGTGGCATTGTAACCTCTTTCAATGGAAAATACCTCATCGCGAGTTGTTGTTTTCTGAACTAGATCAATTAATGAATCTACACTTTCATAACGTTCTAATTGCTGATAAACTTCCACCAACGCAAACACGCTCCTTGGATTGCGCTTGTTGAGTTCATATATTTTTTGATATATTTTTAAAGCTTTGGTATATTCCCCTTGATCCATATAGTTTTCGGCAAGCTTAGAATCCTGAGCAAAGCCCATGGAACAAGAAAGCACCGCAACAACTAGAAAAAGAGTACGCATAAGGTATAAAAGTTAATCTATAGCATCAAAACCACAATAAGGGATCAATACTTTAGGGATATGAATGGCATTATGGCCTTGGAAATTCTCAAGAATACTTGCAAGAATACGGGGTAAGGCTAAGGAGCTGCCATTTAAAGTATGGGCTAGTTCTGTTCCTTTATCTCCGGTTCTGTAACGCAATTTCAAACGATTTGCTTGAAAGGTCTTAAAGTTAGAAACACTACTTACTTCTAACCATTTTTCTTGAGCGGTACTGTAGACTTCAAAGTCATAAGTCAAGGTAGAAGTAAATCCTAAATCGCCCCCACAAAGTCTCAAAATACGATAAGGCAATTCTAATTCTTCAAGAATTCCTTTTACATGCACCACCATAGCATCTAGTGCAGCATCACTTTGATCTGGATGCTCTATACGTAAGATTTCTACTTTATCAAACTGGTGCAAGCGGTTCAACCCTCTTACGTCACTTCCATAACTTCCAGCCTCACGACGGAAACATGGGGTATAACCCGTCATAGCAACAGGAAAGTCTTTCATCTCTAATAAACTGCCACGATATAAATTGGTAATAGGTACTTCAGCTGTTGGGATCAAATACAAGTCATCTATACCTACGTGGTACATTTGCCCCTCTTTATCTGGCAATTGACCTGTGCCATAACCACTAGCTTCGTTGACTAATAGAGGTACTTGCATCTCGTCATAACCAGCAGCAGTATTTTTATCTAGGAAATAATTGATCAACGCTCGTTGCAATCTCGCTCCTTTATTTTTGTATACAGGGAATCCTGCTCCAGTAATTTTATTACCGAGTTCAAAATCTATGATATCGTAATCCTTCACTAGTTCCCAGTGTGGCTTTGCACCTTCGTGCAATACTGGTATCTCTCCATGTTGAGAAACCACCTCATTATCTTCATCACTATTACCGGCAGGAACGCTGTCTTGAGGTATATTGGGAATCGTATATAAAATAGTCTGTAATTCTTCTACAACTGCATTCAATTGTTCCCCCAACTGTTTTGAAGATTCTTTTAGATCAATTGTTTGGGCTTTGAGCTCATTTGCTTGAGCGGCTTTTCCAGACTTGAATAACTCTCCAATCTCTTTAGAAAGCTTGTTGCTTTTTGAAAGCGTCTCATCCAGTTGCGCTTGAAGGTTACGGCGATTTTCATCTACAGCGATGGCGCTTTCCAATAAAGGAAGCGCATCCATGTTTCTCTTTTGTAAAGCCTTTGCAAAAGCCTCTTTATTTTCACGTATTTCTGCTATTTGAAGCATGTGATCTGATTTAAAATATAAGAAGTAAAATTAGGGATTATCGGTAACATAACTACTCTTAAGTATGGCTTAGTTTTTTAGCCGCTTATTTTCTTTATAAAGAGAAGAAGCTAAGATCCATTTATGGTGTTTAAAATGACTCCATTCTTCCTGTGTAAGATCTACTGTAGGGTCTGTAAATTGTTTTCTAATTCTTCCGTTTATGGATACTTTTAAGTCTGCATAAACCTCAATTTCTTTACCTTCTTCAGCGTATATTTCTTCCAATTCCTGAGCAAATTGCCAAATAAAATCAGGCTTTGATTGCACAGACCGCTGCTGTTTAAGACTCAAATAATCCTCTAACTGAACAGCTGTTTTCTTACCGGTATCTTTTTCCACGATATAAAACGCCCCTGATCCAACTCTGCTGCGCAGCATCATGCGCCAGCTCAATCGATGACCTTCTTCAGTCCAAAGCACATCATCTTCTATGATCCAATGTCGTAAGGGGAGCAGTAGCATCGCCAAAAGAAATATAGTTCCAGAAAATACAATAAGCTTCTTTGTTTTAGGGACGAGAACTTCAGCAGCTACATAATAAGATTTCTTCCAAAGGAATCTTTTATGTAAAACCTCTGTAGAAAAGAAAAAGAGCAAAAAGGACAAAGCGAGGTAAGGAAAAATGCCAATTTGAAAAACCACACTATTAAAAACATGAAAGAATACAGAAGCAATAACAGCTAGCCACCGTGTTTTTTTCCAAAGTAATAATGGTACAATCAAAAGATCAAAAAACAATCCGAAATACAGTATGGCTTGATGCACCCAATCCTGTTGCAGGATATCAAAATCCCTACCTCTAGTGCTCATTAAATATTTAGGAAAACTCCCATCCAGCCAGTCTGGATAAAATTTTGCCACACTAGCATACGCATATATGATTCCTAAAAATGTAATGATGAAGACATAGATCCATCTGGACATGTGCTCTTTTCTTAAAGACGGGTTCCATAGCGCATCCAGAGAAGCAGATCGATTTGCCGGAAACAATAGCATTAGAAAGTTGAGCAGCATTAATAAATAACAATGGTTGTTGTAACTGCTCTTTTGCATTAAATAAACATAGGCCCAACTGATGGCATAGAACAATAGAGCCATACGGTATTTATAACCGACCATGACTAATAAACCTGCAATTCCCATCAGGACATACAACACATACATCCAGTTTCCTGGAAGTGGTTCAAGGAATTCAAATCCTATAAAAGTAAAGGTAAAATCAGGTTCTATAAAAAGTGTGTTCACAGCACCTAATGCAATAGAGCCAAAAGCCTCACAAGCAAGGAGCAACCCGAACAGCATTCTAAAAAGAACCAAGGCGGTGTTATCTACTTGTGTAAAAAGCCATCTATCCCATTTGCTGTACATAAAGCCTGGTGTTTTTCTCGTCCAGCTGCATGGCTGCCACTAGATCTGAAAGATGGTGAAATTTCTCTTCACTTCTCAATCGTTTATGAAAGAAGAGTTCCATCTCTTTGCCATAAAGATCTTCTTTAAAGTCTAAATAATAGGTCTCTATAGTCTGTGCCGCATCGCTAGAAACAGTAGGGTTAATGCCTATGTTAGTCATTCCGTAAACAGGCTGGCCATTGATGATGGAGCTTGTGATGTATACTCCTGGTGCAGGTATGATTTTATACGATTCTTTGACCGATAAATTTGCTGTAGGATAGCCTATCGTACGCCCTATTTTCTTCCCAGAAATAATAACTCCGTGAATACTAAAATCGCGATTCAAGTATTTGTTAGTGATTTCAATAGAACCGTTTTCCAGTGTATTCCTTATCTTGGTGCTGCTTACCGCTACTTCTTCTACTTCTTTTTTTGAAATCTCGATGACTTCAAAATCAAACTCGACCGCATATTCTTTTAATTCTTTAATACTTGCAGATCTATTGATTCCAAATCTGTGATCATAACCTATCACCACTACTTTGGCCTGTAAGCGATCCACTAGAATTTCTTTCACGTAGTCTATGGCAGTAGTTCTAGAAAATTCTTTTGAAAAAGGATGAATCACGATATTTTCTATCCCTTGGCTTGCCACAAGTGCGACACGCTCATCGATAGAATTGATCAATTTAAGATCTTGATCTGGTTGTAAAACCATTCTAGGATGCGGAAAAAAAGTAAGTAAAGCACTCGTCAAAGAATCCTTATGAGCTCTCTTTACTACTCGCTCTAGAATTTTTTGATGTCCTTGATGTACTCCGTCAAAGGTACCTATGGTTACCACAGCGCCTTTGGAAGCTTTATATTGATCAATATTAGTATAAGTGTTCAATTCAGGATATTCTTTGAAAGCATGCAAATTATAATAATCTCCTCACATTTGGAGACTTTTAAGAGCCTTTTAATGATTGTAATATTCGTGTGTTGCTTTGTTTTTGTCTCGCTTTCGCGAAAGCGGTAATATCATCCAGCTATTTCACCTCTAATAACTACTTCCCATTATACTGGTTCATCGTGTTAGCAAGTCCTGCATGTGTAAAAGAGAGTGCCATGTCAGCAGCAGTACTCAAGCGCTCTGGCAAATCTTTTTGTTCGTTCTTATTCCATTCTCCTAGAACATAATCTACCTGACTCCCCTTTGAAAATTCATCAGAAATTCCAAAACGCAATCGAGGATATTTAGGAGTATTTAAAGTGACTTGCGTGTCTTTTAGACCGTTATGACCTCCGTCCGTTCCTTTGGCCTTCATGCGCAGGGCACCAAAGGGCAGGTTCAAATCATCTGTAACGACAAGAATATTTTCTATGTCTATATTTTCTTGTTTCATATAAAACTTAATCGCTTTACCGCTCAAGTTCATGTATGTATTAGGTTTTAGTAAGAGGACGCTTTTACCTTTATGAGTAATACTTGCGACGTCTCCTAACTTTAGAGTTTCAAAAGCAGCTTCCTTTAAACTAGCGATTTCATCCAGTATTTTAAAACCTATATTATGTCTGGTTTGCACATATTTTGCACCTGGATTTCCCAGACCTATAATCATGAATTTTTTCATGGGATCTTCTTCATTTAGAATAGTCGTGATGGTAGATTCACTAACAAATATTTTTTTAAGCCAATTCAACATGGTAGGGTGTAAAAATAAAAAAAGCTGCAAGAAATAAATCTTGCAGCTTCTATATAAAATAAAAAGTATTTATTCAGTTGCTTCCTCATCTTGAGAAGAAGGAACATCTGCTGCTTCAACTTCACCGTCTTCATCTTCAGCGACAGCTGTACGAGAAGTTTTGATCATCACTACTACGACAGAGTCTGGGTGCATGATTTCATACTCATCCACTCTTAAATCACGTACATATCTCTTATTTCCTATTTTCAAAGAAGTAATATCTATAGTGATAGAGTCTGGCAAGTTAGCTGGTAATGCTTTTACTTTTAATTTACGATTGTTACGACGTAAAACACCCCCATTAAGAACACCTTTTGAAACTCCTTCAAGAATTACAGGCACTTCCATAGTTACCATCTTATCATCAAAGATTTGGTAGAAATCTGCATGTAAAAGAAGTTCTCTTACTGGATGCCATTGCATGTCTTGAGCAATTGTATTGTATTTACCATCTTTACCTAGATCGAGAACAACCGTATGCGCGTCTGGAGTGTAAACCAATTTTTTAAATGCTTTCTCTTCTGCTGAAAAGTGTATAGGCTCGTCTCCTCCGTAAATTACGCAAGGTACCAATCCAGCATTACGTAGGGCTTTAGTTGACTTTTTGCCCACGCTTTCTCTTTTTGATCCTGAGATCGTGATTGATTTCATGTTATATATATTTAGTTAATGAAATTACATTATAAAGTTGTCACTGATCGATTCATTATTTTGCACGTTTTGCATTACTCCTGCAAATAACGATGCACAAGATAGCACTCTAATTTTAGGGCTTTCTTGTTTCAATGGGATCGAATCTGTAACGATTAATTCTAATAATTGAGAGTTATTGATACGCTCATAAGCTTTCCCTGAAAGGATCGCATGTGTACAAATAGCTCTTACACTTTTTGCTCCTCTTTCCATCATCACGTCTGCAGCTTTAGTAAGTGTACCGGCAGTATCTACCATGTCATCCACTAAGACTACATTTTTTCCTGTCACATTACCTATGAGTTCCATATGAGAAATCACATTTGCTTTCTGACGTTGCTTGTAACAGACCACTACATCACTTTCTAAGGTCTTAGCATAGGCATAAGCACGCTTAGAACCACCCATGTCTGGAGAAGCTATAGTAAGGTCAGTTAAATTAAGACTCCTTAAGTAAGGTATAAATAAAGAGCTGGCAAAAAGATGGTCTACTGGCTTTTCAAAAAATCCTTGAATCTGGTCTGCGTGTAAATCCATCGTAATAATACGAGTCGCTCCAGCAGATTCTAGAATCTTAGCGATCATTTTTGCTCCTATAGGCACACGAGGTTTGTCTTTACGATCTTGTCTCGCCCAACCAAAGTAAGGAATCACCGCTGTAATATGTCTTGCACTAGCACGCTTTGCAGCATCCATCATCAAAAGCATTTCCATGATGTTATCACTATTGGGTTGTGTGGATCCAATAATAAAAATACGACAACCTCTTATAGATTCCTCAAAAGAGGGTTGAAACTCTCCATCACTAAAGGTTGAAAAATTCACCTTGCCTAAGGAGGCCCCATACTTGTCTGCAATAGCAGAAGCAAGGTCCATACTCTGGCGACAGCCGAATAATTTAGCATCTTGTTGTAAAGCGTAATTCATATTAAAATCTTTTAAGTCTTGATTTTAAGCGTGCAAATGTACTTATAATTTTAGAGAAGACATTCTAAATAACAGGCAATTTGTTCTTAGAAAGTATTTTTATTTATTACTTTTGCCAACCCAATTACAAAATGCCTCAGTGGTGGAATTGGTAGACACGTTGGATTCAAAATCCAATGCTTCACGGCGTGCCGGTTCGATTCCGGCCTGAGGTACTTCAAGGAGCTCTTTTTTATTAAATAAATAGAGCTCTTTTTATTTTAGGGGATTCTTTTTATTGTTAACAATTAGATAATACAAGCGAGTGAAAAGCCCTAAGCTGCTGAATCCCCATAGTTTTCTTTATAATTAAACCTGTTAAATAGGAACTATATAACCTCTTTCCTTAAATTTTTATGGATACATTAAGAAATGTTATGTTATTTTCGCTCGATAAATTATATATTTACCCCCAATAATCTGAAAATTTAAATTAATTAAATAAGTCAAATGAAACGATCCCTTTCAACTTTATTCACGGCAGCCATGACATTAGGTGTTACTGGTGTAGCTTCAGCTTCAGCATTAGTACAAGATGCTACTGAAACAAAAACGACAGAAACTTTCCACCAAGTATTAAAGAAAAACTTTATTGATGGAGGTCCTGGATTTATGGCAATCGTATTAGTGTGTCTTATATTAGGACTTGCTATTGCCATTGAAAGGATTATCTACTTGAATCTTTCTACAACAAATTCTAAGAAACTTGCTGCAGATGTAGAACAAGCTCTTAAAAGTGGTGGTGTAGAAGCTGCTAAAGATATATGCCGTAACACTAAAGGACCTGTTGCATCTATCTATTATCAAGGACTTGACAGAGCTGACGAAAGCATTGAAGCTGCTGAAAAAGCGGTTGTTGCTTATGGTGGAGTTCAAATGGGCCAATTAGAGAAGAATGTATCTTGGGTATCTTTATTTATCGCTCTTGCTCCAATGCTTGGATTTATGGGTACTGTAATAGGTATGATTGGATCCTTTAACAGTATTGAAGAGGCTGGTACAATGGAACCATCTCTTGTAGCTGGAGGTATTAAAGTAGCACTACTTACAACCGTATTTGGTCTTATCGTAGCGATTATCCTTCAGATTTTTTATAACTATATTGTTTCTAAAATCGATAGTATCGTAAATGATATGGAAGACGCATCTATCACTCTTATCGACATTCTTGTAGACTACAAGAACGGTAAGTAATTAACCATAACAAAAACAAATCATGGTTTTACATAAAGCATTAAAATACCTAGTTCTTCTTTTGAGCCTTATAGCGATGGGATTCTTTTTCTATACGTTAGCTTTAGGTGATGAAGCCATAGAACTAAATACGGGAGGCAGCCAGGCTGTTACCGTATCGCCCCTGATATTTCTCGCGTATGTTACGCTTGCACTTACGGTAATTATCGTACTTTTCTTTGTACTAAAAGGTTTATTTACTAATCCCGCAGCTCTTAAAAAGGCAGGGATATCTGTAGGACTTTTGGTTGTTGTAGCTTTAATTTCTTATTACGCCTTAGCTGATGACAGCGTTATCGATATTAATGGCAGGGTAATTGAACTTGAAGATGGAGAATTACTTACAGCAGGAACCTCGCGTTGGATAGGAGCTTCTTTATACATGTTCTACATACTTGGAATAGTAGCCATAGGAACAGTTGTATGGGCTGGAGTAAGCAAACAATTAAAAAGATAAATTATGGCTAGGAGATCTGCACCAGAAGTAAACGCGGGATCGATGGCAGACATCGCATTCCTACTATTGATCTTCTTCCTGGTTACCACCACGATTGAAGTAGATAGCGGTATTGCTAGTAAACTGCCGCCACCACTTCCTGAGAACACGCCACCGCCCCCAGTGAAGGAAAAGAATATTTTCCAGGTGATTGTGAATGCTGAAAACCGTCTCCTTGTAGAGGATAAGGATATGGAAATCGGTAAACTAACGGAAGCTACTGTAGCATTTTTAGATAACGGAGGAGCAACTGAACCAAGAAATGCCTGTACCTATTGTAGGGGCAAGAGAGATCCAGATTCTTCTGATAATCCCAAGAAAGCAATTGTATCTTTAGTAAATGACAGACAAGCGTCATATAAAATGTACTTAGCGGTTACTAATGAACTCGTAAGAGCTTATGCGATCCTCAGAGATCGAGAAGCAAAACGTCTTTATAATGAAACCTATCAGTCTATGTCCAATAGGTCGGACGGTTGGCCAGCAGACGAAAAAGAAAGTCCGGAATTCCTAGAGCTGCAAGACAAAATGGAAAAAGTAAGAGATTTGTTTCCAAGAAACCTATCTGAAGCTGAACCTCAAAATAGAGAATAATTATGTCTAAGTTTAAGAAAAAAAAGAGTGGTGCATTACCAGCTGTAAATACAGCCTCTCTTCCAGATATTGTATTTATGTTATTGTTCTTTTTCATGGTAGCAACCGTAATGAGAGACGATGAACTTCAAATTGAGAATAAGCTTCCAAAAGCAAATCAGGTAGAAAAGCTTGCTGAAAAAAAGAAGATAGTTACTATTTACATAGGTAAACCTAATCCTAATTTTATAAAGCAATTCGGTATTTCTGAGGTGATTCAACTAGGAGATAAAATTTCTCCTGTCAGTGATGTACAGACATTTGTCAACACTAAAAGGAATGGAATGGATGAGGATGATAAAGATTCCATGACCGTTTCTCTAAAAGTAGATCAAAATGCCCAGGTTGGAATCTTAACAGATGTCAAACAAGAGTTGAGGGAAGCTATGGCACTTAAGATTAGTTATACTTCTATTGAAGGGGACCCTTTAAAAAATTTAAAGAAGTAATCCTTTTGTAAATAAAAAAATTAAAATAGCCGTTCTCTTAAGAACGGCTATTTTTATACCTTTACTTTTGAACTATAGATGTACTATATGAGGTTTGTTTTCATGCTTTTATTCTTTTTATTAGGGATCTTCTCTTCTGTTGCTCAAGATAAAAAGCAACAGGAAAACGCTATACCTAATGTCGTGGATTCCCTCTATAGAGAAGACCAGTTCTATATTGGGCTTTCTTTTAACCTTATCAGTAATAAGCCTAGTTCTTTCTCCCAAAACGGATTTTCTGGAGGTCTTCATATGGGTTTTATCAGAGACATGCCTGTCAATAAGCGACGTAATCTAGCAATAGGCGTCGGGCTAGGCATTTCTACTAATACTTACAACTCCAACCTATTTATAGGTGAAGACCCTAGTGGCGAGACTATTTTTAGCATTATTGATGACAGTAATAACGTAGATCGCAATAGACTCAACACCAACCTTATTGAGATGCCCATTCAATTGAGATGGCGTACTTCTACTCCTACTAATACTAGCTTTTGGCGCATTTATGCGGGAGTCAAACTCTCTTATATCTATAGTTATAAAGCAAAATTTAAAAGCGCAGATACGAGCATTATCAAAACTGATATTCCAGAATTGAATCGATTGCGCTATGCAGCAACACTTACCCTTGGAAATGGAAGTTTTAATGCCTTTGTGCAGTATGATTTGATCAACTTATTCAATCAAGATGCTTTAATAGATAACCAGCGTGTTGATCTACAACCCCTCAAATTTGGTGTTGAGTTTTATATTCTTTAAGTAATTCTTCTTTAAGATAAAGAATAACTAAAAGCAAGCACCTGACTTACCACACCTACTGCAAAGCCAAAAATAAGTTCGTGTCCTTTATGGGCTTTCATACTCAACCTCGAGGTCGCCGTAAGACCTGAAACGATCCCCATCAGAGCCATAGGTAACAAGAGACTTATACCTTGAATAAAAGAAAGCATGATTAAAAAACCCAAGATGCCCCCGGTTGCCATCAAGTGAAGACTTATTTTATATCTCATAGCAGTCATTAAAGTGGCCACCAAGGTTGCGATTAAGATTCCTATAAAAAAGTAATACAATGATAAATGCAGACCGTCTCTAAAGGCACCCCGCAACAATATAACTAACAAGATCATGTAGACCAGTAAAGGAGTGATGCGTTCCTTCGTACTGGAAAGGTGAACGCTATTTACCATCCCTAATATCTTAAGGATCGTATAAACGAGTAACGGAATGGCAGCGGTGAGAATAACAATGAGGTACAATTTTAACTGCACACTCTCTGGGTCGTTATAATAGTTGAAATTAAAGTACCATAGCGATACTAGAGAAGGAATAAATAGCGGGTTGACAATGTAGCTCCACAGCTTTAGAAACCACTTCATAGGGCTCTAAATCTCTTTTCTTAAACGTGCCACCGGAATATCTAATTGCTCTCTGTACTTAGCAACTGTTCTACGAGCGATAGGATAGCCCTTTTCCTTAAGAAGTTCAGCTAGTTTTTGATCTGTAAGCGGCTTTTTCTTGCTTTCATCATTAATAACAGTCTCAAGAATCTTCTTAATCTCTCTAGTGGAGACCTCCTCACCATCGGTATTGGTCATGGATTCTGAAAAGAATTCTTTGATTAATTTAGTTCCATAAGGGGTATCGACATATTTAGAATTTGCCACACGAGAAACCGTAGAAACATCCATATCAATCTTATCTGCAATATCCTTTAAGATCATAGGTCTTAAATTACGCTCATCTCCAGAATGAAAATAAGCCTGCTGATAATGCATAATGGTAGACATGGTCACAAATAAAGTTTCTTGTCGTTGCTTGATAGCGTCAATAAACCATTTAGCACCATCTAATTTTTGTTTGATAAACATCACCGCATCTTTTTGAGATTTGGTTTTTTCTTTAGCCTCTTTATAACCGCGCAACATATTAGAATAATCTCTAGATACATGCAACTCTGGCGCATTGCGACCGTTGAGTGTGAGCTCCAATTCTCCATCTTTAATTCTAATGGTGAAATCAGGAACTACTTGTTCTACCACACGAGAACTTCCGCCTGCATAAGAACCTCCAGGTTTGGGGTTTAAATGCTCTATATCATCTATCGCATCGCGTAATTCATCTTCGGTAATATCGTATTTGGCCATGATTTTCGCATAATGCTTCTTACTAAATGCATCAAACGAATCTCTTATTAATTTTATGGCGATCTCATTACTTTCTGTTTTCCGCTTTCGCGAAAGCTGTAACAGCAAACACTCTTGCAAATCACGAGCTCCTACCCCGACAGGATCTAATTCATGAACTACCCGAAGTACTTTTTCCACCTCTTCCACTTCTGTATACAAGTTCATGGTAAAAGCAAGGTCATCAGTTATATCTTCCAGCGATCTTCTTATATAACCACTCGCATCAATACTCCCCACAAGAAACTCTGCAATCGCTCGATGATCTTCACTTAATCTACGGGTGTTGAGTTGCTCTAATAAGGTTTGCGTGAAGGACTTTCCAGCAGCATATGGAATGCTTTTCTCATCGTCATCTGCGCTGTAATTATTTGCTTTTGTGCGGTATTCAGGAATGTCGTCATCACTCAGGTAATCATCTACATTAATATCGTCTGTTTCAATAGACTCATTTCCGTCCTCGTAGTCTTCTTCATTAGAAAACTCATCATACTCATCATCAGATTTTTCCTGTCCATCATCTAGGGCTGGGTTTTCTTCCAGTTCTGATTTTACTCGTTGCTCAAAAGCCTGTGTAGGCAATTGTATCAACTTCATCAACTGTATTTGTTGAGGAGATAACTTCTGAGAGAGTTTAAAATTTAGTGACTGTTTAAGCATGTTTGTTTTATAACTAAGTAAAAATACTAAAAGCCCATTTGATTAAAGACAAAGTTGTTAAAATTATAACAAACCTACACCTTTAGCTCCTTAGCAAACAGAAAATCCTGATTTCTGGTTTAGAAATCAGGACTTCCATATAGTTGAATTGCTTTTAAAAAGAAGCGTTTCCAGGAGTACGTGGATAAGGGATCACATCTCTTACATTTCCCATTCCAGTTACAAACATAACCAGTCTTTCAAATCCGAGACCGAACCCACTGTGCACCACACTACCGAATTTACGCATTTCTAGATACCATCCTAACTCTTCTAAAGGAATACCCATTGCATCCATTTTTCCTTTCAGGACGTCATAACGTTCTTCCCGTTGTGACCCCCCTACTATTTCACCTATGCCAGGGAATAAAATATCCATAGCTCTTACGGTTTCACGACCTTCACTATCTGCATCATTTAACCTCATATAAAAGGCTTTTATTTTTGCAGGATAATCAAATAAGATGACAGGGCATTCAAAATGCTTTTCTACCAGATAACGCTCGTGCTCTGATTGTAGATCTGCTCCCCATTCATCAATGATGTATTTGAATTTTTTCTTTTTATTAGGCTTAGAGTTTCTTAAGATATCAATTGCTTCTGTATAAGAGACACGCTTAAAGTTGTTCTTTCCTATAAATGCAAGCTTCTCTCTTAATGGCATAGGACTGCGCTCGGCCACCGGCTTACTTTTATCCTCTTCTGTCAACCTGTTTTCAAGAAACTCAATATCATCAGCACAGTTCTTAAGGGCATATTCTACCACATATTTGATAAAATCTTCGGCCAGATCCATGTTGGCATTTAGATCATTAAAAGCTACCTCAGGTTCTATCATCCAGAATTCGGCTAGGTGACGAGACGTATTGGAATTTTCTGCTCTAAAAGTTGGTCCGAAGGTATATACTTGACCTAGTCCCATCGCATAAGTTTCGGCTTCCAGTTGCCCAGAAACAGTAAGGTTAGATTCTTTCTCAAAGAAATCTTGCTTGTAATCAATATTTCCTTCCTCATCCAATGGTGGATTTTTAGGATCTAAAGTGGATATTCTAAACATTTCTCCCGCACCTTCTGCATCACTTCCTGTGATGATAGGTGTGTGGGCTTGATAGAATCCTTCCTTTTGAAAATAGCTGTGTACTGCAAAAGACAGCGCTGCTCTTACCCGCATTACCGCGCCAAAAGTATTGGTACGCACTCTTAAATGCGCTTGTTCTCGTAAAGTCTCGAGCTTGTGTTTTTTAGGAGATAAAATTGTTTTTTTAACTTCTTCGGGGTCTGCTGTGGCAAGAACTTCCACTTTAGTAGCTTGTAATTCTATACGTTGTCCAGAACCTTCACTTTCAACCAGTGTTCCCGTTACAGCAACTGCAGCCGCAACTGTAATCTTATCTAACACATCACGTTCCTGATTTTCTGGCTCTATTACGGCTTGTAAATTATGAATGGTAGAACCATCGTTAAGTGCTATAAATCTATCGTTTCTAAAACTACGTACCCAACCTTTTACGGTAATCTCGACCATACTAGGGTCAGATTGGAGTATTGCTGCTATTCTTTTCATTGGTTTTCTTGATCAATTCAGTATGGCAAATATAATTTTTATGAGCCTATAGAACAATTAATAAGGCTTGTAAATGTGGTGCTGTTTGTGGTGGGTCTCGCTTTCGCCCTGAGCTACCTATACATCAGCTTTCCTTTTCTCCAGAAAAACAAAAGTGGTGTTAAAACCCTAATCCTCTTCCTCTCCCTGCACTGGCTCAATAAGAGGAATCGCCGGCTTTTTAAACGTGCGCTCGTTGGCAATGCTTCTCTCTAAAGAAAGCAGCATACTAGGCAACAACAAAAGGTTTGCTGCCATCGCAAAAAGCAAGGTAGCACTGACTAATGCTCCCAAAGCAACAGTACCTCCAAAACTAGAAAATGTGAAGGTCAAGAAGCCAAAAAACAAAACTATAGAAGTATAAAACATGCTCACACCTGTTTCTTTTAAAGCTCCATAAACAGATCTTTTAATACGCCATTTATTTGCCATAAGTTCTTGACGGTATTTGGCAAGGAAGTGAATCGTATCATCCACAGAAATACCAAAGGCTATGGAAAACACCAAAATAGTAGATGGTTTTATAGGGACTCCTAGATAACCCATCAACCCAGCGGTAATGAGTAGCGGCAATAAGTTAGGCACTAGTGATACAAAAATCATGCGTAAGGACCTGAACATCCACGCCATAAAAAGAGCGATAAGCACAATGGCCAGTGATAAAGAAAGTATCAAGTTATTAATGAGGTAATCGGTTCCTTTTTGAAAGACCAAGGCTTTTCCTGTAATAGTAACTTCATAACGATCTTCAGGAAATATGGCTTGAATCTTTTCCCGTAGGTTTTCTTCTACACGCTCCATGCGATCTGTTCCCATATCCTTCATAAACGTAGTCATACGAGCATGTTGCCCGGTACTGTCCACAAAACTTTTCATTAGAGAAATCTCCTTTGAACTTTTCTTTACCAGTTGAGACATGGTAACTGCGTCATAAGTAGAAGGTAAATCAAAATATTCTGGATCACCCCCATAAAAAGCCTGCTTACTGAATTTAATTGCAGACACCAGTGACATAGGTCGGGAAAGCTCAGGTGTTTCAATGATATGCTCTTCTAGTTTGTTTAGTTTTTTGAGTGTTTTAAGAGCCGTTACTTTTTCGTTTTTACTATAAACTACTATTTCCAATGGCATAATTCCATCAAAGCTCTCTTCAAAAAACTTGATATCCTTATAAAACTGCATTCCTTTAGGCATGTCTTCTATCAAACTCCCAGAAACTTTGATTTGATAGATCCCTATAAAACTCAAAATAAGGACCACAACACTAGTAATATAAATAGGAATGCGCTGTCTTTTTACCATCCGCTCATTCCAGTTCACAAATTTATTGATCCATGTTTTACCTAAATGCTGTAAATGACGTTCCTTAGGTATAGGTAAATAACTATAGATAATAGGAATAATCATCAAGCTCAATAAAAATATCGCGATAATACATATACTGGCTACTACACCAAACTCTACCAACAACTTACTTTCTGTAAAGATAAAAGTCGCAAAACCGCTGGCGGTAGTAAGGTTAGTCATCAAAGTTGCATTACCTACTTTAGTAATAACACGTTGCAATGACAAGGCTTGATTACCGTGTTTTTTTATTTCTTGTTGGTATTTATTGATCAAGAAAATACAATTGGGAATTCCGATCACAATAATCAAAGGCGGGATTAATGCCGTGAGAACCGTAATTTCATACCCTATCCATCCTAGAATACCAAAAGCCCACATCACTCCTATGACCACGGTGACGATGGAGATAAAAGTCGCTCGCCAAGATCTAAAGAAAAAGAAGAAAATACCAGAGGTAATAGCTAAGGCAGCGATTAAAAACATCCCTATCTCATCAACAATATTCTGAGAATTGAGGGTCCTGATATAAGGCATTCCAGAAGCCCTGACATCCAACTGGTTTGCACTGGAATATTCTTGAACAAGTGGTTGAAATTTATCCATGATAAAATCGGCCCGTTCCTTAGTGTTTACGATCTCTTTCTTTAAATAAATAGCGGTACGTATCACGCTATCCTTTTCTGAATAGATCAAGTTTTTATAAAAAGGCAAATCATTGAAGAGCTTCTTTTTAAAAGCTATCAACTCCTTATTATTTTGAAGAGGTTCTTTAAGAACAGGCGCAATAATAAACTGGGTATTGTCTTCTGTCTTTGATAAGTTGGGTAAGTTAGAAGTGGACAGCACTAATTCTACTTCCTTAAAAGTAGCTAGAGTATCTGCTAACTCATTCCATGCATTAAAGCTTTTAAAGTTACTTACGTTTTTATTCTCTACCCCTAAGATGATAAGGTTTCCTTCTTCGCCAAATTTATCTAGAAACTTATTATACTCCTCATTTACGGGATGATCATCTGGAAGAAGGTTTGCCTCCGAATGCGTGAATTGCATGTACTTCCACTGTGTGGCAAGAGCGATAGTTATGATCACAATAATCCCGAGAATAATCTCTCTATTGCGCAGTATCAGTCTAGCAATACCGTTCCAAAATCTAAAACTAAATAACTTTTGCATGCATCATTTTAAGACGTGCAAATGTACTTTTAAAACGTGTGATTATTTAGCGATTAGTTATTTAATGTGTTGTGCACAGGGTAATACCAATTTAACTTTCAAATGCCGCATAAAATTAGTTTCTTTTTCACCCATTTGTCGTCATAAAATAGAACTGTAGCTAGTGCTATGCTTAGATTTTATTCCTAAACTGGATAAAATACAATTCAAATTTTTAACACGCCATTTAAAAAGCAAATTGGTATAAATTAAGAAACCTTAACACAATGCATTGATTTGGATTTGCTTTTAACAAAGTAAAGGTGCAAATTTCATTAGAGTCCCTATCAGCTTTATGGATATTAAAGCTCTAAATAGAAGGTAAATTTTACAGCAACATTATCTGCAAAATCAGGGAGATGGTAGGCGCCGTAGCGATAACTCGCACTCAATCCAAACCCAAATAGTAATTTATTCAACTCAAAACCACTTTCAAAATAGCCTTTTTCTAAGGTATTGATAGCTACATTTTGGTGCCGCTGTGCATTGTCTAAATCGCCCCAAGCAACCTTGGAAATTAAAACCATTTCTGGCTTTAAAAAAGAGAAAATATTAAAAGGAGCAAAGTGATGTTTTACCTGACCTACCAGGAGCTTATCAGAAAAGAATTCATTGAAATACATCGTTTCAAAACTACGCCTTCCTGCAACCGAGAATCGTTGTAAGATCTCATCTTTATTAGGTGCATTAGGATAAGCGTGGTACAGATGCGTTAAGGGCACTTCTCCTGCACTATAATGACCTTCTAACAGGAGTTCTGTGCTGGATTTATCTGGTCTATTAAAAGCGTACTCCACCTTACCTGACACTTTAAGGTAATTAAAATTACTTTCTGTAAATCCTTTAATACCTTGTGTAATTTGCCCACTTAAAATAGGATAACCTCTAGATATTTCTTGATAGCCTTTTGGCGTGCGCATGAATTCACTTACTGGACTCCACCTTGCTCCTAGAGAAACCTCCGCTAGCACGTAATCTGTAAAAACCTCATTATCTGGAATGAATTGGTAATTTGTTGTTTGAGAAACCCGCTTTCGCGAAAGCGAGACCTCACTAATCACAGAGGGAAATAAACGCTGTTGCAACGACATCCCATATTCTTTATACAAATAGAACGTAGGAATATTGATCAGTCTAGGCTCAAAAAGTGAGTACACTCGTGCGTCTGTCAAAAAACTCTCTGCGGCAAATTCAGTAATATCGTCTTGTTTGTAAATATTAAGCCAAGTGTTTTTTTCCTTACTGATCCGGTAACCTATTCCTATTTTATGTTTTAAAACGTCGTCTTTAGTTCCATAAGCTAGGTAACCATTAATTCTAAAACTTTCGCTCAACTTTTCATTAGTCTGTCCACCTATTCCTAATCTAAAAGCTTCATAATCGTTGTATTTCACCAGGTATTTCAAATCAATATCTACCACACTGACTGGGAAATAGCCCACTTTAAATTTATCCAGTGTTTCTAATTTTCGAGTGATTTTTGTTGCATCTACTATACTGTCTAAATTCATAAACTGAGCCAGCTCTGTCGTAGAGAAGGCATCTGCTCCCCTGTATTTCTCCCAGTAGATTTTTTGTTGATGGATAGCTGAGTCCTGAACTTCTATTTTAAGACCACGTCTTCCATAATCCAGACCTTTATTGGTTTTAAAATTAGAGTTAACGGCTTCAATAATCAAGTAAAGCTCCTCTGCTACTTTTTGGTCTTCATCAGTGCTGTTCTCAATTCCTACTTCCAATCTCGCACCGAATAATTCCAGCTCTTTTATAGTTTTTTCTTGTCGTACAAATAGCTTTCTTGAACTGTTGAACCACAGCGAAAACACCTCGTCATAAACAAATTCGTGATAAGCGTTGATATAAAGATTTCCTTCCTTTTCAAAAACAGCTTTTGCAACTCCATAAGTTTGCTGGTCGATGTACAGAAGTCCAGAAAACAACTGAGGTTCTTTTTCTTCTCTAGGCGAGAAACGCAATTTAAAAACAGGCCTGCCTGCGATAATGGAGTCCTGTACTATTTGAAAATTATACAGAGAAATGGACTTCTCATTTAATGGACTGATGTATTCTTGGTCAAAAATGATATACTTTTCATCGTATATATTCTCTGACTGGAAGTCAATATTGTAAATAGGATAAACAGGCTCGTCAAAACCGGGCATGTTTGCCCCTTTAATAACCTCTTTGTATCCTTCTATATGATCGTAAATATGACGGGATGTTTTTTCTGCAAAAAAAACACCTGTTTTCTTAAGGGTTTTACGAAGTTCGGTTTTTTTATAACCTGGTCCTGTTAAGGCTTCTGGATCTCCAGAAACTTTTAAATTCTCGTAAGCATCGTACCTGTAGGAGTTAAGCTTGTGCGTAGGGTCATTTTTCTTTTTAGAAATAAGCACTTTAGCCATTAATAATTCTGCCTCTTGCGCACCTTGGTGTTGTGCCCAGGTAATCGTGCATAAAAACAAAAACAAAAACCTAAAAAATAATTTCATAAAATTAAGACTGGCTTAGAAATGATAAAAACAGAACAAGCATATTCATTTAGTTATTGTTCATAAGAGCATATTAAGAGCATCAAAAGGCTCTCTAAAAGGCATTCTTTAATTATCAAAAGAAGCATATCGAAGTTGGCAGCATAGAAATATACTGCAGGTTTTCGACAGGCTGGAGATGACACTCAAGTATTGTTGCTTTTTAGAAAGCCTTTATTCTGAGAGAATAGGACCTGATCTATTATACCGTCATGATCTCCTTTTCTTTCACTACCAAATGCTCTTCAATTTTTATAACATACTTGTTGGTTAGGTTTTGCACATCACCTTCAGCATTTTTAAGTAGGTCTTCAGATATATCGAGTTTCTTAAGTTCGTTCATCGCCACCTTACGGTCATTACGCACCCCTATTTTTGCTTCTTCGCCTTCTGATTTTGCTTGTTTGGTAAGATCTTTACGTCGTTCTTCTGTAAGCGCAGGAACACTTATAATGATGCTTTCTCCATTATTCATAGGATTCAAACCTAGGTTTGCATACATGATTCCTTTTTCTATTTCGGTAATCATTCCTTTTTCCCAAGGCTGTATACTTAAGGTACGCGCGTCTGGAGTAGAAATATTAGCTACCTGGGTTAATGGTGTCTGGCTGCCGTAATAATCTACCATAACAGTACTTAACATTGCAGGCATGGCTTTACCGGCACGTATACTCAATAATTGTTTTTCTAAATGTGCGATAGCGTTATCCATGTTTTCTTTGGTGCTATCTAGTATGAAATCGATTTCTTCTGTCATCACTACTGTTTTTATAAGTTGCTGAGCAAATATATTGCCCTTATTACAATTGTACTTTAGTTCCTATCTTCTCTCCATTCAATAGCTTGAGTAAATTCCCATGGGTATTCATATCAAAGACAATAATGGGTAATTCGTTTTCTTGGCTTAATGTAAAAGCAGTGGTATCCATTACTTTCAATCCTTTACGCAATACCTCCTCAAAGGTGATGAAGTCAAATTTAGTCGCTGTAGCGTCCTTTTCAGGGTCTGCGGTATAAATTCCATCTACTCTGGTTCCTTTAAGAATAACATCTGCTTCAATTTCTATGGCTCTAAGAACAGCAGCACTATCAGTTGTGAAATAAGGATTACCCGTTCCACCACCAAATATAACTACACGACCCTTCTCCAGGTGTCTCATCGCTTTACGACGTATAAAAGGCTCTGCCACCTCATTTATTTTGATAGCAGTTTGCAATCTAGTAGGCACTCCAGCGTTCTCCAAAGCACTTTGTAGTGCAAGACCGTTAATCACAGTGGCTAGCATTCCCATATGATCACCTTGAACGCGGTCCATTCCGTTACTAGCTCCTGACACGCCTCTAAAAATATTTCCGCCGCCTATCACTACGGCAACTTCAACACCTAGATCGGTTACTTCCTTTATTTCTTCAGCATATGTAGCTAGGCGTTTTGGGTCAATACCGTACTGTCGCTCGCCCATTAAGGATTCTCCAGATAGTTTTAATAAAATTCGGTTATATCTCATAAGGTTGTTGTGTGTCCTGCAAATATAAATGAATTAGAAAACCTACTAAATTTTTTATCTAGAGATTGCTATGTCATTAAAGTGCCTTTATTACTGTAGTTGGTAATGGTTGTGTGAAAGCTTTATTGTTTTAGTTTTATAAGATTCAAATCCAATCACCGCTAAGATCATGGTCCTACAGACAGTTCTCTAGAGTAGAGCAACCAAATCACATACGATAGAAGTTACTTTTAAAGGGGAGATCCTTAGCCATATTCGATTTCAAGTGATACCATCGAGATCAAATAAAAGTTAGACTTGTTTTTGATTTTACATTTATTTTTGATTTTTCAAAGGGTATCTTTGCAGCTAAATACTTTTTATATGTTCCAGTTAGGAAAAACCATCATTTCTGATGATCTTCTTGAAAAAGACTTTGTGTGCAATATTAGCGCCTGTAAGGGGGTTTGTTGTGTCGCTGGAGAAGCTGGCGCACCACTAGAGCAAAAAGAACTCGATATTCTAGATCGCGAGTTTGAAAATATAAAACCTTTTTTACGTCCGGAAGGTATTGCTGCTATTAAAGAGCAAGGGACCTGGGTCGAGCGAGAAAGCGGTGAGCTGGAGACACCACTCGTTAATGGTGCCGAATGTGCTTACGCAACTTTTAAGGAGGATGGAACAGCGCTTTGCGGTATAGAAACGGCTTATCGAGACGGTAAAACGACTTTCTACAAACCCATTTCTTGTCATTTATACCCAGCACGCATTCAAGAATACACAGACTTCAAAGCTGTGAATTACCACAAATGGCAAATTTGTGACGATGCTTGTGAATTAGGGGCAGAATTAGGAGTTCCTGTCTATAAGTTTTTAAAAGAACCTTTGATTAGAAAATTTGGCCAAGAATGGTATGCTGAACTCGAAGAAATTGCAAAGGAGTTTTAATCGAGTTATTTGAAATCTGCGTTTATAACAATTATTTTTAAGCGTTTCGCTTTCGCGAAAGCGTGGATAACTTCTTCCATTTTTTTTTCATTATTTTTTTTAGGAACCACTTCTAAACTGGGCTGAGCCGTGATGAAAACTACGGTTTTAACCTCTTGTTCTACGAATGGGTACAAAAACTCGTTAAAAGTTCAACACTCTGTTTATCAATAGGTTGTGATCCCTATTTTAGATTTTGTTAAGAAATTTCTTATGTTGAAAACTTGTGAAAAACCTAGATGTTAAATTACTCATATCGCCTTAAACATTCTTCATCTTTGTTAACCCGAGTTTCAAAAGTAACAGAGATAAATTAAAGCACACATGCAAACTACACAAGAACCTATATTACAAGACAACCCAAACAGATTTGTCATTTTCCCTATTCAACATGATGATTTATGGGAATGGTATAAGAAACAACAAGCGTGTATTTGGACTGCTGAAGAAATCGATTTACAAGTTGATTTAACTGACTGGCAAAACTCTCTTAATTCTGACGAACGTTATTTTATCAAACACATTCTTGCGTTTTTTGCAGCGAGTGATGGAATTGTTAATGAAAATCTTGCAGAGAATTTTGTGAATGAAGTGCAGTATTCTGAAGCTAAATTTTTCTACGGCTTCCAGATCATGATGGAAAACATTCATTCAGAGACCTATTCTCTATTGATCGACACCTATGTAAAGGATAATAAGGAAAAAGATCAGCTTTTTAAAGCCATCGAGAATTTTCCTGCCATTAAATTAAAAGCAGACTGGGCAATGAAGTGGATAGACAGCCCCTCTTTTGCTGAGCGTCTGATCGCTTTTGCAGCAGTAGAAGGAATTTTCTTTTCTGGTGCTTTCTGTTCCATTTACTGGTTAAAGAAACGCGGTTTGATGCCTGGACTTACTTTTTCCAACGAGTTGATCTCTCGTGATGAAGGTATGCATTGTGACTTTGCTGTACACCTGCACAACAATCACTTGATCAACAAAGTGCCTAAAGAGCGTATCACAGAAATTATAGTTGATGCTTTGAATATAGAGCGTGAATTCATCACAGAATCGTTACCTGCAAGTTTGATAGGTATGAACGCAAAATTAATGACGCAATACCTAGAGTTTGTGACCGACCGTTTGCTTGTTGAGCTGGAATGTGAGCCCGTATACAATGTGACTAATCCATTTGACTTTATGGATCTTATAGGTATGGAAGGAAAAACCAACTTCTTTGAAAAAAGAGTAGGTGAATACCAGAAAGCCGGAGTCATGAACAGTACTAAAGAAGACAAGAGTACTATGGACTCTTTTGCTTTAGATGCAGACTTCTAAACAGAAGCCCTTTTAAAAATCCCACAGTCAACCGACTGTTTTATATATAGTTTAGAAAATATTTCAAGATATTTTCACAAGTGTTAACCCAATTGTTCGAGACAGGGAGTAGCCTCCTTATCTCTCCACCCAAAAAACGAGTTCAATATGTTTGTAGTAAAAAGAGACGGCCACAAGGAGCCAGTAATGTTCGACAAGATCACAGCAAGAGTGCGTAAATTATGTTATGGACTAAGTGATCATGTAGACCCTGTAAAAGTTGCCATGCGTGTTATCGACGGATTATATGATGGTGTTACTACAAGTGAATTGGATAACCTTGCTGCAGAGACTGCGGCTACCATGACGACTGCACATCCGGATTATGCTAGACTAGCGGCACGTATCTCCGTATCTAACTTACATAAAAATACCAAAAAGACTTTTACTGACGTAGTAACAGACTTGTATGAATATGTGAATCCACGTACAGAGAAAAAAGCACCTATGATTTCTGATGAGGTGTATCAAGTAATTCAAGATAATGCCGACCGCTTGAACTCGGCTATCATCTATAATCGTGATTTTGGGTACGATTACTTTGGGTTTAAAACATTAGAGCGTAGCTATTTATTAAAGATAGACGGTCAGATTGCTGAGCGACCACAGCACATGTTGATGCGTGTGTCTGTAGGTATACATATTGATGATCTTGATGCAGCCATAGAAACCTATGAGTTGATGTCTAAAAAGTTCTTTACTCATGCAACGCCTACTTTGTTTAATGCAGGTACGCCAAAACCTCAAATGTCTTCTTGTTTCTTATTAACCATGCAAGATGATAGTATAGAAGGTATTTACGATACCTTAAAACAAACCGCTAAGATTTCTCAAAGTGCTGGCGGAATAGGTTTGTCTATCCACAACATACGTGCAAGAGGTTCTTACATAGGTGGTACAAATGGAACCTCTAATGGTATTGTTCCGATGTTAAAAGTATATAATGATACTGCTCGTTATGTGGATCAAGGTGGAGGAAAACGTAAAGGTTCTTTTGCTATTTATATGGAGCCATGGCACGCAGATATTTTTGACTTCTTAGATCTTAAGAAAAACCACGGTAAAGAAGAGATGCGTGCGCGTGACTTATTCTATGCCATGTGGATGTCAGACCTTTTTATGAAAAGAGTAGAGACCAACAGTACGTGGACCTTAATGTGTCCTCATGAATGTCCTAATCTTTACAACGTTTACGGAGATGAGTTTGAAGCACTTTATACCAAATATGAAGAAGAAGGAAAAGGTCGCAAGACGATTCAAGCTCGCGAACTTTGGGATAAAATATTAGAATCTCAAATTGAAACTGGTACTCCTTACATGCTTTACAAGGATGCTGCAAACAATAAGTCCAATCAAAAAAACTTAGGTACCATCAGGTCTTCTAACCTATGTACAGAGATCATGGAGTATACTTCTCCAGATGAAGTTGCTGTATGTAACCTTGCCTCTATTGCGCTACCTATGTTTGTAAAAGATGGCGCTTTTGATCACAAAGCTTTATATAAAGTAACTAAAAGAGTTACTCGCAATTTGAACAAAGTAATAGACCGCAACTATTACCCAGTGAAAGAAGCTGAAAACTCTAACATGCGCCACAGACCTATAGGTTTAGGTATTCAAGGTCTTGCAGATGCTTTTATCATGTTGCGACTTCCATTTACCTCTGACGAAGCAAAAAAATTGAACTCTGACATTTTTGAGACTCTTTATTTTGCAGCTTGTGAAGCTTCTGTAGAATTGGCACAAGAAGAAGGTCCTTATTCTACATTTGCTGGCTCTCCAATGTCACAAGGAGAATTCCAGTACAATATGTGGAATGTAAATGATAGCGATTTAAGCGGTCGATGGAATTGGGCCGAATTGAGAAAGCAAGTTATGGAGCACGGAGTGAGAAACTCGCTTCTTGTAGCACCTATGCCTACTGCAAGTACTTCTCAGATTCTTGGAAACAATGAAGCCTTTGAACCTTATACTTCTAACATCTATACGCGTAGAACTCTTTCTGGAGAATTTATTGTAGTGAACAAACACTTATTGAAAGACCTAGTTGATCTAGGACTTTGGGATGACGGCTTGAAGAATGCCATTATGAGAAACAATGGTTCCATTCAAGCAATAGAAGGAATTCCAGAGGATATCAAAGAACTCTACAAAACAGTTTGGGAATTGAAGATGAAAGACATTATCGATATGTCTCGTGAAAGAGGTTACTTTATTGACCAATCACAATCTTTGAACTTGTTTATGGAAAACGTAACCACTTCTAAATTGACTTCAATGCACTTTTATGCATGGAAGAGCGGTTTGAAGACTGGAATGTACTATTTGAGAACTAAAGCAGCAGTAGACGCAATCAAGTTTACCGTTACTAAAGAAAAGAAAGCAGTGCCCGTTGCTGCACCAGTAGAACTTCCTGTAATCAACAATACAGCACCGACACAAGCTGCAAATACGTTGAGAACACAAAAGCAATCACAAGAATCAGCTCCAGCACAACCAAAAGCTGTAGAACAAGTGAATCATCCACAAACTTTGTTTGTAGATGATAGTGCTCCTGCGGCTGCAAAAGTGATGAATGAATCCAAGCCGATTGTAGATACTAATGTAGTTACAGAGACCGAAGAAATGAGTGCTGACGAATACAGATTAATTCTTCAACGTGCTAAAGAGGCAGCCAGCAATGGTGACGACTGCGAGATGTGCGGTTCATAAAACTGTCTATTTATTTCAACCTAAAAAAGCCCGATCATATGATCGGGCTTTTTTTAATTATAGGAGTTTTAGCTTGATTTCGGTATCAAAAAAAGAAGAAGGTGTGAAATCTAGAATATAGAAGTTTGGCAACCACTTACTACAGCCATGACGCACTTAACAAGAAACTAATCCTTTCCTGTCTTCACTGACCTATTGAAGAGAGTTAACTATACCGTCTGGGGTTTCATAAGATAGAGGTGCTCTTTAAGAGATCCATAAAGCCTCTTCTATTTACAAAACCATTATTTTATAAAGTTAAATCCCTTAACAACATTACGTATGAATAGGAAAAACCTTAATCCTATATTAAGTTAGAACTAAACCTGTCACAAAAGGTCGTTTGAAACTCCCTGTTATACTTATGTTCTAGATATATATAAACCATACAAACGAATACAATGAAGTACACAAAAGAAGTATCAGAAAAATTAAACGATTTACTAACCAAGAACTACGATGCAGAGGCTGGATATAAATTAGCCAAAGACAAAGTAAATAGTAGTAGAATAAAAGATTTCTTCACTGATCAAGCTCAGGAACGATATAACTTCGGACATGAATTAAAAGAAGAGATTAGAAATTATGGAGAAAGTCCCGATAAAGGAACAAGTTTAAAAGGAGATGCACACCGCACGTGGATGAAATTTAAATCTGCCTTTTCTACTAATAATGAAGAAGCAATTTTAGAAGAAGCAATACGTGGAGAAAAAACAGCTCTAGAAGAATACAATTCCATCATTTCAGAAACAGCTTTCCCACCGTCGACCAAAAACATGCTGACTTCGCACCGAAATACTATTTTAAATTCGTTGAGTAGAGTAACAGCAATGGAAGAAATAGCATAATAAAGGATCAATTCATCCTTTTGAGCCCGATCAATTTTTGGTCGGGCTTTTTTATGTTTGTACTCTATCGCAACTATCTTTCGCTCGAACTGGCATCCTAAAGTTTCCACACCCTTCAAGTCCGAGGAATGGAAACTTTTGAACTTGAACTTGAACTCGAACTCGAAACGCTGAAGCTCCGCACTAGATGCGGAATCTACTGGACTCCATCTCAGAGCTATTAAAACGTTCTCGACTTTCGCTCGAACTGGCATTCCAAAGTTTCCACACCCTTTTGGGCCGGGGAACAAAAAGGTTCAAAACTGTTCATAACTCGGCTTTCAAAAAGCAGTTCAAATACCTATATTTAAAATCCTGAAGTGAAATTTTTATTTAGATTCAAGTATCTGTTATACAGACTTTTGAAAGAAGTATCATTTTTGTTTTAGGACTTCATCATCTTGCTATTAACGCTTCATAAATTACACACATGTATCTCATCTTTGACACCGAAACCACTGGATTGCCTAAACGCTGGGATGCGCCTTATACAGATACAGATAACTGGCCACGGGTGATACAAATTGCCTGGCAGTTACACGATGAGATGGGAAATTTGATCGAGGCTCAAGACTACTTGATACAACCTGATGGTTTTGATATTCCTTACGATGCAGAGCGTATTCACGGTATTTCTACAGCACTTGCTCAGAAAGAAGGAATACCGCTTGCAGAGATGTTGGCAAAATTCAACATCGCTCTAAGTAAAACAAAATTTGTAGTCGGTCAAAATTTAAAATTTGACTTAAATGTTACCGGATCTGAGTTTGTACGTGCTCAAATAGGCAACGACTTACAAGAGCTTCCAGTTCTTGACACTTGTACCGAACAAACAGCAAATTTATGTCAGATTCCAGGAGGCCGGTATGGTAAATTTAAATTGCCTACACTTACCGAGTTGCATCAGTTTCTTTTTAATCAGCCATTTGGAGATGCTCATAACGCCACGGCAGATGTAGAAGCAACAACTCGCTGTTTTTTAGAATTGCTCAGAAAAGGGCATTACTCGCTAGAAAAATTAGGCTTTGAAGATGGCTTTTTTGTACGCTTTCGCGAAAGCAACCCTTCCACCATTACTGCTGTAGGCATCAACCATGTCAACCTTAAAAAAGCATCTGAAAAACTCAACACTGATGAAAGTCCCGAAATTTCTAAAGAAGAAATTAAGGAAAATCTAAATGAATTAAGCGACGCAAAATTTGCACATCTTCATAGTCACAGTCAGTTTTCTATATTACAATCTACAGCAAGTGTAAAAGATCTGGTAGAGGCAGCCGCGGCAAATAATATGCTTGCAGTAACCATGACCGATCATGCCAATATGATGGGCGCGTTTCATTTTGTACGAGCGGTAAAAGCACATAATGCAAGTCTGGTTGATAATGAAGATGGCGAGCATCGGGAACCTATAAAACCTATCATAGGTTGTGAGTTTCAAGTATGTGAAGACATGCACGATCGTACACACAAGGATAATGGATACCAGATCGTGATTCTTGCCAAAAACAAAAACGGCTATCACAATCTAGCAAAAATGGCGAGTAAAGCCTATACGGAAGGGTTTTACTATATGCCTAGAGTAGATAAAAAACTGATTGAAGAATTTAAGGAAGACCTTATTGTCCTTACCGGAAACATGTATGGTGAAGTTCCTTCTAAAATCTTGAATCTAGGAGAAAATCAAGCTGAAGAAGCTTTGTTGTGGTGGAAAAAACACTTCGGTGATGATCTTTATATAGAAGTAATGCGCCATGGTCAAGAAGATGAAAATCGTGCCAATGAAGTACTGATCAACTTTGCACGCAAGCACGATGTAAAAATTGTCGCTACTAACAACACCTATTACGTCCATAAAGAAGATGCTAATGCTCACGACATTTTACTTTGTGTAAAAGATAATGAGAAACAAGCAACACCTATAGGCCGTGGACGAGGGTATCGTTATGGATTACCTAACCAAGAATATTACTACAAGTCTGCACAAGAGATGAAAGAACTCTTTAAAGATTTACCAGAAGCCATCCTGAATGTACAAGAAGTCGTTGATAAAGTGGAAGCTTATGAACTCGCTAGAGATGTATTACTTCCAGCTTTTGATATCCCTGAAGAGTTTATAGATATCAATGACGCCAGCGCAAAAACTAAAAACGGAGAAAATGCCTATTTAAAACATCTTACTTATGAAGGTGCTAAAATGCGCTACGGAGAAGACTTTGGAGATGAAATTAAGGAACGTCTCGATTTTGAATTGAGCGTTATTCAGAATACGGGTTATCCGGGTTATTTCTTGATCGTTTGGGATTTTATAAAGGCCGCACGAGAAATGGATGTCGCCGTAGGCCCAGGACGTGGATCTGCTGCTGGTAGTGCCGTGGCTTATTGTTTGAAAATTACAAATGTAGACCCCATTCACTACGACTTACTTTTTGAGCGTTTTCTAAATCCAGATCGAGTGTCCATGCCCGATATTGATATTGATTTTGATGATGAAAATCGATATAAAGTAATGGATTACGTTATTGAAAAATACGGTTCCTCTCAAGTAGCGCAAATTATAACTTATGGAACCATGGCAGCAAAGTCATCCATAAGAGACACTGCAAGAGCGCTCGATCTGCCGCTACAAGATGCAGATCGTGTGGCAAAATTAATACCTGATTTTGCTAAACTTAAAAATATTTTTGCCTTAGCAGATAATGAAATCAGTGGGAAATTCCGTGGAGATGATGCTGATATGGTGAGAGAACTAAGAAGCCTCGCCGCTGGAAATGACCTAACTGCCGAGACCTTAAAACAAGCTCGAATTCTTGAAGGTTCTGTCAGAAATACCGGTGTTCATGCCTGTGGAGTGATCATTACACCAGATGATCTGACCAACTTTGTTCCTGTAGCAACAGCAAAGAATTCTGATCTTTATGTCACTCAGTTTGATAACGAAGTTGTAGAAAGCGCTGGCTTGTTGAAAATGGACTTCTTAGGGTTAAAAACCTTAAGCCAAATCAAGGATACAGTCGCCATTATAAAAGAACGCCATGGAATAGCACTGGATATAGAGTCCATCCCGCTAGATGACGAGAAAACCTACGAGCTGTTCCAGCGTGGAGAAACAACTGCTATTTTCCAGTATGAAAGTGTCGGGATGCAAAAGTATATGCGAGAACTCAAACCTACCCAGTTTGCCGATCTTATCGCGATGAACGCTTTGTATAGACCGGGGCCATTAGAATATATTCCAGAATTTATTGATCGTAAACACGGTCGTAAAGACATTGTTTATGATCTAGATGCCATGGAAGAATACCTGAAGGAAACTTATGGTATTACGGTGTATCAAGAGCAAGTAATGTTACTGTCTCAAAAACTAGCCAATTTCTCCAAGGGTGATGCCGATGTTTTGAGAAAAGCTATGGGTAAAAAACAAATGGCCACACTTCAAAAAATGAAGCCCCAATTCCTAGATGCTGGTGAAGCAAACGGACATGACCGTACCATTTTAGAAAAGGTATGGAAAGACTGGGAAGCATTTGCTTCTTATGCCTTTAACAAGTCACACTCCACTTGTTATGCATGGATCGCTTACCAAACGGCTTATTTAAAAGCAAATTACGGCGCTGAATTTATGGCAGCAACCCTTTCTAACAACATGAACCAAATCAAAGATGTGACGAAGTTCATGGATGAATGCCGTCGTATGGGACTTGATGTGCTAGGTCCAGATGTGAATGAATCCAATTATAAATTTACCGTTAACCCTAAAGGAGCAATTCGTTTTGGGATGGGAGCTGTAAAAGGATTAGGCCATGGTGCTGTAATGACCATTATAGATAATAGAAAAGAGGGCCATTACAAAAGTATCTTTGATATGGCAAAGCGTATCGACTTGCGAACTGCAAATAAAAAGTCTTTTGAAGCGCTAGCTTTAAGTGGTGGTTTTGACGGTTTAGGCGGTGATAATAGAGCGCAATTTTTCTATGAATTTGACAACGGTCAGATATTTTTAGAACAAGTAGTGAAATATGCTCAGAAGTTTCAAGAAAATGAAAATAGTGCACAAGTGAGCCTATTTGGAGAAGCAAGTGATGTGCAAATCCCAGAACCACAATTACCCATTTGCGAAGATTGGGGTGCGATGGAAAAATTGAAAAGAGAGAAAGAAGTCGTAGGAATCTATATTTCTGGTCATCCATTAGACGATTACAAAAAGGAAATCAAATTCTTTTGTAATGCAAACCTAGCAGCCATGAAAGAACTAGAGCCACTAGTCAATAGAGAGCTTACTTTTTGCGGTGTGATTACAGAAGCAAGACACATGATGAGTAAGGCCAACAAACCTTGGGGGATGTTTACTATGGAAGATTATGATGAGACTCACGAATTCAGAATTTTTGGTGAGGACTATTTGAAATTCAGACACTTTTTAGTACCAAATTCATTCTTACACGCTAAAGTAAAGATTCAACAAGGATGGCTCGATAAAAATACGGGTAGACCAAGGGATCCTCGTATCCTATTTACACAAATGGGACAGTTACAAGACGTCATGGCAAGCGCTGCCAAAAAGTTAACCATTGAGTTTCACGTAAGTGAAGTTATAGAAGAGCGTATTGAAATTTTAAAGGAAGCACTAGATAAACACCAAGGAGATCACCGTTTGTATTTTAATTTAAAAGATCATGAAGAAAAAATATCGATTGATATGTCTGCTAAATTACAAAAGGTAAATGTTAGTGGCGAGTTGCTCTCCTTATTAGACGAGTATGGGATCACTTATGGAGTAGGTTAATAAAACTCATAAATAGCTTTGTTAAAAATTTGCTGGTAGTATTAGAGGAGCAGTAAATTACCTCTGGAGTAAGTTAGCATAGACATTCATCTATGCTCTATAGAAGTTATTAAAATACTTAATTAAGGCCTCACTCATGAAATATTTTGCTTTAAAAAACTCTATTTCTCTTATTCAAAAATTTATATTTGCCCTATAAGCCTCATCCATGCAGTTTAACATCACAAATGACTTTATACAAGAGATACGTTCACTGATTGACGTCAATGATAGTAAACAGCTGGAACACATTTTAGAAGAGCTTCACTTTGCTGATATCGCAGAAATTATTGATGAACTCAATCTGGAACAAGCTGTATATATTGTAAAGCTTCTCGATTCAGAAAAAACTTCTGAAGCTTTAATGGAGCTGGATGAAGACCAGAGAGATCGCATTCTTAATGCCCTTTCTCCAAAAGAAATCGCTGAAGAGCTGGAAGAGATGGATACCGATGATGCGGCAGATATCTTAAACGAACTTCCTGATAATATTGCCCAAGAAGTAATCAATCAAATAATTGATGAACAACATGCAGAAGACATTGTGGATCTGTTGCGTTTTGACGAAAACAGTGCCGGTGGACTGATGGCAAAAGAGCTGGTGCGTGTTAATGAGAATTGGACGGTTACTGGATGTGTAAGTGAAATGCGTGCACAGGCCGAAAACGTGACTCGTGTGCATTCCATATATGTAGTAGACAACAACAACAAACTCAAAGGGAGACTTTCCTTAAAAGATCTATTAACCAGTAAGGAATCTACCCCTATAAAAGACGTTTATATTCCTAAAGTAGATTTTGTAACCGTCAACACTCCTGGAGAAGAAGTCTCTCGTATCATGCGTAAATACGATTTAGAGGCCATTCCTGTGGTTGACGAATTGGAACGACTTGTAGGTCGCATTACCATTGATGATATTATGGATTTTATCACAGAAGAAGCAGAGAAAGATTACCAACTCGCCAGTGGTATCTCGCAAGACGTTGAAGCAAATGACAGTATTTTAGAATTGACTAAAGCGCGACTGCCTTGGCTGGTTCTAGGACTATTAGGTGGTATAGGTGCCGCGGCAATCATGGGTGGTTTTGAAGAGATATTTGAAAAGCACGCCGTACTATTTTTCTTTACTCCATTGATAGCCGCTATGGCAGGAAACGTAGGAGTGCAATCCAGTGCGATCATTGTACAAGGTATCGCAAATGATGATTTGAGAGGGAGTATAGGGAATCGTTTGATTAAAGAAGTATTGCTCGCGATGTTAAATGGAGTCATACTAGCCATACTTTTATTTGCTTACACATTTGCTACTAAAGGAGAAATTCTTACCTCCCTTGCTATTTCTATTTCGCTCTTTGCCGTCATTATAGTGGCTGGACTAGTTGGTACTTTTGTTCCACTCGCTCTACATAAGAGAGGTATAGATCCGGCACTCGCTACAGGCCCATTTATTACAACCAGTAACGACATATTTGGAATTTTGATCTATTTCATGATTGCAAAGGCAATTATTGGTATCTAGAAGTATAACTATTTGACGCTTTCTAATTACTTTTTCTGCAAATAGAAGTAGGTCTACTGGCACGCTTTCGCGAAAGCGGGAATATCACAAATACAAAGACGCTTTTCTAACTTTAGATTTATTAAAAACTCTCTTCCATTGCTTATCTTCGTTAATCATGAAAACGGCTACGGTAAAAGAGTTAAAGGAAGAGCTTAAATTCAGGTCTGATGACGACCTGATGAAGATCATCTTACGTCTTTCTCGATTTAAGAAAGAGAATAAGGAACTCCTTACCTACCTGCTTTTTGAATCCACTGATGAAGATGAATACGTCGCAAACGTGAAAACCTTGATGGACAACATGTTTCTAGCACTCAATACAGCAAACAATTACCGTCTTCAAAAAGGAGTGCGTAAAGTCCTGCGGGAGTCCAAAAAATATGTGCGTTACTCGGGAATTAAGGAAACAGAAGTTTCTATTTTGATCCACTTTTGCCGATTGATGAGAGAGACCCATCCACAAGTATTGCGCAGTAAAACCATGCGTGACCTTATGGAAAGACAACTTATTATTGTCAAAACACGTATCTCCACACTCCATGAAGACTTGCAATACGACTATGAGCAGGAACTCAATATGGTAGAGGTTTGATTAGGTATTAGGCATGTGGCATGTGGCATGTGGAAAAATAAATTTTTGAGTGATGGAGAAAAAAAAATGCTTAGTCGAGCGGTAGTCGAAACTAAAATTTGAAATCGAACTTGAAATCGAAATCGAATTTGAATTTGAATAGGAACACCTGAGCTTGTGCTTCTGCACCCTTTAGGGTTGGGGAACGGAAACCAGAAATTGAAAAGAAAAAAAGCCGAATTCATTCGGCTACATAAAAAAATGCCGCAGGCAACAAAATAAATTCCCAGCGGCGGACTTTAGTCCGCCTGCTCGAGTTTGAATTTGAAAAACGCCAGGGGCAACAAAATAGATTCCCAGCGGCGGAATTCAGTCCGCTGTTTATGAAAGAAATATAGATCATGAAAGTACTTCACCTCGATAGCAACCACGTTATACTTGCACAAAAACTAGAACAAGCTGGCTTTGAAAACCATTTTGATTATACGTCCTCTAAGGAAGACATCATGAAAGTGATAGGCAAATATGACGGGATGATCGTGCGCAGCAGGTTCCCCATTGACAAAGAATTTCTTCAAGCGGCCACTTCTTTAAAGTTTATAGGTCGCGTAGGCGCTGGACTGGAAAATATAGATCTAGATGTTGCCCAACAACAAGGAATATCTTGCTACAACGCACCAGAAGGAAATAGAAATGCTGTAGGTGAACACGCTTTGGCAATGTTGCTTTCCTTATTCAATCATTTAAATAGAGCAGACCGAGAAGTACGATCTGGATTGTGGCGTAGAGAAGAAAATCGCGGCTTAGAACTGGACGGGAAAACCGTAGGACTTATTGGCTACGGGAATATGGGAAAAGCTTTTGCCAAAAAACTTTCTGGTTTTGACTGTAAAGTGATTTGTCATGACATTGAGGAACATGTAGGAGATAAGAACTGTACACAAGTAAGCCTGCAAGAATTACAACAACAAGCTGATGTATTGAGTCTTCACACCCCACAAACTAAATTAACTATAGGCATGATCGACAAAGCTTTTATAGAGGCTTTTTCAAAACCATTTTACCTGATCAATACCGCAAGAGGAAAATCTGTGGTCACAGAGGATCTTGTTGCTGCCTTAAAAAGCACGAAGATTTTAGGTGCTGGACTGGATGTACTGGAATATGAAAAAGGTTCTTTTGAATCTCTCTTTCGCAATAGCGAAATCCCAACGGCATTTGCGGCACTACTAGAAATGGATAACGTATTGTTGAGTCCGCATGTGGCTGGATGGACCGTAGAATCTAAATACCAACTTGCCGATGTCATCGCAAATAAAATCATCAAACACCACCAAGCATTATGAAAAAGGTTACAGGAATAGGCGGTATTTTCTTTAAGTGTAAGGATACACAAGCAACAAAAGCTTGGTATGAGAAGCATTTAGGATTACCCGTAGATGACTATGGATGCACCTTCTGGCAAGAAGAGAGTGTAAAGCTTGATAAAAAAGCAAGCCAACAATGGAGTCCTTTTGAATCTGATTCCACCTATTTTGATCCAGGCAAACAGGATTTTATGATTAATTACCGAGTCGCTGATTTAAAAAGTTTATTAGAAGAACTGAAACAAAATGATGTTGAAGTAGTCGGTAAGATAGAAGAGTATGATTATGGTAAATTTGGGTGGGTTATAGATTGTGATGGCCGTAAAGTAGAACTTTGGGAACCTAGCAATGAGGACCTATTTAAAAAATAACCTACATTTACCAGCACCAACTTAAATAAATAAACATGAGCACAGAAGGATACGACAGTTCAAAAAGTGGCTTTGAAAATGCAAAAGAATCTGCCAAGGAAACTTTCAACGACGCAGCAAACAGCGCAAAAGAAAGTGCCAGAAACTTTCAACAAGACTTTAATCGAACGGTAAATAATCAGGAAAACAAAAAAATTCTAGCTGGTATATTAGGGATCTTTTTGGGATCATTTGGTATTCACAAGTTTATTTTGGGATACAACAAAGAAGGTATTATTCAATTAATTATAAGTGTTCTTAGTTGTGGAACCTTAGGTATCATAGGATTAATAGAAGGTATTATTTATCTGACGAAGTCTGATGAAGAGTTTTATTACACCTATCAAGTCAACAAAAAGGGCTGGTTTTAAAAAACAACTGATTATCAGTTATATAAGGTCTTAAATGTTAAGTTTAAGGCCTTTTTTTGTACACAAGAATTAATGGTCTTAACTTTGCGTTAACACAAACATGATTATTGATGTTTGTTGTTGAAAACAATGGCCCTAAAAATTCTCGTTCTCAGTACTACAAATTCAACCTTAGGCCCTATGGCCCAAGGGTTTCTTGATTATTATAGCTCTAAGAAAACACAGGTGCTCAGTGCTGGAATAGAATCCCAACCTATTCATCAAATGACTTTAAAGGTGATGGACTCTTTAGGCATACCTGTAGAGAAATCTAGAAGGAATTTTGAAGCTGTGGAAGATATTGTATTTGACTACATTATCACCTTTTCAGATAAAGCACATCTGCTGGCTAAATCAAGAACCAAAAAAGCAACTGTTTTTCATCTCAAAATGGACAGTCTTGATACCGCTCAAGGAAGTGATACGGATATAAAAAATGCTTTTAAAGCCAGCCGCAAAGAGTTACAAGCCTACTGCACGGAATTTGCAGAGCAATACCTACAGAAAAAAAATAAAAAAGCTTAGCCTTTACTCCATCTTATAATCTAGAGGTAACATACCTGACACCTTTAAATTGGAAACAAACCCACCTGTTTTTAAAACTCTATAATTGAGAACATTACCCGCATCTGAAATCACTAATTTAGGCGCGTCAAGATATATAGCAGATTGAAAATTCTGAGAGTCCATAACTTCGTATCTTTTTTCTCTAAAATCAACGATATATAGAGCTCCCTTTTTCCTGCTTCTGATGTGATCTTTTACCGCAACTTTTTTTCTATCAAAAACGAGGTGGTAACCTTTTTCTTCAAATTTGCCTTCAGCAATTAGTTTAAATAATCGCACTTCAGAAACTTTATAAGCGCGTTTGCGATGACGTCTTACCCACCCTCTTTTTGAATCTTTTTCATTTAATTCTTTGAAAAAGGCACTACCTACAAAGTAAGAGGAGATCATATAATGGGTAGGAACTTCCATGGAGCTGGTAATTTCCACATGTTCTAAGCTTACCTCTTCAAAACTAATCTCAAAATCTGTCAGGTTATAAGTTAATAGGTAATTTAAATCTCTATTTTCTATAAGTATAGGCTCTTCAGCATAAGCCGTCATCTTATTAGTAATTGGATTAAAACGCATTCTCACTTTATCGAGATTGAGAATACTACATTCCTTTGCAATTGCAGTCGTACCTAAAAATTGTTTGATAAAGTACTTCTCCTTTTTCTTACGGCTCCAGGGATCTGGATAGAGGTAAACCGCTGGAAGCTCACCTACTTTAGGCTGTAATTTAAGGTTAGAGAAGTCGGTGTTTAAAGGGTCACTAAAGGTTTGTGTTACATAACCTAATAGGCTTACTGTAAAAACACTCTGACTATTTTCATAATAAGAAATTTCAAAATCCCCATTAAAGTCGGTAATGGTTCCTTTTGAGGTGCCTGAAAAGTAAACGTTTACAGAAGCTAAAGGTTCATTTGAAGTGGCGTCTGTAATATTTCCTTTAATAGATTGCGCGTTGATGATGAAAGGAATAAAAACAAATAAAAATAGGACCCTGTTATTCAACTTGTCATATTTTGAGATTATTCCTCTTCTTTTGTATCATCTTGCCCATTGAAATACTTAGATTCCATCTCTGCTTGGAACTCTTCTAAAACTGGCTTTACGGTGCTTTCTGGAAGGTCTGCGATACGTATGTACATTAAACCATCTACTGCATTGTTAAATAAAGGATCGACGTTAAAAGCTACTACTTTGGCATTTTGCTTTACGTATTTCTTAATCAATACAGGTAACCTCAATTCATTGGGCTCCAGTTCGTCTATAATCTTATCAAATTTGTTAAGATCTGCCTCGCTTTCATCAAAGATAAAGTCCTTATCTGCATCTTCTAATTTTACTTTAAAGTCCTTTTTAGGAGTAATGTACTGTGCTATATATGGATCGTAATAATTGCTCTTCATAAACTCAATCATAAGTGATTTGGAAAAATTAGAGAATTTATTACTGATACTCACCCCTCCTATAAGGTATTTATGCTCTGGAAATCTCAACGTACAGTGCACTATTCCTTTCCATAATAAGAACAGCGGCATAGGTTTTTGCTGGTATTCTTTAATGATAAATGCTCGTCCCATTTCTATGGATTCACTCATCATCTTATGCAATTCTGGTTCAAATTTAAAAAGTTCATTCAGGTAAAAGCCGTCCATGCCATAAGCCTTACTGATCTCACTTCCCATACCCATGCGATAGGCCCCCGCAATGCGATTAGCATCTCTGTCCCACAAGAACATTTGATGGTAATAGTCATCATAATGATCGAGATCTGTCGCATTATTAGTTCCTTCCCCTATAGCTCTAAAAGTGATCTCTCTCAACCTTCCTAGTTCGGTTAAGACATTAGGGATATGTTCTTTTTTAGATAAGAATACTTCGTAATTTTTTGATTCTAAAAGACGTTTATCCCCCATTTCTCTCAAAGCATCTACTTCTTTAATCATGGCTTGTTGATCTGTAGTAGCAGCTATTTTTTTGGGAGCTTTTGGTATCTTGATAGCGTTAGGAATATCACTTAACCTCTTCGTTTCTTTATCATAAGGCTTAGAAAGCATGTAGGTTTTCCTACGTAAGAAATCTGTAAAATCATCTAGAGATTTGTGTTCCTTTTGTGCCTTAACAGAAATAGGATTTCCTATTCTCACCTTAACTACTCGATTTTTTTGTGAAAGCACTTCAGATGGAAGTTTTGCAGTTCTAAAAACATCGTTAAGCTTTGCGAGTAGGTAAAACATGCGACTATTCTTTGCATGGAAGTAAATAGGGATTACAGGAACCTCAGCTCTTTGAATCAATTTCATGGAGCTCTCTTCCCATGTTTTATCTACGACTAGCTTGCCATCTCTATACGTAGAAACTTCTCCTGCAGGAAAAATACCCAAAGGTAAATCGTTTTTAAGATGTCTAATAGCCTGCATAAAACCAACAGTACTAGATTTCACCTCTTTACGGTCTTCAAAAGGGTTTACTGGCATGATGAATGGCTTCAAAGGCTCAATACGGTGCAGTAAGAAATTTGCGATGATCTTGTAGTCTGGTCGACGCTCTAGAAGTAATTTTAATAACAAAACTCCATCCACTCCTCCTAATGGATGATTTGAAATAGTGATAAAAGCACCGTTTTTAGGAATGCGTCTTAAGTCTTCCACTGGAATTTCAAACTCAATTTGAAGGTCCTCTAATAGACCGTTTAAAAAGTCAGCGGTGTCTTTATTTTTATGCTTGTCATACAATTTATTAAGAGTAGAAATGCGTAAAAGCTTCATCAACGTCCACCCACCTAGAGTTCCTAAGAAACCGTATTTATCTATGTGGATAGCTTTGGCTACCTCTTTTGCGTTCACAAGTCCCATAAAAGTTGGTTGGTATAAGTATACAAATATAATATAATTGTAGAGCCTCTATTCTTTAACGACTAATTGAAGCGTTTCTTGTGCGCGTTGTTTTAATAAAACCGTCTTTCCAGACTCTATAAACTCGATGGCATCTCCATCATAATGCCTTACTGTATATAGGGAAACTCCTTCTACATGACTTACTCGATAACGAGATTCTAGATCTTTAAGAAGTTCATTTATTTTAGCGTATTTATCTTCTACACATAATGAAAAACTAATCGCACTATTCTGTAGCAAGCCTACTTGCATCTTGTGAATACTTAATTCTTGAAAAATATCAGAAATATTATGCTCTCCTATAAAGCTAAAATCCCTAGAAGATATCTTCAGGAAAACCATGTTTTTTCTAACGATATAACAAGGTGTTAAAGGCTCAATAGTATCCACAGCCGTTATCACAGTGCCTTCCTCCTCTGGGTTCATAAAAGATTTTACATAAAGCGGAATCTCTTTTCCTTGAAGAGGTTGTAATGTTTTAGGGTGAATGACAGAAGCGCCATAAAATGCCAGCTCAATAGCCTCGTTGTAGGGAATCTTATTTAATAATATTGTTTTTTCAAAAACCCGGGGATCTGCGTTAAGAACTCCAGGCACATCCTTCCATATGGTTACCCCAGTGCCATCCAAGCAGTAGGCTAGAATTGCTGCAGTATAATCACTTCCTTCTCTACCTAGGGTGGTGGTAAAACCATTGTTATCAGACCCTATAAAACCTTGTGTAATAAACGGCTGACCTTTACAAGATTGAATGATTAAATTTTCTGTTTCTTTCCAGTTCACACCAGCATCACGGTATTTTTGGTCGGTTTTTATAAGCTGTCGTGCATCTTTCCATACCAATGGAATATCACAAGCGTTGAGAAAAGCCGCTACTATTTTAGTGGATAACAACTCTCCATGACTTACCACTTGATCGTAGAGGAAACTGTAGTTTTTACTTTGGTTGCGCAGCATTTCGCCTTTGAGAGACTCTATGATTGCTTTTACTGTTTTTTTAATTCCGCTTTCGCGAAAGCGGAACAACCATTCCTCTTTAATACCATCAGAAGGCATCTCCAAACCTTCAATTACCGCCAAATGTTTAAGGTGTAGCTCATCAATAAGATCCAGATAATAAGCATCATTATCTTGATAACTGGCAATTACGTCTTCTAAGGCATTAGTTGTTTTTCCCATAGCAGAAATGACGACACCTAAATCTTCGGTACCCATAACTTGCAATACATGCAACACATTACGTACTCCATCAGCGTCTTTAACTGATGCCCCACCAAATTTATATATCTTCATCTATCCTTTTATATATTTTTCTAAAGACTGTTGATCCATTTGTGCAAGATACCAGTCTTTAATCATAGTAGCTCCTGTACGTTCATAAAACGCTACTGCATTGGTATTCCAGTCCAGCACTACCCATTCTACTCGTTTCACTCGATGATCATAAGCATATTGCAGGACTTTGTCGTAGAGGGCTTTTCCTAAACCTTTACCTCTCATTTTTTCTGTTACAATAAGATCTTCTAAATGAATCGTCTTGCCTTTCCAGGTAGAAAAACGAGGGTAACACAAACTGATTCCCTCTATATTACCGTCGTATAATCCTACAAAGCATTTAAAAAGGGCTTGTTCACCTAATCCATTTTGCTCCAGTTCTTCGACAGTTACCTCAACAGCATCTGGCTCATTTTCAAAAATAGCCAGCTCTGTAATAAGTTCTAATACTCTAGGAAAGTCTTCTTTTGTAGCTTCTCTTACCTCAATCATGATTCTAGTTTAAGCAAATATAAATGAGCCTGCCTAAAGAAATGTGAAAAGTATCCACTACAACGTTGTAGTGCCAACTATTTTATTAAGATATTTGCACAACTGATCTAATTATGGCTACAATAAACCAATCCCTAGGAGAATTTATCATTGAAAACCAAGCTGACTTCCAGTACAGCAGTGGAGAACTCTCCAGACTCATCAACTCCATAAGACTGGCTGCAAAAATGGTCAATCACGAGGTGAACAAAGCAGGTCTGGTAGATATTACTGGTAGTGCTGGCGAAATCAACACTCAAGGAGAAGATCAACAAAAGTTAGACGTTTTTGCAAATAACACCTTTATTAGAACACTTACCAATCGACAAATAGTCTGTGGTATTGCGAGTGAAGAAAATGATGACTTTATTACCATTGAAGGAGAGCGTAAGGATCACGGTAATAAATATGTAGTTGCAATGGACCCGCTAGACGGTAGTTCCAACATAGACGTAAATGTTTCAGTGGGAACTATTTTTTCTATTTATAGAAGAGTTACTCCTGTTGGGACACCTGTACAATTAGAAGACTTTTTACAGCCCGGCAATATGCAAGTGGCCGCTGGTTATATTATTTATGGCACCTCTACCATGCTCGTATATACGACGGGTAATGGAGTAAATGGTTTTACACTCAATCCCTCATTAGGAACTTATTATCTTTCTCACCCTAACATGACTTTTCCTGAAGATGGCAACATCTATAGTGTCAATGAAGGGAATTATGTTCATTTTCCACAAGGTGTAAAAGATTATATCAAATATTGCCAAGCAGAAGAAGGTGACCGTCCATATACCAGTCGTTACATAGGTAGTTTGGTAAGCGATATACATCGCAACATGATAAAAGGTGGTGTTTATATGTACCCTAAGAGCACTAAAGCAAAAGAAGGTAAACTGAGGTTGCTTTATGAATGCAACCCTATGGCATTTATTGCAGAACAGGCCGGAGGAAAAGCCAGTGATGGACACCAAAGGATTATGGATCTCAAACCTACAGAATTACATCAACGAGTACCCTTCTATTGCGGAAGTAAAAATATGGTTGCAAAAGCAGAAGAATTCATGAGTAAATATCCTCGATAACTTCAATTTTGCAACTAGCGCAGCAATACAATTTAGCGCCTGACCTTTAAAAGAAAGACAACATAAAAAAGCCTTTTATAAATAACGAGTAGAACAACTCTATTTATAAAAGGCTTCAACTTCAAAAGTTGGCTTCAACTATCTGTTCTTATTCAATAAGTATCTGTAATCCTCTAAATTGAGGTGTCCGTTAAATATCTCTATAGAACGCTCCACTAGATATGCTGCATCTTCATCATTGTAACCTAATGCCGTAGCATACTTTTTCAATAAGTGATGCTCTATCTCGTTCATACGATGATCTGCAAATACCACTTTAAAAAGGTCGTGCAACCATTGTATTCGCTCTTCACTAGTATTAGGAGGCGTCACGGGGTAAGCCTTTGGGTTTTTTATAATATTAGCATAATCAGCGTCTGATATATCCAGAACAACCTTTAATCGATTTAGCACAATCTCTTCTTCCTCATGAATTCCAGAAACTTGGGCAATAGTTACTAAAGTTGCAAAATGACTTTTATTTCTAGCACTTTCGCCAGACACAAATAAACTTGAAAATGACATAATCTTGAATTTTATTATTGCAAATATAAGAATAGCAATTGCAGTTTGCTTTACTTATTTGAGATGAGATAACATTTCAGTCACCATTTGATCAAGGCCATATTCATGTTTCCAGTTCCAGTCTTTTCTGGCTGGAGCATCATCTATAGAACTAGGCCAGCTATCTGCAATTTGTTGTCTGAAATCTGGCTCATAACTGATAGAAAAGTCTGGTACGTGCTTATTAATCTCATTAGCAATATCTTGTGGTGTAAAACTCATGCCAGAAAGGTTGTAAGAAGAACGCTCAATAATCTCTTCAGATGGGGCACGCATAATCTCTACCGTAGCTCTTACCGCGTCTTCCATATACATCATAGGAAGCTCCGTATTTTCACTTAAAAAACAATTGTAATTTTCACCTGCCACTGCTTTGTGAAAAATATCTATAGCGTAATCTGTCGTTCCACCGCCAGGTAATGTTTTCCATGAAATCAACCCTGGATACCTCATAGATCTTACGTCTACACCATATTTTTGATGGTAATACTCGCACCATCGCTCTCCGGTTTGTTTGCTAATACCATAAACAGTAGTAGGCTCCATAATCGTGTGTTGCGGCGTGTCATGCTTCGGAGTAGTAGGTCCGAAAACAGCTATACTCGACGGCCAAAATAATTTATCGATCTTTCCTTCCTTTGCAAGGTCTAACACATGCATCAAAGAATCCATATTTAAGCTCCAAGCCTTTTTAGGAAACTTCTCTCCAGTAGCGCTTAACATAGCTGCCATGAGATATACTTCATTTACTTGATAATGCAGGCACACATCTTCTATCTGACTTTTATTCATCGCATCTAGCGATTCAAAAGGCCCAGAAGCCATAATCTCCTCACTACCTTCACGTATATCGCTAGCAATTACCTGCTCACCACCATAGATCTCTCTTAATCGCATGGTAAGCTCTGTTCCTATCTGTCCACAAGCTCCTATTACTAATACTTTGGTTGCCATTTCTGTTTATTTCCAACAAAGATAAGAAGACCTTATTTGGATAATCGCTAGTTTGATTAGAGTTTTACTATTTGTAACATCACCCCTTGTCTGTACTAGTGCGATCTCAATTCTATTATTTTAAAATAAAGTTTTATCTTGATATCGCTCAGGGCGAAAATGCAAACACCGCTAGCCTATAACACCCTATTAAATTTTCTGCCTATAAAATAGAATCAAAAGTGCCTGATAAAAAATGTCGCTTTTTTATTCTTTTAAATATAAGCATATTTGCAATTCATCGTTATAAGACTATGCGACTCTCTATTTTTCTGCTTTTTATATTACTGCTAGCCTGCAAACCCATTTCTAATGAAGACGCGCCTAACGTAAAACAAATAGATTATACGGCTATGAATTTGAGCACGTCAAAAATAACGCTCCTAAAAGATGCTCAGAAAAAAGCGCTAGAATGGGAATCCTTTCAAGACTTACTTACAGGACTAGAGAATTATGATCATACGGCCAGAGCAACAAATAAAATAATAGATCACGTAAATAACATGCTTTTAACTCCTGAAGAAGCATTCCAAGATCAAGCCATTTTCTCCCGTATTAAAGTTTTAAAAACCAGACTCCACATCTATAAATCTTACTTAGGATACCGTATAAAAACTCCTTCTCAGTTAGAAGAAAAATACAACAACATCATCCTTGCCTTAGATGAATTAATTATTCAAATGAACTGGAAAGTCAATGAATTCCGTCAAAGTAATGACAAACTTCTAGAAGATCTCAAAGCTGATATGGATCCAGAAGAAAAGTAAGCCTATTACAAACCCTGAAAAGGTTATAGGCTCACAAAAAGATAAAGTCTTTATTCTATAGCTTAAAGTGAGTTGCGCTGAGTGTACCTGCACATAACTTACCACAGCATCAAACCGTCGAAGTAAACCCTCTTTGCCCTTATACCATTGTCCTATTTGTGATTTGAATTACAAGCGACATTATTTCTTTAAATTAGTATGATAAACTTCTCTTAATCCAGATAGAATACCACTGCTGTCATTTAATTTTATGTCATGAGTCAACCATTACTTCAATTCACTAAAAAAGGAATTTATTGCAAGCCCGCGGGCGTCTATCTGGATCCATGGAAACCCGTAGCTAAAGCACTCATCACACATGGCCATGCAGACCATTCCCGATGGGGACACAAAAAATACCTTACCCATAATGATAACGTTCCCATCATTACGCACCGACTGGGCGATATCAATGTGTCGGGAGTAAATTATAACGAAGTTTTTTCCATCAACAATGTGAAATTCTCTTTTCACCCCGCTGGGCATATTCCAGGATCTTCACAAATACGCGTCGAGCACCGCGGAGAAGTATGGGTTTTTACAGGTGATTATAAAACAGAAGCTGACGGTATTTCTAGCGTTTACGAACCTGTAAAATGCGACACCTTTATTACAGAATGTACCTTTGGATTACCCGCCTTTAAATGGCGACCTCAACAACTGGTCATGGATGACATCAACTTGTGGTGTGCTCAAAACCATGCAGAAAAGAAGACCTCCGTACTCTTTGCTTATTCTTTAGGAAAAGCACAGCGTATTATCAAACATCTGGATACCAACCAAATGAAGATTTACTGTCATGGAGCTGTCTATAAAATGACGGAAGTCTTAAGACAACAAATCAACTTTCCTCCTACTCATCTGATTACCAAAGAAACTACCAAAGAAGAACTTGCAGGCAACATTGTTATCGCACCACCCAGTGCTCATGGAAGTGCCTGGATGAAAAAAATGGTTCCATATGTCACAGCAAGTGCAAGCGGTTGGATGACTTTTAGAGGTGCACGACGCAGAAGAGCCATCGATAAAGGTTTTGTCCTTTCTGATCATTGCGACTGGGACGGGTTGATAGATAGCATAGCAGCTACTGGCTGTGAAAATGTGATTACGACACACGGCTACCAAGAGATTTTTGCTCGGTTCTTAAGAGAAGAAAAAGGACTCAATGCCATAAGCGAGCGCACACAATATGAAGGAGAAAACTCAGAATTAAGCGCTGAAGAAAAAAGTGAAAGTTCAGAAACTGAGCAAAGTGTTTCCGAGCGAAGCGAGAAAACATCAAGTTCAAGTTCGAGTTCGAGTTCGAGTTCAAATTCAAGTTCGAATTCAATTTCAAGCGTAGCGCCATGAAACAGTTTGCAGAACTCATCCGTACCATAGACGGAACTAATAAAACCAACCTCAAAGTAGCTGCGCTTACGGAGTATTTTAAGACCGCAAATGATGAAGATAAGTTGTGGACCATTGCCATACTTTCTCACCGACGCCCCAAAAGACCCGTTAACACCACTTTGATGAGAGAATGGGCGACACAAATTAGTGGTGTACCCATGTGGCTGTTTGAAGAAAGCTACCATATTGTAGGTGATCTGGCAGAAACCATTGCGCTCATTCTTCCTACAGCAAACGAATCTAGCGACAAAAGCCTTTCGCAAATCATTAGCGAAATTATAGCGCTAAGGTCCAAAGGAGATCTTGAAAAAAAAGAATACCTGCAAAAAAACTGGCTCCAACTCAATTATTACGAACGATTTGTTTTTAATAAAATACTAACTGGTGGTTTTAGGATAGGTGTTTCTCAAAAATTAATGACCCGAGCATTAGCTAATGCTACTGGAATTGATAAAGATGTGCTCGCCCATAAACTCATGGGAAACTGGACGGGAGAAAACACCAGTTTTCAGGAGTTGGTTTATGAAGATAATGAAGTGGCCAGGAGAGGCAAGCCTTATCCATTCTACCTTGCTTATGCTATTGAAGGAGAAATTAGCGATCTAAACAATATCAATCAATGGAGCGCAGAGCACAAATGGGACGGCATCAGGTCACAGACAATTATACGAAGTAACGAGATTTTTGTGTGGTCCCGTGGGGAAGAATTAGTTACCGATAAGTATCCAGAATTTCAAAAGTTCCTAGATGTGATTCCTAATGGGACCGTGATCGATGGAGAGATCCTACCCTTTAAAGATGGTGAAATCATGAATTTCAATGACCTACAAACCAGAATAGGTCGTAAAACAGTAGGTAAGAAACTATTACAAGATGTTCCTGTTGTTATTGTCGCGTACGACTTATTGGAATGGCAAGGGAAAGATTTGAGAGAGCAACCCTTTGAAAAACGCAGAGCGGTACTGGATCAACTGGTTTTAAATCTTCACAAAAAAGAAGAGGCATTACCTCAAAAAGAAAAAACACCATTGCTGCTTTCAGAAACCATGACTTTTAACTCATGGGAAGAAATGGCGGCTGAACGAGCTCTAGCAAGAGAGAAACGATCAGAAGGATTGATGATCAAACGCAAAGACAGTCCCTATCTGGTAGGACGTAAAAAAGGCGACTGGTGGAAATGGAAAACAGATCCATTTTCGGTTGATGCAGTATTGACTTATGCCATGCGAGGGCACGGAAGAAGAGCTAATTTATTTACTGACTATACTTTTGGACTTTGGCAAGATGGAGAGCTGGTTACTTTTGCAAAAGCCTATTCTGGACTTACTGATGCCGAATTTCGAAAAATAGATGCTTGGATCAAGAAGAACACCTTGGAACGATTCGGCCCCGTGCGATCTGTAACACCGCATCATGTATTTGAAATTGCTTTTGAAGGAATAGCACCTAGCAAAAGACACAAATCTGGAATAGCCACAAGGTTTCCTAGAATCGTCCGCTGGCGAACTGATAAACCTATGGAAGAAGCAAATACGCTAGATGATTTAAAGGCATTGATCCCTTAGTACGAGAAATTTGCAACAACAAATGATCAGTGGTCGCATTAGGTTATTCAATAAAGACCGCTATAAGGTCGAGAGAAAAGAAACAAGACTTTCCTGCAATTCCTCTATCATAATGTACTTATAATAGGGAGTTGGTATATATCTAACTCACGCGGTCCATCAAATCAATAGAGAAATCCCTCAACTCTTTTTTGTAGTCTTCACTAATAGAAAGTTGATCAATAATAGTTAGTGCTTTATCTGTATACGATTTAATCGCTTCAAGTGTAGCTGCAGCCCCGCCGCTTTCTTCAAAAAATACTTTTACTATTTCTTTCTTCTCCTCAATCTGATCTTCATTCATTTTTTCATGATCAAGAGCAAACCATTCCTTTAATTCGGTAGCGCAATGCTCATCTTCTATACTTTTCAGGTACAAATAAGTCTTCTTATTTTCCCTGATATCTCCGCCTACTTCTTTACCAAAAGTCTCTGGATCACCGAAGGCATCGAGGTAATCATCCATCAATTGAAAAGCAAGTCCTAAATGAATCCCATAGCTGTAGATCAACTCTTGTTCTTCTTCATCTACACCAGCAATAATTGCACCCATTTGAAGTGCACAACCTACAAGAACCGATGTTTTTAATTTGATCATCAACAAATATTCTGAAATAGCAACATCATCTCGAGTTTCAAAATCCACATCGTATTGCTGGCCTTCACATACTTCTAGCGCTGTTCTAGAAAAGATTTTAGTCAATTGGTGAAATTGATCTTTGTTATAGCCTTCCAAAAAACGGTAGGCCATTATCAACATGACATCTCCAGAAAGTATTCCTGTATTGACATCCCATTTTTTATGAACCGTTTCTTTACCCCGACGCAGGTCTGCTGCATCCATAATATCATCATGAAGCAAAGTGAAATTATGAAAGACCTCAACAGCTACTCCTGCATCCAAGGCATCTTTAACGGAGGCACCATACATTTTTGCACTCATCAATGTCAGTAAAGGCCTTAATCGTTTCCCGCCTAACTCTAGAATATAATGAACTGGATCGTACAATCCCGCAGGTTCCTTTTCTGCAATCCTGTTATTAAGGTGATCTAAAAATATAATTCTAAGTTGGTCTATCGCATTCATTTGGCAAAAATACTTCATGAAGAGCTCAATGCTGTAGGAAAAAGAAAATGTCTTGTTAAATTATTGTAAAACTTAGGAAACTTTTAAAGTTTCTATAGTTTCCTTATAGTATATTTGCACTCTTTTTAATGTAAATGACTGATATCAAAGCACAAATTATAGCGACTTCCCTAGATCTATTCCTAACCTTAGGGTTTAAAAGTGTTACTATGGATGAGATCGCAGCAAAATTAGGGATGAGTAAAAAGACCTTGTACACGCACTTTAAGAATAAAGGAGAGCTGGTAAAAGAGTCTTCTGTTCACTTGTGCGACCATATTTGTAACGGTGTGGATCACATTATTGATGGAGAAACAGAAAATGCGATTGAAGAACTCTATACCATAAAGAGATTTGTGATGGAGCATCTCAAAGGTGATGACACTTCTCCGATTTATCAACTTCAAAAATATTACCCAGAAGTCCATAAGGAAGTAACTCAGATTCAATTTGACTTCATGGATAACTGTATTAAGAAAAATGTTTCTAAAGGAATAGAGAAAGGACTTTATAGAGATAATATAAATGCAAATTTTATTGCACGCATCTATTTTATAGGTCTTCAAGGAATCAAAAACCTCCATGTTTTTCCTACACAGAATTTTCCTGTAAATGAGCTTTATAACCAGTATTTAGAATACCACCTTAGAGGTATTGTTACTCCGCAAGGGCGTAAAATTTTAAACAAAATAACCAACACAAACCACAATTAAATGAACTATAAACTTCTATATGTTTGGGTTTTTAGTGTTCTCGCTTTCGCGAAAGCGTACCCACAACAAACCCCAAACCAAGACTCTTACAGCTTTTCCTTAGAAGAAGCGGTAAACCATGGGCTAGAACATAACTACCAAGCCATTAATGCAAAAAGAGACATTGCTAAAGCACTTAAGCAAAAATGGGAAACTACTGCGGCTGGATTGCCACAAATAGATGCTGACATCGATTATCAATACCAGATCAAGCAACCCATAACTCCTTTACCAGGAGAAATAATAGGTGGTACGCCTGGGACATTTGTGCCCGTAACTTTTGCCCCTAGACAAAGTGCTGTGGTAACGGCAACTCTAAGACAATTGATCTTTGACGGTTCCTATATTGTGGCTTTGGAGGCTTCAAAAACTTTTTTAGACTTTTCTGAAAACGCAAATAACAAGACAAAGCTTGAGGTGAGAAAAGGGATTATCAATGCTTACGGTGGGGTGCTTCTCACTCAAGAGAATATTGAAATCATAGACCGCAATCTCACGGCATTAACCAAGAATTTAGAGGAAACTACAAAAATCTACGAAAACGGACTTGCCGAAGAAGAAGATGTAGAACAATTGAAAATTACCAGATCACAACTCGTAAATCAGTTGAACAGTGCTAAGCGTCAAGAAGACATTGCTATGGATATGTTGAAGCTAGCATTGGGAATAGAATTACAAACACCACTAAGTCTTACCGATGACCTTGCCGTTCTCGCTCTTAAAAACATGGACCCAAGCATGACTACCAACTCCTTAGAATTAGAAAAAAATGCCGATTTCCAAATCGCGACTAATTTTACCGAGCAGCGCAGACTGGAATACAAATTAGAAAGAGCCAAAGCGCTGCCTAAACTTTCTGGATTTGTGAATTATGGGGTCAACTCTTTTAATGACAACTTCACTTTCTTAGATAGCGATAATAAGTGGTATGGCCAGTCTATTGCTGGTGTGAGTTTATCCATTCCTATTTTTAGTTCCTTAGGAAGACAAGCAAGAACCGATCGTGCAAAAATAGCTTGGGATCAAGCTCTTACCGATCTTGATCGCACCAGAGAAGAAATACGATTGAGTTACCAGGGGTCTCTTAACAATTATCAGACTGCTATAGATAATTACAGCACCAGTAAGGATAACTTAAGACTAGCAGAGCGTATTGAAAACAAGAACCAAATTAAATTTAGAGAAGGGATTTCTTCCAGCTTTGATTTGAGACAAGCACAAACGCAATTGTACAGTACACAGGCAACTTATTTACAGAGTATGTATCAAGTGATTTCTGAAAAAGCAAATCTAGAAACCATTTTGAACACCCCTGAATTCGTCAATCAAAAATAAAACCACCACAGAATTATATATCATGAAAAAATTAAGCATACTATTTATAGGCCTTTTTATTCTCACCTCATGTGGTGATAATGGACCAACAGTTGACGAGCTCATCGCCGCAGGTGATACAGAAATAATCGCTCAAAGGAAAACTGAGCTGCTCAATGCAAAAAAAGAACTCGAAAACGAGATCAATTCCATTGAACAGTTCCTTGATAAAAACAGTGTAAAAAAAGACGGTGCGTTAGTGAGTATAAGAACGATTAACGACACTCTTTACAATCATTTTATTGAGCTTCAAGGAAGTGTAGACACCAAGCAAAACATCACTTTAATGCCAGAAATGGGGGGTGTACTTACTCATGTTTACGTGACAGAAGGACAACGCGTTTCTAAAGGACAGCGTCTTGCAAGAATAGATGATGGTGGTATCTCTCAGAATATTGAGCAAATGAAAGTGCAGTCTCAACTAGCAAAAACCACTTATGAACGTCAAGAAAGACTTTGGGATCAAAAAATAGGTTCTGAAATTCAGTACCTGCAAGCTAAAGCTAATTATGAGGCACAAGTAAATGCGATCAAGTCTATGCAGCAACAACTGGCTAAAACAATAGTTACAGCACCTTTTGCTGGAGTTATAGATGATGTGATAACAGAACAAGGAAATACCGTAAGTCCAGGGATGACTCAAATATTGAGAATTATCAACCTCGATAACATGTATATTGAAGTTGAGGTTCCAGAAACCTACATCACTTCGGTAAATGAAGGAACAGATGTAGAAGTCGAGTTTCCTATGTTAGGAGAAACTCTTAAAAGTAAGGTAAGACAGACCAGTGCTTATATCAACCCATCAAACCGTTCCTTTAATATAGAAATTCCGGTTCCTAACAAAAATGGTCGTGTAAAACCTAATCTTACCGCTCGTTTAAAAATCAACGATTATACAAGTAAAGATGCCATCTTAATCCCTCTTGCTGTGATCAGTGAAAATCAAAATGGAGATCAGTACGTCATGATTGCTGCAGATCTACAAGTTGGGGATCAGTACGATACCGCTGTCGCGAAAAGAAAACTGATAACCACTGGGAAAACTACTAAAAACATGATAGAGATCACCAGTGGTCTGACCAAAGGAGATCATATTATTGTAGAAGGTGCTCGGAGTGTAAGAGAAGAACAACAAGTTAGAATCAAAAAAGCATAAAAACAATGGGACAGAAAAGTGAAAAAGAGTTCGGATTTTCCTCGTGGGCAATCAATAACTCCACCGTAATTTGGGTTCTAATAGGCTTGGTGCTTGTTCTTGGAATTCAAGGATATTTTGCAATGCCTCGAGAAGATTTTCCTGAGGTAAAAGAAACAAAAATATACATCTCTAGCGTTTATCCAGGTAACACCGCTGAAGATATAGAGCGACTTATTACAGACCCTTTAGAAGATAAATTAAAGAGTATCTCTGGTGTTGCAGAAATCCTATCGACTTCTCAAGAAGATTACTCCATCATTACTGTAGAATTTGAAGAAGGCTCCTTGCTAGGCTCTAGCCTAACAGTAGAGCAAGCAAAACAAAAGGTCAAGGATAAAATAGATATAGAAACTTCTGGTGAAGACTGGCCTACATTCAATGGCGCTAAAATTGAACCTAATGTTTTTGACCTCAAAATGAGTGAAGAAGTGCCTATTATGAACATCAACCTACGTGGTGATTATACGGTACGAGAGCTTAAAGTATTTGCCGAGTACCTGCAAGATGAGATTGAAGGCTTACAAGAAGTGAAGGAAGCAAGCATTAGAGGTGCTCAAGAACTTGAAGTAGAAATAGCCGTCGATATTTATAAAATGACCGCTTCTAAAGTTAGTTTTGACAATGTCATCAATGCGGTTCGTGGTGGAAACTCTACCATGAGTGCTGGTAATATCAAGACAGAAAGTCAACGACGTACGATTAGAATTCTAGGCGAAATTACAGACCCCGATCAACTAGAGCGTTTTGTAGTTAAGAATGAAAAAGGTCCTATCTATCTTAAAGACATTGCAGAAATAAACTTTAAAGAAGAAGACAAAACCACCTTTGCCAGGGAATCTGGTGAGTCAGTAGTCATGATAGACGTGAAAAAACAGTCTGGTAAAAACATGATTACCGCTGCAGAAGGTGTTAGGAAAATTGTTGCCGACTCGCAACAAAATGGAAACATCCCTAAAAATGTGGATATTTCAATTACTAATGACGGTTCCAGCCGTACGTTAAATCAAGTAGATGACCTGGTCAACAACATCATCTTTGGGGTAATTCTAGTAGTTACCGTATTGATGTTCTTTTTAGGGTTTAGGAATGCCCTATTTGTAGGTTTTGCGATTCCTATGTCTATGTTAATGAGTTTTATCATCCTTAACTTCTTAGGTTATACATTGAACACGATGATTCTTTTTGCCATGATTATGGGATTAGGAATGCTGGTGGATAATGGTATTGTAGTGGTAGAAAATGTCTACAGGTTGATGGACGAAGAAGGAATGACGCGCATCAAGGCGGCAAAAGTGGGAATCGGCGAGATTGCTGTTCCTATTATTATTTCCACCTTAACCACCGTGGCAGCATTCGTACCTATAGGTTTATGGCCAGGTGTGATGGGAGAGTTTATGAAGTACTTCCCTATTACCTTATCTGTCGTGTTAGGAAGTTCCCTTATAGTAGCGATTTTCTTCAATTCCATGTTGGTATCTAAATACATGAGTATTGATGAAAAGAATATTCCTCTTAAAAAATTGGTCCTAATTACCCTAGTAATGGGCGGCATCGGATTGTTGATTTTACTTTTTGGCGGTGCAGTAAGAGGTATAGGCTCTGTAATGGTTGTGACCGTGATTTTATTATGGTTGTATAAATATGTTATAAAAGGAGCAACACTCTATTTCCAACGCAGGATGTTGAAAAGGTTAGATAATGCTTATGAGCGTTTCTTAAGATTTGCTTTAAGAGGTAAGAAGCCTTATTTCTTTACAGCAGGTATGACCCTTATGTTCTTTGGTGTACTGGCATTGTATTTTGGATGGTCTGTAGGTACTGGTCGTACCAAAGTAGAGTTCTTCCCTGAAAATAAGCCTAACCAGATCATGGTATACATAGAGTATCCACAAGGTACTTCTATTTCCAAGACCAATAAAACAACTAAAGAGATTGAAACTGTCGTTTACGATGTGATCAATCAAGAGATGTACTTAGAAGATGGTAGAAACTTTTTAGTAGAAAGTACGGTGTCACAAGTAGGTGAAGGAGCTGGAAACCCACAAACCGATGGTGGTAGTGCTGCTGAGATGCCTAATAAAGGTAAGATTACTGCCTCTATGCGAGAATACAAATACCGCAATGGAGCTGACAGTGAAGTATTGCGCAAAAAAGTTCAAGAAGCCGTACAAGGTAAGTTCCCAGGTATTGCGATTAGTGTTGAAAAAGATGCTGCTGGTCCACCAGCGGGATACCCCATTAACGTAGAGCTTCAAGGAGATAACTACTCAGAATTGATCGTTACTGCAGAGCGTATGGTGAAATTCCTGAACGAAAAAAACATTGCTCCCATAGATGAGTTAAAGATAGACGTGAATAAAAGCAAGCCCGCACTACAAGTTAGAGTAGATCGTGAAAAAGCTGGTGAGTTAGGGGTAAACGCCAGTCAAGTAGGGATGCAGCTGCGTCGTTCTATATTTGGTGAAAAAGCTGGTATTTATAAAAAAGACGGTGAAGATTACGATATCTATGTGCGTTTTAATGAAGAGAACCGCTACGACCGCAGCTCGTTATTTAATCAACGTATTACGTACAGAGATATGTCCTCTGGCCAAGTATTAGAAATTCCTGTTAGTGCGGTAACCACTCAAGAAAATGTCTCTGGATTTAGTGCGATTAAACACAAAGATAATCAGCGTGTCGTAACGGTATATAGTGCTTTAAAACCTGGTTTTACTGATGCTGGAGCAGCGGTTGCTCAAATACAGAATGAGATGCTGGACTTTGAAAACCTCTCTAAGAATATCAAAATAGATTACACAGGCCAACTAGAAGAGCAAAATAAGCAACAAGCGTTCCTTATGTCTGCTTTAGGTTTTGGCCTGCTAGCCATATTCTTTATTTTGATTTTCCAATTTGGGGGTATCTCTAAACCAACCATCATTATGATCTCGATCTTCTTAAGTTTTATAGGAGTATTCTTAGGACTGATGATTACTGGATGGCCATTTGTAATCATGATGACCATGATGGGTATCATATCTCTTGCCGGTATTGTAGTTAACAATAGTGTGGTACTGATCGACTATGTAGATATTCTCATATTGCGTAGACGAGAAGAATTAGGAATAGATGATGACAAGTACCTCATCAGCAAAGAAGATGCTTTTACGGCAATAGTACAGGCAGGTAAAGCGCGTTTGCGTCCTGTAATACTAACAGCTATTACTACGGTCTTAGGTTTGATTCCGCTTGCTATAGGTTTCAATATCGACTTTTTTAGTTTGTTTAGTGAATTTGACCCTAACATCTATATGGGTGGAGATAACGTTATTTTCTGGGGACCACTAGCCTGGACGGTGATCTTCGGTTTGTTATTTGCTACGTTCCTGACGTTAATTATCATACCTGTGCTATTGTATTTAGTACACAGAGCAAAATTAAGGATCCAACGATTTAAAAATCCAGAAAAAGTAGCAGTACCAAATGACTCCTCAGAATTTAAAGAAGAGGAACAAGTAGCTTAAGCTATTTCGGTTAAATTAAAAGGCATTTATCTAAGGGTAAATGCCTTTTTTTATGCGCATCAAGAAGCCCCTGAAAATTTGATATAGGGAATGCTGCTTCTGCCTATTTATGGACCACAGGTAAGCACCACAAGCCTGTACGCGTATAGGAGTTCGTGTTTTTATAGGCTACTTATTGGAATACCGCTTTCGCGAAAGCGGAACACTTATACACCCTATTGTTTAAATAAATTAAAAATAGAATGCAGTCACTTGTATGAAGAAGAATAGAAGTGGTGTTATGTTTTCTTTTAAGCTAAAATGGGTCTATCCTTAGGCTATTAAAAAGAAAAAGGAAGGTTTGATTCCCATAAATTAAAGACATAAAAAAGCCGACTCGTTAAAGTCGGCTTTTCATCTTTTTGAAGTGTTTCCTATTGCATAGGTTCTGTTTTAGAAGCATCGTACTCTCGGTAATATTGCTCTACAATCTGAATAGTTTCCTTCATCAAGTCTCGCGTTTCTAATAAAAGGCTGAAGTACAAGGTGGTGTTTTTAGGTGATTCATCAGCATCCTTAGTACGTTTTACTTGTTTATCAATTTTTTCATTAACCAGATTAATGAGTTCGCGTTTTTCAAGAATAATAGCCTCTAAACTACTAAAGTCCTTGGTGCTAAAAATCTCTTGTGCATCGTTAAAAATCTCGTGAATACGCAATATGATCTCCTTAAGATCCTTGATTTGAGTAAATTTTAAGCTTTTGTGATTATTGCTTATATGCGTATTACTCGCTTTAGAAATATAGTCTAGCGATTGAGAAATATCTTGAAGGTTCCCTAGTACATCAATATAGAACTTACTCGCGCCTAAATTCTGATCGTCCAAGTTTTTAATAAAGAAGAAGATGTTGTTACGCAGGTCGTCTATCTCTCCAGCAAGTTTTTTACTTTCCTTTTTAGACGCTTTTAAAATAGCGAGGTCTTGTGCTATTAAACCATCTAAGGTGTTCTTATAAATACGCTTAGAGCGTTTAAAAACTGTAGCGACGTTATCAGAGCTTTCATTGATAATACCTTGAATGGTCTTGCTCTCTGCCTTTTGAAGTTGGTCGGTTACTTCTTGCTCTTTTTGAGACTTTTTATGACCTATAAAACTGCGTATGATGAGCAATATCGCTAGGACAACTAAAGCTACAACGGCATACATCCCACCTAAATAAATAAGGTAAGCAAATACTGCTGCTGCTGTAAAGGCACTAAAAGCAGTAAAAAACCATCCCCCTATAACATTCAATACTCCTGCGATTCTATACACAGCACTTTCTGTCCCCCATGCTCTATCAGCAAGAGAAGTTCCCATCGCTACCATAAAGGTGACATAGGTAGTAGAAAGAGGTAATTTATAAGAAGTAGCTATGGAAATAAGCACACTGGCCACCATAAGATTTACTGACGCACGCACATAATCAAATGCAGGCTTATCAGCGTGTTTAGGAATTACAGCGGGAACTGGAAGCTTTTCAAACCTAGAAGAGATATAGTTTGCTGCTCTTTCTGGCATGACTTGTTGTATCCCTTCAGCAACGTACAATGAATAACGTACTAAAATTCTAGATAAAAAATTAGACTGAAAACGCTCTGTACCCGAGTCTTGTCTGGCGAGATCTACTGAGGTTTTTACAACAGCTTGTGCCTTTGATGAAAACCAAAGAGTTGCTACCATGATTAACCCTGCAACTACAAGCAACCATTTATTAGATGGTAATTGACCACTCAAGAAACTCATACCGATTTCATTTGCTGGAAGACCAGTTCCTTCAGCATATTCCCATGCTTGGTAAGCACCTATAGGAACTCCTATAAAGTTAACTAAATCGTTTCCTGCAAAGGCCATGGCAAGACCAAAGGTCCCTAAAATAATAATGAGTTTATAGATGTCCCACTTGATGGCGTATACATAGATAAAACTAAAAATAGTCCAGAATAAGAAGGCAACACCTATAAAAGTTTGCACATTAGTTGTAGCTATAAATTCGGTTACAGCTCCTAAGTCGGCTCCTTTAAGACCTTTAAAAATGATAAAGTAAAAAAGACTGGTAAGGGATACTCCTCCAAAAATTGCTGCAAGAAACGGAGGCCTCCCTTCATAATTAAAGGTGAGCAACATTCTAGAAAAAAATTGAACCAATCCACCAATAATAAAGGCAATAACCACAGAAAGTAAGATTCCTAAAATAATTTCTAATGCCGTATCAGAAGCAATATATTTTCCTAAATCCAATAAAGTTTCCGAATCATTTTCATTGATCTTGATAATGGACATACATACGGCTGCTCCTAATAATTCAAAAACAATGGAAACTGTCGTTGAGGTAGGCAATCCTATACTATTAAAGAAGTCTAACAGTAAAATATCAGTAATCATAACCGCCATGAATATGATCATGACCTCATCAAAATAAAATTCTCCAGGGACAAAAATCCCTTTACGTGCGACTTCCATCATTCCACTAGAGGAAAGCGCACCAAAGGCTATTCCTACACTTGCAATGATCATAATGGTTTTAAAACTGATCGCTTTAGAACCTATGGCACTGTTTAAAAAGTTAACGGCATCGTTGCTCACTCCTACGACAAGGTCTGTAACAGCAAGTCCCGCAAGAATGATAAGCATGTAAATATAAATATCTGACATTTCCTTTGTTTAATCAATTTGCAAAAGTCGGCTATCTGCCTCGATTAAATGTTATGCTATTGTTATCAATAAAGCTGTTTATTGATGATATCGCTTTCGCGAAAGCGGAATAATACAAAGCGCTTTAACGCAAAAAAGGCCACTCGATAGAGCAGCCTTTTGAAATGGTATTTAGAAGAGTACTAGAACATATAACCCGTCCAAGCAAATAAGCTTGCATCAGTTCCTGTGTTAGTTCCTGTAACAGTTACTGTAGCACCTGGACTATTTTTTATATCTGTACCGTCTGCAGTACCATTTGCTGTTGCATTGATAACCGTTGCAGCAGTTGAGTTACCTCTAGAATCTTCTAGATCGATAAAGTCAGAAGCTGTTGCTGTACCAAATGTACCTGCTAGCGCATTATTGATAGTAGCTGTAGCACCACGACGTACTTTAATCAAGTCAGAGAAATCTACCGAGTTTCCGTAAGTAGCAATGGTCACATTATTTACAGTGAATACCGACTGCGTGTTATCTGACGGAGAATTACCATCAAGATTACCATCTGCCTCAATACCTCTTGGGTCAGAAGTTACAGCAACATAACCTGCTTCACGTACTCCGTAAAGATTAGTTAATGTACCTCTATAACCTTGAGTTACATCAAACATATCATCCTTAGCATTTAGTACAAAGATGTTAGATGCGTTGACAGATCCACCAAAGAATTCAATAGCGTCATCATCACCATTTGCAATCCAGATATTAGAAAGTGTCGTTCCAGAACCTACACCGTTAAGAGTAAGACCATTGTGCTCTGCATCACCATCTATACGTGCTCCTGTATATTCAATGATCACATAGTCTAAGATACCAGAATCTTCTGTATCGTTATCTCCACCGAAAAGAATACCGGTGTTGACCTCTGTACCAGCTTCATTCTGTCCTTGTGGATTTTGACCAGAGATAAAAGCGTTACCATTAATGATCACACCACCCCAAGCAGCAGGAGTTCTTGAAGAACTTGTAAATCGAATAGGTGCATTTGCAGTTCCATCTGCTACAATGCGTCCTCCTCTTTCTACTAATAAATAAACGTCAGTACCACCAGCTTGTGCTGTAATAGTAGTTCCTGGCTCAATAGTTAAAGTTGCTCCACTTTTAATAAACATAGGACCATTAAGGACGTAAGCATTTCCTGCGGTAAGTGTTCTGTTTTCAAGAACGTTTCCTGCAAGGTTTAAAGATTCATCGGTTCCTCCACCTACTATAACGATATCATCAGTTTCACAAGATGTAAAGGCGATAGAAGCTATGGCAATTACAGATAAGATTAATTTTTTCATTTTGTTGAATTTAAATATTTTGAGTTTGTTTGTTGGCACAAAGTAACATCGTAATAATGCGATTAAGGTTATCTAAAGATTACCAAACCTTTAAAACTTATAGCTGTATCCTAAGCTAATGTCAAGTCCACGTTTGTAATTGCTTAAAACAATGTTACCGTCGTTGCTTTCTCGTTCTAGTCTGTATTCAGGATTCAAGAGGTTTCTAGCTTTTAAAGAAAGTTTGCCGTTTTCTCCTATACCTATAGAACTTACAAAGTCTAGGGTTGGCACACCTATTTCTTTTATATTTTCAAAACCACGAGTACCTACAGAGTAAACACGTTCTGTAAAATAGTTGAATACTAGTGCCGTATTTACATTGCTCTTGTTGATAAACGTATTGTAGTTGATATCTAGATTTACTAGCACTGGAGCAGCACCTTGAAGGGCTGTACTCGTTTCTGTAAACTGTGCTAGAGGATCATTTAATTCTTGCTTGCTGTAGATATAAGAAGCGTTAAAACCCAAAGCAAATTTAGTCTCCCGATCCATTTCTAATCCTGCTTCTGGCATTTCTTTAGAGAAGATGTCTTTACGCAATTCAAACTCTGCCCCTATTACGGTGGCCTTATCTCCTACGTTTAAGTAAGTAAGTGTATTCCCTCCACTAGGAATTTCTGTACGAGCGATTGGATTTTCAATATTCTTATAGAAACCTGTTATTGAAACGATTTCTCCTTTAGAAGGATAGTATTCATAAGCGAGGTCAAAATTAGTCACATTAGAAATTTGTAAATCTGGATTACCTTGAGTAGCTGTTCCACCTGGATTAGCATATCTAAAAGGAGCAATCTCCTTAAATCTAGGCATGATATAAGTTCTACTCGCTCCAAATCTTAGGATATTATCTTCGTTAAGTGAATATTTCATTCCTAGACTAGGAAGGAACAGACTCTCATCGATTTTTGAAGGACCATTTGTAGCACTTCTTGCAATGTTAGTATCGTATTCCACTTCTTGACTTACATTTTCAAAACGCATACCTACATTAAGTAAGAATTTTTCTGTAAATCCTTTTACATAATTTCCTTGTCCAGCAAAGATTACCTTATCACCTATGTAATAAAATGGATTGAATGCCTGAGGATTTATACTACTTCCTCTTCCTGTTTCTAATCTAAAGTTTCTAGATGTTAATGATGATTGATTGTAAATAGCGTCTACATCATTAATGTCTACAGCAATACGAGTATCAAAAGTATGGTTAAAGGTAGTTGCCTGAAAAATGTGGTGCGTCCATCTTACATCTCCACCCACGGTGAAGTAGTTAGGTCGTTCATCTTCTTCATCAGTATTAAGGTCATACTTCAACAAAGCATTTGCGTTGTAATCGTTCTCTTGTACCTTACTAAAGAATCGCTGGTTGTTACCTCCTGAGTCAATGTTAGGAGAATAAAAACCATCTCTAAATAAGTATTCAAAATTTCTACGGTCTGGCTCACTACCTCTTAATGCGTTAAAAGATCCCTTTAAGTCAAGATCCAGTCTATCGTTCAATTGGAAATGAGACAATAATTGACTCACGTAAAGATTGTTGTCATTGGTTTGCTGTCTTCTTACAAACACACGGTCTCCTTCTTGCTCTGGGTTATTGATACCTTCATATTCTTGAAAGCTCTGAGTGTTTTTATGAATGTACATGGTTAAAAACTCAATGTTGTTTTTTCCAAAGCGATAGTCTACATTGAACTGTCCTATTTGAGAAGTTTCATACTCATACTTATCAAAATCTTGATCTAAGTAGATGCTTCCAGCACTGTTCGTGTTTTTTACATTACCGTCAATAAAACGGTACCCATTGTCAAATGTCAAAAGCCCGTAGATGTTCAGGTAATTATCTCCTATATCAATACGTTTCCCACCATTGATAGAAAGACCTAAATTCACCAAATTATTTTCTGAACTAGGAGCGAGTTGATTGTTGAAACTGTAAACATTGAGGTTATTTACAGGCAACTCGGCATCACTAAAACCAAAGAACCCTTCTCCTGCTATACCTTTAAATTCAGCACCTAAGGTTTGCATGTTTGCTCCGGTAGAGAAACCTACTCCTAATTCTTCTCTGCCTGAAAGTCCTTTTAAATCAATATTGATATTTGCACCAGCATTATCTCCTGTAATTTCAGATCCAAACACCTTATTAATATCTACGCTTTCAATTAAATCACTGCTAAAAAAGTCTAAAGAGATATTTTTATACTCAGGATCATCAGATGGTAGTGGTAAGCCATTTAAAGAAGTTGAGTTGTAACGGTCCCCTAGACCTCTTACAAAAACATTCTTGACACCAGCTTGCTTAGATACACCACTAACTTTAGTAACCGCCCCTTCAGCATCGCTCACTCCTTTTTGTGAAAGTTCTTCAGCACCTATAGATTGTTTTATAGTTATGGAGTTCTTTTTTTCAAGTATCAAGGCTTCCTGGCTTTCTCTGCTTTTAGTTACTACGATCTCAATAGTATCCAAGACTCCAGCTTCTGCACTCATAGGGATATTAACCGTTGTAGTAGTGCCTTCTTGTATTTTTACATTTGGAATTTCAACAGTTTGCATTCCTACAAATGTTACTACCAACGTATAAGTTCCTACTGGTGCTACTATGGAAAAGTTTCCATCCATATCAGACTGTGCGCCCAAGGTCGTTCCTTTAAGCTGAACAGAGGCAAATGCCACTGGATCATCATCAAAATCTTTATCTGTAATCAATCCTGCAACTTTACCATTTTGCGCTGAAGCAAAGGCAGTTAGTATTAAAAATAAAGCGAAAATTAACTTCTTCATTATGTATAATTAGATTTTGCAAATGAACGACCTAAATGCAGGTATACAGGTTATGCTATGATTAATTCATCAATTCGTATTGTTAAGAAATAGTAAAGTAAAATCGGTAAGTCTATAGCTTGAAATGATTCTTATCTTGCACAAAAGATTTATTACAAATGAACTGGCAGCAATTACTATCTCTTAAAAGATATGGCGACTCACAACCTAGGCTTAGAGCGCAACAAGATGAATTAAGGTTGGGCTTTGAAGTAGACTATGATCGGGTCATTTTCTCTCAGCACTTCAGATCCCTTCAGGACAAAACTCAAGTCATCCCTTTAAGTCAGACAGGATTTGTTCATACCCGCCTTACGCACAGTCTAGAAGTAAGCGTTGTAGGTCGCTCTCTAGGAAGAATGGCAGGTCAACGTATTCTAGAAAAGCATCCTGATCTACAGGCGGCTGGGTATAAACAACAGGATTTTGGCGCTATAGTTGCCGCAGCGGCTTTGGCCCATGATATAGGAAATCCACCTTTCGGTCATAGTGGAGAAAAAGCTATAGGCCGTTATTTTAAGACTGGACTAGGAGCTGAGATCATTAGTACGCTTTCGCGAAAGCAACAACAAGACCTGCTCTCATACGAAGGAAATGCAAATGGATACCGATTATTAAATCTCGATAGTCCAGGGACCTCTGGCGGGTTAAGACTTTCCTATGCCACCTTAGGAGCTTTTATCAAGTACCCAAAAGAATCCCTTCCTTATCGACCTACCAAACACGTTTCACAAAAAAAATACGGCATCTTTCAAGCAGATCTGGATCATTTTAATGATGTAGCAAAGGAACTAGGGCTGGTAAACAAGGGTGCTATACACGAGACTCACTACCGCCATCCACTCACCTATCTGGTAGAAGCTGCAGATGATATTTGTTACACCATAATTGATTTTGAAGACGGTATCAATTTAGGCTGGATCAGTGAAGATCACGCGCTAGAACAATTAATCAAGCTTGTCAGAGACACGATTAGGACTGAGGTTTACACCCAGTTATCTACTACTTCAGAGCGATTGTCTTATTTGAGATCACTAGCTATAAATAATCTTATAACCGACTGTATCTCTATATTTATGGAACATGAAGAGGCTATACTAGCTGGTAATTTTCCACATGCACTCACCGATAAGTCAAAATACAAAGCACAAATTGAAGACATTCTCAGCATTACCGTTGATAAGGTTTACAATAATGAAGAAGTTGTTCAAAAGGAAATTGCTGGATATAAAATTCTTCAAGACATTTTAAATGCGGTTATAAGAGCCAGTATCAATGATTTTGAGCAAATGACCAGTTCCTACGATCAATTGATTCTTAAATCCTGCAAAGGACTAAGGTTAAGCGGGAACGATAAATATGAACGCATATTAGACGTTTGTGGTTATGTCGCCTCCCTTACAGACAGTAAGTCCATTGCGTTATTTGAAGTGATCAATGGTAAAATTTAAAATAAACCACTCAGTTGTCTTAACTTTAAAGCATTAATGCTTATCAGATGAATAAAAAACTAATTGTTTCAAGTATTTTAGTCTTTACGGTTGCCGTAATTAGCTTATTTGTTTTTAATAAAGAAGAAAAAGGAATCGCAGAGGCTAGAGCGCTCCACAGGCAATTCTTAGAAAACAGTCCTTTTAAGGAAACCATAAAACTTTCAAGAGCCGAACGTAAAGCACTTTCATTACCCCCTAACGCCTATAATGAGCGCATGTGGGAACTGACCATGAATCCTGCGACAGGGATACCAACTCCTTATAAAGTAAAAAGCATAGCTACCGATATGTTGAAAAGTGCTCCGGGTTCTAGCTCGAGAGCATGGGAAGAAAGAGGACCTTCTAATGTAGGAGGAAGAACCAGAGTCACATTTTATGATCCCAATGACATAGGAGCAAATAACGGAGATGGCACAGATTACAACAGAGTATTTGCCGGCGGTGTAGGTGGCGGTTTATGGGTAAATAACGACATCACTGACGTTAATTCTGTATGGACTATAATTCCTGGCCTTGCGGCAAATCTAAATGTAAGCGCTTATGCGATAGACCCAAATGATTCCATGACTTTCTATATAGGAACAGGTGAACAATATACTGCGGGAGCAGCTGTAGGGAACGGCCTTTATAAAACTATTGATGGAGGAAGCTCTTGGGTCGAAGCACCTATTACACCCGCTGGACCTGGAAACTTAAACGCTCCTTCTAATTTATTTACCGCTGGAATTTTCTTTATTACTGATGTGATTGTATGGGACAACAATGGATCTAGTGAAGTCTTTGTAGGAGTAGGCTCTACCATTTATGCATCACCCAATTTCAACATCTCCAATCCAAATAATATTTTAGGAGCTCAAAACGCAGGTCTTTATCGCAGTCCTGACGATGGAACTAGCTGGTCACGCATAGAAAATACCTCTATGGAATATATATTTGGCGGTCAAAGCTTTTATGTGGCTCCAAATGATTTTGAAATAAGTGCTACTAATCAACTTTATATGGGCACCATTTCAGTACCCGGAACAAATTTTGGCGGCGGTCGTTTGTACCAATCCACAGATGGAGTCAACTGGAACCTTCAAAGTACCATTACAGGTGGTGACCGTATAGAAATTGCTGCGTCTTCAACAAATCAAAATCTATTTTATATAGCAGCACAAGTAGCAGGTGAAGGAAATTTATATAAAAGTGTCGATGCCTTACTGACAACTACTGCAATCAACGAGCCTAATGATGCAGATAGCTCCATTCCCCCTACCGATTTTACAAGAGGACAAGCCTTTTATGATTTAGTGATAGAAGTAGACCCTACTAATGATCAAATTATTTATGCAGGAGGAATCGATTCCTTTAGGTCTATAAATGGAGGTGCCTCATGGAACCAAATCTCTAAATGGGTAAATGCATTTGGACTTGAAAATTTAAACATCTCTTTTGTACATGCTGATATCCACGCCTTGACGTTCCACCCAACAGACCCTAACCAAGGTGTCATAGGAAGCGATGGTGGTATTTCATGGGCAAACTCTTTTGTCGCTGCCGATTTATCGACCACCGCTATTTCTACTAGAAATAACGGTTATAATGTGACACAGTTCTACTATGGCAGCATCGCTTCAAATATTGGTGGAGGAGATGACCTTGTGGGCGGCTCACAAGACAATGGTACTTTGGCTGTACAAGATGCATCAGCTGGAATGAATAATTTTATTACCGAGTTAGGTGGAGATGGCGGTCACGTGGAAATAGATGATGCAGGTGGGTATGCTGTAATTACATCACAGTACAACAACCACAGATACGTGAGTTATCCTAATTATAATTTTAGTTATTGCATCGCTACTACTAATTGTGGAGATGGTGGAAGCAATGCTGATGGCGACTTTATTAATGTAGCAGAGCTGGATAGTAATTTAGACTACTTATACTCCAATAGTAAAAGCTTTAGTGGCAATAATGCCATAGACGCCTGTCAATTATTTGCTAACGCTGCAGCTTGTAATACCATAACAAATTTTCTAATAACTTCTAACCGACCTACGGCCATGAAAGTGTCTCCTTATACACTTTCCAGCACAACACTATTAGTAGGAACTGAATTATCTGCTCTTTTAGTAGTTACTAATGCAAATACTACAAACCCACAATGGACTGCTATTACGGGGCCTAACTTTCTTGGTAGTGTTTCAGACGTTGAATTTGGAACTAGTGAGCAAGAAATATATGTTACCATGCACAATTACGGTGTACAAAATATATGGTATACTGCTAACGGAGGAACTACTTGGAGTGAAAAAGAAGGAAACCTACCAGACCTACCAGTAAAAGCTATTCTCGCAAACCCCTTGTTACCTGGTGAAGTAATTATAGGTACAGAAGCAGGTGTCTATGCCACTAGTGACTTCAATAGTGTCAGTCCTTCATGGCAGCCGCTTATCAATGGAATGACTAATGTAAAAGTAGTGGACCTGGATCTGAGAACAGCAGATAACACCATACTTGCCACAACTCATGGTCGCGGCATGTTTACAGGAACTTTTGATACATTAAGCATCTCTGAATTTGACACAAATGACTTAGGGATTAAAATCTACCCTACTGTTTCTAATGGAGTGATAGCTATTACTTCTAATCAAAATCTGGCTAAAACGAGTATTCAGATATTTAACTTAAGCGGTCAGCGGGTGTTTGAAACGGAGAAAAACTTAAGTTCTAATGAAACTAGGGTACAGCTGGATATAAGTTCAGGTTTTTATCTAGTGACACTGACTGCAAATGGTCGTTCTCAAACAGAGAAGATTATTATTGAATAAGGCTTAATTTAATTTTTTGATCAATTTTAAAACGGCCTCAGCATCGATTCCTGCTATTTTATGCAAGTCGGCTGTGGGGCCGTGTTCTATAAAAGCATCTGGTATGCCTAGTTTATGAATGGTTCCTCGGTACGCTTTCGCGAAAGCGAGATCGCAAACAACACTTCCCAAACCACCGACTACGGTGCCATCTTCTATAGTAATGATGTGATCATGGGTGTTAAAAATAGCTTCTAAAGCTTTAGAATCAATAGGCTTTAAAAAACGAACATCGAGGTGAGTGACCTCTAGGTTTTCTTTTTCAAGCAAGTCTTCAATCATCGTCCCTATAGGACCAATGCTGATTACGGCTATACCTTTACCCTTCTTAAGAAACCTAGAAGAACCTATTTCAATAGGTGTAAAAGCTTGTTGCCACTTCACGATCTTACCGCGACCACGCGGGTACCTGATGGCGATAGGCAACTCCAACCCTTGAGAGGCCGTAAACATGATGTTTCTCATTTCTACAGCATCCATAGGCGCTGCAATGATCATGTCTGGAATACAATTCAAATAAGCGAGATCAAAAACACCGTGATGGGTCGCACCATCTTGACCTACTATTCCTGCCCTATCAAGACAAAAAATGACTGGCAATTTCTGTAGGGCAACATCGTGAATCACCTGATCGTAAGCACGCTGTAAAAAAGTAGAATAGACGTTACAAAAAGGCACCAAGCCTTGAGTGGCCATTCCTGCCGCAAGGGTTACGGCATGTTGCTCTGCAATCCCTACATCAAATGCACGATCTGGAATCGCTTCCATCATGATTTTCATAGAACTTCCAGTAGGCATAGCCGGTGTTATCCCAACTATTTTTTCATTCGCTCTGGCCAGCTCCACTATAGTATGACCAAATACATCTTGGAATTTAGGCGGTAATTTACTGGTATCACTAGCAGGAATTTCTCCTGTAATTTTATCAAATTTTCCTGGTGCATGATAACGCACTTGATCTATTTCAGCTTGTTTTAAGCCTTTCCCTTTTACCGTTCTCACGTGTAAAAGTCGAGGCCCTTTTAAGTCTTTTTGTCTTTCTAGTTCTTTAAGTAAGGAGGGTAAATCGTGACCGTCAATGGGACCTGAATAATCAAAGTTGAGAGATTCAAAGATATTATCGCGACCCGTTTCTTTTCCAGATTTAGTCTTAGTTAAATAATCTTTTAACGCCCCTACACTCGGATCAATCCCTATAGCATTATCATTGAGAACAACCAGAAGGTCTGCGCCGCTTACCCCTGCGTGATTTAAGGCTTCAAATGCCATACCGCTGGCGATACTCGCATCGCCTACTACAGCAATGTGTTTTCTGTCTTCTTTCTTTAAAGAGCTCGCCATGGCCATTCCAAGGGCAGCGCTTATAGAGGTGGAACTGTGACCCGTTCCAAAGGTATCGTAAACACTTTCTGAACGTTTTGGGAAACCAGAGATTCCGCCTAGGTCTCTATTGGTATGAAAAATATACCTACGACCTGTTAGAATTTTATGCCCATAAGCTTGATGACCTACGTCCCAAACCAATTGATCCATAGGAGTGTTGAACACATAATGTAAGGCAATGGTCAATTCGACCACTCCTAAGCTCGCTCCTAAATGACCTTCTTTTGCCGCTACTATATCAATGATAAAAGACCTCAGTTCTTGAGCAATAATCGGCAGATCGCTTTTGGGCAAACGTCTTAAATCGGCAGGATCGTTAATGGTAACAAGTAAATTCTTAGACATATTCAAAGGTAAGATGATTTATCAATTTGTTGAATTAATGATTTGGTAATTTCTTGATGAGTTTCCCCTAACAAATATTCCAAAACAAATAGATCTTATTTATGATTCCTGCTATGGTGGATTCTTTTATTTTTACTTTTGAATTTATTTTTAAAAGATGATAGAACCCTTTGACCACGAGTATTTCATGAGAAAGGCTTTGCAAGAAGCTGAAGCGGCTTTTGAACGTAATGAAATTCCGGTTGGTGCAGTTATCGTAGCTCAAAACCGCATCATTGCAAAAGGCCATAACCTTACAGAAACCCTTACTGACGTTACTGCTCATGCAGAGATGCAAGCTATTACAGCGGCCTCTAGTTTTATAGGTGGTAAGTATTTAAAAGAGTGCACTCTATACGTCACTTTAGAGCCTTGCCAGATGTGTGCAGGCGCTTTGTATTGGTCACAAATAGGGACCATAGTGTTTGCAGCAAGTGATGAACAGCGCGGTTATCAAAAAATGGCAACACAACTGCATCCTAAAACAAAAGTGATTTCTGGAATTCTTGAACAGCCTTGTTCTGATTTGATGAAGGAGTTCTTTGTTAGAAAACGCAGTTTGAATTAAGGTTTTGAAATAATAACCACTTGAATTGTCATCCTGAAAAATTGGCGTCAACTATTTATGTTGGTATAGCCTGAATTTGTTTTAGATGCGTTTACTGAGAATCCTGTAGAACCGTTTACGTAAAACAAAACATGCCAAGACGAGTCCTTGGCATGTTGGTTTCTATATGTATCATCCGTCAGGACAGACTTAAGTCCATCATATGGAACGCATTGCTTTACAAAACTTGAATTCTAATTAGCTTCAAACCTTGCTTTAACACGTTCTGCTATATCTTGCATCGCTTCTTTACTAAGGTCGACTTTATTGATAAAACGCATATCTTCCATATCACGCAAGGGAATCAAATGCACATGAACATGAGGTACTTCAAGACCTATCACTGACATTCCTATACGCTCGCAAGGAACTTCTTCCCTTAGTGCGAGGGCAACTTCTCTAGAAAAGTCCATTAAGTCAAAATAGGTTTCGCTATCGAGATCAAAAATCTTGTTCACTTCTTTTTTAGGTACACAAAGCGTATGCCCAGGAGCGTTGGGATTGATGTCCAAAAATGCTATGAAGTCTTCATTTTCAGCTACTTTAAAACTAGGTATTTCTCCTGTGATGATTTTTGTAAAAATGCTCATGATTAACTTCTTGAAATTTCTATAATTTCTAATTTGATGGTTCCTACAGGAACAACGGCCTCAGCCACATCGCCTACTTCTTTACCTAATAATGCTTTCCCTATTGGTGATTCTACAGAGATGTGCCCTTGGGTAACATCTGCCTCGCTTTGTGCCACCAACTTGTAATTCATAGTCATTTTATTGCCTAGATTCTTGATCTTAACCGTACTATGAATAAGCACCTTGGAAAGATCTAGCGTGTTTTCATCTACGATACGTGCGTTAGAAACAATGGCGTCCAGCTTAGAAATACGCATTTCCAGCATCCCTTGTGCTTCTTTTGCCGCATCATATTCAGCATTTTCACTTAAATCTCCTTTATCACGCGCCTCACCAATAGCCGCCGATGCTAATGGGCGTTCCACATCTTTAAGTTGCTTCAACTCGTCCTTTAACTTCTTTAATCCTGCTTCTGTATAATATGATACGTTACCCATGTCTTTTTTATTTAAATATGATTGTTTGCGTTCCGCTTTCCTTTTTCTCAAAGAATTTGAAATTAATGTTGAACTTGATAGGATAAGAAAGCGTTAGAATCATCTGCCTCGTTACTCATATCATGGCTCGTGATTACAAAAAACAAAATCCCTTCATTGCTGCGGGATTATCAAACAAATATAATAAATATCAATCAGTTCGTTATACTTTTACACCTTATTGATTTATTATGAAAATACGCAAAGCTTACCTTCTCGCTATTTTATTTGTTGTTTTCGCTTGTAGCAGCGATGACGGCCGTAATAACAATCCGTTTTTAGTAGATCTAGGTTTTCAAATAGACCTTAACACCAACTTACCTCAATATGGAAACCTCAACTTCCCAGGGAACTCTGTTATTGTTCCTAATGTGGGCTTACGTGGTTTTGTGATATACAATTTAGACAACTCACAGTATTTTGTTTACGAATTAAGCGATCCTAATCATTCTCCTAGCGGCTGTTCTCGCATGACCGTAAGTGGCATCGAGGCCACTTGTCCTTGCACTGACGACCAGAATAAATACAATATTATTACTGGGCAACCCATTCAAGGTGAAGGGCTTTATGGCTTAAAAGCATACCGCGCTCGCAGAAACGGAGCAATTATTAGAGTTACTAATTAGTATTAAAAAAGACAGGCAGCTTGATTTTATCTCACAAAATAAAATCAAGCTGCCTGCTTCTTATGTCCTACTTTCTACTAAAATGAAAACGTAACTCCAGTTAGGAAATTAATTCCTGCTTGAGGATAAAACCCAGCTCCTTCTACAGTAGCAATGTTTCCCGGGTTGGAAAAGTCATCATCAAACGTGAAGTAATATCCGTTGGATACAAATTTCTGATCAAATATGTTATTTACTAATGCGGTAAACACTACTGTATCAAAAGTGGACTTCGGTTTTAGGGTATACACTAAGTTGATGTCATTTGTAAAATAGCTAGCTAATTTGGAAGACTGTGCTTCTGTATTGCTCATGAATTGCTCTCCTACAAACTTACTCAATAATGAAATCTGTAGGTTTTTTAATGGCTGGTACACCACAGCATTTGCGGCCACTAGATTAGGGGAAAAAGCAATATCTGTAGATCCTAGATTTTGTAACTCACCGTCAAAAGATCGTACTGTTTCTCTATTCTTATTACTACTGATCGCAAGATTAGGTTGTAAAGTAAGTTGACTAGTTACCGGTACCACTGCTTCTATCTCTAGTCCTAAACGGTAACTTTCCCCGCTGTTTGTTCTTAATGGAGCTCCTACATCATTGAGCTCACCGCTTAAAACCAACTGCTCGTTGTACAACATCAAATAACTATTTACATTAAAAGAAAGATTTCCCTTTTTATGACGCCATCCTAATTCAAAGTCATTAAGTTGCTCTGGCCTTACATTAGGATCACTTTCAAAATCATTTCTATTAGGCTCTCTGTTTGCTCTGGCATAAGATACATAAAGGTCATTATTATCATTATATTCATAGGTGACTCCAGCCTTTGGATTAAAAAACGTATAGTTTTCGTCCACTAAGAATTCTGTGAGATTTGAATTGATACCTGAGGTTTCATAATTGACATTTCTCACTTGTAGATCTCCATAAAGCTGCACGCGATCATTCCATTTATAGGTTGCCTTGGAAAATACAGACAGGTCGTTCTTCTTCCCATTACCATCATAATAACGGTCTCTGATATTGCTTTGACTGGCAGAACGCGCCCAAATAACCTCCCCAAAATGATCTCCATCATAGTGACTGATAGAGGTTCCAAATATCAAGTCTATCTCGTTATTCTTATAATTAGCACTGGCGTTGATCACGTAATAATCGTTATCCAACCACCTGCGACGTACAAGGTCTGTTTCTTCTACCGATTGTCCGTCTACCACTAGTGGGTCAAAACCATAAGTTGAGAAATCGTCATCTTCTCTAAATTGCTCAAAGAAGCCACGCCCATAAGTATAATTCAAACCTACATTTGTAGACCAATTGTTATTATAACGTTCATTCCAGTGCAATTGGTAGTGATCTTGTCGGTAATCATCTACTTCATTATCATAAAATTGTTGATTGCCGTTTTCATCTTCATAGGCTCCAGCCGGATTAAAGGTTCTGTTCTCTCTTAGCATTGTAGCATCTATACCGAACCAAGATTGATACGTCACATTATTACCACCGAAAGTGACTGCTTTAATAAGCGTATTGTCATCTACATAAGAACCTTGTAAGAAATAAGATTTCAAACTACTCGAAGCGCGATCTACATAACCATCTGATTCAATATTAGACAGCCTTCCAGCGATCTCAATACCTCGACTGCGCTCGGCATCCGCACCCATTAGTCCTGTAGAAAACTTCACGGTATGCTTTCTACTATTAAAACTACCAAAAGAGTTAGAAACCTCCCCACTGGCTTCACGAGAAACAGCATCGGTTAAAATATTAATACTCGCCCCAAATGCGCCACTACCATTGGTACTGGTCCCCACTCCACGTTGTAATTGTAGATTTTCTACAGAGGAGGAAAAGTCTCCTAAGTTGACCCAAAATGTCCCTAAGGATTCTGCATCTGTATACGGTATTCCGTTAATGGTGACATTAGTAGATTGTGAACTCACCCCACGCACACGTATTCCTGTATATCCTATTCCTGCACCGGCATCACTTGTGGTTACTACAGATGGTAAGAAATTTAACAACATAGGAATGTCTTGGCCTAAGTTACGTTTTGCAATTTCTTCCTTAGAAAGATTGCTGTGTGTAATGGGTGATTTTGCATCCACTCGTACGGCTTTGACGAGCACTTCGTCTAGCTTTTCGGCATTTGTAGAATCTTTGACTTGTTTGTTTTGCGCTGTTGCTAGGCCAGTTATGGTTAATGCCATAGCAATTAAAACGCGACGTAAATGTTTCATATGAACTTTTTAAGTTCAAATAAAAGGGGCATTTATTCGGTTTGGATTAAAATAAAATTGTTGAAGGATTCTCTTAAGATAGGATTTGTTTATGCATTCGCTTTCGCGAAAGCGAGACACATAACAAAACCTCATCTATTTCCCTTAGCGACATTACTCGCCCAGGTTCCTTGGGTATTATCTCAGCCTTTTAACCACATTATTCATGCAATTAATAAGCACCCCTTGAGATTGGCGGCAAATGTACGAATGAATTTGAATTTGAACTCGAATCTGAACTTGAAAAGTATGATTTAAATTAGAAAAATTAAAATGAAAAATGAATTCACTTCCTTTAACCTTTACAGCAGCTCTTTAATTTTCCTATTCTTAAAAAAGGAGCCCTTGATGAAAGTTTCCCTTCTTGCATCCGACGAGTGCAATGAGAGGAATGCATAATGTCCGCAGGACAATGGGGCCTACTGGAATCAGTCTCAGTTTTCAGTAGGCAGTGGGCAGGTTGATTTGTGAGCAAGCTCACAAATTTGAGTAGGCAGTATGTTATAATTGTAACTTTGGAAATTATTTTCCGCACTTGATGTGGAATCCTTTACAGTTCCCGAGAGTTTTTTGACAAGGTTTCCCCTTCTTGCATCCGACGAGTGCAACGAGAGGAATGCATAATGTCCGCAGGACAATGGGGCTTGCATCTGAGTAAAAACAAACCCTCTTCCCTCAAAATCTCACCGACTCACCGACTCACCGACTCAAAAACTCACTGACTCAAAGACTAAAACTCAATCTCCTTCTCCAGCATTGTACCATCACGGTCCACAACGACTTTAGTCTTGTCTCCATTATCAAAAGTAGCAAGTGTGCGCATGTAGCTCATCATATCTACTATGGTGCTATCCCCTAGTTTTACAACTATATCGCCCTTTATCAATCCTGCTTTTTGAGCTGGCTTTTCTTCACTTATTCCGTCGATACGCATTCCTTTCCCTGTAAATAAATAATCTGGAACGACACCTAGACCTACCTTGAAACGCGGCACTTCTTCGCTTTCGTTTTTTGTTTTTCTAAAGGCCAGTTTTCCTGCTTTATCTGTCTCTCCTATTATTCTAAAAATGTAGTTAGAGATTTGTTCCATACCCGCATAATTCAATTTCTCAGCATCATCACCTGGTTTGTGGTAATCTTCATGCTGTCCGGTGAATAAATGCAATACCGGTATATCGTTCAGGTAAAATGAGGTATGATCACTAGGGCCTACACCGCTTTTATTGATCGCCAGTTTAAAATCTTTATTTACAGCATTTACTATTTGGCTCCATCGCGGAGACGTTCCTGTTCCATAAATGGCAAGAGTATTTTCATCATTCAATCGACCTACCATATCCATATTGATCATATAACTCATCGAGTCTAAGGCAATCGTTGAGTTTTTAGTGAAATAATTAGAACCTAACAAACCCATCTCTTCTCCAGAAAATGCCATAAAGAGGTAGTTATTTCCTTTTTTGTCGCTGGTTTTAAGTTCATAAGCCAAGTCTAGCATTACGGCAACACCACTAGCATTATCGTCAGCACCATTATGTATAGCTTCTCCTTCACGGTATAAAGAGCCTTCACCGCCCATTCCTAGATGATCGTAATGTGCTCCTATAACAACAGTTTGTGCAGCGCCATTATCCAGGTAACCTATCACGTTAGTTCCAGTTAAGAATGCGTCTCCTTTCTCATCCGTAAAAGCAGCTTCTTGATGTGGATCACTGGATGGCTTAAAAGAAAAGGTCTGAAAATAAGTCCCTGCATTTCCTTTAGGTTCTAGGCCAGATTCTTTCATGCGCTTTGCAATATAATCTGCCGCCAGTAATTCATAAGCGGTTCCCGTCTCGCGTCCTTGCAAACTGTCAGAGGCGAGGTAAACCACATCGGCTTTCATGTCTCCTTTAATGGGTTCTAGACTTTTTTGATCTGTCTTGCAAGACATTAAAAAACAAAGGGCTATAAAAAGTATGCTAATTCTCATATTTCGTAGTTGAGCTGTTATTTTAGTTTTTTGAAAACCACTTTTCCAACACTGATAAAAATGGTTTTATAAGGTGTTCATTACTTTTAATCGTTTTCCTGATCTCAGAAAAACGCCTGAGACTGTCACGTCTAAGGGTTTTTTAATTGAATTATTAGATGCGATTTCATGATATAAAGATACGGTTTACACATACATAAAGTATATCACTTATTTTTACCCAAAATTACATCATCCATGAAAAAGTTCTTATTCCTTATTTCCATCGTTTCCCTTATCAGTTGTAAAGAAACAGCAACTACTGAAAAGGTAGCAGCAACTGATACCGAAAAAGAAACAGCAAATGCAAATCCACTTATCATGGAAGGTGAAAAGCATTTTAAGGATATGTATCAAGTCACTTTTGGTGGTGATAATGCTGAGGCCTATTGGAGTTTTGACGACAAGCAACTCATCTTTCAAAGCAACTATGCCGATTGGGACGTGAATTGTGATCAAATGTTTTTGATGAATAACGGAGACAGCTTTCGCGAAAGCGTACCGAAAATGGTCTCTACTGGCAAAGGAAGAACCACTTGTGCATATTTCTTACCTGATAATCAACACATCATTTATGCCAGCACCCATCTTGAAATGGAGGAGTGTCCAGATACGCCATTAAAGGAAAATGGTAAATATGTATGGCCTATTTATGATAGCTACGACATTTTTGTAGCCGACCTAGAAGGAAACATCACGGCACAACTCACTAACGAAAAAGGCTATGATGCAGAGCCTACAGTCTCTCCTCAAGGTGATAAAATAGTTTTTACCAGTGATCGCAGCGGCGATTTAGAGCTGTATACGATGAATATAGACGGCAGCGATGTCAAGCAAATCACCTTTGAACTAGGTTATGATGGTGGTGCCTTTTTCTCCCCAGATGGAACGCAATTGATCTTCCGTTCTTCACGACCTAAAACCGAAGCCGAAATTAAAGAATACCAAGATTTATTAAAAACGGGATTGGTGCAACCTACAGAAATGGAATTGTACATCTGTAATGCCGACGGATCTGATTTGCGTCAGTTAACTCAACTGGGAAATGCCAACTGGTCTCCGTTCTTTTTACCAGATGGAAAACGGGTCTTGTTCTCTTCTAACTTTGAGTCAGAACGTGGTTTTCCTTTCAACTTATACATGATCAATACCGATGGAACTGGTCTGGAACGCATCACACATGGGGACACTTTTGACGCTTTCCCAGTTTTTTCTAACAATGGAAAATACCTGGCTTTTTCTTCTAATCGCAATAATGGCGGAGGACGAGATACGAATTTGTTTATTGCTGAGTGGCAAGATTAAGCCAGTAGGTAGTCATTTAGTAAGCAGTAGGCAGTCAGATTATAGTCGCAGTCGCAGCTTTTCCTATGGGCAGACTTAAGTCTGCCCATAGGAAAATACACTTAAGCAATAGTCGACCCGTTCACCACTGCATCGTCTGGATTGACAAAAACCAATTTTCCTTCTGGATCCTCGGCAAGTAAAATCATTCCTTGAGACTCTACACCACGTAATTTTCTTGGAGCTAGATTTGCAAGAACAGTTACTTTACGACCTACTAATTCTTCGGCAGTGTAGTGTTTTGCGATTCCTGAAACAATGGTTCTTTTATCGATTCCTGTATCTACCGTCATGACCATTAACTTATCTGTTTTAGGCATTCTTTCGGCAGTTAGAATTTCTCCTACTCGCAGGTCCATTTTCATGAAATCGTCGTAATTAGTTTCTTCTTTTTGTGGCATAAGATCTGGTATTGTTGCCGCATTTGCAGCTTTTGTAGCTTCTAGTTTATCGAGTTGCGCTTGGATTTGCTCGTCTTCTATTTTGGAAAAAAGCAATTCTGATGCGTTGATTTTGTGTCCTGATGGAAGTAGCGGCTCTGAACTGGCAACGCGATCCCAACTTGTTTCTACATTACCGGGGTTTTTCTCAGTTCCAGCAGATTCCACATCAAGTGCGGAAAAACAAAGTATGTTTTTCAACTTCGTTGATGTATGTGGTAAAAACGGCTCACTTAAAATAGCCAATGCTGTAGTGAGTTGTAAACACACATACATGATGTTTTGCACTTGATCTGGATTGGTTTTTACGAGTTTCCAAGGTTCTAATCCTTCCTCCGCAATGTATTTGTTTCCTAAACTGGATAAATTCATCAACTCTTGAAGCGCCTCTCTAAAACGGTACCTATCCAAACTCTCTCCTATAGATTTAGGAAAGCTCTTGATTTGATCCAATACCTTTTGATCACGCTCTGTAAGTTCCATAGTTTCTGGAACAACTCCTTCGTAATACTTATTGGTCAGTACAACCACTCGATTTACAAAGTTTCCAAGGTTGGCAACCAACTCATTGTTATTTCGTGCTTGAAAATCTTTCCAAGTAAAGTTATTGTCTTTAGTCTCTGGTGCGTTGGCTGTTAACACATAACGCAATACATCTTGTTGTTCTGGAAAATCTTGTAAATATTCATGCAACCATACGGCCCAATTTCTGGACGTAGAAATCTTATCATCTTCTAGATTTAAGAATTCGTTTGCAGGAACATTTTCTGGCAAAATATACTCCCCATGTGCTTTTAACATCGCAGGGAAAATGATACAGTGAAAAACAATATTGTCTTTTCCTATAAAATGCAGCAACGATGTATCGTCTTTCTTCCAGTAGTCTTCCCAATTCTTTCCTTCACGAGCTGCCCATTCTTTAGTGGCAGAAATGTATCCAATAGGTGCATCAAACCACACATAAAGTACTTTACCATCGGCTCCTTCTACGGGCACGGGAATTCCCCAGTCCAGATCACGAGTCACTGCGCGTGGGTGCAATCCATCAGTGATCCAGCTTTTTACCTGACCCAATACGTTTGTTTTCCAGTCTTTTGAATGTCCTTCTACAATCCACTCGTTCAACCAGTCGCTGTATTGATCTAGTGGTAAAAACCAATGTTTAGTTGCTTTTAATTCTGGGGTGTTTCCTGTGATCGCACTTTTTGGGTCGATCAAATCGGTACCATTATGAGATGTTCCACATTTCTCACATTGATCTCCATAAGACTCTGTGTTGCCACATTTAGGGCAAGTTCCTACCACAAAACGATCTGCTAGAAACTGGTCTGCTTCTGGATCATATAATTGCTCGGTCACTTGCTCTATAAATTTACCCTCATTGTACAACTTAGTAAAAAAAGCACTGGCCGTTTCATGATGAATAGGTGCGCTGGTGCGGCTGTAATTATCAAAAGAAATACCAAATTCCTTGAAGGAATCACCGATGATTTTATGATAGCGATTCACCAATTCTTGCGGAGTAATACCTTCCTTTTTAGCTTTGATCGTAATAGGCACCCCATGCTCATCACTACCGCAAATAAAAGCCACATCGCTGCCCTTCATACGCTGGTAACGTGCAAAAATATCTGCAGGAACATAGACTCCAGCAAGGTGACCTATGTGAACAGGTCCATTTGTATAAGGCAATGCTGCCGTAATCGTAAAACGTTTTTGATCGCTCATGAAATTCTTTTGAAAGCTGCAAATTTACGATATCTGAGGCAGGTTTAAGAGCCTTTAATGTGCAGTATTTTGGAGATGTGTTTCACTTTCGCGAAAGCGAAACAGCCCTACGCCTATTGCATCACAAACTGACTGCTGTAGTGCTGTCCGTTAGTTTCAATTTTATAAATATACTGACCTGAGGAAATTCTAGACGACAAAGTCTCTTGGATATTCATCTCGTGAACGCCAGGTAAGAAGTATCGATTTGCCAGCTGACCTATTTCCTGACCCAACATATTATAAATACGAATGTCCAGTTTGCGACCACTTTCTAACTGTATATGCAAACTCGCCTGTTGTGGTTTATTGATCACAAAATGATGGAAGTCTTTATCGGTAAAGTCGCCTATTCCAGCCGTAGTGCAATTGAATCCTAGGTTGAGTGTATTGAAATTACCATTGAGCATCGCCTGATCTACTACAGATGTAGGGATGCACAACCAGTCTTTCATCACCGTGGAATAAACATCTCTAAAATCGGTGCTGTAAATCATGTTGCCATTGGCATCCAGATTGGTCATACTTGGATGCGAACCTATAAACCCGTTTCCATTCAATCCGCCACCGAAAAGCATCATAGGTGCAGCGGCGCCATGATCAGTTCCATTAGAACCATTCTCTTCTACTCTTCTACCAAACTCAGAAATCGTCATGCAAAGCACTTCATCTTGATTTCCATAAGCGGCAAGATCGTTGTAGAACGCATCTATAGATTCAGAGAGTTTTTGCATGCGGTCGGCATGTGTTCCCGCCTGATTTGCATGGGTATCAAAACCGTCTAGGGTGACCATATAAACTTTTGTACCTAACTGGCCTTTGATCAATCTCGCCACAATAGAAAACTGCTCTGCAATAGAGTGATTTCCATAAGTAGCTTGGGTCGTACTTGCCTGATATGCGTTATTGATGACTCCTGCATATTGAAAGGTGTTGTTGGTGGTAGACCTTAAAAAACTCAATTGATCTCCATAAGTACATGGCGGTACGTTGATGGCGTCGTGTTGCCAACCGTTTTGGGCGAGGTTATACAACTGCTGTGGGTCTGCCACAGAAAAGGCGTAATTAGTCTGCAAACCTTCAAAAGCCAGATTTCCTAAACTACCTATTTGTATGGCTGGTGGAATAGCCGGCGGACTCAATAAAAAGTTGGGAAATTCATTTTCAAAAAATCTACCCATCCATCCTGATTCTTCTGCTGCAACTGGCTCTGTACTTGCCCAGATATCACTAGATCTAAAGTGTGATAGGTTTTGCCCTGGATAACCGACTCCATGAACGACTTTCATTTCTCCATTCCCCCACCTAGATTGCAAGGAGCTCATAAAAGAAGGCAAGCCAAAATCTGGACTTAAATTATATAAAGAGTTTTGTGGTAAGGCAATACTTGTTCGGTTAGCTGCATACGTACTGTAATCGTAGACGGGCACAATGGTATTCAACCCGTCATTACCTCCTTTAAGTCTTATTACAACCAATACACGGTCGTTGGTGCTTGCGGCAAGTGCTGCTGTAATAGGTGAGGTCATTGCGCTAGAAATCTGAGATCCACCAAGAGTAAACGCCCCGGCTCCTGCTATTCCTAGTGCTTGTAAAAAGGTCCTTCTATTCCAAGATTCGTGTTCCTCGTGATGCGATGGAGAATTTGGATCTAGGTGTTTTTTATGAGTATCACACATAGCGCTATTATTTAAGTTGGAATTCTGGCATTCTAAAAATATGTTGTAGCAACAGTATCACCTGAAATGGAACAGAGCCCCAATTGAGATTCCATTGCATCGTAGTGTAATAATTCTCTGGAACATCTCCTTTAAAAACGGTTGTTGCTAGTGCATAATCAGAAGCTGTATAAAGACTTTGAGGTACCAACCGATCTACAATATCTTTTGCTATAACAGCAGGATCGTTTAAGGAGGCAGAATTATCTAAAGCAATATTTCTAAATAATTCTTGATCTATATTCCACATGGTCCACATGATGTATTCTTGTGCCTGCCATCTGCCAGTAATGGTACTGCTATTGATCCAATCTCTATCCCCTTGCCAGCCGGCAACATCTACAGGGTTAAAATATCGTTGTCCTAGAATAGAGGTAAAATAGAATAACGTATTCAAACTTATTTGTGGAAAATTAAAGTTAGCTTCCTTAATAAATATTACTAAACAATCCAGAGGGTCTTTAATGACCGTTGCTCTTGCTTCTGGATCAAAAAAGTGCTCACTTTTAAACAACTGCTTCACTACTGGTTGAATTTCCCAGTTGGCATTTCTAAATGTCAGCGCTAGCTGGTCGATGATGTTTTGTGTGGGTAATTCAGGACTTACAAAGGCTCTGTAAATTTTCTTTACTATAAAGTCAGAGATCTCATTAGCTCGTACAGCAAACAAGTGGTCTATTAAACTATCGTGATTGTAATTTGCGGTAGCTCCAAAAATAGTTTTCGGTGTGTCGTCAAATGTAGCTTGTTGAAATACTATAGGAGCACCTAATTCTGTGAAGTTATTATACCCCGTCAATGCTCTAGAGGCTTCTACTACATCTGTTTGCGTATAATTATTATTTTCTCCTAAGGTAAAAAGCTCTAGCAATTCTCTAGCATAGTTTTCATTAGGGTTGAATCTATTGTTCAATACACCGTTTAAGAAAACCAACATGGACTCATTTTTACCCATTTCTTTGGTGAGGGTCTTAAAATTACCCAAAGCATGAGTCTGCAGTAAGTTATAGTATTGATACATCCAGCTAGGAGCTTGATAATCATCAATTCTGGTTACAAAATGGTTGTGCCAGAACAGGGTCATTCTCGCTCTAAAATCTAGATTGATGGTATCATTAAAAACTTGAGCATACCATTGTTGTATCTGAGCAGTACGCTCCGTATTCAAATTTGTATAATCACTTGCGCTCCAAAAAGCCCAAGATGGCGCAGGAGAAACTGCATAATTAGCAGCAGTGTTGATGTAATTTTCTATGAATACATCAGGAACTTGTGTCAAAGCAATAGCTTCTTGTGCCTGATCCAGCCCATAACCTAATCTTCTTAATAGGTGACGTACTTTTCCTATATCCCATGGATTTGTAGCAATATCCGTATAAAGTACTAGCGATGCTGTATTGCAGGAATTAAGTGTTTCCATGGTAAATTTTAGTTAGAAGGGTTGGCAAGTTTGGTCTTTACAAGACTTCAGTTCTTAAAAACGAGTTTAATATATAAAATACTAACTTAGTCTTCTGACTTTTAGTGTTTAAAAAAGTTTAAATCAAATAAAAATAAATCTCTCATTGAATTATAAATCAGCTTCTTACCTTAAAAAAGGCGATCACGTCAGAATACTTTGCACCGCAAGAAGTGCCGACGAACGTCAACTCCAACCTGCTCAAAAGCTATTGAAGTCTTGGGGCTTACAAGTGAGTTTTGGAACAACTATCGGTAAAAAAGAGCATCAATTTGGTGGTACAAAAGAAGAGCGCTTAGCAGATTTTCAACAAGCGATTGACGATCCAGAAATTAAAGCGATATGGATCGCTCGTGGTGGTTATGGAACGATCCAATTGATAGATGCTATTGATTTTTCCGCTCTCGCGAAAGCGAAACCAACCACCATCATAGGTTACTCAGATGTGACTTTGTTACACGGCAAATTGCAATCTTTGGGCTTTTCTAGCGTACACAGTTTTATGCCCTTGGAATTGAAAGACAAACCAGAAAAGAGTGTGGAAAGCTTGAGAAGAACGCTTTTTGGCGAAAGCCAAAGCCTCTCTATTCAAAACACTTTTTCATTAACTAGTCAGGTGATAACTGCGCCTATAGTAGGTGGTAATCTATCCATATTATATAGCCTATTGGGTAGTGACAGCTTTCCAGAAACAGAAGATCATATACTATTTATAGAAGAGATCGATGAGTACCTCTACCATATAGAACGCATGATGTACTCGCTTAAAAGAGCCGGGAAACTTAAAGGTTTAAAGGCTTTGCTCGTAGGCGGCATGACTGATATGAATGATCATGAAATAGCCTTTGGCAAAAATGCTGAAGAAATCATTTTATCACTCACAGCTGGTTATGATTATCCGGTGATTTTTAACTTTCCAGCTGGTCATATTAAAGATCACAGGACGTTACAATTAGGTAAAGAAATGCACCTGGAGATCACTCCAAAAATCATAAACTTCACTCCATAATGGCAGAGCACAATGACTTGGGAGACGCAGGTGAAGAACTAGCTGCCTTGCATTTATTGAAAAATGGTTATGAGATATTGATGCGTAACTATGTGTTTCAAAAAGGCGAGATCGATATTATTGCACGTATAGAAAATACGGTTGTAATTGTAGAAGTAAAAACCAGATCTACGCCTGACTTTGGTGATCCACAAGATTTTTTAAAGGCTGGTCAAATTCAAAGACTGGTGGCTACGGCAAATCATTATGTAGAAAACTTTGTGGAAGATGAGGATGTAAACGTACGTTTTGATATCGTGGCAATTATTAAAAATAAAGCCGGTACAAAGCTGGAGCATATTGAAGATGCTTTTTATCATTTTTAAAGAAGGTCGCTTGGAGTCTTGGAGTCGGTGAGCTATGAGTTGAACGGTATCAATTATTTGAAGGAGCCTTCAAATCTTCGGTTTCTTTGATTTCTTTTACTAGATATACATACACTGGAAAGTGATCGCTAAAACCTCCTGTAAAACCACCGTCTGCAAAGCTGCGTAATGGGTAGCCTTTGTACCTACCGGTTTTACTGGTCATAAAACTTGGATTGTAAATGTTTGCTTGATAGTAACGGTAACCTTCTTGATTTGCTTCATTTAATAATGGATAGGTAAACATGATCTGATCAAAAATATTTCCTGCGTCCCGGTAAGCTAGCGTATTGAATCCATCCTTTAACATTTGAATGTAGGGATTGTAAATCATTTGGGGCCGTACGTCCTCTCTGTCCTTTTGTGCATTAAGGGTTACTAAAACACTCTCGTTAATAGGATCATCATTCAAATCTCCCATTATAATGATCTTAGACATCGCATCCATACTGTGTAAAGAATCGATGACTCTTTTGTTTAAGGCTGCAGCCGCAACTCGATTAGGACGGCTTTTTTGTTCGCCGCCTCGTCTTGATGGCCAGTGATTTACGATAAGACTCATCTTATCTCCATCCAGCTCACCAGTTACTACTAACTGATCTCGAGTATAAATGCGATTACCGCTACTTTTATCATAAATAACCAGCTCTTTGCTCTCGCTATTCCATACTTTAAAATCGCTTTTCTTATACAAAAGTCCGGTATCGATGCCACGGCGATCTGGAGAATTGTAATGCTCAATCCCATAATCAAACTCGATGAGTAGAGGGTGATTGACCAAGTCTTCCAGTACTTTTCTGTTTTCAATTTCACAGACACCTATTAGAGAGGGAGCCGATTCTGACTTATCAGCACCTATTTTGCGTATCACTCGAGCCATAGAAGTCAACTTCTTTTGGTAGACATCTGCTCTAATTCCTTCGGCCATTTCCATGATAGGACTGGCTTCATCATTGATGCTCGGGTCGTCCTCCACATCATAAAGGTTCTCTAGATTGTAGAAGGCAACGGTCTTCACTTTGTACTGTTTTGCCTTTGAAGTAGTTTGTGCTGGTACCGCTTTCGCGAAAGCGAGAACACCTAGTAAAAAAAGAAATAAACTTCTACACATCGCCTCCTATTAAAATTATGATACTGTAAAGTTAGCTACAAATTTCATAAAAATATATTTTAAAGGATTAGAATACAGAGTTTTATAGATTTTTTCATAAAAATATCTTAATTTTAGGAATGATTCATCAAAAACTTAACATACTTGTTTTGGCTGTTTTCATGCTGACATCTGGTCTAGGAATGGCACAAGAGCTCCTTAAAGGTCGCGTTATTGACGACACTACAGAAGAGCCTATCCCTGGTGTGAGCATTAGTGTTTTGGGTACAAAATTCAATGCGATAACTGATGCCGACGGCTATTTCAAGGTAACAGGAGCTATTCCTTTAGGGGATCAAAAAATAGTTGTTTTAAAAAATGGGTATTATTCAAAAACAATTCCGGTGGTGATCGATAGCATCAACAGAGTGAATATTGATCCTCTTTATCTGCAACTGGACAACTCTGACATCTCCCAATCGCAGGGAATTATTTCTTTAACAGAAAATGATCTGGCAGATGATGAGAACGCAGCAAACAATTTTTCTGGATTGCTCCAAGCTTCTAGAGACCAGTTTTTGAGAGCTGCGGCATACGATTTCAGCGCTACTTTTTTTAGACCTAGAGGATTAAACAGTGAAGACGGTAAGGTTCTCATCAATGGTATCGAGATGAACAAACAGTTCTCTGGAAGACCACAATGGAGCAACTGGGGTGGAGTAAATGATTTACAACGCAACCAAAGCTTTAGTATGGGACTTAGTGCTGCAGATCAAAGCTTCGGTGGTTATGCAGGTGTACAAAGTATTGATATGAGAGCCTCACAACAACGCGCAGGAACACAAATATCATATGCGAGTTCTAATCGAAGTTATAGAGGTCGCTTTATGCTATCTCACCGTTCTGGATTACGGAACAACGGCTGGTCCTATGCGATCAACCTATCAAGAAGGGCTGGTGAAGAGGGTTTTGTAGAAGGCACTTTATACGATGCTAACTCTTTGGGACTTTCTGTGGAGAAAAAATTAAACGATGCACACTCCATCAATTTTACTGGTCTTTATACGCCTAATAGACGTGGGCGTCGTACAGCAATGACTCAAGAAGTTAGAGATCTTAAAGGTATAGCGTACAATCCATTGTGGGGAGAGCAAAATAACGTACAACGCAACAGTAGAGTCAGAGAGGTCGAAGAGCCTGTTTTTATGTTGAACCACTACTGGAACATCAACGATAAGCTTAAGTTAAATACAAATCTGGGGTATCAATTTGGTAAAATAGGAAATACACGTATAGATAATGGTGGTACCAGAATAGATCCTACTTTAGGTCAAAATGCTTATATAGGTGGTGCGAGAAACCCTCTTCCAGATTACTACCAGAACCTACCTAGTTATTTCTTAAGAAATGGTCAGGACCCCATCGATTATCAACGTGCTTACCAAGCTCAACAGGAATTTCTTAATGATGGACAGTTGGACTGGAACAGCTTATACGAGGCCAACAGAAGTTTGAGAGCTGCTGGCGGAAATTCTTTATACGCTATTCAAGAGGATCGTATAGACGATACACAATTATCAGTAAATACGATCATCACTGCTGACCTTACAGAGAACATTCTTTTTAATGGCGGTATGAGATACCGTAATTTGAATAGTGAAAACTATGCTATGATCAATGATCTTTTAGGTGGTACAGGCTTTCTAGATGTAGATTTCTTTGCAGAAGAAACAAGTGAGATCAACCTGGACCAAGCAGCACAGTCTAACCTTAGAACACCCAACCGTATCGCAGGAATAGGAGACCGTTACAAATACAATTACAACATCAATGCAAATGTGATTGCTGGATTTGCTCAAACTCAGTTTAAAACTAAAAAAGTAGATTTCTTTGTTGCTGCAAACCTAAGCAGAACTATTTATCAAAGAGATGGTAAGTTTGAGAACGGTAACTTCCCTGGTGCAGCGTCTTTTGGAAAAAGTAAACTACTAGAATTTACAGATATTAGTTTTAAGGGTGGTGCTACCTATAAAATCTCTGGTCAACAGTTTATTGATTTTAATGCTGCCTCAATTTCTCAAGCTCCAACGATTAGAAATTCCTTCAGTAATTCAAGGCAAAATAATGAAACCGTCATCGGACTTGAGTCTCAAAAGTCGTACAGTACAGACGTAAGCTATATCTACTCTACCCCAATCGTTAAAGCAAGGTTCACTGCTTACTATACTCAATTTACCAAGGGTACCGATATAGGGTTCTACTTTACAGAAGATCTCACTGGACTACCTCTCAATGACGGCAGTGCTTTTGTACAAGAAGTAATGACTCAAATAGAAAGACGTAACGCAGGTATGGAGCTGGGTCTAGAAGTTCAAATGACTCCTACTATTAAGTTAAAAGCTGCTGCGGCAATAGGACAGAATGTGTATACCAACAATCCTCATCTTTATCTTACTAGTGACGATTTTAGAGGACCGCTTTCTTTTGGTGATGGAACTACTAGTCTTAAGGATTATCACGTAGCTGGTGGCCCAGAAACAGCCTTACAAATAGGTTTTGAATACCGGGATCCAGAATACTGGAATGTAGGTGTAACGGCAAATTACTTTGCAAATGCATACTTAGACATTAGTAACTTGAGAAGATCTGCTAATTTTAGATTGGACTATGATGGTATGGAATTTAATGACTTTGATAGTACCGTGGCCAACGAACTTTTAAAGCAAGAGCAATTTGACAACTACTTGTTATGGAACGTGATCGGTGGTAAATCCTGGAGAATCGATGACAAGTATATTGGCTTCTTTGCAACTATTAATAATGTGTTTGGTCAAGAATACAAAACAGGTGGCTTTGAACAGTCTCGTAATTCCAACTTTAGATCCACACGAGATGATGCTAATAACCCACAAGAAGTATTTGCACCACGCTATTTCTTTGGTAATGGAACAACCTATTACCTCAACTTATACCTAAGGTTCTAATAAGCACTAAGGAACCTGTTTAATAACAAGAATATGAAAAATATCAACCACATTTTCGCCATTGCTTTAGCATCGATAATCGCTTTTTCTTGTGTCGAAGACGACGACTTTAGCATTCCAGACACCGCAACAGTAGCTATAGACCCTCCTGCTAACTTAATCGATATGTCTGCTGTGATAGGACAGATAGGGCAGTCGTCAACTGGTATTGTTACTTTTGAAAATAACGAGCAATTTATAGAAGGGTATGTCATCTCTAGTGATGAGGCAGGGAACTACTTTGAAGAATTGATTATTCAAGATGCGATAGAAAATCCAACCGCAGGAATAAAGATTCTTATAGATAACAGTCCATTATTTACCACCTATGCCATCGGTCAACGTGTTTACGTCAAACTAGATGGGCTATCGGCAGGAAAAGCTAATGGAGTGCCCGTTATAGGACTCAACGGAACTAATGGAACTATTGAAAAAATTACACCTGCTTTGCAAGACACAGCTGTTTTAAGAGATAGTGAAATTTTTGAAATCATCCCCAGAGTACTAACTGCTTCTTCAGAATTCAGTGATCAACGACTACTGACTCTTATTGAGCTGGAAGCTACTCAATTTACTGAGGCTGATATTTCAGCAAACAGGACTTTTGCTTCTGAAGCAACTGATCAGTTTGATGGGGTAAGAATGCTAGAGACTTGTTTTGACTTTTTTGACTCTATAGTTTTAGAAACAAGTACTTTTTCTGACTTTAAAGCACTGAGATTACCAGCAGGAAATGGTTCTATAACTGCGATCTTGAATAGAGATTTTGGAGACGATAGGTACGTGATTTCTGTCAACTATCCCGCAGATTTTGATTTTGAACCTGCCCTAAGATGTAGTTTTGATGTCGTTACCTGTGGAACTGTCGCTAATGCGGGGTCCAATATATTATTATCTGAAAACTTTGGAACTCAATCTAATGGTGCTGTGGCAATGCCTACTGGATGGACCAACCTTATTGAAGCAGGATCGGAAACATGGGAGGTATATACCTCTAGCGGTCAAAACGCCTCCTTAGGCAAAAGTGTTCGTTGTAGTTCTAGAAACTCAAGAGATACAAATACTGCTTCATGGCTTATTACCCCAGCATTTGATTTTGATGCACAAACAGGGGAAGTGTTCTCCTTTGAAACTTCCAATAGTTTTGCTAATAACTCCAACATGCAAGTCCTATTTAGTTCTGATTGGGATGGAACTAATTCCGGCCTTGTTGCTGCTACTTGGGAAGCTCTGTCAGATGCCATAATTGTTTCTGATGAGGAATTTTTTCCTAATTGGATTTTTTCAAACCATGTCTCATTAGATTGTGTAACGGGTGTAGGACATATAGCTTTTAGATACACTGGATTTGATGATGACAATAATGATGGCACCTATGAATTAGACAACGTTTCCCTTACAAGTAATTAATGATACTTTTATACTGAAATGAATGTAGTATAAAACACACCAGTGACTGCCTTTGTGAGCGCTCTTCTTATTTTCACAATCACACGAAGCTTCCTGAAGCTTTTGTTAGACCTTAGAAAGGTGTTTTATGTTTTAAGGATCTGCATATGTTAGTTAGATGAGAACAAATGGGATATAAAAAAAGCCACTCTTTTCAGAGTGGCTTTTCAATAATTTTAAGATGTAATCCTAACTTATTTTACTAAGTTAATTTCTACACGTCTGTTTTGAGCTCTTCCAGCACTAGTTGCATTAGATGCTACTGGCTTAGTTTCACCATAACCTTTTGAAGTTAAACGTAATTCATCAATTCCATTTTTCACTAAGTATCCTTTTACAGAAAGTGCGCGATCGTCAGAAAGTCGCTCATTTAATTTTGCACTACCTGTACTGTCAGTGTGACCATCAATGGAAAATTTAGCTTCTGGGTATTTGTTCAAAATAGCGGTAATGTCTGCAAGTGTTTGTTCAGACTGCTTTTGAATAGAAGTTTTACCTGTATCAAATAAGATGGTCTTAGCATACTCATTTAATTGAGCTTGTACTTCCATTGGAGGAGCAACTGGTCTTGGACAACCTTCTAATTCTGCGATACCTGCAACGTCTGGACATTTATCCATAGCGTCTTCAACACCGTCATTATCTCTATCTTTTACTGGACAACCTTGTCTTGAAACTGGACCAGCTTCGTTAGGACATTTATCATCAGCATCAGCAACGCCATCAGCATCAGCATCAGGACAACCCATAAGAGCTACAAGACCAGCTGTTTCAGGACAGTTATCATCTTTGTCTAATACGGTATCTCCGTCTGTATCAGGACATCCGTTAGTTTCAGCAGGACCATAAACATTAGGACAGTCATCTTTAGCATCTTCTATACCATCATTATCAGTATCAGGACATCCCATGAACTGCTCTAATCCAGGAACTGTTGGACATAAATCTTTGTTGTCTACAACTCCATCACCATCAGTATCTACAGATCCCCAAGTAAATTTAACACCTACTGTGTGCTGCCAGTGCTTTGGAAAAGCATCTTCAAATGCGTGCTTGTAAGAAGTTTGTATGTTAGCTGATAGGTTTTCAACGATACCAAAGTCAAAACCAAAAGTACCATTAAATGTCCCGAATCCGTCTTCGTCTAACCACTGGTAAGAACCACCAGCTCCTAAGTAAGGACTGAATGCAGAAGAACCATTCCACAATTCATTAAGATTGTATCTCAAACCACCATCAAGTGATAGATAAGCCAACTGCTTTATTTTAGTATCACCAACTCTATCGATTTGATTTAATGAAAAAGCACCAGTAGCAACTATTCCGTCACCTACGTAGTATCCTAGTTCAAAACGACTTGGGAAAGGCATAATATTGTAATGATCTACATTAAAAGGTTGATCAAAATAGTCTCCTAATCCTTGATCTTTCTCTCCTACTGGGTAAAGATCAATTGCGTTAATCCCTATTGCAAAACTCCAGCGGTTGCTTTCATCTTGTGCGTAACTCATGCTTGCAGAAAGCAATAGTGCTCCAGCAACTAGTAATTTAAATATATTTTTCATGTTGGTGTTTTTAATAATGAACATATGCAAAATTAAACCGTTCCTTGTCTTTCGCAAGGATCTCGCCAATAAATTTGTCTAAAAATGCTTTATTAGCTGTTTATTCTTTGTCAATTTTAGATAACGCCTAGTTTTTTTCCGATCTTTTCAAAAGCAGCGATTGCTTTTTCCAAATGTTCTTGTGAATGCGCTGCGCTTAATTGTACTCTTATTCTTGCTTTTTCTTTAGGCACGACTGGATAAAAGAATCCTATCACATAGATACCCTCTTCTAAGAGTAAGTCTGCCATTTGTTGAGAGAGTTTTGCATCGTATAACATTACTGGAACAATAGCACTTTCACCGTCGATAATATCAAAGCCTAAGTCTTGCAATCCCTTTTTGAAAAAGGCAGTGTTAGACTGCACTTTATCGATAAGCTCTGTGCTCTCATCAATAAGCTCTAATGCTTTTATGGAAGCACCTACTATAGAAGGTGCAAGCGAATTACTAAAAAGGTAAGGTCTAGAACGCTGTCTTAATATTTCAATCACCTCTTTATTGGCACAGGTATAACCACCCATGGCACCACCAAGTGCTTTCCCTAAAGTACCTGTAATAATATCTATCCTTCCTAAAACACCTTTTGCTTCTAAAGTGCCGCGCCCCGTATCCCCTAAAAAGCCTGCCGCGTGACATTCATCTACCATGACAAGGGCATCATACTTATCTGCCAGATCGCATATTTTATCCAAAGGTGCTAGCAGTCCGTCCATAGAGAAAACACCATCAGTGACAATAAGTTTATAGCGCGCTCCATCTTCAGTGGCTTGCTGTAATTGTTTTTCAAGATCTGCCATGTCCCCTGTTGCATAGCGGTAACGGCCAGCTTTACACAAACGCACACCATCAATAATAGATGCGTGATTTAAAGAATCTGAAATGATGGCGTCTTCTTTAGTTAATAATGGCTCAAAAATACCGCCATTAGCATCAAAACAAGCTGCATAAAGAATCGTGTCTTCACAACCATAAAAATCGGCTAGTTTTTGCTCTAGTTCTTTATGGATGTCTTGAGTTCCACAAATAAAACGAACAGAACTCATTCCGAAACCATGAGAATCCAAGGTATCCTTTGCTGCTTTTATCACTTCTGGATGAGAAGAAAGTCCTAAATAATTATTAGAACAAAAATTGAGAACTTCAGAACCATCCTCTAAAGTGATGACCGCATCTTGCGGTGAAGTAATGATGCGTTCTCTTTTATATAATCCAGCATCTTTAATTTCTGCTAGTTCTTTTTGTAGGTGTTCTTTAATTGATCCGTACATTATATATTTTTTAGTGTTTTACAAATATAACAAGCCGCAGGTCGTTAACCATTCCATTTAACGATTTCTAAGCTATCTGTGTAAATCAGTACTTTCTCTGATACCTTTATATGCATAGACACCAATAAATCCTCATATTTATTAAGTTGTGATCGGTGCTTTTCTAAAACAGCGCCAGTTTTATAATCTATGATAACCGCTTCATCATTTAGAAACACTACTCGATCTGGTATAAGCCTTGTTCCCGATGGGAGCAAAATAGGTTGCTCGTTGAGCACATGGATTCCTTTTGTATAATAAGGAACGAGATCTGGATGACTGATGACTGCCTCAATCATCTTTTTCATCTCTTTTTGTTCTTCTTTAGACAGGGAAAAATCTCTATTTATCTTTTTACGCACCTTATCAAGGTTGGAAGAATCCTTCATCAAGGAAAGATACTCATGCAACACATTACCTTTTTGAATGGCCTCACTTGCACCACTTGACCACAGCAAACCTTTTCTCGTAGAAATACTCAATCTTTCAGAATCTAAACATACTTTGTATTCTTCCAGCATCTGGCTTTCTTCCGTTTCTATAGCTATTGATTTGCGATTCACATCTCCTATTTGTGCCGACTCATAACCATTATGAGTCTCTAATTCAATTCCTTTTTTCTCTATAAACTCTTTTAAAAGTGACGAGTAGTTATTCGTTTTGGGATTGGCACTTTCGGCACTGATGTATAATTGCTCTCTCGCTCTAGTAAAAGCGACGTATAACGTATTGATTTGATCCATTTGAACTTTGCCGAGGTTGTTTGCATAGATCTCTGGAGCAGTACCTGGATAAAATTCGTTTTCTTTTTTTAAATTGATATACACTTGATCAAAACCTTCATATTCTTCTTCCTTTACAGAAACCCAGCCGGTTGGGTTTCTAGCGTCATCTAGTTTTTTATCGCAATGAGGTACTATGACCACTGGGAATTCCAGTCCTTTAGACTTATGAATGGTCATGATTTGCACAGCGTCAGCATCAGCTGCAGCTGGTACGCTCAATTTTTCCTTTTTCAATTCCCAATGTTCTAAAAAGTCAGAGAGCGATACTTCATAGCCGGTAGAATACTCAAATAGAAATTCTAGAAAGGACTGTAATCTAGTGTCTTGCTTTTTAAATAACCCTAGAGATTCTGCTACTTGTTCAGTGGCTTGAAATAATGCCGTTTTCGCGAAAGCGGCACCTAAATCATCCTTTTCAAAAGCCATAAGACCTTTGCCTAATTCCAATAAACTCTGATGGAGGTGGGTAGTAATAAAAGAATGAATATCCTCGATCTCAAAAACTCTGGTATAGGCCATCAAAAAATCAAAACGAGGCTTTTGTTGCTCTGGCGCCTGCACCATCCTCATTAAAGAGACTAACAACTGTACTTTATGCGACGCATATACCAGCAAGCTATCTCCAGAAACTACCCGCATTTCTTGAGACACTAGATATTTTGCGATCTCATGACCTTCTTTATTTGCTCGCACAAGAACACAAATCTCGCCTAATGCAAAACCATTTTTGTGCGCCTTTTTAATTTGTTGATATACCTGATAGGGGTACGCATTATTAAAATCGTCTGTGTCATAAGGAGCTTCAAAATCCTTATCTATAAAGTCTATTTGTATAAAACCGCCCTCTTTTGCTCTTGTTTGTTGTTGGAGGTATTTCTTATACAATGTCTGATACACCTCACTGTGAAGCTGATCCCCATAATAATCAAAAAACTCGTTGTTAAATTTAATAACCTCATCATAACTACGCCAGTTGAATTCGAGTGTTTCATCTTTTTTAGGCAACATAAACAGATCTGGAGTGGCAAGTAACCTCAGAAACTGGTCTGCATCTCCACCACGGAATCTATAGATGGACTGCTTTGCATCACCCACCAGCATCAAACTGCCTCGTTCTTCATTCTCCCGTTGCTGCTGAAGTTCATTTTCTATAAGTGGCGCGAGGTTTTCCCATTGCATGCGGCTGGTATCCTGAAATTCGTCTATAAAATAATGCCGGTACCGCTCACCAAGTCGTTCATATATAAAAGGAGCTGGTTCGTCTTTTATTTGTTCTGCTAATAAAGCGTTGAATTCATAAATAGGCACTATTTGCTCTGCAACTTTAATCTTATCTATCTCATGAAGCAATTCATTGAGCAGCGATAAAGGCGTGAGGCTGCTGGCTATGTTTTTATAAAACATGATCGCACCACAATTCTCCGTATAGAACTCTGATAAATTTACCAAGTCTGCACGTTTACTTTCAATAAAATCTTTTGCTGATGCACTTGCAGCTTTATTTTCTAAAGTGGCCGTTGCCATGTCTTTTACATAACCTGTATCTGGTGCAATGGAATAATTTCCTTGCGCACTTTCTGTAATGAATTTATAAACACGACTAGCTTTATAAAAGAAATCATTAGAAGTTAGACCGTTCTCCGTAAATTCTTGAAAAAGGCTTTTGCCTTTTTCTTCTAGCTCGCTTTTTGCAAATTTAATTTTCTTATACAAACTTTCACGCAAGCCTAAGAAGTCTTCCACCTTTTTCCCTTTTAATTGCTTGAGAAAAGGATAATGGTTTTCATTTTGAATAAGCTTAGCAATATCTTGAAGATCGTATTCTATATCCCAGCTTTTACCTTCTTCTATCTTTGATAAAGAAAAGTCTACCAATTGCTGTGTGAGTTTTTTATCTTTTCCTGCTCTCGCAATAAGGTTATGAATGGCTTTTGAAATCAGGCGTTTGCTATCCAGTTCTACCTCAAAATTATCTGGTAAATCAATATCTTTTGCAAAAGTTCTTAAAATACGATGGTTGAAAGAGTCAATAGTTACAATATCAAAGGCCGAATAATCGTGTAACAGCTGATTAAAAATAGCTCGGGCTTTATTCTTGAACTGCTCGTTGTCCAAGCCAGTTTCGTTTTTAATATGATTTACTATTCCTAAAACCCCCTCATCTAACTCGTCAAAAGTGAATTTATACAAGTAATCAAGAATACGTTCTTTCATCTCACCTACCGCCTTATTAGTAAAGGTAACCGCTAGAATACGCCTGTATCCATTAGCATAAGGGTTTTTAAAAAGCAGTGTAAGGTAATCTTGCGCGAGAGTATAGGTCTTACCAGATCCAGCACTAGCGCTATAAAAAGTAGTAGGTGATTGAGACATATTCAAAGATAAGGAATGAACTTGAACTTGAACTTGAAAAGCTTTCAACGCCTCTAAAATTTATTTTTTAGACTTACTAAGTATTTTGAAAATAAGTTATGAGTCATGAGTTTTTTTAACTGCTGCTCAATAAAGTAATAAAACTGCAACTTTATGAAGTTAAAGCAAGGTCTAGAGGCTGTAGAAAAAAAAATCAACTAGTTAAATCTATAAATTAAAAGGGATACCATAAACTTTTAACTTATCAACTCTTCATTTAAAGCAATAATGTTTTAAGGATAATATAACGTGGATAATTTTAACAGTCCCCTTTTTGTGCCTAATTTTATAATTCGATAAATAACTAATTAAAAAGAATATATAATGGCTTTTGAACTACCCCAATTAAATTACGCTAAAGACGCACTAGAACCTCATATCGATGCAAAAACTATGGAGATACACCACGGAAAGCATCACCAAGGGTATACTACTAAATTGAACGACGCTGTAAAAGGAACAAGTCTCGAAGGAAAAACTATTGACAACATTCTTTTAAATCTAGACATGAACAATGCTGCCGTAAGAAATAACGGTGGTGGTTTTTACAACCACAGTTTGTTCTGGGAAGTAATGAGCCCTAATGGTGGTGGTCAACCAACTGGCGAACTAGCTGACGCGATTACTACTTCATTTGGTTCTTTTGACGCTTTTAAAGACACTTTTAGCAACGCTGCAAAAGGACAATTCGGTTCTGGATGGGCATGGCTTTGTGTACATGAAGGTGGAAAACTAGATGTATGTGGAACTCCTAACCAAGACAACCCACTTATGTCAGAAGTAGGATGTGGAGGAACTCCTGTTCTAGGACTTGATGTATGGGAACACGCTTATTACTTGAACTATCAAAACAGACGTCCAGATTATGTGGAAGCATTTTTTAATGTGATCAACTGGGAAGAAGTTTCTAAAAGATATGCTGAAGGGAAGTAATTTCCAATTAGCAAAAATAAAAATCCCCAAATCAATTGAATGATTTGGGGATTTTTTATATACTTCAACTATACTTTTCTAATAAGCTCGCTCTTCATTTCCTTCAAAGAAATTGATATAAGCTCGGTTGACCACTCTATTACCACCGTCTGTAGGATAATTTCCTGTAAAATACCAGTCGCCTAAATTCTTAGGACAAGCTTTATGTAAATTATCTACCGTTTGATAAATGATTTTTACCTCAGCTTTTATACCTTCCTCAGAAAGCAGCTCCCCTATCTTGTCAGAAACTTCTTGATCTGTAAAAGGCTCGTACAGCTCTTTTACGTGATTTACCACATCTACATCTTTCATCTCTGTCTGTAGTTTGCACTTCTTATAGATTTCTTCTACCACATCGTATGTGCCACGATCTTTATGTAAAGCTAGTGCTCCTCTAAAAGCTACTAATCCTTCTAATCGTGCCATATCTATACCGTAACAGTCTGGATATCTTATTTGCGGCGCACTTGAAACCACTACTATTTTCTTAGGATTCAATCGGTCCATCATTTTAAGAATGGACTTCTTCAAGGTAGTACCTCTTACTATAGAGTCGTCGATTATTACCAGATTATCTTCTGGCTTTACCACACCATAAGTCACATCATACACGTGAGCCACAAGGTCATCGCGAGAAGAGTCTTCTGTTATAAACGTGCGAAGTTTAGCATCTTTAATTGCTATTTTTTCTGTTCTTAGCTTTCGCGAAAGCGTGGCTTCCACTTGCTCTTCCGTCAGATTTCCTTCTCCTGCAATTATAAAATCTTTTTTCTGCTTGTTGAGAACGGCATGACCTTCTTCTACCATACCGTAGAATGATGTTTCGGCTGTGTTGGGAATATAAGAAAACACCGTATTGTCAATATCGTCATCAATACTCTTCATAATCTCAGGAAACAATAGTTTTCCTAACATCTTACGTTCCTGATAAATCTCTGCATCACTACCACGTGAAAAGTAAATACGTTCAAAAGAACAAGCTTTGCGTTCTAAAGGTTCTGTGATTTGGTCTAAAGTAACTGTTCCATCTTTCTTAATAATAATGGCTTTACCGGGATCCAATTCTTTTACTTCTTCAAACGGCGCATTAAAGGCCGTTTGTATCACTGGTCGCTCACTTGCCACTACAACTACTTCATCATCTTGATAATAATAAGCTGGTCGTATTCCTGCAGGATCACGCAATAAAAAAGCATCTCCATGGCCCATTAAACCTCCCATAGCATAACCGCCATCCCAGTCTTTAGCACTCTTACGCAGTATTTTTGCAACGTCTATTTCTTCTGCAATTTTAGGACTGGCTTCTATTTTAGAAAGACCTTGAGACTTAAACTTTTTGTATAATTTACTGACTTGTCTGTCTTGGAAATGACCTACTTTTTCCATTACAGTAACCGTATCTGCCATGTCTTTAGGGTGTTGGCCTAATTCCACGAGCTTATTAAAAAGCTTAAATACGTTGGTCATATTAAAATTCCCTGCCATAATCAGGTTGCGATGCATCCAGTTGTTCTGTCTTAAGAATGGATGTACTGATTCTATGCTGTTTTTACCAAAGGTACCGTAACGCACATGGCCCATCAACAATTCTCCTACATAAGGAATATTTGCTTTTTGTGCTGCTACGTCGTCTTTTATTTCAGGATTTTCAGTCAGCTCTGTATTGATGCGATCATTGATCTGTGCAAAAATATCTTGAATAGGCTGTGCGGCATTGCTGCGCACTCTAGAAATATAACGTTGGCCAGGTTTTACATCCAGTTTAATACTCGCAAATCCAGCACCATCCTGACCACGGTTGTGCTGTTTTTCCATCATTAAGTACATTTTATTGATACCGTAGAAAGCTGTTCCGTATTTCTCCTTATAGTATTCTAATGGTTTAAGAAGACGGATAAGTGCAATACCGCACTCGTGTTTTAAATGGTCGCTCATGATGGGATGTATTAGGGTGTAAAAATAGAAAAGCCTCAAGGTTTCTTGAGGCTTTTTTGATAGATATTACTAATTGTTTATTTCAAATTTTGTTAGGGCTTTAAATTGCTCTAAACGTATGTTTATTTCTTCACTGGTAATCGTTTGCATACGCTCTGTTCCAAATTTTTCTACCGCAAAGGAAGCAAAATTAGAACCGTAAACAATCGCTCGTTTCATGTTTTCAAAACTATAGTCACCGCTTGCTGCAAGGAATCCTGCAAAACCTCCGGCAAATGTATCTCCTGCTCCTGTAGGGTCAAAGACTTCTTCTAATGGTAATGCTGGAGCAAAGAATATATGATCCCCATGGAACAATAAAGCACCGTGCTCTCCTTTTTTGATCACTACATATTTAGGGCCCATGGCATGGATCTTACGCGCTGCAGCAACTAAAGAATATTCTCCAGAAAGCTGTCTTGCTTCTTCATCATTAATTGTTATCACATCTACCTTGGCAATTACTTGATGCAACATCTCTAATGCACTATCCATCCAGAAATTCATAGTATCCAGTACGATTAACTTTGCTGCGGGAGTTTGCTCTATAACCCCTAACTGTACTGCTGGATGCAAGTTTCCTAACATGACTACCTCAGCATCTTTAAAAGCTTCTGGCACTACTGGATTAAAATCTGCTAATACATTAAGCTCTGTTACCAACGTATCACGAGTATTCATGTCATTGTGGTATTTTCCAGACCAGAAAAATGTTTTTCCCTCTTTTACCACTTCAATACCGTCGATGTTCATCCCGCGGTTTTTAAGCATATCTAGATATTCTTGTGGAAAATCACCTCCTACAACACTTACCAAGCCTACTTCTGTATCGAAGTGAGAAGCACTAAGCCCTATAAAGGTTGCTGCTCCACCTAAAATCTTATCTGTTTTACCAAAAGGAGTTTCAATTGCATCAAATGCTACTGTTCCTACCACAACTAATTTGCTCATGTATAAATTTTTTGCAAAAATACGGTTTTATTCAGTTTTCAGATAGGGTTTAACAAAGCAGTTTGGTCCAGCTATCGAGAATTAAACTACTAAAAGAATTCATTTATTTTAACAGTCTGCCTTTGCGATGAATAATAAGCAACTCATCCATGTATTCTCTAGAGTTACTCAGTCTCGGGATTTTATGCTGGCCGCCCAATTTATCTTTTTGCTTGAGCCAGTTGTAAAACACATCTGGATTTGCTACGTTTATTTTTGGCGCTGTTAGTGTGATATTGTTATAGCGTTTTGCCTCGTAATCACTATTTACTCTTTGAAGATGATGGTCTAAAGCTTTTGCGAAAGTAGAAATATCGTCAGGTTGCCTCCCAAATTCAATCATCCATTCATGAGCTCCTTTTTCTTTACCTTCCATAAATATAGGCGCGACAGTGTAATCTTTTATAAAGCAAGGAATCTCTGCTATGGTCTTCTTAAGTGCTTCCTCCGCATTTTCAATGATCAACTCCTCACCAAATACGTTGATGTGGTGCTTGGTACGACCACTTACTTTAATGCGGTAAGGACTTTTACTCGTAAAACGTACCGTATCTCCTATCTTATAGCGCCACAAACCAGCGTTAGTAGTAATAATAATAGCATAATTCTGCCCTAATTCTACCTCGCTAAGAGGTATGATCTTCTCCTCTGGCGTATCATAGGTTTTCATAGGAATAAACTCGTAGAAAATTCCATAATCCAACATGAGCAACAATTCCTTACTATCATTTGTGTCTTGAATAGCAAAGAAACCTTCACTCGCATTATAGGTTTCGTAATATTTGATATGATCTGCTGGTAGTAATTTTTTATACTGGTCTACATACGGGTCAAAACTAACACCTCCATGAAAGAACACTTCCATTTGCGGCCATACTTCTAAAACATGATCCTTGCCCGTAGTTTCCAGTACATTATTAAGAAGCACCATCATCCAAGAAGGAACGCCTGCAAGACTGGTCACATCTTCTTTAATCGTTTCTTGAACAATCGCAGGCATTTTAGTTTCCCAGTCGGCCATTAAGGCTACTTCATTTCCTGGAGTAGAGCTGTAATCTGCCCAAAAAGGCATGTTATCTATCAAAATACTACTCAAATCTCCAGCGGCAGTTCCAGACTTTCTATCCAGTTGTTTACTCCCTCCTAGTCGCAATCCTTTTCCTTTAAAAATCTTAGAATCTGGATTGTTATTTAAGTACATACACAACAAATCCTTTGCGGCTGCATAGTGGCAGTCTTCTAGTGACTGCTGGCTTACTGGTATGTATTTACTGCGGGAATTAGTCGTCCCGCTACTCATAGCAAACCACTTGATATCGCTAGGCCAGAAAATATTCCCCTCGCCCTTTCTAGACCTTTCTATGGAGGCTTCCATTTCAGTATATCCAGAAACTGGAACTCTGTCTGCAAATTCTCTATAAGATTTTATGGAGTCAAAACCGTGTTTCCTACCTACCTCTGTATGCCTTGCGTAATAAATAAGGTCTTGTAAAATATTATCCTGCAACTCCTGTGGATGCTTCATAAAAAGCTCCATATCGTGAAGGCGCTTCTTGAGAAACCACGAGACGACAGAATTGAGTAATGCGTTTGCCATATTTTACAAATCCTAATTGGTATTTTTACAGTCTCAAAGATACTTCCTTAATTTTTAAAGTTACTACCATGATCCTTACCGGCACGATTAGAAAAATGCAAACAGAACTGAAGGAAACCGTTCAATATTACCTTGTTTTCCCAGATAACTTTTTGCACATGAACCAACTGCTGGATAAAAATATCTCTTTAAAGCATGTAGGAAATGAATGCCTTAATTGCGGCCTTGATAAAAAAATATGGCGTCAGGGATATTGCTATGATTGCTTTTCTCAAATCCCACAAGCCGGAGAATGGATCATGAAACCCGAGTTGAGCCGAGCACATCTGGATGAAGAAGATCGCGATCTAGAGTACGAGAAAAAAGTCCAACTCAAACCACATATCGTTTACCTGGCTAACAGCAGTAATATAAAAGTAGGGGTGACCCGTAAAACACAAATCCCTACCCGATGGATCGATCAAGGCGCTCATGAAGCCGTTGCGATTCTTGAAGCACCTAACCGTTACCTCGCTGGTATTACAGAAATTGCCTTAAAAGACCACGTAGCAGACAAAACCAACTGGAGAAAAATGCTTACAAATAGCATAGAAGATCTTGACCTATTAGGCTTTCGCGAAAGCTTGCTCCAATTTATACCTCAAGAAGCCCAAGAATTCATTCTGGAGAATGAAAAAGAATGGCAAATTAAATTTCCTGTACTTCAATATCCCACAAAAGTGACCAGCGTTAACCTTGCTAAAACCACTCAACATGCTGGAAAATTAAAAGGTATCAAGGGGCAATACCTCATCTTTGAAGACGGCACCGTAATGAATTTGCGCAGTCATGAAGGACTGGTGCTGGAGATTAAGGTAGATTGAAACGTTATTCCCAAAATAAGAAATAAAAAAGAAAAACAAAAGGCACCTACCTAAGGGCAGACTTAAGTCTGCCCTTAGGCATAATATAATGCACAAATTTCCGTACTTTTGCCAGCTTTAAAACACCAGTACGATGAGTAAAAAATTCAATGAATACAAAGGATTGAACCTTCCGGAAGTTGATGAGCGTATCAAATCTTTTTGGAAGGAAAACAACATTTTCAACAAGTCCATGACGACTCGTGAAGGAAATGAGCCTTTTATTTTCTTTGAAGGACCACCATCTGCTAACGGCTTGCCTGGAATTCACCATGTTATGGGACGTACGATTAAGGATTTATTCTGTCGTTTTAAAACACAACAAGGCTATCAAGTAAATCGCAAAGCAGGTTGGGATACACACGGGCTTCCTGTAGAGTTAGGTGTTGAAAAAGCACTTGGAATTACCAAAGAAGACATCGGTACAAAAATATCTGTAGAGGAATATAATGAGGAATGTAAAAAAGCAGTTCTCAAATACACCGACGTATGGAGCAAGCTTACTGAGGATATGGGGTATTGGGTAGATATGGAAGATCCATATATTACTTATAAATCCAAATACATGGAATCGGTATGGTGGTTGTTAAAAGAGATTTATTCTAAAGATTTAATTTATAAAGGTTATACCATACAACCGTATTCGCCTGCTGCTGGAACTGGATTGAGCTCCCATGAGTTGAACCAACCAGGAACCTATCAAGACGTAACCGACACTACTGTTACTGCTCAATTTAAAGTGGAAGACCCATCAAAATTACCTTTTCCAACAAATGGAGAGGTTTTTTTCCTTGCTTGGACCACCACACCATGGACATTACCCTCTAACACCGCACTTACTGTAGGTGCTAAAATTGATTACGTACTTGCTGAGACGTTCAACCAGTATACTGGTGAGCCTATGCAAGTAATTCTTGCTGAGAAGTTAGTGAACTATCAGTTTGGTAAAAAGTATCAGGTTTTAAAAGGTGAGGCTTTCGCGAAAGCGAAACAAACATACCAACTAGGAGATAAAAAAATACCTTGTCAAATCTTAGGATCTTGTAAAGGAACGGACCTGGTCAACTTAAGATACGAGCAATTATTACCTTATGCGACGCCTTTTGAAAACGCACAGGATGCCTATAGAGTCATACTAGGAGATTTTGTAACTACAGAAGACGGAACAGGAATCGTGCACACTGCACCTACTTTTGGAGCAGATGATGCATTGGTTTCTAAACAGGCAAATCCGCCTATCCCGCCTATGTTGGTATTGGATGAACACAACAATCCAGTACCACTTGTCACCCTACAAGGTAAATTCCGCGAGGAGTTGCCAGAGGTAGGCGGAAAATATGTAAAAAACGAATACTTTGTAGATGGAGAAGCGCCAGAACGCTCAGTAGATGTAGATATCGCCATTGCTTTAAAAGAACAAAACCGCGCTTTTAACGTAGAGAAATACGTACACAGTTATCCGCATTGTTGGAGGACTGACAAGCCTATATTATATTATCCACTAGACAGTTGGTTTATAAAAGTAACCGAGTTCAAGGACAGAATGCACGAGTTGAACAAATCCATCAACTGGAAACCTAAGTCTACTGGAGAAGGAAGATTTGGTAACTGGCTCGCCAATGCCAACGACTGGAATTTATCGCGTTCTCGTTTTTGGGGAATACCCCTTCCTATCTGGAGAAATGAAACTGGAACCGAAGAAATGATCATAGGCTCTATAGCAGAGCTGATGGGCGAAATAGAAAAATCTATCGCTGCTGGGTTGATGACTACCAATCCGTTTGATGGATTTAAAAATGGCGACATGAGTGAAGAAAACTACAACATCGTAGACCTTCATAAAAACGTTGTAGATCAAATTTACTTGGTAGGTAAAAACGGAGCAAAATTAACTCGTGAGGCAGACCTTATCGATGTTTGGTTTGATTCAGGATCCATGCCTTATTCCCAATGGCATTATCCATTTGAAAATAAAGAACAAGTAGAAAACCAACTTAGAAAAGCAGACTTCATCGCCGAAGGTGTAGATCAAACACGTGGATGGTTCTACACACTACACGCTATAGCAACCATGATAAGTGATGATGTAGCTTATAAAAACGTTGTTTCTAACGGACTGGTTCTGGATAAAAACGGACAAAAAATGTCCAAGCGTTTAGGTAATGCAGCTGACCCTTTTGAGACTTTAGGAAAATACGGTGCTGATGCGACACGCTGGTATATGGTTAGTAATGCTAATCCATGGGACAACCTCAAGTTTGATATCGATGGAATTACGGAGGTGCAACGCAAGTTTTTTGGAACACTTTATAATACCTATTCCTTCTTTAGTCTATATGCAAACGTTGATGGATTTGCCTATAGTGAGAAAGACATTCCATTATCAGAACGACCAGAAATAGACAGATGGATATTATCAGAATTAAACACTTTGATAAAAGACAGCACAGCATTCTATGAAGATTATGAACCTACTAAAGCTGCTCGCGCGATAACCACTTTCGTTACAGAGAACTTGAGCAACTGGTACGTGCGTTTATGTAGAAGAAGATTCTGGAAAGGAACTTATGAGCACGATAAAATTGCTGCATATCAAACTTTGTATACGTGTTTAAAAACAATAGCACAATTAGGCGCTCCTATTGCTCCATTCTTTATGGATCAATTGTATCGAGACCTAACTGGTGTTTGTGAAAGCGATGCGAGTGAGAGTGTGCACCTTGCACTTTTCCCTAAAGCAGTTGAGTCTCTTATAGACGCTGTACTAGAGGAAAAAATGCACAAAGCACAGATCATTTCTAGTCTTACCTTATCCTTGCGTAAAAAGGAACGTATTAAAGTACGTCAACCACTACAGCGTATTATGATACCGGTTCTAGATGCCAGAGATAAAGCACAGATAGAAGCCATCGCAGATTTGGTGAAGAGTGAAGTAAACGTGAAAGAAATTGAGTTGATCGATGATGCGAGTGGTATACTTGTAAAAGAAATCAAACCCAACTTCAAGGCCTTAGGCCCGCGTTTTGGCAAGCAAATGGGACAAATCGCTGGTATGATTAAAAGTTTTCAACAAGAGGATATTGCTTTGTTAGAAAAAACTGGCAAAAAAGAGATGGAAATCAACGGAAATGCTATTATATTGACCCTTGAAGATGTGGAGATTACATCTTCAGACATAGAAGGATGGTTAGTAGCAAACCAATCAGGTATAACCGTTGCACTCGATGTAACCATATCGCCAGAACTTAAAAAAGAAGGGGTTTCTAGAGAAATAGTAAATCGCATTCAAAACATAAGAAAAGAATCTGGACTCGAGGTAACCGACCGTATCAATATTGAGATTGCATCTCATAGTGAACTGGACGATGCTATTAAAACAAACGAGCAATATATCAAAGATGAAACGCTAGCAGATTTATTAACGATAACAACACATATTGATAAGGGTACGTCAATAGAATTTGACGATATTACCACAACAATCAAAGTCACTAAAATATAAACGAATGAGTACAAATGAAAATGAAAAATTAAGATACAGCAATGCTGATCTCGCTTATTTCAAAGACATCCTAAATACAAAGATTGAAGAAGCTAAAGAACAGTATGAATTGATCAAAAGCGCCTACATGAATGATGCAAATAACGGTACAGATGATACTGCACCACAATTTAAAGCATTTGACGAAGGAAGCGCTGTGATGAGCAAAGAAACAAGTTCACAGCTGGCTATACGCCAGGAAAAGTTTATACGCGACCTAAAAAATGCATTGATAAGAATTGAAAACAAGTCTTATGGCGTTTGTCGAGTGACCGGCAAGCTGATTAACAAAAAACGCTTGGAGCTTGTTCCTCATGCCACACTAAGCATTGAAGCAAAAAACTTGCAGTAAACCAATTGCTGCGCTCCTTCGAGGAGTTTTTAAACTTTAAACCTTTGTAATATGAATAAAGATCCCGCTTATTCTACTTTACAAAGGTTTTTTTGTGCTGTATTCATTGGTACTGTTCTCGCTTTCGCGAAAGCGGATGCTCAAGAATCTACACCCGTAAAAAACGAGACCAGTCATCTTCAAGCTCAGTTCAACGTGGTAGATATTCAAATGGTTCAATACCTCGAATTAGAAATAACCACTAACGACTCTGATATAGTAAGCTTTGTAAGCTCACAGAACGGCGAATATAAAAATGCGGTAGTGCTATCTAGCGAGGTCAGAAACGATTCTCTGTTAATTACTGATCCTTTTAACCCTGCTTTTTCCTTTCCTCAAGACAAATTAAGCGCACATAAAATTATCGATGGGAAAGCTACTTTGTCCCTCCCTAGAAATAAATATCTGGTGATCAATACCCAAACAGCAGACATAACTATCACAGGAAACTACAAAAGCGTTTATATAAATCAGCTCTCTGGAAGTTGTAAAATAGACCAACTTGAAGGCGACCTCAGATATGTCTCTGTTTATGCAACGATCTATGTAGACCTTAAAAACTATGATATTCAGGCTGTTTCTAGGTCTGGAAATGTTTTTAATTTTGAAAAACCTTCATTGATCAAATATTTTGCTCGACTAGAAAGCATATCGGGCAACATAAGCAATCTTAAAAAGCGCAATAAGTAGTATTTTTACAACTTTGAAAAAACCTAATGAAATTATCAAGAGCGTTACTTATTATTCTATTGGTTCTTCTAATAGATCAAGCGAGCAAGATTTATATAAAGCTTAATTATACATTAACAGGAAGCAATAGTGAAGCTATTGTAGACTGGGGAAAGTTTAAACTACTCTTTTATGAAAATGCCGGTGCTGCCTGGGGAATGGAAATTCCAGGTGATTATGGTAAGTTGATACTAGTTGTGTTTAGAGTATTTGCTGTTTTTGGAATCGGTTACTGGTTGGTAAGCAGTATTAAGAATAATGGACATCAAATTTTAATTATTTGTATTTCATTAATCTTTGCTGGAGCATTAGGGAATATTATTGATTCTATTTTTTACGGTGTTGTTTTCTCAGGCAGCTATCACGGCGCCATAGCAACCGCTTTTCCTGATAGTGGTGGTTATGCAGGTTTAGGCTATGGACATGTAGTAGACATGCTTTATTTCCCTTTATTTGAAGGAGACTGGCCACAATGGATGCCTGTTGTAGGTGGGGAACACTTCAAATTCTTTAACGCTATTTTTAACGTTGCAGATAGTGCGATTACTATAGGCGTGACCCTTTTGATAGTCTTTAGTAAAAAAGCTTTCCCAGAGACTAAAAAAGAATCCTCAAGACATTAGGGTGAAACTTCTAGAGTGAATGCCCGGACTATTGCTTCTTTATTAATGGGCTTTGTAATAAAAGTACTGACAAAGTCGTAGTTTTTTACTTTATTAATCTCAACAGAATTGATCGTAGAGCTTACTACATTGATCTTTGCCTGAAGCTGTCCAGCAAACGGCTTTACTGCATCGAGAAACTCCCACCCATTCATAACAGGCATATTGAGATCTAAAAGTATGACTTGTGGTAGATGAGGCTCTTTTTTTGTAAGCTCTTCTTTAAAGAATTCAAAAGCATCTTGACCGTTTTCAAAAATTAGTAGGTCTTCTGCTAGTCTGTTTTTTTTAATAAGCATCCTAATCAAACTTACATAAAGTTTGTCATCATCAATGATACACGCTCTTTTAATCACTGTATCTTCCATATTAAAATTTTACTTTAAATGAACTTCCTACACCTGGACTACTTTTAACAGAAATATCACCCCCTAGGGATTCTACTTGGTTTTTAGTTAAAAATAAACCAACTCCACGAGCATCATCATTATTGTGAAAGGTACAGTACATATTAAAAATTTTACCTCCATTCTTCTGAAGATCTATACCTATTCCGTTATCCTTAAAAACAAGAAGCTCTTTTGAATCTTTAGTTTTCGACTTTACTTCTATTTGAAGCGGTCTTAAGGCGTCTCTATACTTAATAGCATTAGAGAGTAAATTAGCAAGAATACTACGTAAAAATGATGGAATGTAATTAATATGAGTCAAAGCCGTAAAGTCATAATCTAAACGCAAGTCTATCTGAGCTAATAAAGGGCGATGATCCTCAAGTACCGATTCAAAAACAGCTTTAATATCAACTAGTTCCCTGCCTCTTTCATGAGTATTGATAGTTACCACTTCATTGAGGTGCTCAAGGGTTTGACTTAAATTAGCCGAAATATCCTTGAGATAGCTCTTAAAAACGGTTTCTTCTGAATCAGAATTTTTACCCGAAAAGGTCTCAAGCGTGAGCTCTAAATTACTAGCGTGTGATCTTAAATTATGGGACACTATATGTGCAAAATGAATCAATCTTTCATTTTGAGCCTCGATGAGTTCCGCTCTTTTTTCTAATTCTTTTCCTTGATTAATAAAACGGTCTATACTTGTAAAAACACCCCTAATTCCTACAATTGCTCCAGTATCGTCAACAAGCGGTTTTCCGGTAGCTCTTACCCAAAACTTTTTACAATCATAATCGATCATTTCAACATCATGCTCAAAGCTAAATCCTTCTAGAGTATTTTTAAATCTCTTCACCGTTTGTTTATTATCTACAAATAAGGTTAAAGCAGATTCAAAATTTAATTCAAAATCATATGGGATATTAAGAATCTTTTTTCCTATCTCATCCATAAAGCAAAATCCTGTTTTAAAGTTTCCACTATAAGAACCTGTTTGGGTCATTAGAGCTGTCTCATTTAAGAAGTAGTCTTTGTCTTGTAGCTTTTGCTGCAAGCTTTTTTTAGGAGAAGTTTTCATCGTTTTAGGGGAAAACGTTTAAATGATATTGCTAGAAACAAGCAAGATTAGATTGAAATGTAAGTGAAAGTTACAAAAAATAATTATTTAATAAACAAAGGTGACGCATTATTCACTTTATAGATAGAAAATCAAGATTTAAACTACTTTGAGAATACCCTGTCTATATATGATGTAATCCAGCCCAACATCAGTACTACTAGGGTCTATTTTAACCTCCCTTGGTGTAAAAAAAGACAATCCTATCTTCAAAACATCGGGCCTACATTTCTTTAAAAATCGGTCGTAAAATCCTTTTCCATAACCTACACGATTACCAAATCTATCTACAGCTACTAATGGAACAAATACCACATCGATACTTTTTTCGTCTATAGCTATACCGTTTTCATCAGGCTCTGGTATGCCGTATGTATTAACCGTTAATTTAGTCTGATCTGTCAACAAATAATTAGACATAGAAAAATCCTTGAAATTTGATCTAGAGATGACCACATTTTTGTCCTTCCCCTGAAGGACATGGAGCAAGTACTCTGTATTGATTTCTTTTTGTTTTTCTATAGGAAGGAAAATGTGGTAATTGGAATGGTTCCAAATATCAATTTCTAATGCGTTATTAGCGATTTGTAGGCTGTATTCTTCTACCTGATCAAGCGTCAAAGCAAGTCTACGTTGAATATATTGCTTTCTAAGTACTTCTTTACTCTCCATGTTTTGAAATATGAAAAATCGCATCCCCTTGATATACCAGCGGACTATGATTGACATTGATAATGTAGCCGGTATGAGGAGATTTGACCTTGTACCTTAATTCTCCATAAGGGTCTGTTATAATAGCGATAAATTCGTCTTTTTCTACTCGTTTTCCAGTTGTTACTTTAGGGTGCAATAATCCAGAATATTTTGCTCTGATCCACATGGAATCTGTTACGATAATAGAATCTTCTTTTGGAAGTTCAACAGGGATATCAGGCCCTAACATTTTGAGATGCTCCAGCACTCTTATAGCTCCATTTACAGCAGTAGCGACTACTTCTTTATCGCTGCGATTGGACATGCCACCTTCAAAAAGCAAATACGTCTTCCCCAAGTCAGAACAGGTTGCTCTAAATGTCTTTTTGATATTGTTGCCGTGCATCAAAAATGGCGCATTAAAAACTTTAGCCAAATTCCAAGAGTTCACTTCTAACTGAGAAACTCTTAAATGCGGCGCATTGAAGCGTTGAGCTCCACCAGTATGGAAATCTAAAATGATATCGACATGCGGTAAAATTTCTGATGATACTTGATACGCAAATCTACTTGCTAGCGCTCCTGACTTTGTTCCGGGAAAAACTCTATTTAAATCTCTACCATCAGGAAACTCTCTCTTACCGCTCAAGAATCCGAAAACATTTAAAACAGGAATAGCTATTATTGTTCCTATTACTGGTTTATTGATCTTTTTAGAGATCAATTGTCTTACGACCTCAATACCATTAATTTCATCTCCATGAATACCCCCGGTAACCAACACTACTGGACCAGCTTTTTTACTCCGATTTATAATCACAGGCACTTCAATACTCGTAGAGGTATAAAGCTTAGCCATATTAAAATTGAGCCTGTAGCTTTTCCCTGGTTCAATAATCGTATCAAATATCTTGAGTTCTTTAAGCATGGACTCCTTTTTCTATATACTTGATTATTTCAGCAGCAATATTTTTACCTGTAGCTCTTTCTATTCCTTCGAGACCTGGAGAACTATTTACCTCAAGAACTAAAGGTCCACGGCTACTTTGAAGTAAATCCACACCGCAAACTCCGAGACCTAAAGATTTTGCTGCACTTACGGCTGTTTGTTCTTCCAGCTTAGTAAGGGTGATGCTTTTTGCAGTTCCACCACGATGCAGATTAGATCTGAACTCTCCTTTTTGAGCCTGTCTTTTCATGGCACCTACTACTTTATCCCCAACGACAAAAGCACGCAAATCTGCACCACCTGCTTCTTTTATAAATTCTTGTATAATAACACGAGTCCTCAGTTCATTATTAGCATCTATAATAGCGTCTGCTGCAGCTATAGTTTCTGCAAGATTCACACCTATCCCTTGAGTTCCTTCAAGGACTTTGATGACCACTGGAGGGCCACCTACTTGTTTACAAATATCATCTGTATGATCGCCAAAGTTAGTAAATACGGTCTTGGGCATGTCCACACCGCTTCTGGAAAGCAATTGCAGACTTTGTAATTTATCTCTACTACATACCAAGGACATCGAGCTTACCGTCGTAAAACAATTCATCATCTCAAACTGCCGTACGATAGCGGTACCATAAAAAGTAATACTAGCACCTATACGTGGAATAATGGCATCTGGTGTGACCAACCTTTCTCCGTGATAATAAACGGTAGGTTTCTGTTTTTCTAATTTGATATTACAATGTAGTACATTGATCGCCTTAGCAATATGTCCAGCTTTACGAGCCTCTTCTAGCAGTCTTTTCGTACTGTAAAGGCTTGTGCTGCGAGATAAAATACTAATCTTCATATTGGGAATGTAAATAGGAAACATCCTGTAACTCAGGATCTATTATAAATTTAAGAGAAAGAAATTTACGACCTATTAAAACTGGGTATTTCATTTCTTCCCGATTACTCAAAGTTAAAGAGATTTTATAAAGTTTTTTAAAAAGCCTTATATTCCCTTTTACCTCATAGCGCAAATCCACACTACCATTACTACTGCGCACGCTAGTGATCTTATACTCCTCAAAGCTCAGTCGCTTTCCATGGTATTGATCGTGTTCTTCATCTAGAAGTGTTGCATAAAGCACACCATCAGCTTCTTCAATATCTTTGCAGTGTATACTACTCGTATAAGCACCTGTATCGATTTTAATATCAATCCCCTCTATCTTTAATTTTGGAAAATCAGCACGGTCTGTGCGGCCTATGATTATTTTTTTTGTTGCCAATTTAGTTTTCAAATATTTCACAAAGATGCATTTTTATATAACCATTTGTGTCGTGTAAACTTTAAATTATAAATTGGGTAGTGCTGTAGGTCTCGCTTTCGCGAAAGCGAGAATACTTCAAAACTATGAGCATTGACAGCGTGTGGATGGCTATAAATAAAGAAGCCGTTTCTTCTTTATGGAAACGGCTCTTTTTTTATGAGTTGGAGTTCTATGCGACCGAATCGCAGATCGAGAACAATTACTTCTTTTTAGAAGCAGAGTTCTTAGCTTTAGGCATTGCTGCTGCTGGCTTTGAAGAAGGCTTACCGAAGTTTACGGCGCCTTTTGCTGGTTTATTTGCCATGGTATATGACTTTAAAATTATAAAGTAAATATATATTAGACCAAGATTATGCCATTTATTTTTTAGTTAAAAATAAAGGCATTTTAGTTAAATCTCTAAGCTAGTTTTTAATTCTCCTATGAGGATTCATTTCTTCAAAAAGACCGATTTACTGGTGAGACCTTTCAATTATCATCACTATTCTAAAAACTGCTAGATTCATCCAGCGCTTGATTTAAATCAGCTAATAAATCCTCTATATCTTCGATTCCTACGCTCAAGCGTATAAGGGAATCCACTACTCCTATTTTCTCTCGATCTTTCTTTGGTATACTGGCATGCGTCATACTTACTGGATGACCTGCAAGAGACTCCACGCCTCCTAGAGATTCGGCTAGGGTGAAGACTTTTAACTTTTCTACCATTTTTACCGCACTGTCTAGCGTACCTGCCTTAGTAGTAAAAGACACCATACCTCCGAAGTCACTCATCTGCCTTCTGGCAATTTCATGATTGGGGTGGTCTTCAAAACCTGGCCAGTATACCTCAGCGACATTTGGGTGTATTTTTAATGCATAAGCAACCGCTTTAGCATTTTCACAATGGCGTTGCATGCGCACATGAAGAGTTTTAATACCTCGCAGTACTAAGAAACAGTCTTGTGGACCAGGAACTGCTCCACTTGCGTTTTGTATAAAGTACAATCTGTCAGCAAGATTTTTATCGTTTACCACTAGAGAGCCCATGACCACATCACTATGGCCTCCCAAATATTTAGTCGCGCTATGCATAACGATATCTGCTCCCAGATCTAAAGGCCTTTGTAGGTAAGCTGTCGCAAAAGTGTTGTCTACTGCAAGTAAGATGTCGTGCTTTTTAGTAATTTCTGCAACTGCCTGTATATCTATAATATTCATCATTGGGTTCGTAGGGGTTTCTACCCAAACTAACTTTGTGTGTTCATTTACAAAGTTTTCTATATGATCTGCATTTTCCATTCCGATAAAATGAAACTTAATGCCAAAATTTTGAAATATCTTAGTAAACAAACGATAAGAACCGCCATAAAGGTCGTTTGTTGAAATGACTTCATCTCCTGGATTTAATAATTTAAGAACAGCGTCGATAGCTGCTAATCCAGAACCAAAAGCCAGCCCATAATAACCGTTTTCAATACTAGCAATAGACTTCTCTAACGCATCACGAGTGGGGTTACCACTGCGTGAATATTCAAAACCTTTGTGCCCTCCTGGTGTACTTTGCTTGTAAGTGGTGGTTTGATATATAGGTGACATCACAGAATTATATCCTGGATCTATATTGTGTTGACCACCGTGAATGGTCTTTGTGTTAAATTTCATGTCCTTATTTTCTATGAGATAAAGATAACAAGCACAACTTGCTAAAACAAAATAGTTGATCCTTTAGCTTACTAGTTGATGGGTTATTAAAGTTCCTGGTTCTTCATTGACCCGACAGCAATAAACAGGTTGATATAGTTTTAATAAAAAATTAACAAACAGAACTGTTACTATTACAATCACTATTGCGACTAATACTATTATTAACTAATAGTATTACTATGAAAAAACAACTTGCCATGATCGCAGCTTTTTTATTAATAACGAGTTGCGCAGTTATTAGACCAGGAGAAGCTGGTATAAAACAACGACTAGGAAAACTAGACGATAAAGTAACCACCCAAGGTACTATCGTTTTTAACCCTTTTACAACAAGAGTTATCAAAGAATCCATACAAACTAACAATCTGAAGCTAGCTCTTAGGATACCTAGTAAAGAGGGTTTAAGTGTTGATTCTGAAATTTCAATTCTTTACAGACTGGAAGTTGATATGGTACCTACAGTTCTTAAAAACATAGGTCCTAACTATAAAGATGTGATGTCTGCAGTATTTCGTTCTGCCAGTTCTGATGTGTGCTCACAGTTTTTTGCCAAAGACATGCACTCTGGAAAAAGGGCAGATATAGAAAAAGCCATTAAAGCAAAAATGGAAGAAACCCTTACTCCACAAGGAATTATTATTGAAGCGGTTCTTATGAAAAGCATCCAATTGCCTCAAGGGCTTTCTCTTTCTATAGAGCAAAAACTACAAGCAGAGCAAGATGCCATGAGAATGGAGTTTATTCTACAAAGAGAACGCCTAGAGGCAGATCGTAAAATCATTGAGGCTACTGGGACCAGAGATGCTCAGATAATCCTAGCACAAGGTCTTACACCAGAGATACTTAAAATACGCAGTATTGAAGCTTTTATAGAGCTCTCAAAATCTGCTAACAGTAAAGTAATTATTACCGATGGTAGAACACCGTACCTTATTAACGAAGCAAAGAATTAGCCATCTAGCTTTTTTAAAATCATGGGTTGGTCTAAGAAATTAGTCAACCCATTTTTTATTGTGTTTATTTAACCTTTAAGGCTTTTTTATAGTATTTAAATTGACCTTTCATTCTACACCCAGCACAGCTTCAACTACTCTTTCATAAAGAAAATAGAGAGCGCAACACTTGCAACAATTAATATCACATGAAACATATTCCTTATAGCAAAAGCTATCGTAATTTTGCGGCATGAAAAATCTATTCATTTATCTAGATAGTTGTAACACCTGTCAGCGTATAAAAGAGGAACTACACCTTCCTACAGATGTTGTCTTACAAAACACAAAAGAGCAACTGGTAACTGTTGAACAATTAGAGTTTCTAAAAGAACAAGCTGGTTCTTATGAAGCCCTTTTTAATAGGCGGGCGCAGCTGTATCGAGGACGTGGACTTCACGAAAAAGATCTTTCTGATGCCGATTATAAAGAGCTTTTGTTGGATCATTATACCTTTATAAAACGACCTATTCTTATTTATAAGGGGGAAGCTTTTATAGGTAACTCTAAAAAAGTAGTTGCTGATGCAAAAGTGGCGATCTCCTAGATGAATGCACGTAGCATAGCTATTATTTGCGGCTTTTTTGTAGCTTTATTTTACGCCTATAATTTTACTGCGGCAAAAGAAGTAACTCCATTATATATAGGCCCATTTGGATTAACCTGGTATAGAGTTATAGTGACTTGCGCCATTTTCTGGATCATATCTTTATTTGCTGGACCTAAGGAAAAGATACCTTTTAAGGAGTTACCGCTTATAGCACTCGCAGCATTTTGCGGTGTAGGTTTCAATATGGTGACTTTTATGTGGGGATTATCACTTACTTCCCCTATAAATGCCTCTGTGTTGATGGTAAGCACACCTATTATCGTATTGGTATTAAGTGCAATATTTTTAAAAGAACGTCTTTTTGCTACTCGTATTGTAGGAATCCTCGTTGGCTTTTCTGGAGCGGCCTTGTTGATATTTTTATCTACCGGTGCTGGTGCTGAAGCATCAAACCCCACCTTAGGAAACCTATTGATATTTTTAAATGCTTTTTCCTATTCCTTTTACATTCTTCTAGCTAAAAGGCTAACAGCAAAATATCACGTATTTACTTTAATGAAATGGCTGTACTTTTTTGGTGTACTGTTCATCACACCATTTGGAATCACGCAAGGACTAGCCTTTGATTTTTCAATGGCGAGTACAACTACTTTACTCAATATAGGTTACGTCATTTTATTTGCGACTTTTGGAACTTACATGCTAAATATTATTGCCATAAGAACTTTAAAGCCTAGTGTTGTGGCTGTCTTTGTGTATTTACAACCGCTACTGGCTACCTTCATAGCAGTAGGTTTGGGAAAAGATATCATTACTTGGCAAAAAGCAGTCGCAGGACTTCTTATTTTCAGTGGAGTCTTTTTAACTGGGCTGAAGAAGAAAAAAGCTTAAAGGTTCCCTTACTTTTTACTGTCATTAATCGCTGCTGCCCATTGAATAGCTTGAAAAACATCGTTAAATATTTGGAATTTTGAGCGTACAAAAGTAGATTCAAATTTTGCATTCCTGTTAGCTATTTCATTTGTTGTAACAATACCATAGCCTTTTAGTGTGTACGCATGCATACTAAACTTGAGCCAGTGAACCGGTTGTATCTTGTATTTAAATATTCGGTTAGAGATATAAACGATATCATTTCCAGAAGTATTATAATAATTGGCTGCCTCATCAATAATTATTTTTGCATTGTCCCAAGAGAAATCAACACCTTCTTTGATTTCTGATACAATAAAACCGTCAAAAAAGTAATAATCACCAAAATGATAATTCAACTCCTTGAGCACCTCACTATAAAAAACAGAATCTTTAATAGATTTCATAGGGCAAAAATAAAAAAACTACTCTGATGAAGATGGTAAAATGTTGAGAAACATTCAACATACCATCACCTGTCTCCATGAGGTCGATAAAAAAACAAGAGATAGCTGAATTGATTTCTCATCATCTAAGAACACCAGTTGCAAAAACCCTACAAAACATTGATTTTTTAAAAGAAGATAGTGACAATCGGCAAGAGCGTGAAACAAAACTGCATAAACACCTGAGTCATTTGTTTTATGAAACTCTGATCGTTCAAGACCATTCCCCAGGCTCTTGCAAAGACGCTACTGTATGGAACGTTACCTGTATAAATTAAGATCTTAGTACCGCATTCCTTATAACAATACTTATCTGTTAACTACAGATTATCTAAAGGAAATTCTCCATGTGCTCGCATATCTGCTTTTTCTAAAACCTTAAAATCTTCAGATTTTGGAAAGTTTTTGATCTTTTCATAAAGCTCAGAATGCAGTGCGGTGATTTTACGTTCTTTTAAATTCATCCATGCGCCTGTCATTAGACCTCGAGCGACGTTACGGCCTTTGTAATCATAAAAATTATGTCTAAAACTAAACATACTCCCATTTTCACTCATTCCAGTCACCTCACAAGTTACCGTAATTGGTTTCCCTTGATGAATTTCTTTAAAATAGAAGATGTTTTCATTAAAAATAACTGGACCAGTTTCATATTGAACCATTTCTCGTTGTCCAAAATCATTATCTATTAAGAAAGCCATACGCGTGTGACTCATAAAGTTTTGATACGCACTATTTGCCATATGCCTATTAGCGTCTAAATCGCTCCATCTTACATCAAATTCTTTTTTGTACATCTCTTGACTCATTTGAGGCGAAGGTATTATATGCATGCATAGCATTGAAAAGGTTGGGATATATTTAATAATTCCGCTTTCGCGAAAGCGAGATTAAAAAACTAATCTGCAGTAGAAACAGGTTTTAATTTACCCATTGCTTTCCATAAAAAATAAGCCGTAATAAGCGTAGAAAGCACGTCTGCAATAGGGAAGCTGATCCAAACTCCAAATTCTCCATAAAAATTAGGAAGAATCAGTAATAGGGGTATCAAAATAATAGCCATCCGGAGCAGTGTGAGCAATAAAGCAGGAATTGCTTTACCTATGGCTTGGTAATAAGCAGAACCAATCAATTGAATAGAAATAATAGGTACCGAAAGAAACACTAATTTCATAGCAAAGGAAGCTTGCTCGATAACATCTGGATTATCGGTAAAGACACTTACAATCTCACGAGTAAAAAAGAAAAGGCCTAAGAAAATCAATACTCCTAATCCGCAAGAAATTTTGATAGATGTATAAATGACCTCTCGCACACGGCCCCAGAGTTCTGCCCCATAATTATATCCCGCTATAGGTAAGAAGCCTTGAGTAACTCCCATTACTGGAAATAAAGCAAACATCATCATACTTCCTATAATACGGAATACGGCAACGCCGTCTGCACCGCTTAATTCAAATAAGATGTTGTTCATTATTAAGTAGATCAAACTAGAAGTAGCCTGTCTTGATAGGGTTACAAAACCGAGACCTCCTATTTCTTTAAGAATCTCCCAGTCTGGCAATAAGTGTTGGAGAGTACAGAGCAACTCGCTTTTTCCAGACACAAAAAACCAAAGTACGTAGCTAAAACATAAAACATAACTAATAGTCGTTGCCCATGCGGCACCAGCCATACCCATATCCAAGTGGTTGATCAAAATATAATCCAACAGCAAATTCCCAACAGATGGGATTAACATGGCTATCATAGCGTGTTTAGGAGCGCCTTCAGCTCTGATCACATTATTTCCCATCATGCACAAACCAAGAACAGGAATACCGTAAAAGACGATCTGATAATAAATTTTGGCCGGTTCAAAGAGGGAACCTCTACCGCCAAATGCGGGTACCAAAGAGTCGACAAAAACAAGACCAAAAACAGTCATCAATACGGTGATGACTACCGTAAGAGAAAGCATGTTTCCAAAAGTCCGCTTGGCTTTTTCTGTATCATCTGCTCCTAGTGCTCGAGAAATAATACTGGAGCCGCCTATTCCTATCGCCATTCCTAAAGCAGCAACAAAAAAGGAAATAGGTAAAACAACACCTATGGCTGCCAGCGCATCTGAATTGATCCAGTTGCCCACAAAAATACTGTCCACCAGAATATTGAGCGACATAACCAGAATACCTATAGAAGCAGGAACTGCCTGCTTTATAAGTAACCTTGTAATCGTTTCTGTCCCTAAAAGTTGGGATTTACTAGCTGGTTTTATAGACATCTGGGTGTTTAACCTTTAGGCGGTGACCTCACTCATCGCCCATTCATCGATCCATCGAGAAAGCACTTTTACCCAATCCTCACGGTCGTTCAAACAGGGAATCACATGAAAGTCTTTCCCACCTACTTCGTGAAAAATCTCTTCCCCTTCCATAGCGATTTCTTCTAATGTCTCTAAACAGTCACTTACAAAAGCTGGTGTAGCAACAGCCATTTTCTTAGTGCCGCCTAAGCCCATTTTTTCAATAGTACGATCGGTATAAGGTGTTAACCATGGATCAAAACCTAAACGGGACTGAAAACTCGTAGAGAAGGTCCCTTCTTCCATTCCCAAGTACTCTCCGACTAAGCGGGTCACCTCTTTACATTGATGACTGTAACAAAACTCATGTGCAGGTGATGGTGTAGAGCAACATTTACCATCCATTTTACAATGTGATTTAGTAATATCGCTTTTTCTAATATGCCTTTTTGGAATACCGTGATATGAGAATAGCAAATGCTCGTAGTCCTTACCTTCTAGAGATTCCTTAATCGATTCTGACAGTACCCGTATATAATCTGGATGATTGTAAAACGGAGGCATGTTAGTAAAAGAAATATGTGGAAACTTTTCTTGTCGCAATTCTTCGGCAAGCACCTGTATGGTTTCTGTAGTTGCCATGGCATATTGTGGATACAATGGGATCAATAAAATCTCGTCCACCCCTTTATCGTGTAGTTCTTGCATTCCTTCCTCAATCGACATGGCTCCATAACGCATAGCGAGTGCTATAGGTACGCTTGTAAAAGCATCTATTTTCTCTTGTAGTCTTTCTGATAGTACAATTAACGGACTGCCTTCATCCCACCAGATTTTACTATAAGCTTCAGCACTTTTTTTAGGTCTTGTATTTAATACAATCCCTTTTACTAGAATGGCTCTTAATATATAAGGAAGATCGATCACACGCTCATCCATTAAAAACTCGTCTAAATACTTTTTTACATCTTTTGGATTAGGACTATCTGGAGATCCCAGATTGACCATTAATACGCCTTTTTTCATAGTTGTTTGTTACTAATACAAAAGTCGGTAATAAGGAGAGGTTATTACTTAAAAATGGTTTAAAATGTGAAATAAGATCGAATTCTTACAAAACAGATCACATATAAAACTGTTTATGGTGTAAAATTCTAAATACAAACAAAACATTAGCATCCATTATATAATGAATAGCGTAAGGAAACTTTTTTAAGTGTGAAATTCTCACTTCTTTATACTTCAATTGGAAATGAAGAGGGCTCAATTTTAAGTAATCAATGTTGTTCCAAAATTCTTTATGAAACTGATCAGACAACGAAATGGAAATCAAATTATAATGACTTAGTGCTTTTTTAAAATCATCTAAAGCCTCTTCATCAAATTTAATTTGATAAGTCATTATCTAGAAGTGTGTTGTCTAAATTCTTCTTCTGAAAGGTAATTAGGCTTACCTTCTTTATGCTTAATGAGTTTATTATCAATCATAGCTTTATACCCATCTGTAAGTTCAAAACTGCTGGCTCTATCTCGCAAAACATGCTCCATGTAGTTCTTGAGGTTTCTACCTTCCTTTTCAGCTTGAATAGATAAAATCGCGATGGTGTCGCTATCTAAAGAGATTTCTTTTCTTTTTTTATCCTTAACCATGACCGATTTATTTACGATAAATATACGTATAAATTACGTTCTTTAATTCCACTTGCTTTTATCATCTAGATCCCAGTCCTCATCTTCATCATCCTTCTTATTCTGGTTGAAATTAAATTTACTCAAATCTTTGTTTTTATAGCGTGTCCATATAAATAAAGGCATCACTACAAAAAATATAAATAAGGTAGAAAGACCAATGATTTTATGACCATAAGCAGTATCACCTTGATCGATAGTATAAAACCCAAATCCTATGGCTATCAAGGTACACAAAAGTAGGATTCCAAGAAATTTTAATAAATTCATATGTTATATAATCGTATTTTACTATTGAAAAATATTTCTACGAAGCCTGTGCGGAAATTTATTTAGTACTGACCAGGCATTTTTCATTTCAATTTTCAACCGTAAAGCACTTTTGCTTGCTCTCTTGACTAAGCCAAGATCGTCGCCAATACCGATATTCATCGGCACAAGCTCTATTTTCCCTTTAAAAAGGGGAAATGCTTCTACAGTGATGAATATAAAAACATCATACTAGAAAAAAGGTTTCGACTATCGCTCAACCAGGCATCCTCGATATTGGATATTCTAAAAAATACCACTCAAAAACTAACCGGCTAAACCGTAACCTTCAGATTCAATTCCTTTAACTGCTCTTGATCAATGGCACTTGGCGCATCAATCATGACATCGCGACCGCTGTTGTTTTTAGGAAAAGCAATAAAATCTCTAATGGTTTCTTGACCGCCTAAAATAGCCACCAGTCGATCAAAACCGAATGCTAATCCTGCATGTGGAGGAGCTCCGTATTCAAAAGCATCCATCAGAAAACCGAATTGTGCTCTTGCTTCTTCTGGAGTAAATCCTAGATGATCAAACATTAATGCTTGAAGTTCTTTATCAAATATTCTTACCGATCCACCGCCTATTTCGTTTCCGTTCATCACCAGGTCATAAGCGTTAGCACGTACATTTCCCGGATCAGTTTTTAACTTTTCAATATCTTCTGGTTTAGGAGAAGTAAATGGATGGTGCATCGCGTGGTAACGCGCTGAGTCTTCATCCCACTCTAAAAGAGGAAAATCTACTACCCATAATGGTGCAAACTCATTGGCATTACGCAATCCCAATCGCTCTGCCATTTCCATACGCAACGCACTTAATTGTGCACGCGTTTTATGGGCTGGTCCAGACATCACACAGATCAAGTCTCCTGGTTCTGCGCCAGTAGCTTCGGCCCATTTGGCCAGGTCTTCTTGAGAGTAAAATTTATCTACACTGGATTTATAAGTTCCGTCTAGGTTACATTTTGCGTATACCATTCCAGTCGCCCCTACTTGTGGACGGCGCACCCAGTCTATTAATTTATCTATTTCTTTACGCGTCATGCTCTCTCCGCCAGGTACTGCTATTGCTACGACTAGCTCTGCCTCGTTAAAGATTTTGAATTCTCCCGCTTTCGCGAAAGCGGAAATATCAGCAAATTCCATCCCAAAACGAATGTCTGGTTTGTCATTACCGTATTTTTCCATCGCCTCGTTGTAGGTCATTCTCGGAAACTCAGCAAGATCTATGTTCTTCACTTTCTTTAATAGGTGACGTGTCATTTCTTCAAAGACATTCAACACATCTTCTTGCTCAACAAAGGACATCTCGCAATCTATTTGTGTAAACTCCGGCTGACGGTCTGCACGCAAGTCTTCATCACGGAAACACTTCACAATCTGAAAGTATTTATCCATACCACCTACCATGAGCAATTGCTTAAAAGTCTGTGGAGACTGTGGTAAGGCATAAAACTGGCCTTCATTCATGCGAGACGGCACCACAAAATCACGAGCACCTTCGGGAGTAGATTTGATCAAGACAGGAGTTTCTACCTCAATAAAATCTCTTCCTGCGAGGAAGTTACGCACTTCCATAGCCACTTTAGAACGGAAGATCAAGTTCTCACGTACTGGATTGCGACGTATGTCTAGGTAACGGTATTTCATACGCAGCTCTTCTCCACCATCTGTTTTATCTTCAATGGTAAAAGGAGGCGTTTTAGAAACACTGAGGATTTCGAGCTCTTTTACAAGAATCTCGATCTCACCCGTAGGCATATTTTTGTTTTTAGATTCCCGCTCAATGACGGTCCCTTTCACTTGAATCACAAATTCGCGACCTAGCTTTTGAGCTTTTTCAATAAGTGTCTTTTCTGTGCGTTCTTCGTCAAATAATAGCTGAGTAATTCCGTAACGGTCTCTCAGGTCTACCCAAACGATAAAACCTTTATCGCGGCTTTTTTGAACCCAACCGGCAAGTGTTACTTCTTTATTTATATCGTTAGCACGCAGGCTACCACAATCGTGTGATCTATACATAATTAAAACTTCTAATAAAGTGCAAAAATAAACCGATTTCACTCATAAACACATAAGGAATAGGTAAAGATTTAGCTATAATTAGACCCTAATCAGACAAAATGCTCTATTTTTATTTAGCTTACTTTATTGATTTACAGTTTATTAAAGTTTTAATGTAAAATTAATGTTACCAAAATGTTGTGTGAATGTGTTTTTAAAGTTAAATTTGGCCTATACAAAATCACACAATGATGAAAAAATTTCTTTTAATATGCGCATTAGCAATAGGAACCTTTGCAATGGCACAAGAGGCAAAGCCTACTTTTGAAAAGATGGAAGATGGAGTGGTAAAAGCAACGTATTTCCATGAAAATGGAACCGTATCTCAAACAGGTACATTTTTAAATAACAAAAGACACGGTGAGTGGATCAGCTATAATGCTGATGGTAAAAAAACTGCTAAAGCAGAGTATAAAAACAATAGAAAAGCAGGTAAATGGTTTTTCTGGACTAACGACCAACTCACTGAAGTAGATTATAGTGAAAATGCTATTGTAGCCGTTAACACTTGGATCAGTAAAGAACCAGTGGCAACAAACACACCGTAGTTCACGATTCCTTATAATCTTGAAAATCCCTTTCTAAAATTTTAGAAAGGGATTTTTTTGTTTGTAACTATAGAACAACCCTTAAATTGGACAATAAAAAAGGATTAGAATTGATCTATTAAAAGAGGGAAAACAAATGAAAAAACTTATAACTGTACTCCTAATTCTCATTAGCACTATAGGGTTTGCACAAGATCAAAATGATTTAAAATCGATACTATCTCTAGAAACTGGATTTTTGGGTCTTTGGTTAGGGTACGAGCAACCTATTTCTAACAAGTTTTTAGTAAAAGCACAATATGGACAAGAGTTTGGCCTTTATGCTCAAACAGTGGAAGGTTCTGGATTTTTTTCTACGGGAACTTTAAGTCTGGAGACACGCTATTTTTATAATCGAGAAAAAAGAGCCTCGTTAGAAAAATCAATTATAAATAACTCAGGAAACTATCTCGCTATAGAGCTACAGCGAGTACCGGATATACTGACTACAAATGAAGGAGATAGAATTCTAATTATCACTAAAAGCAATACGTTGATTCCTAAAATAGGTATGAAAAGAAATTTAGGAAATCTCTTCACTTATGAAATTGCAGGAGGAATAGGTTATGCCTGGAACGACAATAGAGAAAACACCCTTGCTATAGGATTAGATCTTAAAATAGGCTTGATTTTATTTTAATCTAAATAAATACGTTTTACCTGATTCAGCCTTAAGTTTTAAAGATCTTTTACGACTAAACCTTAACATACTTTTGTTTAAACTTATTGTATAATAAGTTAAACAGATACTATCTTTACCTCAAATACTAAGGTTATGGCAACTACTAAAAAAACACCTGCAAAAAAAGCAATTAAAAAGACAGAAATCACTAAGCATGATATCATCACTGCCTATATGGATTTTGTTTTAGAGCATGAAAAGACTCCTAAGTCTGTTTATAAGTTTGCTAAGGACAACCATATGTCTGAGCAAGATTTTTATCAGTTTTTTGGTAGTTTTGACAGTTTGCGCAAGGACATTTGGAACACATTCTTTACCATGACTATGGATGTGGCCCACAAAAATGAAGAGTATGATCACTTTTCCAATCGTGAAAAAATGTTGACTTTTTTCTATACTTTCTTTGAACTTCTAACGCTTAACAGAAGTTATGTGCTCTATACCTTAAAGGAGAATCAGCACATGATGAGCAAAATGGAGCAGTTAAAAGGTTTGCGTAAGCAGGTAAAGAATTTTTCTAAAGACTTGATCATGCAACGCAATGAGGATAAATCTAATATTTTATTAGAGCGTTCTGAAACCATTTATAGTGAAGGAGCTTGGATACAAATGTTATTCCTTATGAAGTTTTGGATGGACGACGACAGTGCTGGTTTCGAAAAAACAGACATGGCTATTGAGAAATCTGTAAACACCATTTTTGATGTTTTTGATAACACACCTCTAGATGCCGTTTTAGATTTTGGGAAATTTCTCTGGAAAGAACGCATGGCGTAATTAAACTTAAATCTAAGTTTAAATTTAAACTGAAATAGGCTGAAGTAATAAGTTTTTTTATTTCCGCTTTCGCGAAAGCGGAATTATCATCATGCTATGAAAACATTAGACAAAATACCTACCAGTAAAATAGGGCGCACAACAGAGCTAGTAAAGACTGGAGCTAAAATAGGTGCTAACTATATCAAATATTATTCTAAAAAAGCGGTAAACAGAGAAATGGATCGCTCCTCGCTAGATGAAGACAATGCTACCGATATTTATGATGGATTAAAAAACTTGAAAGGTAGCGCGCTTAAAGTAGCGCAAATGCTATCTATGGACAAGAGTTTATTACCTGGTGCTTATGTAGAGAAGTTTAGTCTTGCGCAATTTAGTGTGCCACCGCTGTCTGCTCCTTTAGTTAGAAAGACTTTTAAAAAATACCAAGGTGCTTATCCAGAAGAAATTTACGATACCTTCTCTAAAGATTCTGTCAATGCAGCAAGTATAGGTCAAGTTCACAGAGCTACTAAAGACGGTAAAGAACTAGCCATAAAAATTCAATATCCAGGAGTAGCAGAATCTATAGGAAGTGATCTTGCGATGGTAAAACCTATTGCTATAAAAATGTTCAACCTCAAAGGAGAAGATTCTAAAAGATATTTTTCTGAAGTAGAAGATAAATTAACAGAAGAGACCGATTACGAGCTTGAAGTAAAGCAGAGTATCGCAATTACAGAGGCTTGCGCACATATCCCTAATTTAAAATTTCCAAAATATTATCCAGCGCTTTCTAACAAACGCATCATCACGATGGACTGGATGACTGGAAAGCATTTAAGCGAGTTTGCAAAAACAGATTTTACGCCAGAGACTGGCAATAAACTGGGACAAACACTTTGGGATTTCTATATGTTTCAAATGCACGGTATAAAAGCTGTTCATGCAGACCCACATCCCGGGAATTTTTTAATTTCTAAAGAAGAGGAATTAATTGCTATCGATTTCGGTTGTATAAAGGATATAGTAGATGAATTTTACCAACCGTATTTTGAACTAGCTGTCCCTGAAAATATTAATAATCCTGAGATCTTTAAAGAAAAGCTCTTTCAATTGGAGATTTTGCGCAAAGATGATAGTGACAGAGAAGTCGCGTATTTCAGCACCTTATTTCATGAGATGCTCAGTCTTTTTACAAAGCCTTTCAAAGAAAAGACATTTGACTTTGCAGACCCCTTTTTCTGGGATGAAATCTCCTCTCTAAGTGAGAAATACAGCAACGATAAAGAGTTGCGTAAAATGAATGGCAATCGAGGCAGCAAGCATTTCTTGTACATCAACCGCACTTTTTTTGGTCTTTACAATCTTTTACATGATCTTAAAGCTAAAGTGAATACGTATGAATATGTGAAGTACCTTGAAGAAAAAGGCTTTAAGAATCACAGTGCATTGTAACTCCAAAACTTCTTCCCCCAGCCCTAAATGGTGGAAGTTTTTGTTTTTGTTACTTCCCACAAGACCAACACCCATCCCGACTTCCCTCTAGGGAAAGTGCTTATTTAAATACTTTGCAGAATCCTCACCCTTTAGGGCCGGGGAAAAGGTTGCGTTGATGAGATTCCAAAACTTCTTCACCCAGCCCTAAAGGGTGGAAGTTTTCAGCCTTTCTCTTAATATAGAATCTATTTTTTCAATGGTGCTTTGATAATCGTCGATTACCTCCATATCTGTGAATCGGATTACATCAACTTTATATTTTGAGATTTCTAAAGTTCGGTTTCTATCTTTTTCTTGTTGTAATCTAGTAAAATGGTAACCACCATCAACCTCAATAACCAGCCTCAATTTATGACAGTAAAAGTCTAGTACGTAAAGATTAAAGGGGTGTTGCCTCCTGAACTTTAAATCAAGCGGCTTTGTCTTTAGATAGTCCCATAACTTATCTTCAGAATCGGTAGTATTTGCTCGTAGTTGCATTGCAAATTTTCTAACCTCAGCAGTGGCTCCAGCAAACATTCCTTCAATTTTTAGATAGTCTAATTCTTGCACTTGTACTTTTTAGTCTTGAAAAGGTAGAAACCTCACCCTTTAAGGCCGGGGAAAAGGTTTCATTTTAATTATTCTATAAACTGAGTATTATTACACCTATTCTCAACACACAGTTTTGCCATTGAACTTTACTTTGTAAATACATCCCACATGGCCAACACCCATCCCGACTTCCCTCAAGGGAAGGAGTTTACCTATTTAGAAGCTTTTGAGAACCCTCACCCTTTAGGGCTGGGGAAAAGGTTGCGTTGATGAGATTCCAAAACTTCTTCCCCCAGCCCTAAAGGGTGGAAGTTTTTGTTTCTGAAGATATTTCCTATCTCTTATAAACCACACCATCTTTCATCACAAAATCCATTTGCTCTAGAATAGCAACATTCTTTTCTGGGTTTTGAGAAACGGCTATAATGTCTGCATAGAAGCCTTTTTTAACTTGACCTATTTTATCTTCTAACTTTAAGATTTTTGCAGGTGTGATGGTAGCGCTTTGTATGGTTTCCATAACTGGCATTCCTGCCTCATTCATATAACCAAATTCTTTGGCATTCTGACCATGTGCAAAAACACCTGCGTCTGTTCCAAAAACGATAGGCACTCCTTTTTTATAAGCTCTAGCAAAAGTCCCTTGAATTTGTGGACCTACTGTTCTCGCTTTAGGAACTACTATCGCTGGGTAGAAACCTTCTACCTCAGCTTTTTCGGCTACTTCTTTTCCTGCCGTAATCGTAGGGACTAAGTAACAATCCTTTTTGATCATGAGCTCCATAGTTCTTTCACTCATATAAGTTCCATGCTCTATAGTTTTCACGCCACCTTCTACCGCGCGATACATACCTTCATCACCATGAGCGTGCGCAGCCACATGATAGCCATAATCTGCTGCAGTTTCTGTGATGGCTTTGATCTCCTCCAATGTAAATTGCGGATTGCTACCATTTTTTGCCACACTTAAAACACCACCTGTAGCAGTTATTTTAATACAATCGGCACCATTTTTATAACGGTGTCTTACTGCTGCTCTTGCTTCATCTGGACCATTAGCAACGCCTTCTCTAGGACCTGGATCACCCATAAAGGCTTGGTTACCTCCGTTAGTAGGATCGGCATGACCACCAGTTGTGGCGATGGATTTTCCTGCCGTAAAGATTCTTGGTCCTGGCACTTTACCCTTATTTACAGCGTCCCGTAGCGAAATATTAATACCACTACCACCTAGGTCTCTTACCGTTGTAAAACCAGACATTAAAGTAATCTCTGCATATTTTACAGAATTATAAGCAACGTCTGCAGGATCATCAACAAATTTTGAAATGTACGCATGAGGATTATACTCTGTTTCCATGTGGACATGCATATCTGTAAGACCTGGCATCACCCACTTATCTTTCAAATCATAATAATCGGCAGTTGTTGGAACGCTTGAATAGCCTTTATCCAAAGATTGTATTTCTCCATCAGCTATGGTCACTGTCATCTCTGTGAGCCACTTTCCTTTCTCCGTATCTAAAAGGTGTCCAGCGTGAATAATAGTTGTTGTGTTTTGAGCTATGGTGATGGTGATCACTAAGAGCATCAATAAAGTAAGTCGCAGTTTCATAGGAATAAATTGAAACCACAAGTTAAGACAGATTTGTCACATATGGCTTATTTTAAAATCTCCTTTTTTGCTGTGTTTGGAAATGAATGACAAATTTTATGAATAGCTACTTTACAGATAAACAAGAAAGCATTTCAGGAGTTTAGTCGCTCAGGCAGTCATAAAATAGTCGGTCGCTATTTCTAATGCTGCTTTTGAAACCAGCCCTATCAGCATGCAGGAAAGCAGAAAACCCGCTAAAAAAGTTTAAAATTTACTTTCCTAGCGGGTTTTTTTTAGAATTATCGTTCTAAAATTATCTGTTTATAAACTCCTTAATATGATCGGTAATAAACTTGATCTGCTCATCATCCAGCTCGGTATGCATAGGCAAAGAAATACATTCCTTCACTAGTTGATTGGTCACCGTGAAGTTTTCTTCTTTGTAACGATCGTCTACATAAGCCTTTTGTTTGTGCAGTGGTATCGGGTAATACACCCCGCAAGGAATGTTATTTGCCTGTAAATGTTTTACCAGTCCGTCTCGGTCTGCATTTTTAATAACTAAGGTGTATTGATGAAACACGTGACAGTCGCAACTATCGCAAACTATAGGCGTAATGATTTTTTCTTCACCAGCAAAAGCTGCTGTATACTTTCTAGCAGCGTCTCTACGGGCATTGTTATAATCGGTTAAGAAAGGTAGTTTTGCTCTTAAAACTACGGCTTGCATCGCATCTAATCGAGAATTCACTCCTACTACATCATGATGGTAACGCTCGTACATACCGTGATTTACAACTCCTCTTATGATATGAGCCAGTTCGTCATCATTAGTAAAAATAGCCCCGCCGTCTCCGTAAGCACCTAAATTTTTTGAAGGGAAAAATGAGGTAGTCCCTACATGTCCTATAGTTCCTGTTTTAGATTTAGATCCATTACTGTGCATATAATTAGAACCTATTCCTTGCGCGTTATCTTCAATGACATAAAGATCGTGCTCTTTTGCAATCGCCATGATCTCATCCATATTGGCCGTTTGTCCAAATAAATGAACAGGAACAATAGCTTTTGTTTGAGGCGTTATTGCCTTTCTGACAGCCTCTATATCGATATTAAAATTATACGGATTTACATCCACTAAGACTGGCGTCAAATTCAAAAGCGCTATAACCTCAACCGTCGCTGCAAAAGTAAAATCGGCTGTGATAACTTCATCACCAGGCTTTAAACCTAGTCCCATCATTGCGATTTGCAATGCATCAGTACCGTTTGCACATGGAATCACGTGTTTCACTCCTAAATATTCTTCCAGTTCTTTTTGAAAAGCATGAACCTCTGGACCATTGATAAAAGCCGCTGACTCTATAACCTCTTGTAGCCCAGTATTTATTCTATCCTTTATTCCCTCGTACTGACCCTGGAGGTCAACCATCTGTATTTTACGCATTTGTAAATTGTATTATTAATAGGCATTTGATGATGCATATACATGTAAAAATAAGCAATAATGATAGGAATGCCCAAACCTTATTTTTTATATTACATTTGAAAAAAGACTGATTTTTGAAGACCTTGTATGATATTTTTTCCGCTTTCGCGAAAGCGTGCCTACCACTAGCTGGAGCTTTTAATAAAAAACTAAAGCTCGGTGCGCAAGGTCGCGAACGCACTTGGGACATTTTAGATAAAAAAGTAAAGTCGTCGCTACCCAAAATATGGGTACACGCAGCAAGTTTAGGCGAGTTTGAACAAGTTGTTCCCGTACTAGAAAGCATCAACCGGGAGAATTATCAAGTCATCCTCACTTTTTTCTCTCCTAGTGGCTACGAGAACAAAAAAAACACCCCCCTAGCTGATGTGGTTTGCTATTTACCCCTAGACGCCGTGAGTAACGTAAATAAATTTATCGCCACCGTAGAACCATCGCTGGCCATTATGGTGAAGTATGAATTTTGGCCTAATTATTTAAATGCACTCCAAGAAACCAATTGTAAAACCATTCTTGTAAGTGGCGTTTTTAGAGATAAGATGTCTTTTAATAGTTGGTATGGAAAATGGATGATCCATTCCTTAGAAAGTTTTGATCATTTCTTTTTACAAAATGAATCTTCACTTCAAAATCTAAAAAAACTAGGCTTTACTAATGCTAGCGTTAGTGGCGATACCAGGTTTGATCGCGCTAGCCAATTGATAGAAAGAGATAGTTCCATTACCGAGCTAAAAAGCTTTATAGGAAATAAAAAGTGTCTTGTTATAGGAAGTTCCTGGCCAGAAGATATAGCGATCATGAAAAACTGGTTGAACAACAATGACCAAAACAAGAACTACAAAATCATTATTGCTCCACATGAAGTAGCGCCTAGTTCTATTAATCAGTTGTGCGATAGTCTGAATTACCATCCTATAAAGTGGAGCAGCCTTCAAGGCTCTGTGATCCATGATCTCGAGTCTGCATCGACACTGATTATAGACAGCATAGGCTTGCTAACGAAAGTCTATAGCTATGCAGATCTTGCCTACGTAGGTGGAGCTATGGGAACAAAAGGCTTACACAATATTCTAGAAGCAGCAACTTATGGCGTTCCGGTGATCATAGGTAAGAACTATGAAAAATTCCCTGAAGCTGGCAAACTAGAAGATTTAGGAGGTTTGTTTTCTGTAAAAGATGCTCTTGAATTTGAAAGCATGACCAACCAACTTCTAGAAGACGATTATTTAAGAGATAAAACTGGAATGATTTGTGGTCACTGGATCAACAGCAATACGGGCGCAACGCGAGAAATTGTCAACTATTTAAAAACTATAGATGAAAAACTTATTCTGGATTAGTCTTGTACTAGCAAGTTTCAACTTAGGCTTAAGTCAAGACATTATCATAAAAGATGCGGCTACTAAAGAAGCGATTGCTTTTGCTACCATCAGTTTTGGAAACGGTAAAGGAACTTTTGCAGACGATGAAGGAAGTTTCAGGTTCTCCAAAAAACTCTATAATGACGTAGACTCTTTATTCTTTTCCAGTATAGGTTATGCTGATTTAGGTGTCGCTGTAGAAAACCTGCAATCAGAAGTGTTTCTTTATCAGCAAGCAGATGAACTGGAAACCGTCATCATAAGTGCCGCTCTTACCGGAAAACACAAAGACCGTAAAAAGATAGAATTAGGTCACGATAATTACTTTGACTGCTGGTTGCCTACAGTAGAAAGTGAAATTGCAGTGAAGTTTGATCGTTACGATGGCGAACCCACCCAAATCACACAACTTAAATTACCCGTAGTTTTAGAAGAGAGTCAATCCAGTAACAAAGGGAAGTTGCGCCAGTTTTCTACCATGTTTAGAGTTTCTTTTTATGATGTTCAAGAAGGTGGAAATCCATCTAATAGATCTTTATATCCCTCAAAAACTTTTATTATTGATCAAACCACTGAAGAAACATTTGAATTAGATATAGAAGAAATGAAGATCAATATTCCACAAAATGGAATCTTTGCTTCTATCCAAGTATTGGGATATACAAAACCAGATGGGAAACTCATCAAAGCTAAAAAATACAGGGAAATCAAAACCAGAACTGGCACCGTAAAGGTCTCCACTACTTTCCGACCGCTTCTCCCTTTTACCAAAGAAATAGAGGGTAAAAACACTTGGGTAAGACGCATCTTTTTTAATAATAAAACCTGGCAACTATTTGACCTGACTTATAATCCTAATAGCAAATTAGTACGATCTGGTAACGACGATTATGGTATGGGTGCCGAGTTTAAAGTCTTTTATAGGGATCAATAAATCAAACCGTTACCGCTTTATTCAAATAAGCTCTAAAAGGAATCATTTCTTTATATACTGCAACACAATACTGCATAAAATCTTCTTGCATCACTTGTTTTTGAGAGAGGTCATGTTGTATGGCAAATGTTTTTAATCGCAGCAACTCTATATGCTCATGGTCTTGAGAATAACCTTTAGGGGACGTTTTCAGAGAATCACCATCATCAATCACGTCAAAAGTTTCTTTAAAAGATTTCTTGTTAAGGATCTCTTTATACTCCTGTCCATTATAATCTATGGCATCTCTTATAGAGTCGAGCAATTCCTTTTTAGGCTTGTAAAATCCGCCAGCGATAAAGGATTCTTCTGTTCCTAAATGAATATAAAAATCGCCTTGTTTCCCGTTTTCATTAAGGTCCATACCTGCACCAAAATGATCTTTATAGACAGGTTTATTAGGATGAAACATCAAATTATTATTGATGCGATTAATAGCTTTACGACCGTCTATAGAAACATAATTAGGATCTACTTTTCCCAACTCTATATCGAGTTCATTGAGCCATGAAATGTACCAGTCACGTACTTCATGGTAGCGTTTTCGGTTCTCGTCCATCCAGTCTTTGGAATTGTTCTTTTGCAAGTCCCGTAGGAAATCATATAATTTATAAAAGCTCATTAAATAGAAGTTGTATTTGTTTTGTTTCGCTTTCGCGAAAGCTAAATATAAGAAGTTTATGCTCCCTTTGAAAAGAGCTCAAATATGAATATACTTTGCTATATTTTCTTAAACATTGTAAAAACATATATGATTTAAGCCCCTAACCTACACCTATTTACTTATTACTATAAAATAGTATTTTTATAAAAATGATCCTATTCCGTATTGCTACGGTAGTTATAACAGCAGTAACTTCCGGTATAGAAAGGGAAACCCAAACAATAAAACTACTGCTGGAACTGCTAAAGAAATAGAAGGCATTCTTGAAAGAACAGCTAAACATTTGAAAAGATAGGAGGTGATAGTTAGCACCTCAATTCTATACTAGAATACTTGCTTTAGAGTAGCTTTTTAAATGTATTCCCTTTTTTAATACTCTGTATTTCTTCCCGCAAACTATCGAGTCCTTGTTTTAAAGAAATCATCGCTTCTTCTCCTTCATGCACGTCTAGGTCAAAACTCAATTTTGAATTCACTTCCCAAAGCTCTTTAATCTCCACCACTGCTTGCTCAATCACTGGGTATTCTCGATTAAGGGAAATCAAATTTACCGCCTCTGGAGATTCTGACTTGCGTAGTTTCTTTACTAAAACACTATCTGCAGTTACGACCACATGAATGCGATTGTCATTTGCTGTACGCACACTTTCTACTGCTTTTCCCATCACCCATTCTTGCGGCTGCAATACAGGCAACATACTATCCCCTTGTACCTGAAAAGCGCGATAGCTTCCTTCTCTATATTGAGGCAGGGGTATATTAAATGCAGGCAACTCGTTATACCAGTCTGTATCTTGTACATTACTTGCGTAACCAGCACTTGCTTTAATAGGAACCATGATCATATTTTCACGATCATTAGTATCCATGGTTATGATCTTAGGCGCTGTACTTGTACTCGTCTCTAAGTATTTATTATAACTATTCCCATACAACCACAATGGGTTCACATTAAACTGTCGTAATAATTCTGTGACAATCTTACCAGTAATTTTCTTTTTACCGCGCTCTATATCGGCAGTTGTGCTACCTGCATCGAGCAAGTCTGCAAACTCACTTTGCGTTTTCCCCAAGTCCTCTCGTACCTGTTTGAATCTTTTTGCTTCTGTTGGAATCTCTTGTGCCATAAGACAAATATAGGTCATTTAGGAATATTTCCAATTTTAACACTGGAATATTTCCATAATGTTGGAATTATTCCATATATTTGAATCGTCAACGGAGATAATTCTTGGAATATTTCCATAAAACTATAATTATGTGTGGAAGAGCAACGATAATTACACCAGCAGTAGATTTAGAAAAGCGGTTCAATGCCGCCTTTATAAAAAGTGCTGCACTCAAAGAAAACGTGAACATAAGCGCAGGTAATGAGATACCTGTAATTACAAGCGAGCAGCCTAATCATATACAGCTATTTACTTTAGGCTATACACCTCACTGGGCTCACAAACAGACGTACATGATCAATGCGCGCAGTGAGGGAAGTTTAAACATAGAAAACGATCCTAATTATAAAGGAGCTATGGGTATTTTTAATAAACCTATGTTCCGTCATGCCATTAAATCTCAACGTTGTTTAGTTCTTGTAGATGCCTTTATAGAAGGTCCGAAGCAAGAAAAGCTTAATAAACCCTTTATCGTATATCCTAATCGTGATCGTGGCCCCTTTGCACTAGCTGGAATTTATGACACTTGGGAACATCCGTTAACTGGAGAATTACATCGTACCGTCGCCATTATTACCACTGCAGCAAATAGACTTACCCAAAGAATAGAGCACCATAGAGCTCCGGTAGTACTGAGTAAAGAAGATGAAGAGAAGTGGCTCAATCCAGACATCTCTACCGCAGAGCTTTCTAACATGATGCAACCTTTTGACTCTAAAGGATTCAATGCTTATCCTATTTCACAAAAAATAAAAAATCCAGAAGCAAACGGCTTAGAACTTTTGAAGCCTATAGGAGATAAACTTTTCAAAGATTACGACCGCTGTCTATATGAAAGACTCAAGTTTGCTGAAGAAGATGAATACGCCATCAGAGAAGAGCGTCTTGTAGAAGGAGACCAATTTGTTTTATTTTAAAATAAATACTGACATGAATATAGAACTCATAAAAACAGAACTAGCGCAACGAGTAGAACAGCTCCTTATCACTAGAAAAACTAGTAGGCAAGCTACTATGAAGGTAGTGTGCCAAGTAAAAACTTGGTCTGATAAAGTAGCCGAGACAGAAGACCTAATCCATAAAGTATACCACACACTTCATGAGGTACTACAGCAAAAGGGTATTCATTTTAAGAATGAAATTGAAAAGGAAGGTTTTGTAAGCTTTATGGAACCTACAGTAAATGATCTAGTCATTAAAAACATGATCGATTAGTAGCTGCAAAACATAAAATAACTAACTCGTTATTTCACCAACCTCACAGAACTATTTCTGTGAGGTTTTTTAACCGATTATTTTAAGCAAAGTGATGGTTCAACCTGTGAAGGTTCCTCTTCAAGACAGCTGAACATTAAAAAAACACTTAGTGGGCAACACCATAGGTTTTAGCCACAAATTATAGTTAATCGAGAAATTAAATAGAATCGAGATATAACAAACCGATTCCGCTCTACAGCGGAATACCAGATCAAACAGATTCCTGCCTGCGCAGGTATGATAACTATGAGCGATAAACACATCATGCATTTAGATCTAGACACTTTCTACGTTTCTGTAGAGAGAAAGATGGATTCACGTCTTGAAAACAGACCTCTACTCGTAGGTGGAACTAGCGATCGTGGCGTCGTTGCTGCATGTAGTTATGAGACAAGAGGCTATGGTGTACACAGCGGCATGTCTATGAAATTGGCAAGGCAGCTTTGCCCAGAAGCAGTTGTTATAAGAGGTAATGCAGGGACGTATTCTAAACACTCTGATGAAGTCACTGAAATCATCAAACAGGAAACCCCTCTTTTTGAAAAATCAAGCATTGATGAATTCTATGCAGATCTCTCTGGAATGGATCGATTTTATGGCTGTTATAAGCTGGCAACAGAATTGCGCAAGAAAGTAATCAAAGAAACAGGACTGCCTATTTCCTTTGGCCTTTCTATGAATAAAGTTGTTTCCAAAATCGCCACTGGAGAAGCAAAACCTAACAACCAATTGATGATCAATTATGGGGAAGAAAAAGACTTTATGGCCCCACTGTCTGTAAAAAAAATTCCGCAAGTAGGAGATAAAACCTATCAAACGCTGAGACATTTAGGCGTTAAACGCATTCATACCATTCAAGAAATGCCCGAAGAAATGCTCATCAACGTACTGGGTAAAAACGGCAGTATGATCTGGCGCCGTGCTCAAGGAATAGATAACCGACCAGTGATTGCTTTTAATGAGCGTAAATCTATCAGTACCGAGCGCACTTTTGACCGAGATACCATCGATGTGAAAAAACTGAATTCCATTCTTATCGCCATGACTGAAAACCTCGCTTTTCAACTAAGACGCGGCGATAAACTCACCGGTTGCATTAACGTGAAGATAAAATACTCTGACTTCAACACTTACACCAAGCAGATGCGAATCCCTTATTGCAGCGCAGATCATATTTTGATACCCCGCATACTAGAGATTTTTGAAAAGCTATACAACCGCAGGTTATTGATCCGACTTATAGGGATCCGATTTTCACATATTGTAAATGGCCATTACCAGATCAACCTGTTTGATGATAATGAAACTGCACTTAACCTGTATAACGCACTAGATAAAATAAGAGAAAAGTATGGGGATAGGACCGTAATGAGAGCTGCTGGAATGGAAGCAAAAACCATAGGCCGAATACTCAACCCCTTTAATGGATTACCTCCTGTCGTGCTCGCTCATCGCAAACAATAAGATTAAGGAAAATTGAAAAATATAGGCGTGCATTGAAATAAATCCCAATGAATTATAAAACGGACCTGCCAACAAATTAATTACACCTTTCAAGAAGCTCCATGCTGGCTATAAATCACCTATTGAAGTCCGAAGCTCTAGAAAACTGCTTTAAATAAAACAACCTTAAAAAGTCAATTTGTACCTAAACAATCACACCTATTACTCCTTGCGTTACGGCACTTTTAATGAAGAAGAGCTGATAAAACTTGCGCTTGAAAATGGAGTGAAGACCATTGTTCTAACTGACATCAATAACACCAGTGCATGCCTAAATTTTATAAGGCTTTGTACTCAAAGCAATCTTCATGCAGTAATAGGGATCGATTTTAGAAACCAGCACCAACAATTGTATGTAGGTATTGCTAAGAACAACCATGGATTTCAGGAACTCAATGAATACTTATCCTTTCATCTAGAAAACAAAATTCCTTTTCCAGATCAGGCCCCAGCCTTTGAGAATGCTTTTGTCATCTATCCATTTAAAAAGGTAGTAACCTTGGAGAAAACTCGCTTTCGCGAAAGCGAATTCATAGGAATCTCTATTGCCGCACTACGCAAACTTCCTTTTACCGCATATGTAAAAATGAAGGACAAATTAGTGGTCATGCAAACGGTGACGTTTAGAAGTAGGAAAGATTTTAACGCCCACCGGCTACTACGGTGTGTAGATTTAAATATTCTTTTGAGTCAGTTGCCAGAATCCCAGCAAGGCCATTTTGAAGATCAGATGATTCCTGTTCCTGAAATAGAAGAAGTCTTTATAGAATATCCTTTTATCATTGAAAATACAAAACGCCTATTAGCAGATTGCGGGATATATTTTGACTTTGAGAACGCTCAACTCAACGCAAATCAACACCTCTATTCTGAGAGTAAGGAGGCAGATTATCAAAAACTAAGAACGCTTGCTTATGGTGGTGTGGCGAATAGATACGGAGATAAAGAAGATAAAGCAGACGTCTTTGAGCGTATAGAAAAAGAAATAAGCGTTGTAAAAAAGAAAGGTTTTGTTACCTATTTTTTGATCAATTGGCGCATTTGTGAATACGCACGTAGCAAAGGCTACTTTTACATAGGTCGTGGTAGTGGAGCTAACAGTCTTCTTGCCTATTTGTTACAGATCACCGAGGTAGACCCCATAGAACTCGATCTTTATTTTGAACGTTTTATCAACGATTACAGGACGAGTCCGCCAGATTTTGATATTGATTTCTCATGGGACGATCGGGAAGACATTACTCGGTTTATTTTTGAAGAATTTGACCATGTCGCTTTGCTTGCCACTTACAACACCTTTCAGTACCGTGCAGTTATCAGGGAATTAGGAAAAGTTTTTGGTCTTCCAAAAGCAGATATTGACCTACTCGCCACAGGTAATTTTCAACTCGAGCAACTGGATCAAATGCACCAATTGGTATTGAAATACAGTCATTTGATAAAAAACATGCCCAACTATACCAGCATTCACGCCGGCGGAATTCTTATTACTGAAAAACCTATTCATTATTACAGCGCCACGAGTTTGCCCCCAAAAGGATACCGTACCGTACAGTTTGACATGCATATTGCCGAAGGTGCTGGGATTCATAAATTTGATATTCTTGCACAACGTGGTTTAGGAAAAATACGCGACACGATTGAGATTATCAAATACAACCAACCAGAAGCTCCTATAGCAAACCTGCATACTGATGTAAAGAAATTTATGAAAGACCCTGAAATCAACAACATGATCTCACAGGCAAAATGCATAGGTTGCTTTTATATAGAGTCTCCAGCTATGAGAATGTTGCTCAGCAAACTTGCTACTAATGATTATATAGGACTGGTTGCTGCCAGCTCTGTCATACGTCCTGGAGTTGCACAGAGCGGGATGATGCACGAGTTTATTTTACGCACTCGACATCCAGAAAAACGCAAGGACGCACACCCCATCATGCAAGGCATTATGCCCGAAACTTATGGGATCATGGTCTATCAAGAAGACGTGATCAAGGTAGCACATTACTATGCAAAACTGGACCTTGGCGAAGCAGATGTACTGCGCCGTGGAATGAGCGGTAAATACCGATCTCGTGAGGAGTTTCAAAAAGTAGAACAAAAATACTTTCAAAACTGTATCGATTTAGGACATGATCCAGAGCAAACTAGAGAAATATGGAATCAAATTAAGAGTTTTGCTGGTTACGCTTTCGCGAAAGGGCACTCCGCATCTTACGCTGTAGAAAGTTATCAAACTCTTTACTTAAAACGGTATTTCCCCTTAGAATACATGACGGCAACACTTAATAATGGTGGTGGCTTTTACCAACCTGAACTCTACGTTCACGAAGCAAAAATGTGTGGCGCTGTCATAGAATCACCTTGTGTTAATCACAGCAATATTGCTAACATTATTAAAGGAAAAAGTATCTATCTAGGCTACAGTTACCTCAAGGAACTGGAAAGAAAAACCATGGTGCGCATCATAGAAGCGCGTCATTTGAATGGAAGCTTTACCTCTCTAGATGACTTTATAAATCGTGTCCTTATCAGTATGGATCAGCTTTCTATTTTAATACGCATCAATGCTTTTAGGTTTACAGCAATGGATCGTTATGAATTGTTGTGGCAAGCACATTATAAGCTTGACAAATCACCCCAAAAATATATCCAAAACAAACTATTCGTTCCAGAATATAGAGAAGCCAAAATCCCTCAACTTCATACTACAAATCAGGAATTGGCTTATGAACAAATAGAACTTTTAGGCTTTCCATTGTGTTCGCATTTTGACCTATTAGTAGAGCTGCCTAAAAACAACAACAGTCGTGAAGACATGAAAGCACATAACAAGAAAATGATTTTGATTTATGGCTACGTAGTAAATATCAAGACCACACATACGGCAAAAGGAAAACGCATGCAATTTGGTACTTTTTTAGATTGTACGGGTCATTTTTTTGATACGGTGATGTTTCCTCCAGTAGCGGCAAAAATTAGCTTTAGAGGAAGTGGTATCTATAAAATATACGGCAAGGTTGTAGAAGAATTTGACTTCTATTCCATCGAGGTACACGACATGCAAAAAGCAGATTATATTCAAGATCCACGGTATGCAGAAGAGAATCCGCAGACCATGCAGCGACTGGATAAACAATCCAACCTAAAAGATCGCAGAATGGGAAATAGCCATGGGTACCGACGTCAGGAACTACCAGATAAACCCATCGAGATATGAATAGAAACAACATAGTAGTAACCGTTGCCTTCCTTAGACCGCATGACAAAACAAAAGAGATACCTGATCATGATCAACCCTAGCAGCAAGCATCATAAGAATTCTAGTCCCCTATTAAATCTTTTCTCATGACCACTACACTTTTATATGACGGTAGTTTAAACGGTTTGATGACGGCTATTTTCACTATTTACGACCGCAAGATTAAACTGCCCATCATCGCTTTAGATTCTCGTGAGCAAAACCACCTTTTTGAAGGTGCCGAACTGGTCATTACAGATCCTGATAAAGCGCAACGTGTATGGAAACGTTTTAACTCTTTATGCGAGCACCAAGATTCTCATCAGGTATACTGTGCTTTCTTAAGTGAAATCATCGGGATCGAAAACACGATTTATGAGTATTTAAAAATGACTTTTACTGCTCAAAAAGCACCAGGCAGTGACTCTGCTAACGCTACAGTTTTAAAGATTACTCAAGCGGCAAAAATGGTAAATCACGAGAAACAACGCATAGAAGCCTTGGTGCGTTTTCATTTAATCGATGAAGAAACCTATTATGCTAATATAGAACCTGACTTTAACGTACTACCCCTTATAGCCAGTCACTTTAAAGACCATTACCACAACCAGAAATGGGTTATTTATGACTTAAAACGCAATTTTGGAATAAGCTATGACCTAGAAACGGTTCAAGAAGTACAAATTGATTTTAAAAAAGCCCGTGGTCAAGGTGCCATTTTACCTACTAGAGCCTCAGAAAACAACAGTGATGTAGACTCATCAAGCAGCTTTCGCAGTTCAACTGCGCTTCGTATCAACTCTAAGGAGATCAACTACAAAGATCTCTGGAATCAATATTTTAATAGCACCCATATCAAGTCTAGGAAAAATCTAAAATTACACTTGCAGTATGTTCCCGAAAGGTGCTGGAAATATTTAAACGAAAACATATAAGGAACAATAAAAAGCTCCTCAAAAATATAATTGACGAGCTCTACATTTCATTTTCTAAAAATCTATTTTGTTTTGGTAGTATCTACCACTTTCTTTTTTTTACGCCCGAACAAGTCTTTAATTGCATTACCCGCTGCTTCCTTAATTGGGTCTGTAGGTTTAATTACAGACGTAGAATCCTTAGGCTTTCCATTACCGCCTATCACATCCTTGATGCCATTTAAAGGGTTCTTTCCATTTATAAGATCACCTATGGCGCCACCTACTGCTTCTTTGCCTTTATCCTTAAGCTTGGCTTTTTGGATCTCTATAATTTGATTGGTTAGGTTTTTTACGGCAAGATCAAGATTCAAATCGATTTTAGGACTCAAAAATGATCCTGAGAACTTAACCGGCACAGGAACTGAAATACTTTCTACTTCCTTTTCTTCTAATTTAGAAAGCAAGCTAGCTCCTTCTTTACCAAAGTATTTTGCAGGTACATTTAATGACAAAGTATAATCCATCTCATTAGTAAGACTGTGCTTACCACTAGCTGTGGCTTTAATGCCTTTGATATTAAAGTCAAATGGTGCTACTTGCACCGCTCCATTTTTAAAATTAAGCTTGGTTGTAATGTCCGAAATTTCAAATTTATTAAGATCTATAAAACTCAATTTTTGATCTAATTTCCCTAATAACGGATTGTTAGCAGCATTGACCTCTTTAGTCAGCAACTGTGCAATAGCATCTCCCGCTAGTGTACTTAAAATAGGAGAAAGCTGCTTGTCTAACGATCCAGTAAGAGCTATATCTGTATTGATCCTACCTTGTAACACACTGATAATAGGAACAAAAGATCTAAACATATCAAAACCTTCAAAAGACTTTGCGATATCTAGGTTCTTCATGTCCAGCGCCATGTTAAAAACTGGAGTAGTTCCCTTAGTGGAAACCGAACCGTTCACAGCTATGTTACCGTCAAAAATATCAGTCGTCGTATTGTTTAAGGTTAAGGTTTCATCTCTAATCAAAGCTACACCACTTACATTTTTAAGTTCAAGACCATCATACAACACTCGATTTGCTTGGAAATCTAAGTTGGCATCCAGAAAAGCTGGGATCTTAATCGCATCTTCAGTTGTTGCAGATGTAGACGTTTGAGTTGTTTGGTTTGCTTTTTTGGCAGGAGCAACCTCTACAGCAGTCATAAAATCTGCAGCGTCTAGTGTGTTAGACTTTAAAGTAAAAGTTCCTTTTAAATCTTGGTCTTGAAGTAAAAATCCTATCAAATTATTGATGGTCCCCTTTGCATTTAAGTCGGTATTGCCTGTTTGAGCTTCAAAGTCTTTTAGCAGTATTCTAGAAGTAGTCATATCAATACTAGCCTTGTTGATTACTAAAGGTTTTATAAGTGCCTCACCTTCGTATCTAAAGTTGGCAAGACTGGCAGACCCTCTCGTATTGATACGTTCATACTGTTCTTTCTCGATACTTTCCATATCAAACTTAGCTGCCATATCGAGTGCCAACTTCCCGTCAAGACTCATGTCTTCTGGCAAAGGAAATGCTTGAGCTAAATTTTGAAAATCTAGGTTTCCCTTTGCATTTAGATCAATGTCCATATTAGTTGTCAGGTTTTTGATCATTGCATTACCGCTTATTCTATCACTCCCAATATTAAAAGAGGTTTGTGCAACATTGAAATAAGTGTCCTCTACATTTCCTGTATCGTTTTTAAGTTGTGCATCTATATTGATGTTCGTAACTGTTTTAGGTAAGTCTGGATATTTGAAAGAAGCGTTTTTTGAACTGATCTTGATATCCATTTTAGGAATGCGCGTTTCGTCCACTTCACCTTTAATTATTCCGTTTACAGTAAAATCTCCAGTAGTTGTGATACCGTCTAAGTTTTTACGATAGGTTTCTGGAATAACTGCAAAGAAGTTTTTAAAATCTGATGATGGGGTATCAAAACTTAAATCTACCATCGTATACAATTCCTCTAACTGCACAAAACCATTCATCTTTAATTCCAGATCATTGACAAAACCTTTGTTTTCTTGAAAGCTATATTTATGATTATCTAGATCCATAAGAATAGCAGCATCGAGTTTTACTTGCTGACCAGATAAGTATTCCATACCATCCAACCCGTAAAAAACTAATGCCTCTGTATTAGTAGCTAGCGTGCTCTTGCCTATTGAAAAATCTCCGTTTCCAGAGTGATTCAATTTAGAAAGCACAAGCTTATTTTGGGTAGACCTATCTTCGTAAGTAAGTTCTGAATCTGTTATCTCATAATGTTTTAAGTCAAAAGAGAAGCCTGTATCTTGCTCTGTGTCTTGTGGGTCATTTGCTTTCGCGGAAGCGGTCTCCTTAGCAATATCCCAACTGGAATTACCGTTTTCATCAACCGTAAACCTGGCTACCGCTTGATTAACAATCAACTCATTGATATGAATAGGCTCACTGGCATCGTTCAACAAATCACCTATAGGCAGGTCCAGTTTCACTTCTTTACCGTAGAACAAAGTGTCGCCCGCAAAAGGTGCTTTATTGATAATAGAAAAACCTTCTATGCGAAGTTGTGCGTCTGGAAATGATCTAAAAAGACTCAAGTCTACCTCAGCAAAATCAATTTGTGCCTCCATAGAAGCATTGAGCTTGTCCTTAATAATTTGAGCAATTTGGTCTTTGAAGAAAAAAGGAGCAGCTACAATGACAATGATTACAGCGAGCAACGTAATTCCTAATATTTTAAATATTTTCTTCATGTTGTTTTTTTAATCAATTTTTATTTCTTCTCCCATTTTTAACCCGAACAGTCTTCTAAAAATAAAAACCCCTCCATATAATAAAGGCGTATCAAGAAATGCAACTAGCATCTTAAAGAGAAATCCTGCCAATAATAAGGGCCAAAATTGTTCCCAGGATAACACTTCATAGTAACATAACAATAATAAGACGCTCAAAGTGTCAACAAACTGTGAAAATACAGTGCTAAAATTATTGCGCAACCACAGCATTTTGCCTCCTGTAATTCTCTTCCAAAAATGATAAATCTGTATGTCTATAAATTGAGCAAACAAATAAGCGGTCATACTCGCCATCACTGCAATAGTTGTGGCGCCAAAAACTTTATTAAAAACAGCGTCTTGTATAGGACTTGCATCAATCGCTGGAGCTACGTCTGCCACTGCTATAATCACAAGGCTGAAGACCGACGCAAATATTCCAGCAAGGACCAGGTCATTTGCCTTGCGACGTCCATAAATCTCACTCACTAAATCGGTAACTAGAAAGGTAACAGGATATGGCAATAAGCCTACCGAAATTTCAAAATTGAACCAACCGAACGGATTCCAATAAAAAAACTTCTGAAAGATCAAATTAGAGACCACTAGAGAGCAAATAAAAATTGCTGCGAGCACCAGATAAATGCGATGCGCAAGACGTAGTTTTTTACCAGTTAGTGTCTTCATAATTATAACAAAAGTAGTTCAAGAGTTGATCATTATTCCTTAATTTGCTATAAAAATTAACAGCATCTCTTCTCATCATAATCATAAGATATTCATTGCCTTAGGAAGCAATCAAGGCGATAGAAAACAGCATTTACTAGACGCCTCTCGACAGATCGAGCAACGTCTAGGTCTGTTGATTAAAACAGCTGGCGTTTATGAGGTACCTGCTGCTGGATTTACTGGTGGTGATTTTTTAAACACCTGTATTCTTGTACACAGTCTTAAAAATGCCCAAGAAACGTTAACTATTTTACAGCATATCGAACGTGAACTGGGACGCGTACCTCGCACGGGCGATACTTATGAAGATCGAGTGATTGACTTGGACATTGTATTATTTGATGATGAAATCATATCCACAGACCGTTTACAAGTTCCTCACCCTAGAATGCACGAGCGCAATTTTGTCATGCAACCCCTAGTAGATATTGCTTATAAAATCATCCATCCTGTTCTAAGCAAAAACATGGTGGAACTTTCCAGTAGTCTGGAACCCTTAGAGAAGATGGTGGATTTTGAAATTCCGCTTTCGCGAAAGCGGTATCCTATACAAGACCTCAACTTTATAGCTGTGGAGGGAAATATAGGAAGTGGTAAAACCAGTCTCACGCAAAAATTATCAGAAGATTTTAATGCCAAGCAAGTGCTGGAACGTTTTGCAGACAATCCTTTTTTGCCTCTTTTTTATGAAGATAAAGAACGCTATTCCTTCCCACTAGAAATGTCTTTTCTTGCCGATCGCTACCAGCAACTAAGCGATGATGTCGCACAGCAAGATCTCTTTAAAGAATTCACCATTGCTGATTATTACGTAATCAAATCATTGATATTTAGTAAAATAACGCTAGAAAAAGAAGAGTACTCGCTCTACAAGCGCCTTTTTAATATGATGTATAAAGAACTGGTCAAGCCAGATTTATATGTCTACCTCTACCAGACCGAAGACCGATTGCTAGAAAACATCAAGAAACGAGGTCGGGATTATGAAAAAAATATAGAAGCCAGTTACCTCTCACAAATACAACAAGGCTATGCTGGTTTTATAAGATCGCAACAAGAACTCAAAGTAAAAGTGATCGATGTAACGGATCTTGATTTTGTAAATAATCAGGAGGATTATTTGAAGGTTTTGGAGAAGATCCTAGAGGATTAAAATATTCATAGGTGCGGCCTTAAGTCGGCACCTATGAACGTATTTCTGGCTTTCAACAACATTTTCTTGATGAAATTCCCGCGGTAGTTAGAAGAATGTTTGCATGTAGCATCTAAAAGGGTGAAATAAAAGTCACAATGAGCTTGTCGAAGTGTAGCTTTATTTTGTTTCAGATTCTATTTTACATAAAATACATCCCGATAGGATTCAGACGATGCCAACATAAATAGTTGGTCTGTCGATTCTGAAAAGCTGAAATAAAAGCACAAAAAAACCGCCTTAGAAATAAGGCGGGTTTTGAATATTCTATAAAATAAGTACTTCTTACAAATCAAATTTGATTCCTTGTGCAAGAGGTAATTCTGTAGTATAATTGATCGTGTTGGTCTGTCTTCGCATATAAACTTTCCAAGCATCAGATCCAGACTCACGTCCACCACCGGTATCTTTTTCACCACCAAAGGCACCACCTATCTCAGCACCACTAGTTCCTATGTTGACGTTTGCAATACCACAATCAGATCCTCTTTGAGATAAGAAATGTTCTGCTTCTCTTAGGTTATTGGTCATGATCGCACTAGATAAACCTTGTGCTACACCGTTTTGTTGTTCCAAAGCATCTTCTACAGTTCCAGAGTATTTTAATAAATACAATACCGGAGCAAAAGTCTCGTGTTGTACGATTTTCATATCGTTAGTAGCTTCTGCAATCGCAGGTCTTACATAACAACCGCTTTCATAACCAGCACCAGTAAGTACACCACCTTCTACGAGCACTTTACCACCTTCTTTTACAACTTGCTCTAAGGCATGGTTGTAGTTAGCAACAGCATCGGTATCGATTACTGGACCTACGTGGTTGTTCTCATCTAATGGGTTACCTATTTTCAACTGGCCATAAGCAGCAACAACTGCTTCTTTTACCTTATCGTACATAGATTCATGAACAATAAGACGACGTGTAGAAGTACAACGCTGTCCAGCAGTTCCTACTGCTCCAAAAACAGCACCTATTACCGTCATTTTTATATCGGCATCTGGAGTCACTATAATGGCGTTATTACCACCTAATTCTAATAATGATTTTCCAAGACGTTCTGCTACTTTACTGGCAACAATTCTTCCCATACGAATAGAACCAGTTGCGCTGAGAAGTGGCACACGTTTATCTGTAGACATCATTTCCCCTACTTTGTGATCTCCGTTTACTAAACAAGAAATTCCTTCTGGCAGGTTATTTTTTTTAAGAACGGTTGCAATGATATTCTGACAAGCCACACCACAAAGAGGTGTTTTTTCACTTGGCTTCCAGATACACACATCGCCACAAATCCATGCAAGAGCTGTATTCCATGCCCAAACAGCTACTGGAAAGTTAAAAGCACTAATGATTCCTACTATTCCTAATGGATGATATTGCTCGTACATTCTGTGTCCAGGGCGTTCTGAATGCATGGTTAAACCGTGCAACTGACGAGAAAGACCTACTGCAAAATCACAGATGTCGATCATTTCCTGTACCTCTCCTAGACCTTCTTGATAGGATTTACCCATTTCATAAGAAACCAGTTTACCTAGTGGTTCTTTCAAACGTCGCAATTCATCAGCAAACTGGCGTACGATTTCACCGCGTAAAGGTGCTGGCTTCATTTTCCAGTCTTTAAAAGCAGCTTGTGCGCTAGTAACTACTTTTTCATAATCTTCTTGGCTTGTAGTGGTTAGCTTACCTATAACTGCTCCATCTACCGGAGAAGAAGAAGTTATGGTAGCTCCATTACCGAAGTGATGATTACCAGTTGATGTTCCGTGATTTGTTTCTTTGAGACCCAATTGCTCTAGAGCAACATCCATCCCAAAATCTTTTGCAAGTGTTGACATTGTATTGTTTTAATTTTTAATCCAGCTTATCAGCTAGCTTTTTAAATACCTTTTTAGGGTTTTTATTATCGTATAAAATGCTGTAAACAGCATCTAGAATAGGAGTTTTAGCTCCTTTTTCTTCATTGATTTTAAAAGCACTTTTGGTAGCGTAATAACCTTCGGCCACCATATTCATTTCCATTTGTGCACTTCTTACGGTATATCCTTTTCCCATCATATTACCGAACAATCGATTGCGCGAAAATCCAGAATATCCAGTTACCAGCAAGTCACCCAGATAAGCGCTGTCATTTATATTGCGTTTCATCTTGTGCACTTTCTTGATAAAACGCTTCATTTCACGTATGGCATTACTCATCAATACACTCTGGAAATTATCTCCATAGCCTAAACCATGTGCTATTCCAGCAGCAATGGCATAGATGTTTTTAAGCATTGCTGCATACTCTGTACCTATAATATCATCACTGATTTTACAATTGATGTAATCGCTTTCTAAACGCTCTGCAAGAAACTTTGCTTTTCCTTCATCTGCACAAGCGATAGTTAGATAAGAAAGTCGTTCCAAAGCCACCTCTTCTGCGTGACAAGGACCTGTAAGAACACCTATGTTTTCAAATTCAATATTGTAATGCTCATGGAAATGCTCTCCTACTATAAGCCCCGTTTCTGGTACGATACCTTTTATCGCGCTGAATATGATTTTATCCTTTAAAGAAACGCTAAGGTTTTCCAATTCTTTAGATAAGAAAGCACTAGGTACTGCAAATATACAAAGATCTGCTAGGCTTACTATTTCATTAATATCGCTAGAAAGATGTAATTGCTCTGGACTGAACTCTACAGAGCTCAAATAACTAGGATTGTGATCGTTGCGTTTGATGTATTCAATAGCATAATCGCTGCGCATATACCAGTAAACGGTATCGAGGTTTTCGCAAAGCATTTTTACTATGGCCGTCGCCCAACTACCACCGCCAATTACAGCAACTTTTTTGGTCTGATCCATTTTAAACAATTTTGATATTAAATTTTTGCATTAAATTCTTTCCTTTTCCGCCTATATTTCCATATAAAATTATACCCTAAACTACATTATGATTGGATTTTCTGTCTCCTTTAAACAAAAAATCATCTCCATTACGAATACGAAATTTAACATGAAAATCGCATCCTTGTTTAGAATTCAAAGATACCATTATTTTAAGGTATTAAAATTATCAATACTGCATGGATACTGTGCGTGAATAACGAATTTAAAAAAAATCTTCATTTTTTTAGGCGTTGAAAATGAATAACTTGCAGTGTACTTCTTCACTTTCCATATGATAGACTGCTGGATAACGGATTCGCTTTCGCGAAAGCGAAATTTACAAAACCTTAATTCTCCAAGGCTGGCACCGTATCTTCCACATTTGCAACTATCCATTGAAGACAAGCATCGTAACTTTCAAAAACATGCTCTTTTCCTACCAGGTCTGGAATGATATCAATAGTTTCTAATCGATACAAGGGCTGCTCTTGGACCTCAATCAACAGGGGTTGAATTCCCTTTTGCACCAAATTCTGTAGCACATCTTCAAAAGCAAATAAACCGGACTGATCAATAAACGGCACCTTTTTCATGCGAATAATAGCATGAGTGGCGTACGGGGGAATATCACGAGACATGGATTGAAAATCACTGGTGTAGCCAAAGAAAATAGGGCCTCTCAATTCTTTAATGAATATTTCTTCCCTCAATTTAGCTGGAATACGAGAATAGTCTGCATGGTCCATATGCTTGGCATCAGATAGTCTTTTGATGCCTGATTTTGCGTTATTAGAATCCCCCATCTTTTTCATAAAGATCAAACTGGCTATGACTAAGCCTATCCCTACAGCGTAAACCAAATCCCAAAAAACGGTAAGCAGCAAGACCACTAACATGATTACTACGTCACTTTTAGGGATGGAACCTAGTACTTTGAGACCTTTATAATCCATCACACCTATACCTACAGTAATTAATATTCCAGCAAGAACTGCACTAGGTATATTCTCAGCAAACCCTCCTAAAGCAACGACTATAATTAACAGCATTACTGCCGCGATCATACCTGAAAGTTTAGTTTTTCCGCCAGAATTGATATTTACTACTGTCCGTATGGTGGCCCCGGCGCCTGGAATACCTCCGAAGATTGCCGCAATACTATTTCCAACTCCCTGACCTATGAGTTCTTTATTTGGATTGTGTCTAGTTTTAGTCATATTATCAGCCACAACACTGGTTAGCAAAGAATCAATAGCACCCAAAAAGGCTAAGGTCAATGCCGTAAAGACATAGGGCACAATAGCAGTAAAATTAAATCCAGTAATGATTTCAAAATTAGGAATAGGTAAATCAGTAGGGATTTCTCCTATCTTTCGCACCTCCATATCCATAAAAAAGACAGCAAGAGAAACACTTAGCAATGCCACTAATGTAGAAGGAATAGCAGTCGTAATACGTTTGAATCCAAAAATAATAAAAATGGTAATCAAGGTGAGTCCTAATTCGAGCCAATTAATTTTTTGAATTCTAGTGGGTAGTGTTTTTAAAGCTCCTATGACCCCGCTACTGTCCTTTTTGGCTAATATTTTGGAAGCCGTAAGAATTTGATCTGGGGTTATTTCTTTTGCCTTTTCAATAGTTGCTTCGTAGTTTTTTAAGACTAAAATGTTATCGTCAATGTCATTTTTAAGAATCTCTTTAAGGATAACTTCTTCTGCAGCCGGTCTAAATTTTTCAACAAACTGCTGGTCTTCTGCTGGGTAGTACCCAATGGCAGGAAGCAATTGTGTGATTAAAATAATGACTCCTATTCCTGTCATAAATCCAGATACTACTGGATAAGGAATGTATTTGATGTACCTCCCTAGTTTAAGGATTCCTAAAGAAACTTGCATGATTCCAGCCATAATGAATACCGCGAGAATGGCTGGTAGTGCGTTTGATAAATCACCCTCGTATACCTGAACGATTCCTGCGATCACCACCATACTTACAGCAGTCATAGGTGCAGTAGGACCTGATATTTGTGTATTGGTTCCGCCAAAAAGCGATGCGAAAAAACCTATAAAAATGGCTCCATATAATCCAGCGATGGCGCCCATACCAGATTGCACTCCAAAAGCTAGTGCTAAAGGCAAGGCTACAACTCCAGCGGTTAAACCTCCTAATAAATCTCCCTTTAAATGCTTGAACATAGGTTGCTATTTAGGTATCTTTTAAAAAAACGAGTACGTAAGTCTTCTTAAGATTAGAAACTTAAAAGTAACAAGGTTCCTAGAGTTATAGGTCGAAGAGGTGAAAAAGTTATAACTTTTTGATCTTATCAAGCGGCATCCATGCTTTACTTCCATTTGAAAGCAGCACCAGCGACCATTCATTAAATTCCTCTAGCACTTCTACTTTTGTGCCTTCGTGTAGGGTGAAACTAGGTGCCGAATTTTCTTTAGGCTCCTCTCTTGTAGTAAACTCTGCTGTATAAACGATCGCGTGCTGCTGGTCGTTTAAACTGTCCTTTACATAAAATGCAGCTGCGATAGAAACTGCTGAAAATAGAATACCCAAAAAGGTCAATATAAAAAACAGCCGTTTTTTACCTGCGGTTTGCGCATAGAAATAAAGTATAGCCACTAAAATCGTAAACAAAAGAATCACTATACTAAAGTAAGCCCATTCATCAACAGTTAGAGCGGTGACAAAACTAGACAGGTCAGACTCTAAACTTTGCGTATTTGTAGCCTCTATAGCATCAATTTTCATCTGATTTGCAAATTTGAGGTTGTTGATGACATCTACATTTTCTGTATCGAGTTGTAATGATTTTTCATAGTTATAAATAGCTGGACCCACCGCATTAATTTTATAATACGCATTCCCTAGATTGAAATATACCTCAGCACTATGTTGACCTGTTTTTAAAATTTGCTCATAACCGGCAATAGCCAAGTCATAATTTTCGGCTGTATATGCTTGGTTTGCTTTCGCGAAAGCGGCCAACTCAAAAGAATCTTGAGCATTAGCTATAAATACAAAAAGCAAACATACTATGTGCAACGCCTTCTTCATCTTACTTTTTTATCTGTTTATCAATGTCGTTTAAAACGCGACCCGCTTTTTCATAATCTTCTTTCATACTGGCTTCAGAAGATGGTGTAAACCTCGCAAACTCGCAGCTTGCTAGCAATTCTATAAATTCCTTTCTAGCACCTTCCATCGCTCCTCGCTCTGCAAGTAAGGCCGTTACTTTATCTTTAGACATTTCTGCAGTTTGCATACGCAGTTTTGATTTGAGGTAATTATGCAAAGATTTCTCCAAAGAAATGTAAAACAACTCGTGATTCCCTAAATTCTTCTTAGCAGTACTCAGGTACTTTTTACTCAATTTATTAGCTGTTCTGATTCTATTACCTACTACGTCTGAATGGCGTTTTTCTTGTTGTCCTCTGAATAATAGAACTAGTGGTAAAATCAAGAATATTCCTCCCAACACCGACCAATACGTTAGCGTATTAAAAAAATAGGTCTTGGTTTGATTTTCTAATTGGGTTTCTGTTTTAATAAAGGCAAACTGAGCGTTGTTCTCTATGACGTTTCTCGTTTCATCTGCAGTAGAAGCAACGGGATTTGCTCCTGCCGTAGTAGGCGCATCTCCATCTACCATCAACAACATCTCAGCGCTATTCTTAATAAAATATTGCTCTTTTGTAGGGTCAAAATAAGAGAATTCCACTGGTGGAATCACATACTTACCACCGTATTGAGGTACTACTGTATAACTGTCAGCAATACTGCCACGCATCCCGTAAATGTTAGTGGTCACATTGTTCTTGCGTTCTGGATCATATACTTCAAGACTTTGTGGAGCTTTTAACTTGGGAACTGCCATCAGCTTTAAATTACCAGAACCAGAAACACTAATACTGGCCGTTAAACTTTCCCCAGCATCAAGCTGCGCGCGATCTGTTTCTACTTTGAAGTCAAAATCACCCACTGCTCCAGTAAAACTTGCTGGTCTACCTAGGGCGGGTAAATTCTTAACAGTAATCTCACGTTTACCCGCACTGACCGTTTTACTGACCGTTGTGGTATAAGGTCTTCCGAAAAAGTCTCTTCTATCAGTAGGCACTTGAACTTGAACATCTAAAGTAAGTGGCTCAATTTCTAGTATTCCCGTTTTCTGTGGGTACAATACGGCTTCTCTTAATACCAAATAACGATATGGCTGTCCTAAATAAGTGCCGTTTTGAACTTGTCTATTGCGATTATCAATATTTTGTGACCAGAAGTCTCTGTATTTGGGACTGTCTAATTCATTCCAGCCGGTAATCCCTATCTGATTAGAAACATAAATTTTATAAACTACTCGTATAGCTTCATTCAAATAAGGGTTGGAATTAGAAACTTCAGCGACTAAATAGACGCTGTCATCGGCGCTAATGGACTGGTCATCTGGACCCTTGGGTGTTTCTACCGCACCAGTGACATTGATCACTTGTGGGATGGTTTTATATTCATTTCCATCAAAAGTCATGACCGCTTGCTGTACGGTGAGCTTTCCTGTCTTATTAGGCTTCAACACATAGGTATAAGACTTAGACATGCTACTTACTCCATTGATCCAGCTTTGTGAAACTGACTGACTAGGCCCCGCAACTACTTGGAATCCGATAAAATTAGGAGGCGTAAAATTATCCCCATCCACGTTCATTTTAAATTCAATACGCAAACGTTCATTTATCGCAATTTTATCGCGACTGGCCTCAGCCGTAAAGTCTACTTGTGCCAGACTTAAACTGCTTACTAGAAAAATTACTACATAAATCAAATTCTTCATTACCAATCTTTTTCAGATTTTTTTGCTGGACCTTGAGCTTTCTTTGCGTTTACTTTATCTCTAATTTTTTGTTCCTCATTACTCATTGCATCTAGTATCTGACTTATTTGTTGCGGTGTCATTTTACCTTCCATACGTTGAGGCGCTTTTTGGTCTTGTTTTTTAGGTTCCCCGTCGCCATCCTTTCCATCCTTAGGCTTTCCATCTTGATCTTTATCGCCTTCTCCGTCCCCTTTTTTCTTGTCGCCTTCTTTCTCGTTTTCTTTACCGTCGTTTTTACCGTCAGACTTCTCGTCTTTGTCCCCTTCTTTATTATCCTGATCTTTG